>Ga0164242_10004366_pt1 | contig 15906 bp, 14 predicted proteins | sample OricomgcompostMG_FD_108783 | JGI IMG/M metagenome (GOLD analysis project Ga0164242, IMG submission 108783) | Miracle-Growth compost microbial communities from Emeryville, California, USA - Original compost - Miracle growth compost (MG) ... | reverse complement strand
CTCGGCGACGAGCTGGTTGGCCACCGTGTGCGACAGGTAGTTGTTCGCGTCGTTGGTGATCAGCCGCAGGTGTGCGCGGCGCGGGTCGAAGTCCGCGGTCGAGGCGAGGTCGGCGGAGAAGTCGGCCGGCACCTCCAGCGCGAACGAGTAGGTGCCGTCGGCCACGCCAGCCGACGCTCGCGCCGCGCTCACCTCGTGCCAGTCGAAGCTGTCAGATGCCAGCAGGTCGGAGACGATCTGTGGCCCGACGCGCAGCTTCTCGCCGGTGCTCAGCGTGGTGCCGGTGTCGGCGTCGACCACCGCGGCCGGTACCCGTTTCATGCCGGCATACGGGTCGTGGTTGGCGTAGAGGTAGAGCCCGGCGTAGAGCATCGGAATGATCGCGAGCGCGACCACCGCCAGCTTGGGCAACCGGCCGGCGGTGATGCGTCTCAGTTCGCCCCAGGCCATCCGCAGCGCGCTCATGCTGGCTCCCCTCGTCCGGCCGGTTCGACCGGCACCGGCACACCTGCGACGTCCGTCCCCATCTGTGCAGCGTCGGTCGGCATCGCGCGGGCGGTCGCGGGTGCCACGGTGACCAGCACGGCCAGCCCGGTGGCGGCCAGCTCGACCGCGGCCGCGTAGATGTCGGCCGGTTCGGCGCCGTGCCGGTCGGGCATCACCAGCACCACCGCAGCCACCTGCGGATCGGTTGTGGCCAGCTCGGCCAGCATCCGCAGCCGGATCGGGGCGGGCAGGTCGTCGAACCGCCGGTGCGCGTGCCGGTTCTCCGCGTGCGCGGCCAGCCAGCGCCGCACGTCGGCCGGCCAGGCCCTGGCGCCGGCCATCGCCAGCTCCTCACCGACCACCGCGGCCACCGATGCCGACGGCTCCGGCTCGGTCACGTCAGGCGCGTCGATCAGCGCGACCCGGCGACGCAGCGTGGCCGCTACCCGGCCGCCCAGCTGGCCGTCCAGACTCACCGCGCCGTCGGTCAGCCGCAGCCGCCCGCCGACCGCCAACGCGAGCGCCAGGTGGCCCGGCCCGGGGTAGCCGGACGCGACCGTCACCGCCCCCGAGTCCATGGCCAGGCTGGTCGATTCCAGCAGTGCGCCGTGCGGGCCGGCGACGCGCGCCGTGGACACCCTCACCTGCATCGGTCCTCCCGCGGTGGTCGGCAACAGCGCGTGGCCGCTGGCTCGCCGCCGACCACAAATGACATGTTAGATACAGCTCTGTATCGTAACTGCATGAGTTCCGTACGCAAAGCCCGGCGCGTCCCGTCCGATCAGCGGGTGCGGCCCACCAGGGCGCAGACCCGCGAACGCCTGCTCGGCGCGGCCCGCGAGCTGATCGCCGAATACGGCTACGGGGGCGCCAGTGTCGAAGCGATCTGCGAGCATGCCGGATTCACCCGCGGAGCCTTCTACAGCAATTTCGACTCCAAGGACGAGCTGGTCTGCGCGCTCTACGACGAGCACTATGCCCGGGTACGTGCCCAGGTGGCGGCCGCACTGGCAGAGGTGGCAACCACGCCGACAGGACTGGACGACGCCGTGCGCCGAGTATTCGACGCCGTTCGGGTCAGCCCGGCCGACCGACGCCAGTGGGCCCTGCTCGACGCGGAGTTCACCTTGCACGCGCTCCGTAACGACACCAGCCGGGCCCGGTGGGTGGCACTGCAACGTCGATTCCGGCAGGAGCTGGCCGCGCTGATCGACGCTGGCTGGACCCGACTCGGGCTGCGACTGTCACTCAGCGGCACCGACCTGGCCCGGTTCGTGCTGGCGGTACACGCCGGAATGACCGCGCAGCGCCTGCTGGATCCAGACGACGAAAGCGACGAGCGGCTCGAATGCGTGTTCGTCAGCGCCGCGATGCAGGGGCTGAACCTGCGCTCCGGTTGGACCGACCCCCGATAATGAAGCTGTCCCCACCGAGATCGCTGTCGAGGCGAGCACATGAGCTATCCGGAGCAACTGCCACAGTCGGCCATGCGGGCCAGCACCGCAGATCGCGACCGCGCTGTCGACGTGCTGCGGGCAGCGTTCGCCGAGGGCCGGCTCACCCACGAGGAACTGCAGCAACGTGTCGGCGCGGTGCTACGCGCCCGCACCTACGGCGACTTGGCCGAACTCGTCTCCGACGTGCCGATCGGGCCGATGCCCTGGCAACCGCCACAGCCGAACCCGGCACCGCCGCTTCGGCCGGCGCCACGACCGGCCAGCCGGGTGGTCGCCCGCCGGTCCGATGTCAACGAGCCCACCGCCGTGGCTGCGCTCGTGCTCGGGGTGGCCGGGGTGGTGCTCGGCCCACCAGCGTCGATCGGTGCGATCGTCACCGGGCACATCGCCCACACCCGCATCGTGCGCAACGGCACCGGCGGTGCGGGCATGTCCACGGCGGGGCTGCTGCTCGGCTACCTCGGCCTGGCCGTCACCGCGCTCGTGATCTTGATGGTGGTGGCCGGTGCCGCTCTCGGCTCGTTCGCGCCGCCGCCGCACTGACCGGGTCTCGCGCGGCGAGCGGTCCGGCCCGACCTGGCCGCGCGGCTAGTTGTCCAGCACCATCCCGGCGCCGACGGTCGCGTTGGTGCCGGCGTCGATCACGATGAACCCACCAGTCAGCCGGTTCCGCGAGTACGGGTCGGCGAACACCGGCTGGGCGGCCCGGAACCGCACCCGGCCGATCTCGTTCAGCGACAGCGTCTCGGCCGTCTCGTCCCGGTGCAGGGTGTTGATGTCCAGCCGGTACTGCAGCTCGCGGAACGCGACCCGCACCGTGCGGGTGGTGTGCTTGATCAGCAGCCGCCGCCCCTGCTTGAGCGGTGAGTCCACCATCCAGCAGACCATCGCGTCCAGGTCCTGACGCGGCTCCGGCGCGTTGTGCGGCCGGGCGATCATGTCCCCCCTGGACACGTCGATGTCGTCCTCGAGCCGGAACGTCACCGACATCGGCGAGAACGCCTCGGCCACCGGACCGTCGGCGGTCTCGATCGCCGAGATCCGGCTGGTCAGCCCGGACGGCATGACCATCACCTCGTCGCCGGGCTTGAACACGCCGCCGGCGATCTGGCCGGCATACCCGCGGTAGTCGTGGTACTCGTTGGACTGCGGGCGGATCACGTACTGCACCGGCATCCGCGCGTCGACCATGTTGCGGTCGCTGGAGACGTAGACGTTCTCCAACTGGTGCAGCAACGCGGGCCCGTCGTACCAAGGCATGTTGGTCGAGCGCTCCACCACGTTGTCACCCAGGAGCGCCGAGATCGGAATGATCTGCAGGTCCGGAATGGCCAGCTTGGTGGCGAACGACAAGAACTCTTGCCGGAGCCGTTCGTAGACGTCCTGGTCGTAGTCGACCAGGTCCATCTTGTTGATGCACAGCACCAGGTGCGGCACCCGCAACAGCGAAACCAGGAAGGCGTGCCGACGGGTTTGCTCGACGATGCCCGCGCGCGCGTCCACCAACACGATCGCCAGATCCGCCGTGGACGCCCCGGTCACCATGTTCCGGGTGTACTGGATGTGCCCGGGAGTGTCGGCGATGATGAACTTGCGCTTGGGCGTGTGGAAATACCGGTAGGCGACGTCGATCGTGATGCCCTGTTCGCGTTCGGCGCGTAGACCGTCGGTGACCAGGGCAAGGTTGGTGTAGTCGAAACCCTTGTCCCGCGAGGTGCGCTCGACCGCGTTGAGCTGATCGTCGAAAATCGACTTCGAGTCGAAGAGCAACCGCCCGATCAGTGTCGACTTCCCGTCGTCGACCGAACCAGCGGTGGCGAAGCGGAGTAGGTCCATCGGCATTGTTTAGAAGTACCCTTCCCGCTTGCGGTCTTCCATGGCGGCTTCGGAGAAGCGGTCGTCGGCGCGTGTGGCACCCCGCTCGGTGATACGGCTGGCGGCGATCTCGTCGATGATCTCGGCCAGCGTGTGCGCGTCGGACTCGACGGCACCGGTGCAGCTCATGTCACCCACGGTGCGGTAGCGCACGGTGGCGGTGAACACCGGCTCGTCGTCACGGCGAGCCGACACGTCCGAATCGGCGAGCAGCATGCCGTCCCGCTCGAACACCTTGCGCTCGTGGGCGAAGTAGATGCCGGGCACCTGGAGCTTCTCCGCCTCGATGTAGGACCAGACGTCCAACTCGGTCCAGTTCGAGATCGGGAACGCCCGGATCGACTCACCCGGGTGGATGCGGCCGTTGTAGAGGTTCCACAGCTCCGGGCGCTGGTTCTTCGGGTCCCATTGGCCGAACTCGTCGCGGAAGCTGAAGACTCGCTCCTTGGCCCGCGCCTTCTCCTCGTCGCGCCGGCCACCGCCCATCAACACGTCGAACTTGTTCTTCTCGACGGTTTCGAGCAGCACGTGCGTCTGCAACCGGTTGCGCCCCTGCCCGGGCACCTCGGTCAGGTCGCCGCTGTCGATGGCATCCTGCACCGACCCGACCACCAGCTGCAGCGACATCTCCTCCACCAGCTTGTCCCGCAGCGTCATCACTTCGGGGAAATTGTGGCCGGTGTCGATGTGCAGGATCTTGAACGGGATACGGGCCGGGAAGAACGCCTTCGCCGCCAAATGCAGCATGACCAGCGAGTCCTTGCCGCCGGAAAACATCAGCGCCGGCCGACCGAACTCGGCGGCCACTTCCCGGAAGATGTGGATGGACTCGGCTTCCAGCGTCTGCAGCTCACTCAGTCGGTAGTCGTGTCCAGTCGGTTGTTCGACGGGAGGCCCGGCGGTCTCGGGTGTCTGCGAGCTCGTCGTCGTCATGACGTCCTTACGGTTCGGGGCAGGGAACTGGTGGCAGGGTAACCCCTCGGTCGCACCAGGCTATTCCATGCCGGCCGGGAACCCCGACTCAGCCCGCTACGCCGGCCGCGAACACTGCAAGTCACCGCCGGAGGGGCACCGCCAGGGCACCGACGCGCCGGGAACGGATGCGAGAATGCCGGCATGTCCGCCGAGCCGACCGACACCAGCGTGTCGCCGCCGTCGTTCGTCCCGCTGTCGATCGAAGGGGCCTGGCTGTTCACCCCCCAGGTCTTCGGCGACCCGCGGGGCGCGTTTTTCGAATGGGTCCGTGGCGCGCAGTTCGAGCAGACCGTCGGCCACCCGCTGCGGGTGGCGCAGGGCAACTGCTCGATCTCGGCCGCCGGCGTGGTGCGCGGCATCCACCTGGCCGACACGCCGCCCGGGCAGGCGAAGTACGTCACCTGCCTGCGCGGACGGGTCACCGACGTGGTGGTCGACCTGCGCCGCGGGTCACCGACGTTCGGTCGGCACGAGTGCGTCGACCTCGGCGAAGACGACCACCGGGCGCTGTACGTGTCCGAGGGCCTGGGCCACGGATTCGTGGCGCACGTCGACGACAGCCTGTTCTGCTACCTGGTCAGCGAGCCGTACAACCCCGCTGGCGAGTTCGGGATACACCCGTTCGACCCGGAGCTCGCGATCGACTGGCCGGACGGGCTGGAGCTACAGCTGTCGGCCAAGGACGCCCAAGCGCCCTCGCTACGCGAGGTCGCCGACGCCGGCCGGCTGCCCGACTACGAGCAGTGCCGGCGCTTCCGGGCCGGCCTTGCCGCCGGCTGAGCCGGCTTCAGCCGGCGGCGAGCATCGTCGGCACCGTGCGGGCCAACGCCGGCCGCCACGCCTCCGGTTCGGGCAGCCCGTGCTCGGCCCACCGGCGATGGCCGAGCACGCTGTAGGCCGGCCGCGGCGCGGTACCCGGGCGGGCGTAACTGGCGGAGTCGATCGGCTGGACCCGCTCGGGGTCCGCGCCGGCCAGCGCGAACACTTCGCGGGCGAGCGCGAACCAGGTCGTCGCGCCGGCACACGTGGCATGGAAAACTCCCCGGGCGGTACCGGCTGCCACCTGGGGACCGAGGGCGCGCACCGCTTCGGCGACCACGCTGGTGGGCGTGGGCGCGCCGCGCTGGTCATCGACCACCCGCACCGGGTCGTCCGGGTCCCGCTCGCTCGCCAGCCGCAACATCGTCGCGACGAAGTTGCCGCCGCCCGGTCCGTACAGCCACGCGGTGCGGACGATCGCCGACCGCTCGGGCAGCAGGTCGCGGACCGCCCGCTCGCCGGCGGCCTTGCCCCGGCCGTAGGCAGACAGCGGCGCGACCGGCGCGTCCTCGTCGTACGGCGCGGTCGCGTCGCCGGCGAACACGTAGTCGGTGGACAGCTGCACCAGCGCAGTGCGCGTGCCGGCGCAGCCGCGGGCCAGGTTGGCCGGGCCGGTCGCGTTCACCGCGGTCGCGGCCGCCTCGTCGCCCTCGGCAGCGTCCACCGCGGTGTAGGCGGCGCAGTTGACCACGATGTCGGGCCGGGCCCGGTCCAGCATCGTCGCCACCGCCGCCGCATCGGTGATGTCCAGCTCGTCCCGGCCACAGGCCAGAACCGGCGCCCCGGCCGACAGCAGCTCGGCCACCACCCGCTGCCCGAGCATGCCAGCCGCGCCGGTGACCAGCCAGGTCTGCCGACTCATCGACCGTTGGAGCTGATCTGCACGCGGGAGTGGTCGCCGAGCACCAGCCGGTGCGCTCGCGGCACCGCCGGCGCCGGGGTGACTTCCACGTTGCGGCCGATCAGCGAGGCCTCCACCCGGGCGACACCGCGTACCGAGGCGCCGGCGAGCACGATCGAGTACTCGATCTCGGCGTCCTCGACCCGGCAGTCGGCGTCGATGGCGGTGAACGGACCGACGTACGAACGCTCGATGACGGTACCGGCGCCGATGATCGCGGGGCCGACGATGCGGCTGCCCACCACCTTGGCGCCGGCTTCGACTCGCACCCGGCCGATCAGCTGGCTGGCCGCGTCGGCCTCGCCCTCCACCAGCGGCTCCACCGTCTCCAGCACCGACCGATTGACCTCGAGCATGTCCTCGACGTTGCCGGTGTCCTTCCAGTACCCGGTGATGCGGGACGAGCGCACCTGGTACCCGTTGTCGATAAGCCACTGGATGGCATGGGTGATCTCCAGCTCGCCACGCGCGGATGGCTCGATCGCCCGGACCGCGTCGTGTACGGCCGGGGAGAACACGTAGACGCCCACCAGGGCCAGGTCCGATCGGGGCTGCTGCGGCTTTTCCTCCAGCGCGACGACCTGCCCCGCCGCGTCCAGCTCGGCGACCCCGAACGCGCGCGGGTTCGGCACCTGGGTGAGCAGGATCTGCGCGTCGGGCGTGGTGGCGGCGAACTCGTCGACGACGCCGTTGATGCCGCCGACGATGAAGTTGTCGCCCAGGTACATGACGAACGGCTCGTCGCCGAGGAAGTCTCGGGCGATCAGGACGGCGTGTGCCAGCCCGCGCGGGGCGTCCTGCGGGAGGTAGGTGACGTCGAGCCCGAAGTCACTGCCGTCCCCGACCGCAGCGCGGATCTCCTCGCCGGTGTCCCCGGTGACGATGCCGCATTCGGTGATGCCGGCGTCGCGGATGGCTTCCAGCCCGTAGAACAGCACCGGCTTGTTCGCCACCGGCACGAGCTGCTTCGCCGAGGTATAAGTGATGGGGCGCAACCGTGTGCCCGCCCCACCCGACAACACGAGCGCTTTCACCGCAACAGCTCCTGTCCGATCGGTGCCGATCTGGCGCCGGGATCCCGGCGACCCGGCGGGATACACGGTAGCGGTCGGTGACCGCGGCCGGCGAGCTCAGAGCCGGATAACTCCCGGTCCGGTCAACCGACCGCGGGTGTCGAACACCGAGAGCCTGTCCAGCGAACCGTCCAGATACTCATGGTGATCTTGGAGCAAGACGACCAGGTCGGCCTCCTTGCCGGCCGCGACCACGTCGGGAACGCACTCCAGCGACTGGGTCGGTTCTCCGGCGCCACCGATCGCCCACCGCGGCACGTACGGGTCGTGGTAGCTCACGATGGCGCCGAGCTGGCGCAGCTTCAGCGCCAACACGACTGCCGGCGACTCGCGTTCGTCGGCGACGTCGGCCTTGTAGGTGACGCCCAGCAGCAGCACCCTGCTGCCGCGCACGGGGGTGCCGAGCTCGTTGAAGTGGTCCTGGATGCGCCGGGCGACGTAGTCCGGCATCGCGGCATTGATCTCCTGCGCCAGCTCGACGAACCGGAACGGATAGTGCAGCCGCGACCGCACCGCGTGGGAGAGGTAGTTGGGGTCGATCGGAATGCAATGCCCGCCCACCCCAGGCCCGGGTCGGAACGCCTGGAAGCCGAACGGCTTGGTCGACGCGCACGCGATCACGTTCCAGAAGTCGATGCCCAGCTCGTGGCTGAACTGGGCCATCTCGTTGACCAGGGCGATGTTGATGTGCCGGTAGGTGTTCTCCAACAGCTTGGCCATCTCGGCCTCCCTGGTGCCGTTGGCCCGGACGACCTCGGTGACGAAGCTGCCGTAGAACTCCGCGGCGGCATCGCCGCACTCGGGGGTGAGGCCGCCAACCACCTTCGGGGTGTTGCGGATGCCGTAGCGGGTGTTACCGGGCTCGACCCGTTCCGGTGAGAACGCCAGGTGGAAGTCCACGCCGGCCTTCAGCCCGCCCTCCTCGATCAGCGGCCCGAACAGCTCTTCGGTGGTGCCGGGATAGGTGGTGGACTCCAGCACGACGAGAGCACCGGCCTTCAGATGCTCGGCGAGCAGCCGACCGACCGTGCTCACCGCGCCGAGGTCGGGCGAGCCGTCGTCGGCCAACGGGGTGGGCACGCACACGACAACCACGTCGGCGTCGTCCAGGCAGCCCACGTCGGTGGTCGCCGTCATGCCGGCGGCGCGCGCGCGTTCGACGGCCGCGTCGGTCACGTCGCCGACGTGCGAACGACCTGCGGCGATGCCGGCCACCACCTGCGGATCACGATCCAGCCCGATCGCACGGTAATCAGCGCCGGCGACCTCCACCAGCAGGGGCAACCCGACATAGCCAAGCCCGATCACCACCGCTGTGCGGTTCCCCCGGTGTGTCATCGGACCTCCAACGTCGCCGACCGGTTCATCCCGACCAGCTGACCGGCCGGCCCTCCGCTCAGGCAGACCGACCATACCGGCCGCAGCAGCCGCCGGTAGAACCCGTCTGCAAACCGCCGGCACGGATCGTCGGGCACAACACACCCGATACCGACAGTGAGCAGTGTCACATTTTGCGTATCTTTCTCGCCAAAGCGAACTAAATGTCACGATTGGCTTACGCTAGGTAACGGTTCGGTACCGATCATCGCCTCCCCGCCCGTCAGCCGACACAATCAGGCCGGGTTTATTGCACTACTCACAGTAACGCTCCCACTACACGAAGGGGTCTCATGTCTCGCCTGTCCCGCCTGGCGACGATGGCCGCCGCTGGCGGCATGGTCGCCGCCGGCCTGGTCGCCGCTCCCACCGCGGCCAGCGCCGCCGACGCACCACCGGCCAACATCGGCTACTACGCTCGCGGCTACGCCACCAACGTGCATCTGGCCGGTAACGCCATCCATTCCGGCGCCACCGCCAACAGCCAGATCGCCTGCACCAACGTGTCCGGCCTCGACCACCACAACTCGATCGCCAGCGTCGACCTCGGCACCGCCGGGTCGATCGGCGCCGCGACGACCAAGGCAACGTCTGCCACGACCTCGACGCGCAAGACGTCGACCGCCAAGACCACCATTGCCAACCTCAACCTGCTCAACGGGCTGATCACCGCGACATCGCTGACGTCGACCGCCTCGGCGTGGCGGCTTCCGCACGCCTACCGCAGCAAGGCAACCAACACCTTCGTCGGACTCTCCATCGCCGGCAACGCGATCCCGGTCAACGTTGCCCCGAACACGGTGATCCAGATCCCGGGTATCGCCAAGGTCACCGTCAACGGCCAGGCCACGTCGCACACCGGCATCCGATCCGGCGCGACCTCTACCGCGCTGCGCGTGCAGCTGCTGCCGGGCAACCCGCTCGGGCTCGACCTCGGCAGTGACGTCATCGTCGGCAGGGCCGCCGCAGCCGCCACCAGGCCGCAGACCGCGTTCGCCAGTGGCCGCGCGGCCGGCACGTACGTGTCCGCGCTGAACACGGCGCTCACGTCCGGGTTCACCGCCAACGCGAACATGCCCTGCAACAACGGCTCGCACCACGCCGACGTGGCCGCGGTGAACCTGCAGCCGGTGGCCTCGGTCAACGGCGTGGCCAGCAACACGACCACCCACGTAGGCGCCGACACCATCACCGCCCACGCCACCAACACCATTGCCTCGGTCAACGTGCTCGCCGGGCTGATCAGCGTCGGGACGATCAAGGCCGACGCGACCGCGACCCGGTCGCAGGCCGGTGGCTCGACGACCTACACCGACAACTCGTCGTTCGGGTCGCTCAGCGTGGCCGGATTCCCGTTGCTGAACGCGAACGTGGCGCCCAACACCACGATCACCCTGCCGTTGTTGGGCAAGGTGACGTTCCACTCGGTGGTCAAATCCAAGAACGGCATCTACGTGGCCATGATCAAGATCGAGATCGGCGCCGGCAACACGGTCGGCCTGCCGGTCGGCACCCGCATCCTGATCGGGTACTCCGCCGCCGGGACGAAGGCACCCGCTCACTGAGCCGGTACGACACCAGCACGGCAGGAAGGGGTCGCTCGCAACCGCGGGCGACCCCTTCCTGCTGTTCGCCGCCGCGCTGACCGACGCGAGTCAGGAGAGCTTGCGGCGCACGTGCAGGCCGACGTCGGGCGGCACGACGACCTCCTGTGTGGCCGTCACCGGCGCACTCGCCCCGGCAGCCACCAGCACCGCGTCCACCGGCACGGTGCGCCGCACCAGGGCCAGCGCCACCGGGCCGAACTCGAAGTGCCGTGCCGACGAGCCGATCGCCCCGACCTCACGCCCGTCCAGGCTGACCGCGCTGCCATGGCTCGGCAAGTCGTCGACGCTGCCGTCCAGGTACAAGAACACCAGCCGGCGCGGCGGCCGGCCCAGGTTGTTCACCCGCGCCACCGTCTCCTGTCCCCGATAGCAGCCCTTGTCCAGATGCACCGCCGAGCCGAGCCAGTTCATCTCGTTGGGGATCGCCCGGTCGTCGGTATCGAGGCCGAAGCGCGGGACGTGCGCGACGATCCGGAGCGCTTCGTAGGCCCACAGCCCGGCCGGCGGTCCGGCCTCGTCCCCGGCGAGCAGCGCCGGCAACTCCGCGCGAGGCAGGAAAACCTCGTGCCCGCCGAGCGAGTCGACCGCGGCACGGGTCAGGTGGTGTCCGCTCGGCGGCCCGGGGCGCCAGACGAGTGCGAACTCGTCCGTCCGGTCGGTGATCTCGACCCGCAGCATGAAGCGCATCGACTCCAGGAACTGCCGCAGCGCGTCCGCGGCACCCGGTTCGGTGTGCAACCACACCGCGTCCTCGGTGGTGACCAGGTAGATCGCGTGTTCGACCCGGCCGCGCGGCGACAAGAACAACGCGGTGGAGGAGACACCCGGGCCGGTCGACTCCAGATGTTGGGTGCACAAGCTGTGCAGCCAGCTCATCCGGTCGGCGCCGGTGATCTGCAGCACCGGTCGATGCGACAGGTCGACGAAGCCGGTGCCGTCGGTCAGCCGGCGCTGCTCGCGCATCGGGTCGCCGTAGTGTGCGGCCACGGCGGCGTCGACACCGTCGCCGGCTACCGCGCCCTGCAGGTCCAGCAGCGGGCTTGGCGCGACCGACGACGCCGCCGTCGATGTCGCTGCGGGTTCGGGTGCGGCTGCGGTCATGTGCGCTCCAAGCTCGCCCAGGTGTAGCTGGCCATCGGTTGAGTGTCGGTCGCCTTGTCGAATGCCCACATCAGCTTGCCGTCGACCAATCCGTACAGCCGACGGCCGGCGCTGTAGCCGTCGGTGGCCCCGTGGGTGCGCACGACGGCGTCGGTGGCGATCTCCACCTTGGCACCGTCCACCTGGCCGTACCAGACCTCGGCCTGGCCGGTCGGCTGGGCGAGCACCACTTCGAGGCGCCCGTCGGCGGCCATGCGCCAGAAGCCGTACTCGACCGCCAGCGGCTCGACCGCATCCCCGCGCGCGTCCAGCTGCCAGCTGTGGAACGCGTAGCTGGCGAACGGGCGGGAGTCGGCCGACAGGGTCAGCTCGGCGCCGAAGTCGAATGGCTCGTCACCGGGGTATTCGCCGCGCCCGCGACCGCTCCACCGGCCCAGCAGGAACGCCAGCGGCAGCAGGTCCGCATGCAGGTCGGACGGGATCGTGAACGGCACGTTCGCGAGTCTAGCCAGCGGGGTCGCGGGCCCTTTTTGCCACGAGCCGGCGCTCGCGGCCGAGCCGCGGGAACCACGATGCGTGCACAGTCGTTCATTCTCGGCATACTTGGGTCGACCGCCGGGTTCGCTCGGCTGGTCGACGCAAGCCACCGACGACGGCACCGGGCCGGCAACTCTCCGGGCGAGGATCCCTGTCACATGAGCGACGACGGCCTGCACTCCATCGAACTGTCCGACGCCGACGAGCCCAAGACCCGCCGGCGGTCGAACCTGTTCAAGGTACTCGTATCCCTCGCGGTCCTTGCGCTGATCCTGGTCGGCGGCGGCGCCGGGGCCGCCTACTTCGCCTCCCAGCACATCGGCAACTCGGTGAAGCGCATCCCGAACGCGTTCACCGACATTCCGGCCAAGACCCGGCCGACGAAGGCGACCACCGGCCACGCGGCGAAGGCGATGAACATCCTGCTCGCCGGCAGCGACCTGCGGGCGAGTGGGCACACCACCGGCAAGGACGCGAAGATCTCGACCGAGTGGGAACAAGGCGGGCAGCGCACGGACGCGATCATGCTGGTGCACATCTCCGGCGATCGGAAGTCCGCCTACGTCATGTCGATCCCGCGCGACTCGTGGGTGAGCATCCCCGGCTACGGCAAGAACAAGATCAACGCCGCCTACTCGTTCGGCGGCCCGTCGCTGTTCATCCGCACCATCGAGAAGCTGACCGACGTCCACATCGACCACCTCGCGTTCATCGACTGGGACGGCTTCAAGAGCCTGACCGACGCACTGGGCGGGGTGGATCTGACCCTGGACAGCAGGGTGCAGGGGGTCAGCGGGAAGACCTACGGGCCGGGCAAGGTGCACATGAACGGCACCGACGCGCTCGACTACGTCCGGGAGCGGCACACGGTGCCCGGCGGCGACTTCGGCCGGCAGAAGCGGCAGCAGAACTTCCTTCGCGCGGTGATGCACAAGCTGCTGTCGCAGGGGACGCTGAAGAACCCGATCAAGCTGACGAAGGCGCTGAACGCGATCGCGGACAACCTGTCCGTGGACGACACCTTCAGCACCGGCGACATGCGCAGTCTGGCCCTGAGCATGCGCAACATCCGGTCGAGCAACGTGACGTTCATGTCGGTACCCAACGCCGGTACCGGCACCGAGGGGTCGCAGTCGGTGGTCTACCTGGACACGAAGAAGTGCGACCGGCTGTGGAAGGCGATCAACGCCGACGACATCGCCCACTACATCGAGGTCAACGGCGCGGACACGCTCGGCCACGACGTGCGCTGAACCGCCGCGCGGGAGAATTCCGACGTCAACGTCGACTTCCCCGGCTCCGCTCACCTTGCAACGTGAGCTCAGCCGGGGATATGTGAGCTCAGCCCCGGACGGAGCCAGCCGGTCGAGCCGGACGGAGCCAGCCCGCCGGCCGAGCCGGGCCGGACGGCCTGAGCCCGGGCAGGGCCGGCGGGGTCAGTAGGCGCCCTTGCGCCCGACCACCGCCAGCAGCGTTCGCACCAGGATCAGCAGGTCTGACGACAACGACCAGTTCTCCACGTAGTACAGGTCGAGCCGGACGGCGTCCTCCCAGGCCAGGTCGGACCGGCCCGACACCTGCCACAGCCCGGTCAGCCCGGGCTTGACCAGCAGCCGCCGCTGCGCGTCCCGCCCGTACCGCTCGACCTCGGCCGGCAGCGGCGGCCGCGGCCCGACCAGGCTCATCTGCCCGGCCAGCACGTTGAACAGCTGCGGCAGCTCGTCCAGCGACAGGCGGCGCAGCCACCGACCCACCCGGGTTACCCGCGGGTCGTCGCGCAGCTTGAACAGCACCCCGTCGTGATCGTTGCGGTGCGCCAGCTGCGGCAGCTGCGCCTCGGCGTCCGGCACCATCGTCCGGAACTTCAGGCACGTGAACTGCGCGCCGCCGACCCCGACCCGGCGCTGCCGGAAGATCACCGGCGACCCGTCGATCCGCACCGCCACCGCGATGGCGGCCAGCAGCGGCGACCCGACCACCACCAGCAGGGTCGCGCCGGCCAGGTCGAACGCGGTCTTGGCCGCCCGTCGCGCGCCCCGCAGCGTCGGCTCCTCCACGTGCAGCAGCGGCAGTCCGCTCACCGGCCGGACGTGGATGCGCGGCCCGGCGACGTCGGTGAACGACGGCGCGACCACGAGGTCGACCCCACTGCCTTCCAACGCCCATGAGAGCAACCGCAGGCGCCGGGCCGCGTGCGGCCCCAGCGCGGCCACCACGATCGTGTCCGCGTGCCGGCGCACCAGCTCGTCGGCCAACCCGGTCAGACCTGCCCGGTCCAGCAGCTCACGCTGGTCCAGCGCCGCACCGGCTTCGACATCCTCGTCAGAGTCGTACGCGGTGACCGGCCGGGACTCGTCGGCGACGACCTGCCCGACGACGCGGAACCCGACGGCCGGGTCGCGGGCCAGCACTGTCGACAGCTCGGCCGCGCTGGTGCGGGTGCCGACGACCACCACCCGATGGCTCAGCCTCCCCTGGATCCGCATGCGCCGCAGCCACAGCCGCGTGGCCGTACGGCCGATCAGCAACATGACGAACCCGAGCGGGAACGCGATCGCCAGGAATCCCCGGGCGATCTCGATGCGGCCCAGGTAGCACACGATCGACACCAGCCCGCCGGTGACGACGGTTGCCCAGGCCACGCACTTGAACTCCTCGGCCCCGGAGCCGAGAACCCGCAGCCGGTAGGCCCCGCGCGCGGCGATGCCGACCAGCCAGATCACCATCAGCGACGCGACGACCGCCACGTACGACCGGCCGCCCAGCGTCGACCCCCGCCATTCGCCCGCGATCTCGGTGGCCAGGCTGCCGAATCGCGCCAGCAGGCTGAGCAGCAGGGCCACCGCCAGCGCGGCGACGTCGACGGCGAACACGGCCAGCCCCAGCCGGGACAGGAGCCGCCGCGGCGGCCGGTAGCCCGGCGCGACCCCCCGGTCCGCCGCTGTGGCAGGTGCGCCAGGCCGGGCTTCGCCTACCGCGCGACCGCCTGCCGCGCGGCCGCCTGCCGCCCGCTCACTGACCACGCTGCCGCTCCCCGAAGCGCCGATGCTCCCCGCCGTCCTGGCTGCGCGCCCGGCGAACCGGCCGGGTGGACGGGTTCGTCCGGCCGCGTCGTCGGGACGCGCGGTCGACACCGGGACAGAGTAGGACAGACGCGCCCCCACCGCCGGAGCGCGGACCTCGCTAGAGTCGGCGGGGCCGCGAGGCGCGGACCACCGACGGGGCGGACACCGGGGGACGAACATGACAGGCACGCACGGCAGGCGCCAACCGGGCCGGGTGGTCATCACCGGTGGCGCCGGGTTCCTCGGCAGCCACCTGTGCGAGCAGCTGGTCGCCTCGGGCGCAGATGTCGTCGCCTTGGACAACTTTTCTACCGGCACGGCCGCGAACGTCGCCCACCTGATCGGCCGGCGTGGCTTCCGGCTGGTCGAGTGTGACGTCGCCGAGCCGCTGCGCCCAGGGCTGGCGAGTCTGCTCGCCGACGACCTATCTGTGGACGCCGTGCTGCACTTCGCGTCGCCGGCCAGCCCGGCCGACTACCTGACCATGCCGATCGAGACGTTGCGGGTTGGGTCGGTGGGCACGTTCGCCGCCCTCGAGCTGGCCCGGCGGACCGGCGCCCGGTTCCTGCTGGCATCCACGTCGGAGGTGTACGGCGATCCACTGGTGCATCCGCAGCCGGAGGATTACTGGGG
>Ga0164242_10004365_pt1 | contig 15907 bp, 18 predicted proteins | sample OricomgcompostMG_FD_108783 | JGI IMG/M metagenome (GOLD analysis project Ga0164242, IMG submission 108783) | Miracle-Growth compost microbial communities from Emeryville, California, USA - Original compost - Miracle growth compost (MG) ... | reverse complement strand
TTCGCGTCCTAAGCCGAAGGCGCTCGGGAGCACCGCCCATGCCTCAATTCGAAGCGGCGAACTTTCTGCCACAGATCGTGTGGCTGATCGCGGTGTTCGCGGTGCTCTACTTCGGCATCGTCGGCGCGACGCTGCCGAGGCTGGGGCGCGCGATCGCGGCGCGCGAGCATAAGCGGCACGGCGACATCTTCGCCGCCGAGCGCGCCAAGAAGGACTCGGACGGCATCCACGATGCCTATGAGGCCGAAATGGCGCAGGCCCACGCCCGCGCGCACGCGACCGTGAACGAGGCCAAGGCCGAAGTGGCGCGCGAGACGGAAGGTCGCCTCGCCGAAGCCGGCGCCGCGCTGGACGTCAAGGCGAAGGAGGCCGCCGCCGCGCTCGACAAGGCGCGGACGGCGGCGCTCGGCGAGATCGAGCGCATCGCCGCCGAGGCGGCCGGCCAGATCGTCGAGCGGCTGACCGGCGGTCGCCCCGACGATGAGTCCGCCCGCGACGCCGTGCGCGACGCGCTCGCGGCCTGAGGGAGCAGACGCTATGGAGCATGAGCCGACGCTTCTCCACCTCACCGCCGAGGGGTGGGTCTATGTCGCCATCACCATCTTCCTGATCCTGCTGCTGACCAAGTTCAAGGCGCCCAGCCTGATCGCGGGCGCGCTCGACAAGCGCATCGCGGATACCCGCCGCGCGCTCGACGAGGCGCGGGAACTGCGCGAGGAAGCGGAAGCCTATCTGGCCGACGCTAAGGCGCGCGCGGCCGCCGCGCACAAGGATGCCGAGGGCATCCTCGCCCACGCCAGGGTGGAAGCCGAGCAGATCGTCGAACAGGCGCGGGCCGACGCCGATCTGCTGATCGAGCGGCGCGGCAAGATGGCTGAGGACAAGATCGCCGCCGCCGAGCGTTCGGCGCTCGCCGACGTTCGCGCCAAGGCCGCCAGCGCCGCCACCGAAGCCGCCGCCAAGTTGATCGCCGAACGTCACGATGCGACGGCCGACCGCAAGCTGATCGAAGAGACCATCGCCGGGCTGGGCTGAGCGGCGCGTATCCGGATTGCACTGGACGAGGCGAGCGATCCGCAACTCGTCGCACGCCGCTTGGGTCCGCGCCTCCCGCTTGCTAGGCTGCCGCATCCTCGGAAGGGAGATGCGCGATGTCCGTCCTTCTGCTGGCCGCCTTCCTGGCCGCGCCCCAGCCGCAGCCGCTGATCGGAACATGGGTCCGCGAGCGATCGCCCGCGGTCGATCGAATGGACGCCGCCCGGCCGCCGACGATGACGATCACGCCGGACGCGATGCTGCTCGCACAGGGGCGGCAACTCACCGACAGCAAGCGCATCACCCGCTTCGATACCGAGAAGAAGGGGGACAAGAGCGGCAAGGGCCGGGTGGTCGCCGTCGAGACGGGCGACGGCCCCGCCTGGCGCTTTCGCTTCACCGACAAGGATCATATCTGCCGCGTGCAGGACGAGCGGAGCCGCATGCCGACACTGGGCGAGCAGCCGCAGTGCTGGTGGCGGGTGACGCCGGAGAAGGGCGCGAAGAACCCTCGGTTTTGATATCTTCCTTTCTCGTCAGAGTGACGGGGGTAGTGGATGCGCGGCCGCGATGGCCTAGATAGGCCTTGTGAACGACACGACGCCCATCGACCGATTCAACGAGGAACGCGCCGCCTACACCGTCCGCGGATCGGATCAGCCTGATCTGGACGCGGGGGTGGCGGCGATCCGCAACGTGCTCAGGACGCTGCCCGCGCGCCCCGGCGTCTATCGGATGCACGATGCGCGCGGCGACGTGCTCTATGTCGGCAAGGCGCGGGCACTGAAGCACCGCGTCACCAACTATACCCAGGTCGCCCGCCTGCCCAAGCGCCTCCAGCGCATGGTGGCGCAGACGCGCTCCATGACGATCGTGACCACCAACACGGAGGCCGAGGCGCTGCTGCTGGAGGCGCAGCTCATCAAGCGCTTCCGCCCGCCTTACAATGTGCTGCTGAGGGACGACAAAAGCTTTCCCTTCATCCTGCTGCGCGAGGATCACGCCTTCCCCCGCGTGCAGAAGCATCGCGGGGCGCGGCGGGCGAAGGGGCAATATTACGGGCCGTTCGCCTCCGCCGGATCGGTGACGCGGACGCTGAACGCGCTCCAGAAACTATTCCTGTTGAGAAGCTGCACCGACAGCTTCTTCCAGAACCGGACACGGCCCTGCCTGCTTTACCAGATCAAGCGCTGCTCGGCGCCCTGCGTCGGCCGGATCGGCGAGGCGGATTATGCCGAGCTGGTGGAGGACGCCAAGGCCTTCCTCGCCGGCAAATCGACCCAGGTGCAGAAGAAGCTCGCCGACCAGATGACGACGGCGGCCGAGGCGATGGACTATGAGCTCGCCGCCGTGTTCCGCGATCGGCTGAAGGCGCTCACCTTCATCCAGGGCACGCAGGCGATCAACGCGGAAGGGGTGCGGGACGCCGACGTGTGGGCGCTGGCGTGCCGCAGCGGCGTCACCTGCCTCCAGGCCTTCTTCATCCGCGGTGGGCAGAATTGGGGGCACCGCAGCTTTTTCCCCGCGCACACCGCCGACGTGCCGCCGGAGGAGGTGCTTCAGAGTTTCCTCGCACAATTCTATGAGGAGGTGCCACCCGGGCGCATGGTGCTCGTCGATCGCGAGTGGGAGGAACAGGATTTGCTTGCTCAGGCGCTCGCCGAGCGGGCGGGGCGTAAGGTGGAGCTGAAACGCCCCCAGCGCGGCGAGCAGAGGCGTTTGCTCCAGCAAGCCTGCCGCAACGCCGAGGAGGCGCTCGACCGCCACCTCGCCGAATCGACCACGCAGGGCAAGATCCTGCGCGAGCTGGCCGAGCTGTTCGAGCTGGGCGAACCGCCGGGCCGCATCGAGGTTTACGACAACAGCCATATCATGGGCACCAACATGGTCGGCGCGATGATCGTCGCGGGGCCGGAGGGGCTGCGCAAGAACGCCTACCGCAAGTTCAACATCAGGCGGCCGGAGACCGCGCCCGGCGACGATTTCGCCATGATGCGCGAAGTGATGCAGCGCCGCTTCGCCCGGCTGGAGCGCGAAGATCCGGAGCGGCGCTCAGGCGAATGGCCGGACCTGCTGCTGATCGACGGCGGCAAGGGACAGGTGGCGGCGGTCTGCGAGACATTGCAGGAGGCGGGCATCGAGGATGTGCCGGTGGTCGGCATCTCCAAGGGGCCGGACCGCAATGCCGGGCGCGAGCATTTCCATCTGCCGGACGGGCGCGAATCGATGCTGCCGATGAACTCGCCTCTGCTTTTCTATCTGCAACGCTTGCGCGACGAGGCGCACCGCTTCGCGATCGGCGCGCACAGGACGAAGCGGGCCAAAAGCTTCACCGCCAATCCGCTGGACGAGGTGCCCGGCATCGGCCCGGCGCGCAAGAAGGCGCTGCTGATGCATTTCGGATCGGCCAAGGCGGTGCGCGGCGCTGCGCTGGACGATCTCGAGAAGGCCCCCGGCATCTCTAGGGCGATGGCGCAGGCGATCCACGATCATTTCCACCCGCGCGGGTGATTGTTCGTATCGACGATCTCCGACACGATCGAGGTAAACGGCAGAGCCTCTGCGGGCTGACGGTGACTGGTCCGGGGTGTCGGCGCTCCCTTTCTCACCCTTCGATGGTCGCCAGCGATGGATGATGTCGGTCGAGGTGCCGCTTGATGATGCGCAGGTTGCGGGTGTTGGAGCGGAAGAAGAAATCGGGGATCGCGCCCACCCACGGGATCGCGCCGAGCAACAGGTCGACGCCGACATTGCCGGCCATCCGCGTCATCTGCCATCTGGACATGCCGAGATTACGCGCTTCCCAGATGATCCACGCGCCCATCGCGGCCGCGCTGATCGGGCCGATGCCGGGCAGGATGTCCAGAATCACGTCGAGACCGATGGGGCGATTGATGCCGGGAATCACGAACAGCCGCTCGAGCAATCGCTCGGCATGTTCCACCCGCTGCTTGACCGAAGCCGGATCGCGCCCCAGGCCGGACAGATGCTCGGCGAAGCGATCGAAATGCTCGGGCGTGATCTTCATGCGCGGCGCTCCCGTGACAGGTGGGCGATACAGCGCACCAGAACGCATCCGGTTCAATGGCGGGCTTTTTCCCGGCACGGGGGCTGCTCTTCCTGCTCCGGCCGACCCGGTGCGACCGGCTTAATCGCCGGTCGAATAGCCCGCCTGCTTGCACAGCGCGGTCAGCCGGCGGACTTTCTCGCTGTGGGCGCCGAGCGTCCTGCGATATTTGGGAATCGACGCGCAATATTGCGCGTCGCTCATCGCTTCATGGCCGTGCGGGCGCGCCGCGCTTCCTCGCCCGGCATAGCCCTTGGCGGTCGATGAGATAACCTGCCCCTGCGCGAGATCCGGCAGGCTGAACACCGGTTGGACATCCTGCGCGAGCGCCACGCCCGGCGCGACGGCAAGCAGGACAAGGGCCAGAATTTTCATCGCAATTGCTCCTCCTCGAGCAGAGATTGTCCGCGCCATTTTGTTCGCGAACCGCGATTCAGCGCGATCCCCATGCACCTTGCCATCGTGCCGCTCCTCTTCTCTTTGGCCGGTCATGGCATATCCGAGCGTAGCTTGAGGAGGCTGCCCCAAGATGAACGAGCCTCCTGTGACGGCGATTCCAACGAGCCCGTTCCTGTCGGCGGCCTTCCATCGACTCCCTTCAACCGTTTGATGGCATTGATCGTGGCGTTCATCAGCATCGAACGGCTGGATCAATCTGCTGCGCCCCCGCCTTACCGACCAGGGCCTGACGAAATAAGGGGGCTGCCGATGGTGCGGACGGCGGGACTCGAACCCGCACTCCCGAGGGGAAGCAGATTTTCTTACCACTTCGGCTTTCGCCGCCGCCGAATCGGCGTTCGTGGTCTGGACTGTCCCTTCGCCATACCCCGGATCAGGTCCGGGGCTTAGGCGCCGCCCGTCCAGTCTCTACACCTTCCGCCGACCCTGACGGGCGGGGCTTGGCTCGGGATCGGCCTGGAGCATCGGCTCGTTAGCGTTCCCCGACTTTGAGCGGTTCTACTCCGGGCGTTTCCGCCCGGGCACTCCAATGAAGTCTGCTGCGTCTACCGATTTCGCCACGTCCGCATCGCCACGCTCGTGCCACAGCAGGAGCCATTGCGCGAGCGCGAAATTGGCCCGACGCGGTTGTCCTGACGCCATGCGGCGCCCGGCCGCCGGCGCGGCGCAAAGGCGCGTCGGCGGGGCGGCGTCGGGCGTTCAGACGTTGAGGCGCTCGCGCATTTCCTTGCCGGGCTTGAAATAGGGGACGCGCTTGGCATCCACCTCCACCGCCGCGCCGGTGCGCGGGTTGCGGCCGACCCGGGCGTCGCGCGCGCGGGTGGAAAAGGCGCCGAAGCCGCGCAGCTCCACCCGGCCGCCTTCGGCAAGGCGCTCGCCGATCGCATCGAAGATCGCGCTCACCACGCGCTCGACTTCCTTGAGCGAAAGCTCCGGATTCTCGCGCGCGACCTTTTCGACCAGTTCGGATCGGATCATGGTTTCCCTTCCTCCGACGGGCGGGACCGTCGGGACGCTCGGCACCCGATTACATAAAACTAGATCAATGTCACGACCGCCCGACGGTCGATTTTCGCGCGAAAGCAACACTCAATCGCTTTTCAAACGAAATGGGGCTCCTGCCGCCCGAAGACGACAGGAGCCCCGAATGCGATCGGCCGTGTGAACGCGGCCCGAAGGCTTACTGATCCTGCTGACGGGCCTTGAGCGCCTCGCCCAGGATGTCGCCCAGCGACGCGCCCGAATCGGACGAGCCGTACTGCGCCACCGCCTGCTTCTCCTCGGCGATCTGCATCGCCTTGATCGAGAAGGTCGGCTTCTTGGAACGATCGAAGCCCGTCACCATCGCGTCGAACTTCTGGCCGACCTGGAAGCGCTCGGCGCGCTGCTCGTCGCGATCGCGGCCGAGATCGCCGCGGCGGATGAAGCCGGTCGCGCCGTCATCGCCCACCTGCACGTCGAGGCCCGCATCGGAAACCGAAAGCACCGTGACGGTGACGATCTGGCCGCGCGACACGCCGGACGCGCCGCCCGAAGCCGCGCCGGCCGACACGCCGCCGCGCTCGAGCTGCTTGATGCCGAGCGAGATGCGCTCCTTCTCGGGATCCACGTCGAGCACCTGGGCCTGCACCGTCTCGCCCTTGTGGTGCATCGCCAGCGCTTCCTCGCCGGTCATGCCCCAGGCAATGTCCGACATGTGGACCATGCCGTCCACGTCGCCGTCGAGGCCGATGAACAGGCCGAACTCGGTGGCGTTCTTGACCTCGCCTTCCACGGTCGAGCCGACCGGGTGCTTCTCGGCGAAGGCCTCCCACGGATTCTGCTGGGCCTGCTTCAAGCCGAGCGAGATGCGGCGCTTGTCCTCGTCCACCTCGAGGATGACGACCTCGACCTCCTGGGAGGTGGAGACGATCTTGCCCGGATGCACGTTCTTCTTGGTCCAGCTCATCTCGGAGACGTGGACCAGGCCCTCGATGCCCGGCTCCAGCTCGACGAAGGCGCCGTATTCGGTGATGTTGGTGACGCGGCCGGTGAACTTCGCGCCGACCGGATATTTGGCGGACGCGCCCTCCCACGGATCGCTCTCGAGCTGCTTCATGCCGAGGCTGATGCGCTGCGTCTCGCGGTTGATGCGGATGATCTGCACGCGCACCGTGTCGCCGATGTTGATGACCTCGGACGGGTGGTTGACGCGCTTGTAGCTCATGTCGGTGACGTGGAGCAGGCCGTCGATGCCGCCGAGATCGACGAAGGCGCCGTAATCGGTGATGTTCTTCACCACGCCCTCGATCACCTGGCCTTCATGCAGCGACTGGATGAGGCCGGTGCGCTGCTCGGCGCGGGTTTCCTCCAGCACGGCGCGGCGCGACACGACGATGTTGCCGCGACGGCGATCCATTTTGAGAATCTGGAAGGGCTGCGGCAGGTCCATGAGCGGGGTGACGTCGCGGACCGGGCGGATATCCACCTGGCTGCCCGGCAGGAAGGCGACGGCGCCGTTCAGATCGACGGTGAAGCCGCCCTTGACGCGGCCGAAGATCACGCCCTCGACACGATTGCCGTCGGCGAACTCATGCTCCAGCTTGTCCCACGCGGCCTCGCGGCGGGCGCGATCGCGGCTGAGCATCGCCTCGCCGTGGACATTCTCGACGCGATCGACATAGACCTCGACCTCGTCGCCTACATTGAGCTCGGCCTTCTGGCCCGGCGCGGGCGCGAACTCGCGCAGCGGCACGCGGCCTTCGGATTTGAGGCCGACGTCGATGACGGCCATGTCGTTCTCGATGGCGGTGACGGTGCCCTTGACGACGCGGCCTTCGAAGCCGTCCGCATGGCCGAGAGTCTGATCGAGGAGCGCGGCGAAATCGTCGCGGGTGGGAGTGGCGGCAGTTGCCATAAGCTGCGTGTTTCCTGGTCTGTCGTTTCCGGCCATCCGGTTGTGTCCGAAGGTCTTTGGCCGAAGCGCCGCGGGGGCCGGATGCCCGTCGCGGCATCCCGCTGACCCAGGCTGACGATGGCGGGGCTTTCCATGCGAAAAGGGCGCGAGAGGGGGAAGCTCCGCCGCCCCATCCGCGCCTGCCACCGCGAGTCCAAGCCCGCAGGATGGCGGCGATATAGCGGTATGGGGGGCGGGAGGCAAGGCGGGAAGCCCCGTCCAGCCTTATGATTATCCGAAAGTTTACCTTGCGGATCCTATCCCTGCCTTCGCCAGCGGCGGGTCCGGGCAGGCGCCGGCGTGCGGCCGGGGAGCAGGAGCGACACGATGATTCCCAAGATCATGCACTTCGTCTGGGTGGGCGACGAGACGAAGCGCCCGGACAATTGCATCCAGACCTGGTGCAAGCAGCATCCCGCCTGGGACATCCGCCTGTGGGGCAATGAGGAGCTTGAAAGGGACGACTGGATCAACCGCGCGCATATGAGCGCGATGTTCGGCCGCGAGCTCAACGGCGTCGCCGACATGATGCGGTGGGAAATCCTCTATGCTCATGGCGGCGTCGTGTTCGACGCCGACAGCATCTGCCTGCGGCCGCTCGACGACGAGCTGCTCGACTGCCCCGCCTTCGCCTGCTGGGAAAACGAGATCGCGCGGCCGGGGCTGATCGCGGCGGGCTATTTCGGTTGCGAGCCGAACAATCCTTTCGTGGGGCAAATCATCACCGACATCGCCGCGGAAGCCAGCGTCGTCGACGATATGGCGTGGAAAACGGTGGGGCCGCAGCGCCTGACCGACACCTATCGCAAATACGGCTATACCCCGCTGCGCATCTACCCGAGCCACTATTTCATCCCGCAGCATTTCAGCGGCATGACCTATGAAGGCAAGGACAGGATCTACGCGCACCAGCTCTGGGGCTCCACCCGCAGGGCTTATGACGTGATCCACACCCAGGATTTCTTCGCGCAGGCGGACGGGGAAAAAGCCCCGGATGCGGTGGCGCTCGATTCTCCGGCCTGCGAAGAGCCGGCGGCGGATCCTGCGTCGATGGCGGACCGGAACCCCGCCGCGCCGGCATCGCCCCTCGAATCAGCACACGCCCCCTATTTGGTGCAGCGCGTGCAGGTCGACGACAGCCTCGCCCGGCTCGGGCGTCTCGACGTGTTCAGGCATTTGTGCAGCGGCAAAAAAGTGCTGCATATCGGTTGCGCCGATTGGCCGATCACCGATCCGGCCACCTCGCTCCATCTCGCGCTCGAGCCGCATTGCGCGCGGCTCGACGGGTTCGACGTCCATGAGGAGGCCCTGGCGCAGCTCGCGCGGCTTGCGAAGGGACGGCTCTTCTCGGACTTCGCGGATATCGTCGATTCCTACGACATCGTGCTGGTGCCCGAGGTCATGGAGCATGTGCCCGACGTGCAGGGTTTCCTGGCGCAGTTGGAGAGGGTGGATGCGAGCTGCTGCTTCCTCTCGGTGCCCGACGCCTTTCAGTGCCGCGGGCTACATTTCGATTATCTGCCGCAGAGCCAGACCTTCGTGGAGGTGGTCCACCCGGACCATAATGTCTGGTACACGCCCTACACCTTCGCGAACACGATCAGGAAATATAGCGGCTTTCAGGTCGAGAAGATGTGGTTCTTCAACGGCATCTCGCTGCTCGCCATGCTTTCGAAATCGGAGATGGCCCTGGCGGCCTGACAGGCCTCTCTCGATCGGCAACTTCCGGTGCGATCGAAAGCCGCTCGACTAAAAAAGGATCACCCCGCCAGTTCCGCCGCGCGATGCTTCACCTGCTTCAGATCGGCGACGAAGCGGGCATATTCCTCGGCCTTGCGGTCTTCCTCGGGGATGCGGAGCAGGAAGCTGGGGTGGATCGTCACCCAGGCTTCCGATCCGTCCGGCAGCGGGATCGGCGCGCCGCGCGAGCGGGTGATCGTCACCGCTTTGCCGATCAGAGAATGGGCGGCGGTGGCGCCGAGCGCGACGATAACCGCCGGACGGACGATCGCGCGCTCATGCTCGATCCACCAGCGACAGGCGGCGATCTCGGAAGCGTTGGGCTTGGAATGAATGCGCCGCCGCCCGCGCGGCACGAACTTGAAATGCTTGACGGCGTTGGTGACGTAGGTGGTGGCGCGGTCCACCCCCGCTTCCTCCAGCGCGCGATCGAGCAGGTGGCCGGCCGGGCCGACGAACGGACGACCGGAGAGATCCTCCTGATCGCCGGGCTGCTCGCCGACGAACAACAGGGAGGCGTTCGCTGCGCCCTCTCCGAACACCGTCTGTGTCGCGGGCTTCCATAGGGGGCAGCGCCGACAGCCGGCCGCCTCCTCGGCCAGCGCGGCGAGCGATTTAGCGGCGTTGCCGACGCTGGGTTTCGAGGCGATGCTTGTGTCCGTCACCCAGCATCAACGCAAGCCGGGGCGGGTTTTTCCATGAAGGGCGGGCGCGTCTGCGATCAGTGCTCCTGCGAAAGCAGGAGCCCAGAGTTCAACGCCCGACACCGCCATGTTGGGTTCCTGCTTTCGCAGGAGCACTGGTGGGGCTTACTGTGGCCCGCCGCTCGCGGCATCCTGTTCCTGCTGCTTCTGCTGCTGGCGTTCGGCGCGGGAGCGGGCGAGGAATTGCTGGAGGCAGCCCGTCTGGCCGCCGGTGCCCACCGCCGAGCATGTGTTCGGCAGTCCTGCCGCCTGGCGACTCGCGGCCTCGGTGGTCGTCACCTTGTTGGACCAGGCATTGCTGGCCGGCGATTGCTTGCGCTTGGCTCCCCGGAAGCGCTGCGGGATGCGGTAGCGCTCGCTCTCGGGCTCGCGCGCGCACACCACGATCTCGTCGCCGGTGCTCTGCGGGCAGGGATCATTGCCGTAAACCACCACCGATTCGATCCGCTTGGGCGGGTCGGCGCGGGTCGGCTGAGGAAAAGCGAAAGCGCCGGCCGCGAACGCGCCGAGAAGAGCGAAGGAAGCTAAGCGGGGGAAGGCGGCGGACGCGGTCATACAGGGTTCCGGTTGACGGAGGGAGGGATCGCCCAGGCGCCGCGCCGGCTTTCGCGCGGCTGAACGCGACGGCGAAGGGCGGCTTACGGGATGTCGTTCTCTTCCTTCTTCTGCTTCTCATGTTCGGCGCGGGCGTTGGCGAGGATTTTCTTCATGCAGCCGCTCCAGCCGCCCGCGCCCTCGGCCGTGCAGCTCTGCGGGCCGGATTTGCCGATATATTCGACATCCTCGAGCTTGTTCATCCAGGCGGTGTCCATCGGCGCGGTTTCTTCCTCGCGCAGCGCCTTGGGAATGCGATAGCGTTCCGTCTCGGGCTTGCGGGCGCAGACGACGATGGCCTGCCCGTTGCTCGAGGGGCAGGGATCGTCGCCATAGACGATCACCACCCGATCCTGCACCTGCGCGCTCGCCGGAACCGGGGCGAGGGCGGCAAGGCCGAGCGCCGCCGCGCCGAGGATCGAGAGGGGGATCGCATGTCGCATATCGCTTCGCCTTTACGGTTCCCAACGCATGACGGGGCCGGAATATTCCCGCAAGCGTGAACGCCGCCGGAACGTGGCCCCGGCGCGGCCATGCGTCAATGTGGGGACGTCAGACCCGTTTGGCGAAGGCGATGGCGGCGCGGCAGCCGAGCCGGATCGCGGCGGAAAGGAGGGGGTAGGCGGGGGCCTGCTCCGCCCCTTCGGCGATGGCGGTTTCGCGATGCTCCGCCTCCTCGGCCTGGAACTCGGCGATGGCCGCGGAAAGCTCGGGCTCGCGAGCGCCCAGCTCGGCGCGCTGCTCGGCATAATGGCGGTCGATCTCCGTCTCGATCGCGGCGGTGCAGGCCATGGCGGCCTGCGGCGAGATGAGCGCGGTGAGCGCGCCCAGCGCGAAGCCCGCCCTGTCCCACAGGAGAGCGAGCAGGGTGGGGCGCACGCCGCGCTCCGCCATCATGCGATCGAAGGCGATGCGGTGACGTTCCTCCTGCGCGGCCATGCGCGCGATCGGGCGGGCGGCGGGCGAATGATGGCCGAGCACCGCGAGTTGCCCCGCATAGATGCGCGTCGCGCCGAACTCGCCCGCCTGATCGACGCGGATCATCGCCGCGACGTCGGCGGGCGCGCGGTTCAGCGGGCGGGGCGGAGTCGGTTCAGCCACAGGATCAGGATACCGAATCCGATCGAGAAGATCGCGTTGAATCCGGCGAGCGAGACGCCGAACAAGGTCCATTGCGGCGCATCGCAGCGGATCACCGGCGCGGCCATGATCTGCGCCAGCACGTCCTGCGCCGATCCGCTGAAGGCCGGCGCGGTGCAGGCGGCAGGCCCCCGCCACCAATGATATTCGACGCCGGCGTGGAACACCCCGATCGCGCCGGAGACGATCACCGCCAGCGCCGCCAGCGCCACGAAGGCGCGCGCCGCCCGGGGGCCGCCGCGCAGGGCGAGCAGGATCGCGATGAACGCCAGGCAGATGGCGGCGAGGTGCGGCCAGCGCTGCCACATGCACATCTCGCACGGCACCAGCCCGCCGACATATTGCGAGAGCAGGGCGCCGCCGAGCAGCGCGCAGGGCACGAGGATCGCGAGAACGCGCGCGAGCGAGAGCCTGTTCATGCCGCCTCCGTCAATGCGCCGAAGCGACCTTCTTGGGCGGGGGCGCGGGGGAAGCGAGCCGCTCCATCGTCGCGAGCGCATAATGGAGCTGATAATCGTCGATGCCCTGCTTCTTGAGCTGCGCCGCGGTGGCGGAGAAGCGCGGATCGGGCGTCACGTCGTCCTCGAGCACGCTGTCGTCCACCTTGGCCTCGTTGATGAGGTGGCGGCGCAGATCGTCCTCGCGGAAGGTCGGCCGATCCTTGTAATCGGGATCGGAAAGCTGCGGCACCACGATATCGGGATGGATGCCGCCCTCCTGCACCGATCGGCCGGACGGCGTGTAGTAGCGCGCGGTGGTGAGGCGGAGCGCGGTGTCGTCGGTCAGCGGCATCAGCGTCTGCACCGATCCCTTGCCGAAGCTCCTCACCCCCATCACGATCGCGCGGCGATGGTCCTGGAGCGCCCCGGCGACGATCTCGGCCGCGGACGCCGTCCCGGCGTCGACCAGCACGATGATCGGCAGCCCGTGCGCGTCGTCGCCGGGCTGGGCGTAATAGCGCTCGATATCGTCCTTGGTGCGGCCGCGCTGGGAGACGATCTCGCCATGATCGAGGAAGGCGTCCGAAACCTCGATCGCCTGATCGAGCAGGCCGCCCGGATCGGAGCGCAGATCGATGATGTAGCCGATCGGCCTGTGGCCGAGCTTCTTGTCGATGCCCGCCAGCGCCGCGCGCGTATCCGCGCCGACATCCTTGGAGAAGCTGGCGATGGTGATGACGCCGACATCGCCCTTCACCTCCCAGGTGACGGGATTGATGACGATATTCTCGCGCGTCAGCGTCACGTCGAAGGGCTTGTCGCGGCCCGGCCGCACGATGGTGAGGCGCAGCTTGGTGCCGGGCGCGCCGCGCATCTGCTGCACGGCGTCGTCCAGTGTGCCGCCATAGACCAGCTTGCCGTCGATCTTGGTGATATAGTCGCCGGATTTGATGCCTGCGCGCCAGGCCGGCGTGTCCTTGGTGGGGGCGACCACCTTCACCACGCCCTCGTCCATCTGCACGGTGAGGCCGACGCCGCCATAATTGCCGTTGGTGGTGAGCTGCATCTGCCGGAAATCTTCGGCGTCGAGATAGGAGCTGTGCGGGTCCAGGCTTTCCAGCATGCCCTGGATCGCGCCTTCGATCAGCTTCTTGTCGTCAACCTTGTCGACATAGTTGGCGCGCACCTTCTGGAACACGTTCATGAACTGATCGAGCGCCTGATAGGTGTCCGCCTTGTCGGACTGCGCCGCGCTGGCGACGTTGGCGGCGGGCAGCACCACGGTGGGGATCGCGGCGCCCGCGGCGAGAAGGGCGATCGAGCGCAACAGGGATTTCGGCATCACGTCCGTTCTTTCCGGTGGGCCGACGGCCCGTTTCCCTGCTCTCTACAGCCCGGCGGCCCGCCCCTCAAGCGAGGGATGAAATCCTGTTTTCCCACCCCTTGGAAACCTCACCACAATCAAATCCGTTCGCCCTGAGGAGCCATTGAGCGGAGACGAAATGGCGTCTCGAAGGGCCCTTCGAGACGGGGCTTCGACAAGCTCAGCCCCTCCTCAGGACGAACGGTAAGGATTCCGGCCGGACGCTGTTTCACCCCGCCTGCGCCACCGCCACGATGTCGATCGGATCGCCGCCGCGCCGAAGCTCGGCGGTCACGCGGGGCTTGGCCGCGCCCGCGCGGCCGAGCGGATCGCCCTGGCGCACCGCGTCGCCCGCCTTGACGGCGAGGGCGGCAAGCCCGGTGACGGTGGTGGTCCAGCCGCCGCCATGATCGACGATCACGATGTCGCCATAGCTGCGGAACGGCCCGGCATAGGCGACGCGCCCGCGCGCAGGCGCGCGGACCACTGCGCCGGGCGCGCTCGCCACGGTCAGCCCGCGCGAGGTCACGCCCGAATCGAAGACTTCGCCGAACCCCGTCTCCACCGATCCCGAGACCGGCAGCACATAGCGCGGGCGGCCTTCATGCGGCGGCACACCGTCGTCGGGGCCCGGCGGCCGCGGCATGGGATCGGGCAGGTCGGCGAGCCGCGCGCGGACCACGCCCGCCGCCTGGGTGACGCGCATCCTGTCCGCGATGTCGCGCGCCTCCTCGCCCAGACCGAGCGCGCGCTCCTGCTCGTCGGCGGCCTGGTCGGCGAGCCGCTGCGAACGGCGGAGTGCGGTCGATTCGAGGCTGGCATAGGCCTGCTGGCGCTGCTTCAACAGCTTTTGACTCTGATCGAGCGCCTGCGCCGCGCGTTCGGCGTCGGCGCGCAGCTGGGACGAGCGGGCGAGCTCGGCGCGCAGCCCCGCCGTGCGCGCGGCGATCACCGGCAGCGTATCCTGGAGCAGCAGGCGGACATGAACGATGTCGCTCACCGAACCCGGCTGGGCGATGGCGAGCGCCGGGGGCCGCCGCGCCATCGTGCCGAGCGCCGCGACCAGACGCAGGATCGGCTGCTGCTTCTGCTCGATATGCCGGCGCTGATCAGCCTGGAGCGCGGCGATCAGCCCGATCCGCGCGCCGGCGGCGGCGACGTCGGCCTGCGCGGCCTTCACCTCCTCGCCCAGCGCCGCGGCCTTCGCCCGCGCCTTCGCCGCCTCGCTCTGCGCGGCGTCGGCGGCCTGCATCAGCGCGGCGGCGTGCGCTTCGGCGCGGGCGGCCTCGTCCTTGGCGGAAAGCAAAGCGGCGCGCTGGTCGTCGAGGCCGGGCGCGGCCGCCGCCGCCCCGGCGATCGCGGCGATCAGCGCCAGGATCGTGATCCGCCCCCGCACCCCCGCTAGCCTTCGCGGTGATAGGGGTGGCCGGCGAGAATGCTGGTCGCGCGCCACAATTGCTCGGCCAGCATGGCGCGGGCGAGCAGGTGCGGCCAGGTCGCCCGGCCGAAGGACAGGGCGAGGTCCGCGCCCGCGCGCGTCGCCGCGTCATGCCCATCCGTCGCGCCGATCAGGAAGCGCGCCTCGCGCACGCCCTCGTCGCGCCAGCGGCCGAGCTTCTCGGCAAACGCGCGCGAGGGCATGTCCTCGCCCGTCTCATCGAGTACTATGGTGCGGCAGGCGGGCGGCGCGTCGGGCGTCCGGCCGCCCTGATCGGGCAGCTCGGTGATCCGCGTCGGCCAGCTCACGCGTTTGAGATAGCGATCGACCAGCTCGGCCTCGGGCCCGCGCCCGATCCGCCCCCGCGCGACGATGTGGAGCAGCAAGCCCGTGCGTCAGGCGTCCGGCGCGGCCGGAGCGGCGGGTGGGGCCGAGCCGGTCTCGTCGCCGAACGCCCACATCCGTTCGAGATTGTAGAAGCTGCGCACCTCGGGCTTGAACAGATGGACGATCACGTCGCCGGCGTCGATCAGCACCCAGTCGGCGGCGGGCAGCCCCTCGATGCGGGGGGTGCGGCCGAGCTCGCCCTTGAGCTTCTCGGCCAGCTTGGTCGCCATCGAGGAGACCTGCCGGGTGGAGCGGCCGGATGCGATCACCATATAATCGGCGATGCTCGACTTGCCAGCGAGCGGGATCGATATGGCGTCGACCGCCTGATCGTCGTCGAGCGACTGGAGCACGAGCGCGTGCAGCGCCTCCGCCTCGGGCGAGGCGGGCTGACCCGAACTCACGGTGCGGGAAGCGGCGGAAGAGACGGGCAATGAACCTCCGGGGAAACGGGCCGGCGCGTCACGGAATCGCGCAGGGCCCTGGGTTTGATGCGGCGATGCCAGTCGGGATCGACGGCGCGCGCGGCGGTGGCGGATGTCGGATCGGGGAAGGTGTGCAGAAGCACGAGCGCCGGCAAGCTCCATCGCGTCCACCGCTTCGCG
>Ga0164242_10004364_pt1 | contig 15907 bp, 17 predicted proteins | sample OricomgcompostMG_FD_108783 | JGI IMG/M metagenome (GOLD analysis project Ga0164242, IMG submission 108783) | Miracle-Growth compost microbial communities from Emeryville, California, USA - Original compost - Miracle growth compost (MG) ... | reverse complement strand
GTTCGGCTCGCGCCCCTCGCGGATCGCGGCGATGAACTCGCGGTCCTGCAGCTCGATGCCGTTCATGCTGATGTCCACATGCGAGACGTCGACCGGCTCCTCACGACCCGTCACCAGATCGTCGTAGCGCGCAAGCCATGTGCCGTTGTCGCAAATGTAGCGGAAGAAGGTGCCCAGCGGCCCGTCATTGTTGAACGACAGCGACAAGGTGCAGATCGCGCCGCTCTCGCTCTTGAGCTGGATCGACATGTCCATCGCGATGCCGAGCTCGGAGTGGATCGGGCCTTGCAGCGCGTGCGCCTCCACGATTCTGCCGGCCTGATAAGCGAAAAGGTCGACCGTGTGCGCGGCGTGGTGCCAGAGGAGATGGTCGGTCCAGCTCCGGGGTTCGCCCTTAGCGTTGATATTGGTGCGGCGGAAGAAATAGGTCTGCACGTCCATCTGCTGGACGGCGAGTTCGCCGGCGGCGATCCTCCTGTGCAGATATTGGTGGCTCGGATTGAAGCGGCGCGTGTGGCCGACCATGCAGACGAGGCCGGTCTCCTGCTGCTTCTTCAGCACCGCCTCGCCGTCGGCGAGGGTGTCGCACAGCGGGATTTCCACCTCGACATGCTTGCCCGCATCCATGCACTGGATGGCCTGCTCGGCGTGCATCTGGGTCGGCGTGCAGAGGATGACGGCATCGACATCGTCGCGTGCCAGCGTCTCGGCGAGGTCGGTGGTGGCGTGGCCGATGCCGTATTTCTCGGCGACTTTCCGGGTCGATTCGAGCGTGCGGCCGACGAGGCTAGTAACCTCTACGCCATCGATATTCTTGAGGCCGTCGAGATGCTTTTCTCCGAAGGCGCCAGCGCCAGCGAGCGCGATTTTCATGTCGTTACTCCATTCTCGTCATCCCAGCGAACGCAGGGATCGTTCAATCGCACGAGATGCCAGCCTTCGCTGGCATAACGGTTAGTATGTCGGTTCGAGCACGACGTGGCCGACAGCGGTGTTGCTGGCGGGGACGTGATAATGGCGATGCAACTCGCGTATCTTGGGGCCGAGTGCGCCGCGCATAATCAGCCACATAACCAGCTCGATTCCTTCCGAGCCCGCCTCGCGCAGATATTCGATGTGAGGCATCGCGCGCAGTGCCTCCGGGTCCGCGGTCAGCTTGTCGAGGAAGGCGGTGTCCCACTCCCGATTGATCAGGCCCGCGCGCGGCCCCTGGAGCTGGTGGCTCATGCCACCGGTACCCCAGATCTGCACGTTAAGGTCTTCCTCGTAGCTCGCGACCGCGCGCGCGATCGCTTCGCCGAGCAACCAGCAGCGGTTGCCGGTCGGCGGTGGATAGGTGACCACATTGACTGCGATCGGGATCACCCTCGCCGGCCACGTCGCGACCTGGCCGAAGATCAGCGACAGGGGTACGGTGAGGCCGTGATCGACCGCCATCTCGTTGATGATGGTCATGTCGAACTCGTCGAGAATGCAGCTCTGCGCGATGTGCCACGCGAGATCGGCGTGTCCCTCGACCTGTGGCACGGGGCGCGGGCCCCAGCCTTCGTCAGCGATTGGAAAGCTGTCGGCGCAGCCAATCGCAAAGGTGGGAATCACCTTCATGTCGAACGCCGAGGCGTGGTCGTTATAGACCAGGATGACGACGTCGGGCTTCTGCCCGACTTCCCATGCCTTGGTCCATTCGTAGCCGGCGAAGACCGGCTTCCAGTAAGCCTCGCTCGTCTTGCCGAGATCCATCGCGGCGCCGACCGCGGGGATGTGGCTAGTTGTGAGCCCGGCAGTCAGACGCGCCATCAGCGTTTGTCCTTGATCGAGCGTTGGCCTTCGGGAGAGCGGCCGCCCGTAATCATCATCGCGGCGTAGTCCTCTTGGCTCATGCCGGTCATCGACCCGGCAGCGAACTGGAAGCTCTTGCCGTCGGTCGAGAAGATCTTGGCGAGAAAATAGATGTTACCGCCTTCCTCCAGCATCGCATTGTAGTCGCGCGCGAGCACCGCCGTCTTCTGCGCATCGGTGAGCGGCCATTGGTCGAGATAGCCGGCCTCGTCGGCCTTGAAGCGTTCGCGGTTCTCGGCCTTCATCAGACTCATCGCAAATTGATTGAGGTGATAACCCTGCCGTGCCCGCCTGGCGGTGAAGACGCGTGTGCCAGGAATATCATCGAAGTCGGCGAGATAGCCGTGAATGTCGCGGGGTGCGCTCATACCGGTGCTTTCCAACTGAATTCGAGCGGCGCCTCGCGAAAGGCGAAGCGGTTGAGGTGCACGGCCACAACGTCCTTGAGTTGCTCGGCGCTCTTTCTGTCCGCAGCCTCAATGGTGATGACGATCCGCTGGTCATCCGCGCTGAGCCTGGCAATTCCGCCGATCTTGAAAGCGATATGAATTTCGCCATCGGTTTCGGATACGGCAAACTTGTGCGACCAATGCTTGGCCAGTTGCCGAATATAACGATTGCCCTTCTCCGCTGGCGCAGTGCCCGCGATCCGTGCTGCATAGCCGTCGGTTTGCGCGGCATCGTCTCGAACGGTCATGCGGCAATCTCCTCGGAGGATGTGGTGCGCTCCGCGGCGATGCGTCTGTCGATCATTTGCCGGGCGCGGACGCCGCCGCTGTCGATATTGTAAGAGCGCAGAGGCAGGTCTGAGTTCGCCCCGATCGAGCGTTGCTGCGCCTCGAGCACCTCGACATCCTGTGCGAACACGCCGCCTTGCTGCTGCTTGAAGCGGACGGTGAAGCCGGGATCATCGATCGCAAAGTTGCGCGCCATGCCCCAGAAATAATGCATGCCGATTTCGCTCTCGGGGGTCAGTGCGTCGATCACGAAGCCGCGCACCCCCTGGTCGTGCGCCTCGATCGTGGCGCCCGCGCCGACTGGGGCCACGCCGACGTCGATCATGATGCACGACGGGGGGACGAACTCGCAAACCTGCCAGCGATCGACCTTGCCTGACTGTCGGAGCGCCAGCGCCCAGAAGGGCGGCGCTTCGACGCCGGGCATCCAGCGCTTGACGAACACGCGTTCGGCGGTCGCTTCGGTTTCGATCGGCGCTTCCATCAACTCGATCTGGCCGATCGAACCCGTATGGACATAGGTCTCGTGGGTCAAATCCATCAGATTGTCGACCATCAGCCGATAGTCGCACGCGACCGCATTGTAGCCGCCATCGAACACCCAGCCTTCGGCGCTGCACGGCCACAGATCGGGGATCAGCGCCGGATCGGCCGTCTGCTTGTCGCCGAGCCAGATCCAGAGGAAGCGGTGGCGTTCGACAACGGGGTAGGTTTCGACGCATATCGAGCGATTCGCCGCGTCGGTGCGGATAGGCATTTCCTCCACCGTTCCGTCGGGTGTTAGTTTGAGTCCATGATAGCGGCAGCGCAGCGAATCGCCTTCCTTGATTCCCATTGATAGCGGCAGCAGCCGATGCGGGCAGGCGTCGCGTAGCGCGACCGGGGTGCCGTCGAGCTTGCGATAGAGCACCACCGGCACGCCGAGCAACGTGCGCGCGAGCGGCTCGCAGCCGATCTCCCCATCCCACGCTGCGACGTACCAGGCGTTGGTGATCCAGCTGGTCATAGCCCGCGCGCCTTTAACTGGGCGTCGAGGCGCGGGAAGACGCGACGCACATTGCCTTCGTAGATGGCATGGCGCTGCTCGGCGCTTATCGGCAGCGCGTCGACATAGCGTTTGGTGTCGTCGAAATAATGGCCGGTCTCTGGGTCGATGCCGCGCACCGCGCCGACCATTTCGGAGCCGAACAGGATGTTCCTGGTGTCTATGACTTCGACAAGCAAGTCGACGCCGGGCTGATGATAGACGCACGTGTCGAAGTACACGTTGTTCATGACATGATCGTCTAGGCTCGGCTGCTTGAGCATGTCGGCGAGGCCGCGATAACGGCCCCAGTGATAGGGCACCGCGCCGCCGCCGTGCGGGATGATGAAACGCAGGCTGGGGAAATCCTTGAACAAGTCGCCCTGAATAAACTGCATGAAGGCGATCGTGTCGGCGGCGATGTAGAAGGCGCCGGTCGCGTGCAGGCCGGGGTTGCACGAGCCAGAGACGTGGATCATCGCCGGCACGTCCAGTTCGACCATCTTCTCGTAGAACGGGTACCAATAGCGGTCGGTGAGCGCCGGCGCCTCGAAATGGCCGCCGCCGGGATCGGGGTTGAGGTTGCAGCCGATGAAGCCCAGTTCGGTGACGCAGCGTTCCAGCTCGGCGATCGACCCTTGAATGCTTGCGTCGGGCGATTGCGGCAGCATGCACACGCCCGCGAACACTTCTGGATAGAGATCGACGCAGCGCTTGATGAGATCGTTGTTGTGGCGTGCCCAAGCCTTCGAGACGACCTCGTCGCCGATATGGTGCGCCATCGCCGAAGCGCGAGGTGAGAAGATCGTCATGTCAGCGCCGCGCTCGCGGATCAGCCTGATCTGGTTCGCCTCGAGCGATTCGCGGATTTCGTCGTCAGATAGGTTTGGGTAGGGCGGGGGCGCCTCGCCCGCCTTGAATGCTGTCTTTTGCGCCTCGCGCCACTCGTTATGCGGCGCGGGGGCGGTGGTGTAATGGCCGTGGCAATCGATGATGAGGCTCATGCGGCTTGGTCCTTCTTGCGACCGAAGACGGCGTCGACCTTGGCGGATAGCGTATCGGGTGGAGAAAGGCCGAGCGCGCCGATCACCCGCTGCCGCTTGATCGCGCCGCGCGTCATTTCCGCGCCGGTGCCAAGCGAATCGAGCGTTTTGGCGACCTCCTCCATCTCCGCGGCGCGGCGCAGGCCGTGGGCCATCATGCGATCTAGATTATAATCTGCTTTGACCGCCCAGTCTGTGCCGGGCCAGCTGGCGTTGAGCGATGCGATCACTTCGTCGGTGACGCCGGAGGCATCGGCGGCGAGGATCATCTCGGTCGTCAGCGCCTCGAGGCCCTTGACCATCACCGACCGGATCATCTTGATCGCAGACGCCTGGCCGACGCGCTCACCGACCATGCGAACATCGCTGAAGCCGAGTTGCGACAGCGTTTCGGCCGCGTTCCCAGCCGTTGCACCGCTCAACAGGATAGGCACGGCGCGCGCCTTGGGATGAACCGGCGCCATGATCGCGGCGTCGACATAGCGACCGCCGGCTTGCTCGATGATGGCGGCTGTTTCCACCTTGGTGGCTGGCCCAACCGAGTTCATGTCGAAAAACAGGGCGCCCGGCGCGATCGAAGCTGCGGTCTCGCTTGCAGCGGCGAGCGAGCAATCGGCTGTCACCAGCGACAGGACCACGGCGCTGCCGGTTGTCGCCGCCGCATTGTCCAGCTTGCCGTCGACGTTGAGGCGTTCATACTCAGCGAGCTTAGCGTGACGCGTCACGTCGGCGGCGGTCTTACAGTCATAGGCGCGCACACCCGCCGCCAAGCCCTGGGCGAAGGTCGTTGCCGCCTCGCCGAAGCCGATGAATGTGATGGGCCTCTCCATGCATCGTTGCTAGCGCGCCGGGCAGATTTTGCTGCAATCGAAAACGTCGCTGGGCTATTCGGTTTCCTGAAGTCCGATCGCAGCACGCTCGATTTCCAGCAGATCGAGGAATCGCTCCTGGAGTGGCGTCGGCCGCCAACCGGAGCGCGTGGTGACACCAATCCGGCGATCGGGAACGGTGAGCGGCGTGTCGATGATCGCCAGGATCCCGGTCTCCACCTCCATTGCCACCTGAGCCGGTGACAGCAGGGTAAGAAAATCGCTGTCACGCAGGATGCCCCGGATCACCATCACCGAACCGCAATCGATTGGCGCGGGCGGCTGGGCGTGCCCGTCGAACAACGCCGTCCACAACGCCCGCAGCGGCGTGCCCGCACGTCCGGCAACCCAGGGGAAAGCGGCGAGATCGCCGAGGCTCGCGCGTCGCTTCATCGCGAGCGGATGGCCGGCACGACCGACAACGACGAGCTGGTCGGTGAACAACGCCCGTTGGACGAGGTCGGCGCCGATTTCCGGGCGGAGCGCGCCGATCATCAGGTCGATCACCCCGTCGCGGAGCGGCTCGACGAGCTCCCGTCGCGAGCCTTCGAGCACGTCGATCGAGGCACCGGGCGCTTCGCGCATTAGTTCCGCAAGCGCGGCGGGGAGCAGCAGCGCGCGGCACAAAGGCATCGCGCCGATCACCAGTCGACCCGAGCGCGCGCCGCGATCGGCCCGGGTCTCGGCGATGCCGGCGGCGATCTCGCTGGCGGCGAGACGAATACCACGGGCCAGCCGCTGACCGGCGGCGGTCAGCGCGACGCCGCGGCCACGCCGTTCGACCAGTGTCGTTCCGCTCACCTGCTCGAGATCGCGCACCGCACGATGGACGGCGGGTTGCGATAGCCCCGTCGCAGCACCGGCGCCGACGAAGCTGCCGGCGTCGGCGAGCGCAACGAAGGCGCGGGTCTGCGCCGCAGTCATCAACTGGTCGGGCCGCGCAAAGCCACGGCTGCCGCCGCGCGCTATCCCGCGCGCCGCAGTGCCCAGACAGGCAAGCGCCGCGGCAGCACGCGCGGCGAGGCGTTCGCCTTCCGGGGTGGCGATCATGCCGTCGGCATGGCGCGTGAAAAGCTCAACGCCGAGCTGGCGCTCCAGTTTGGCGAGCCCTTGGGTCAATGCTGGCTGAGAGAGGTTCACCGCGCGTGCGGCGGCATTCATGCTGCGCTGTGCGACGATCGCGACGGCACCGCGCAGATGGCGCAGGTTGAGGTCGAAGGGATCGGGTGTCATGGCCCACCTATAGCAAATACTTATTGGCGGTGTGCAATTGTGAATAGCGAAGCATCGTCGCGCGGGCTTAGTGCTGGCGGCCCAACCGCTTAGGAGAGTTGGAATGGCAAAGGTCGTCCGTAATATTGCGCGTGCCGAGCGCGCCGTCATCGATGGCCTCGCCGCTGCCGGTGTCGCAACGGTGCACGAAGCGCAGGGACGGATCGGCTTGCTCGCGTCACGGCTGCGGCCGATCTGGCCCGGGGCGCGGATCGCCGGATCGGCGGTCACAATTTCGGCGCCGCCGGGCGACAACTGGATGGTGCATGTCGCGATCGAGCAACTGCAGGACGGCGATATTCTGGTGTTGGCGCCGACAAGCCCTTGCGAGGATGGCTATTTCGGTGATCTGCTGGCGACCTCGGCGATGGCGCGCGGCTGCCGCGGGTTAGTGATCGATGCCGGCGTGCGCGACGTGCGCGACCTGACGGCGATGGGTTTTCCTGTCTGGTCGAAGGCGATCTATGCGCAGGGAACGGTCAAGGCGACGCCCGGCTCGGTCAATGTGCCGTTGGTCTGCGCGGGCGCGGCGATCGATCCGGGCGACGTGGTCGTCGCAGACGATGATGGTGTGTGTGTGGTCAAGCGCGTTGACGCCGCTGCCGTGCTCGATAAGGCGCAGGCGCGCGAGGCCAATGAGGAGACCAAACGCAGGCGGCTCGCCGCGGGCGAACTTGGGCTCGACATATATGACATGCGGGGCAAGCTCGAAGCGATGGGCCTGAAATATGAGTGACCCCGCCACTTCAACAAATCTGGAAACCGGTTTCGCGCGCGGACGGGGCGGCAACAAAGGTGTCCAATGCATGTGGATGCGCGGGGGCACCTCCAAGGGCGCGTTCTTCCTCGCCGAGGACCTTCCCGCTGACATTGCCGAGCGCGACGCTTTCCTGCTCAGCATTATGGGATCGCCTGATCCACGCCAGATTGATGGCATGGGCGGCGCTGATCCGCTGACCTCGAAGGTGGCGGTGGTGTCGCGATCGGATCGCGAGGGCGTCGATGTCGACTATCTGTTCCTGCAGGTGTTCGTCGATCAGCGAATCGTCACCGACGCGCAGAATTGCGGCAACATGCTCGCCGGCGTCGGCCCGTTCGCGATTGAGCGGGGGCTGGTCGTGGCCGGCGACAGCGAGACGCGGGTGGCGATCTATATGGCCAATACCGGACAGATCGCGGTGGCGACGGTGCAGACACCTGGCCGGCGCGCCACCTATGTCGGGGACGCGCGGATCGACGGCGTGCCAGGCAGCGCCGCGCCGATCCCGCTCGAATTCCGTGACACTGCCGGCTCGTCGTGCGGCGCGCTGCTGCCGACGGGGAACGCCATGGACATGATCGAGGGGGTTCCCTGCACGCTGATCGACAACGGCATGCCGTGCGTGGTGATGAAGGCCGCCGACGTCGGCGCGACCGGCTACGAGGATCGCGAGACGCTCGACAATGCGGCCGAACTCAAGGCACGGATCGAGGCGATCCGGCTGATCGCGGGGCCGATGATGAATCTGGGCGACGTGGCTGAAAAGTCGGTGCCCAAGATGATGCTCGTTGCGCCGCCCAAGCAGGGCGGCGCGGTGACGGTCAGGAGCTTCATCCCCCACCGCGCGCACGCCTCGATTGGCGTGCTGGGCGCGGTGAGCGTGGCGACCGCGTGCCTCGTCGAAGGCTCGCCTGCGGCCGAGGTCGCGGCAATCCCCGAAGGCGTCCGCAAGATGCTTTCGGTCGAGCATGCCACTGGCGAGATGAGCTGCGTCCTGGAAACCGCTGAAACCGGCGCGGTGGCAAGTGCTGCGCTGCTGCGCACGGCTCGCAAGCTGATGGATGGAGAGGTGTTCGCATGAGTATCGACGCAACGGGCCGTATCCGCAGCTGGACGCTTGATCCCTCTCGACCGCGCTACACGCCGCTTGCCGGCGCGATCGACGCGCACTGTCATGTGTTCGGTCCGGCCGATCGTTTCCCGTTCAGCGCCAAGGCCAAATATCTGCCGCAGGATGCCGGACCGGACATGCTGTTTGCATTGCGCGATCGGCTCGGCTTTTCGAGAAACGTCATCGTTCAGGCGAGCTGCCACGGCACCGACAATGCGGCGACGCTGAACGCGATTGCCGCGTCGGGCGGCAAGGCGCGGGGAGTGGCGGTAGTCGATCCGGCGATCGACGAGGCCGCGCTTGCCGCGCTACATCAAGGCGGCATTCGCGGCATCCGCTTCAATTTCCTCAAGCGCCTCGTCGACGATGCGCCCAAGGACAAATTTCTCAATGTGGCGCGGCGCTTGCCAAAGGGTTGGCACGTCGTGGTCTATTTCGAGGCGGACATCCTCGAAGAGCTGCGCCCGTTCCTCGACGCGATCCCGGTACCAATTGTGATCGATCACATGGGGCGACCCGACGTGTCGCAAGGACCCGACGGTGCTGATATGCGCGCGTTCCGTCGCCTGCTCGCCAGCCGCGACGACATCAATTATAAGGCGACGTGCCCCGATCGGCTCGATTCCGCTGGGGCGCCTTGGGACGCATTCGCGCGCGCCGTCGCGCCGCTCGTCGCCGATTATCCAGATCGAGCCTTGTGGGGCACCGATTGGCCGCACCCCAATATGCAGGACGCGATCCCCGACGATGGTGCGCTGGTCGATATGATCCCGCGCATTGCGCCGACCGACGACCTGCAACGAAAGCTGCTAATCGATAATCCGAGTCGACTATATTGGCACGATGGCGATTAGAGAAGCGTCTCCCATAACGGGAGCACGGCCTTAACCAAAGGCACGACGTATCGGATATCACCAAGCACCGCTGATAGCGGGAATCCGTCATGTCGGTAGGACGGGCGCGAATGCTACTTCGGACCAGATAAGATATTGGAGATGGTAAAGCATGTCATCAAACAAGAGTCAGGTCGTCCTCATCACGGGTGCCAGCAGCGGGATGGGTTTTGCCACTGCGAAGCAGCTGGCTTCGGTCGGTTATCATGTCTTTGCTAGCATGAGGGGAATCGCTGGCCGGAATGAAAAATCGGCCGCCGCCCTGCGGGACTGGGCCGTCGCAGCGGGTGTCAGACTCGAAGTGGTTGAGATCGACGTAACCGACGAAGCCCAGGTCAATAGCTGTATTGCAGATATCCTCGATCGCGCCGGGCGGATCGATGTGGTCGTGTCAAATGCCGGAGTTGGCGCGATGGGCTTGGTCGAGGCCTTTACGATCGAGCAGCACCGCCAGATTTTCGATATTAATTGTCTCGGGCATGTCAGGGTCGATCGTGCGGTATTGCCCTCAATGCGAGCGCGAGGAAGCGGGCTGCTCTTGCACGTCTCCAGCGTGTCGGGCCGGGTCGCGATGCCGTTTTGCGGTCCCTATAGTGGTGCGAAGGCCGCTCTCGAGATGATTATCGAGAATATGAGCGAGGAACTGGCGCCCTTCGGGGTTGACTGCATCTCGCTCGAGCCGGGCGGCTACGCGACCGAGGGTCTCTCGAAGGGAATCGAAGCCGCCGATCGCGAGCGCATAGCATCTTATGGTGATCGAGCGCTCAACCCGGAAGTCGAACTGGCTGGCCTCGGACGTCAACTCACGACGCCCGGTTCGAACGACGTACGTGAGGTGAGTGAGGCCATCGAGACGCTGATCGCGATGCCGCCGGGGCATCGGCCTTTGCGAACCGTTGTGGGGCGGGTTTGCACTGCGGGAATCGAAACCGTCAACGAGGCGGTGGCTGTGGGGCGGCGGAAAATGATCGAAAGCTACACACTCGCCGCCGCGGAGGTCGAGTGAAACGGGCTCGGCCTTGGTGCAAGACGGTGTTTCACGATGAACGCTTCGTCGCCGACTCTATCGTGCGGGACTTAGAATCAGTCGAGTGCAGCTTTGGTGCATATTTCCATTGCCTACGAGGGTGACGGCCCGGCGAATGAATGTGAAAGCGAGACACCCAGTTAGCAGCCGGAGTAGCCTGATGATTAATCTCCGCGGCGAAGGCCAACTGGCCGCGATAGCTGATGTGCGCGCCAAAGGCTCCACTCTTTCGCTGATAGCGTTGATGTTTGCCTTCACGGTCGGTGTCATCAGTTCGGCGGCAAGGCCGCTGTGGATAGGCTCAGTCCAAGAGCTTCACGGGCTGTCGCTGTCCGAGGGAGCGCTCGTGGGAGCGCTGGATCTTGGCTGCACCGCGATTGCGGCTATTGTGACTGGCTTGTTTGCCCGAACGCGGACCAGGCCGTCCAACGTCATGCTTGCGTGCGGTTTGAATGCTCTCGGCAATATTGGATGCGCTTTCGTTTCCGGCCTCCTGCCATTGGCGATGCTGCGCATTGTTTGCGGCTTGAGTGCGGGATACGCGTTACCGCTCGCGACTCGTGCGGCTGCTCTTCAGCCCAACCCTGGTAAGGCGTTCGCGCTGCAGCAATTTGGTCTCGTGATAATTGTCGTAGGCTATTTTCTCGGCGTTTCCTGGCTGTTGAACATGTTGGGCTCGGCGGTTTCCTTCTATCTTCTCGCTCTGGTTTCGGCGCTGGCTGCCATCATGGCGATGTTCTGGCCTGCGCCCGCGCGGGCGGTAGAGGAGACCGAGCAGGATCACGGCAAAGTGGCAGTCGTGCCGGGCAGGTGGTCGCGCAGCATGATCATCTTTCTCGCGATTCTGCTGATGTATAGCGCCGAGAGCATGGTCTTCAGCAATCTTCAGGCAGTCGCGAAATTCTTTAATGTATCGATCGCCACGCTGTCGACAGTCTTGGCGTTCCAATCAGCATTCAATGTCCTTGCCCCGATGGCTTCGGCGAGATTGGCCGGCAAAATGCTTCGTCTACCACTGTTGGCTGGTTCCGGCGCTCTTGCATTCTTCCTTTTGATCGTTTGTTTGACGGATCGCCTTGGCTTCATCTTCGGGACGATCTTCCTGAATTGGGTTTTGCTGTTCACGTTACCGTTCATCCTGAGCTTGCTCGTCGTCCGCGACCATACCGGTCGAACGGCTTCCGTCGGCCCTGCGTTCACATTGCTGGGCGCGGCGTTGGGCGCCTTTCTGGGGGGGGTAGCACTCCAATATTTTGGATTGGTGGTGCTGGGAATAACGGCATCCTTATCCGCGCTTTTTAGTCTTATTATCTTATGGCCCTTAGCTCAGGGCTCATGGAGATTAGCGATCAATGGACCACCGTAATGCAATCATGCAAATGGCAGGTTCTCATAGATAAGGAGTATAGAAATGACTGACAGTAAATATGGAAAGTACATCGTTCCCAAAAAGGCAAATTCCTATGGGGACTTTGAAAAAAAGACAGAGGTTCAAGTTTTCAGTTTTAATGCGCATGACGAGGCGCCGCATTATTTCGAGTCATTCCTCATGCAGGAGGATATGCCGACGGTCGCCGGAAATGGCAATGAAATGCTGTATAACCCGGAAGACACTTGGCTTGGAAAGGTCACGAAATACACCGGTCTTAAATATTTCGCCTATCCTCACATCCATCCGTTTACCGAGATTTTTTACTTCATCTCCCTTGACCCGGACAACCCAGACTCATTGGGCGGTGAGATCGACCTCTGGATAGGCGAGGGGGCGGAGGCGGAGAAGTATACGCTTACCAAGCCGACTGTCATTCACATGGAATCGAACATCAAGCATCTGCCAATCCGTCACCACGGCGGAAAAATGCCTTTCCTCCAGTTAATTGTAGCGAACACCAAGGAGTATTCGCGGGTGTCGTCGCATCGCAATCCGCAATATCCAAACGGAATCGATTTTGTCGAAAACTCGCCGCGATGGAAGCCCGAGCCACTCACACCAGAGCAGGAGGCGAAGCGCGACTTCGCTCATCTTGTGCACGAACTGGATCCCAAGAAGGACTTTCTCCGTCCGCCAAGGGCGCACAAGGGCAAGTCGCGCACGGTCATGCATTATACCTGGATGAACCATCCCGACATCCGCCAGCGGGTCGATGTCACACTGGTCACCGGTGGTGATATCGCGTTCGGCAACGGGGATTTCGATATCTTTCCTCCTTTGCCGAACAAGAGTTCCGTTCCGGCGACTCTGAGTTTTCTTTCACTCGATCCCCACACTGATGATTTGGGGGCGACGGTCGAGCTTTGGATGGGCGAGGGGGCGGAAGCCGAGAAGCACATCATCACCAAGACGACTACCGTCATCATCCCACCGGCAACAGTTGCTTACCCGATCTATGTTCGGGATGACTTTCGCCATCCATTCCTGATCTCCTGGATTCTCGAGGCGCCGCTGTTCGGCGGAAAGCTGATTGAGGAGTTTCCGCCGGATTTCGAGCACGTGAGCGAGAAGTGGATAAAGATGAAAGCGAAAGAGCGGGAAGAAATGCTGAACCAAGCTGCTGAATAATTGGTCGGACTTTATCAGGGGTGGCAGATATGACTCCCCCTTTATGGACCGCTACTCGGCGATTTTTGCGGCTTCGCGACCGGCAACGGGATATTCCGTCAGGCGCAGCAGCATGGCTGGCGGCCGCGCGATCCAGATTGCAGTGGATATCCCGGAACGACGTCCTCACGCTGGGCGGTCCCGGTGAGGAAGCAGCCGGCGAACCACCAAAAGGACAAGACTTCATGGTCAAGATTATGGTTACCGATCGCGACGGTAAGGAGCAGGAGCTGGACGCTGAAGAAGGCGATCTCTTGATGTATGTCTTGCGTGATTTTGATACGGGCGTCGAGGGCCGATGTGGTGGATATTGCTCTTGCGCTACTTGCCACGTTTACGTCGATGAGAGGATCTTGGCGGAATTGCCGCCAATATCGGAGGATGAGGAACTGATGCTCGAGGGGCTCGAAGCGCGTCGACCGAATAGCCGGTTGAGCTGCCAAATCGAGGTAAGTGACTTGCTTGAGGGAGCCAAGATCGAAGTCGGTGAATTTGATTATTAGGCCGTAGATCTGTAATTTGCAGTAGCTCGGCGGCGGTCCCTTGAGGGTTTCAAGGATCTGTCCGCACTCGCCGACGCGAAGGACGGTGGTGCTGTATCGGGTCTCACAAGGTCGGGCGTTGCTTTGACTCGAAGCGGGCTTTGCAGCCCATCCGGTAACCTTCGCAGATCGTCCGACCCTGCGTTCCCTCGCGGGACGCCGCCATCGGGTCAGCTTGAGAGCATCACCGCTGGCGTATTGCGTTTACCTCATCTCATACCTCGAACAAAGTGCCGTCGCGCAGCATGGCGTGCATGATGACAGCGAGGCGGCGGGCGAGCGCGACGCGCGCCTTTCGTAAGCCGCGCCGCCTGGCGATCTTCAGCGCCCAGCTCTTCAGCGCGAAGGTGGTTTTGGTGCGCGTCAGGATCGAGTTCGCCGCTTCATAGAGGAGCTTGCGCACCGTGCTGTCACCCTGTTTGGTGATGCGCCCTGTCCAGTCGAGCTCGCCCGACTGGTGCCGGCGCGGGACCAGGCCGAAGTAGGCGCCCACCGTTCGCGATCGTTTGAACCGGGCCGCATCGTCGATGGCAGCGGCGAACGCGGCCGAGGTCTGCACGCCAACACCGGGGATACTCATCAGCGCCTGACACACCGGGGATGTCGCGCTGATCGCCTTGAGCTGGCGATCCAGTTGTCCGATCTGCTCGACCAGACGCTCGCGCACGCCGAGCAACGAAGCCACCGCTTCGCCGAGTCCAGGAACCGCAGCCGCCGCCCGCAGCCGCGCGAGGAACCGCTCGCCTTGGCCGATCCCCAGCCTGATCCCGAAGGTGGCGCACAGACCACGGATCGTGTTGTCGAGCCGGACGCGGGCTTCGACCAGGTGCCCGCGAGCGGTGATGACCGAGCGCACGCCGTGCGCCGCCGGCGACTTGACGTGCACCTCCTTGTAAAATCCGGTGCGCGCCAACTGCGCGAGCCCTGCCGCATCGTGCGGGTCGGTCTTGTTGGCCCTCATCGCCTTCAGGCTCTGATGCGCCTGTCGCGCGTCGATGCAGACGATGGCGACGCCGAACTCGCGCAGGCCCAGCGCGATCGATGGCGTCATCCGGCCCGTCTCGATCACCGCGCGATCGACCGGGCCATGACGTTCCAGCGCCGCGGCGATCGCCTCAGGCGTGCTATCGACGCAGAGCGCGCCGACCTTGAACCCATCGGCATCGACGATACAGATGTGCGACGTTTCCATCGACAGGTCGATTCCAGCATAGTGCTTCATGGCTGCTTCCTTCCTTCAGGCTTCGACAACCAGAAGTGTGCGCCGCTCAGCCGGCCCGAGGAAGCAGCCACAAATTACACGATGACTCATAAGCGCGGAGCCAAAGGCGCATTGAGGCGAGTTGGACCATCGCGAGGAAGTTCTCAGCGAGTTTGTCGTAACGGGTGGCGATGCGACGGAAGTGCTTGAGCTTGCTGAAGAAGCGTTCGACCAGATTGCGTTCGCGGTAGAGCACCTTGCTGAAGCAGGGTTTCCATTTGCGATTGGATTTGGCCGGGATATTGGGCACCGCGCCTTGTGCCTCGATCAGATTGCGGATGCCATCGGCGTCATAGGCCTTGTCGGCCAGAACGATGGTGCGCGGATCGAGACGATCAAGCAGGCCGAGCGACGCGGGGCCGTCGTGAGCTTGGCCGGCGGTCAGGCCGAGCCTGACCGGGAGGCCCTGGGCATCGACGACGGCGTGGATCTTGGTCGTGAGGCCACCGCGGGAGCGACCGAGACAATGATCTCGACCCCCCTTTTTGCCGTCGCAGCCTGTTGGTGCGCCCGGATGGAAGTGCTGTCGATCATCTGGATGTCGCCGTCGTACGCCGCGGTGATAGCATCCATCAACCGGTCCCACACACCGGCCTTGCGCCACCGGCTGAAGCGATTGTAGCAGGTGGTGCGCGGCCCATAGCGCTCAGGCAGATCGCGCCATGGCGCACCCGATCGCAAAACCCAAAAGATACCGTTCAGCACGCGGCGATCATCGACCCGCGGCACCCCTCGTGGCTTGTTGGGCAAAAGCGGCTCCATCACGCGCCACTCGAAATCGGTCAGGTCGTATCGGCTCATGCCGATCCTGATGATGTGGACGCCCCCGCACCGACCGTTGCTACGCTACCGGTCGGTCAAGCGAGAGGAAGAGGAGCGTTTGCAATGACGATCACGACGATTGGGCTCGATCTGGCGAAGAGCGTATTC
>Ga0164242_10004363_pt1 | contig 15907 bp, 13 predicted proteins | sample OricomgcompostMG_FD_108783 | JGI IMG/M metagenome (GOLD analysis project Ga0164242, IMG submission 108783) | Miracle-Growth compost microbial communities from Emeryville, California, USA - Original compost - Miracle growth compost (MG) ... | reverse complement strand
CTCCGCACGCTCGAGGACGAGGTCGCGACGCTCGAGGAGCGGTGGCTCGAGCTGTCCGAGCAGATCGGCTGATCGGCTGATCGGCTGATCGGCTGATCGGCTGATCGAACTGGTGGGCTGAGCCCTGTCAGCGCCGTCAGAGGTTTGCGGTGCTGACGACGTGTTCCGCGAGCCTGGCACTGCGAGGGAGCGGAGCGTTCGCGCCGGACGCCCGGAACGCGTCGACCGCGAGCGCCGCGAACCGCCGGGCGGTGACGGGCCGGTCCGCCGACGGCGCGGCCGCGAGCCCTCGCCCGGCGAGGAGGACGAGCAGGAGGTCGTCGACCTCGTAGTCGGCGCGGAGCGACCCGGCAGCCCTCGCGCGGTCGCCCAGCGCGGCGAGCTTGCGCAGCAGCGCGGCGCGGTGCGCGGCGAACACCTCGGTGCGCGGGTGCGCCGACATGAAGGCGTCGACGAACCCGCGGTTCCGTGCGTTGAGGACGGTGAGCTCCTCCACGACGACCCGGAAGCCGCGCCACGGGTCGGGGTCGGCGCAGGCGTCGTCGACGATCTGCGCGCAGGTCCGGAGCTCGTCGGCGAAGGCCTCGTCGACGAGCTCCTGCTTGGTGGGGAACCGGCGGTAGACGGTCGCGGGCCCGACCCCGGCGCGACGCGCGACCTCGCGCATGGTGACGTCGAGGCCCCGCTCGGCGAAGAGCCCTCGGGCCGCGTCGAGGATGCGGTCGCGGTTGTCCTGGGCGTCGGCACGGAGCATCTGAGGCATCCTCTGCGGGTTCGTTCTCACTTCGGCCAAGCGGACGGTGGCGTCCACTACGGTCACGACGGTACCCCGGGCTCGTCCCCGGCGGCGGCGGCGCGGGCCGCCTCGGACGCGAAGGAGACATCGTGCTCGCAGTGAGGATCGAGCGGTTCGGCGACCCGGGCGGGATGACGGTCACGGACCTTCCGGAGCCCGTGGCGGGCGCCGGCCAGGTGGTCGTGCGGACCGAGGCGGTGGGCGTCGGCGGGGTCGACGCGGTCATCCGTCGCGGCACGCTGGGCGGATACGGCTTCCGCCCCGGACTGGTCCCCGGGAGCGAGGTCGCCGGCACGGTGGACGAGGTCGGCCCGGACGTCGACCCGTCCTGGCTGGGTCGACGGGTGTGGGCGTTCACGGGGACCGGCGGCGCCTACGCCGAGCGTGCCGTCGCGACGAGCGGCGACGTGGTCGAGCTCCCCCGGGGTCTCTCGGCGGTCGACGCGGTCACGCTGGGCAGCGCCGCGCCGGTCGCGCACTTCGCGCTCGAGCACGCCCGGTTCACGGCCGGCGAGTCAGTCCTCGTCCGCGGGGCCGCCGGCAGCATCGGCATCGCGACGGTCGAGCTCGCGGCCCGGGGCGGCGCGGGCGTGGTCGCGGTGACGACGTCGTCGGCAGAGCGCGGACGAAGGCTCCGCGAGCTCGGCGCGACCCACGTGCTCGACCGCCGCGGCGCCGGTGACGCGGACGCCCCGGAGTCCTTCGACGTGGTGGTGGACGTCGTCGGCGGCCCGGGCCTGCCAGCGTTCCTCGACCAGCTCTCCCCGAACGGCCGCCTGGTGCTCGTCGGTGCCGTCGCGGGCATGCCGCCGGCCGACTTCGGGACGAGCCTGATCCGCTCGTTCCAGCAGTCGCGCTCGTTCGCGACCTTCAGCCTCGACAGCGTCCCGACCGCGGCCCGGGACGCGGCGCGGGCCCGGCTGCTGGAGGCGGCGGTGCGCCGGGAGCTGCACGCCGTCGTCGAGGACGTCCTCCCGCTGAGCGCCGCGGCGGAGGCTCACCGCCGGATGGACGACGGGAGCGTCTTCGGACGGATCGTGCTCGTGCCGTGAGGCGCGGTGCCCGCTCCGCGCCGGGGCGTCCGGGAGACGCACAGGCCGGATCGATACGCTCGCGGCTGCCCCGAGCGGGGACGTTCGAGGGGCGGTCGCTCGGACCGTCCGCGATGATCGGGAGCAGCACCCAGCGCAGGGGATCGGCCGCTGACCGGGGAGGTCTTGCGCGTGAGCACCCTTGTCCGTCGTCACCCGTCCGGAGCGAGGCCGGGTGCTGTGCGCGGCCTGAGCGCCGTGGCCGCGGGCGTCGCGGTCGCCCTGGTCACGGCCGGCTGCTCCGGTGACGACGACGTCGCCCTCACGGACCCGACGGACCCGCCGGCCGTCGCGCACTCCTACGTCTCGCGGCCGGACCTGACGCCGCCGGTGATGCGCACGACGGTCGGCTCGCTCCCCCACGACCCCGCGGACGACGCCGCCGAGGGCAACGTCATCGCGCTCGGGCCCAAGGACGAGGACCAGCAGCCCGCCATGCAGGGCGCGCTCCTCGTCGACCCGACGGGCGAACCCGTGTGGGTCGCACCGATGAAGGTCGGGCCGTTCGACGTCCGCGTCCAGCAGTACCGGGGCAAGCCGGTCCTGACGTACTGGGAGGGCACGTCGTCGGAGTCGGGCTCGGGTGCGGGGCACGTCGTCCTGCTCGACACCGGCTATCGCAAGGTGACGGCCGTGACCACGGGCGGCGACGTCGGCGCGGGCAAGGCGGACATCCACGAGACGACGATCACGCCCGACGACACGATGCTCCTGACCGCGTACGTCCCGGCCCGGGCCGACCTGACGTCCGTCGGCGGCCCGAAGGACGGCTGGGTCGAGGAGGGCGTCGCGCAGGAGGTGGACATCGCGACCGGCAAGGTCCTGTGGGAGTGGCGCTCGCTCGACCACGTCCCCGTCGAGGAGACCTACGCCAACCTCGCGAAGGGCATGGGCACCCAGGACAAGCCGTTCGACTACTTCCACGTCAACGCGGTCGCGCTCGACGGCTCCGACGCCCTCCTGGTCTCCGCCCGCAACACCCACACCGTCTACAAGGTGGACCGCGCGACCGGGAAGGTCGACTGGCACCTCGGCGGCAAGCAGAACGAGTTCGTGCAGGGCGCGCAGTTCGCGTGGCAGCACGACATCCGGCTGCAGGACGACGGCACGTTCACGCTGTTCGACAACGAGGGGTCTCCGCGGGTCGGGCCGACGTCGCGCGGGCTCCGGCTCACCGTCGACGAGAAGGCGATGACGACCTCGATGGTCACCCAGTACCTGCCGCCGACCGCCCGGCACTCCGACACCCAGGGCAACGTCCAGGTGCTGCCGGACGGCAACGTGCTCGTGGGGTGGGGCCAGCGGCCTTACCTCACCGAGTACGACGGCGGCGGCACTCTCATCGGCGAGCTGTCCTTCTCCTCGGGGTCGAGCTACCGGGCCTACCGGGAGACCTGGCACGCGACCCCCGCGGACCCGCCGGACGTCGTCGTGCAGGGCGACACCGTGCACGTGAGCTGGAACGGCGCGACCGACGTCGTGAGCTGGCGGGTCGTGACCGGCGCGGACGCGGCGTCCGCGAAGCCCGTCGCGACGAGCGCGAGGAAGGGCTTCGAGACGACGCTCCACGCGTCCGGTCTGGACGCCTACGTCGCGGTGCAGGCGCTCGACGCCGACGGCGCGGTCGTGGGGACGGGGACGCCCGCGGCCTAGCCGCGACGCGGGGGCGCTCCGGTCACAGGGCGTCGATCGCCCGGTCGAGCCACTCGACGAGCAGCGCCCGCTCGCCGGGGCTCAGCATCTCGAGCCGGGGCGCCACGGCGCGCACGGCGACCGCGGCGCCCCGCACCCCGTCCTCGGGCGACGGCGGCGCGGACGCGGTCGTGTCGGTGAGGATCTGCGCGAGGACCGCGTCGAGGACCGCGTCGGCGAGCTCGGGGTCGCGGTCCTCGACGGGCGTCGCGAGCAGGGTCGTGACCACCCCGACGCCGCCCGCCTGGACGAGCGCGACGGCGCGTCGTTCGGTCACCCGGAGGCGCCCGGTCGCGGCGACCCGGTGGATCCGCTCCTCGAGGATCTCGATGCCGAGCCGGGCGGCCGGCGAGCCCACGGCCCGGGCGGGGTCGCTGAGCATCCGGAAGACGTCCGGGTTGGCGAGCCCGAACTCGACCTGGGCCCGCCAGCCTGCCTTCAGGTCGTCGAGCGGGTCGACGTCCGCGGCGCGGGCCGCGTCCACGACGCCGGCCTTGGCGGCGACGTGCGCCCGCATGACGTGCTCCGCGACGGCGTCGAGCAGGCCGTCCTTGTCCCCGAAGAGGCGGTAGATGGTGGGCGCCTGGACCCCGGCGGCCTCCGCGACGCCCCGCGTGGTGACGGCCGCGGGGCCTCCCGTTCGGAGCAGCGCGGCCGCGGCGTCGACGACCCGCGACCGGGTGCCCGCCCGCTCGGCACCGTCCTGGACCGCTGCCGCCGTGCTCGTCGTCGCCATGAACCCATGATCACACATCGCTGGTAACGCCGATCATATCGATGATAACCTCAAGACGTTTCCAACGATTCGGAGAAGCTCATGATCATCGTGACCGGGGCCACCGGGGCCCTCAACGGCGCCACCGTCGACCACCTCCTCGAGCGCGTGCCCGCGACGGACGTCGCCGTCGTGGCGCGCGACGTCGCCAAGGCGCGGCGGTTCGCCGAGCGCGGGGTCGCCGTCCGGCAGGGCGACTACGCGGTGCCCGACTCGCTGCCCCGCGCGTTCGAGGGTGCGGACCAGCTGCTGCTCGTCTCCTCGAGCGACCCCACCGCGGACGCCGTCGCGCTGCACCACGCCGCGATCGACGGCGCGGTCGCCGCGGGCGTCGGCCGCGTCCTCTACACGAGCCATCAGGCCGCGTCGGCCACCAACCCGTTCGGGCCGGGCCGCGACCACGCCGCCACCGAGGAGCTCCTCGCCGCGTCCGGCCTGCCCTGGACCTCGCTGCGCAACGGGTTCTACGCGCACAGCCTCGCCGGGCTCGCGGGGCCGTGGCAGGAGACCGGCGTCATCACCGTCCCCGGCGACGGGCCGGTCTCCTGGACCGCGCGCGAGGACGCGGCCGAGGCCGCCGCCGTCGTGCTCGCGTCCGGCGGCGCGTACGACGGCGCCGTCACCCTCACGGCGCCGGCCGCCCCGACGTTCACCGAGGTCGCGGAGATCGCGTCCGACCTCGTCGGCAGGAGGATCACGACGCGCCTCGTCGACGACGAGGACTGGGTCGCCGCGCAGGTCGCCGCCGGTCAGCCCGAGTTCACGGCGCGCTTCCTGCTCGGCATGTACCAGGGGGCGCGCGAGGGCTACTTCGCGGGAACGGACCCGCTGCTCGGGACGCTGCTCGGGCGGGAGCCCCGGCCGGCGCGCGACGCCCTCGCGGCCGTCGTCGACGCCCCCGCGAGGTAGGCCAACCACCCGCCCGCGAGGTAGACCCCGGCCGCCCGGCCGCCCCACGGGGCGGACGGGCGGCCCCGGCGTCCGCGACGAGCAGGAGCCGTCAGACGATCCGCGCGCCGGGCGCCGGACCGACGGCCGTGTACACGTCGTCCGCGGCGCCGACGGCCGTCCACGACGCGGCGATCGCGAGCGCGTGCTGGCGGCTCCGCGCGAGCGCCGCGACCGTCGGGCCGGAGCCCGAGAGCATGACGCCGAGCGCTCCCGCGTCCCGCGCGACGTCGATCGTCTCGCGCAGGTGAGGGGCGAGCGCGAGGGCCGGCTCCTGCAGGTCGTTGTGGAGCAGCGCGCCGAGAGCGGTCGGGTCGCCCGCCCGCAGGGCCTGCATCAGCGGGGTGTCGTCGGCGAGCGCGGGATCGGCAGGGACGCTGCCCTCGCCGGCGTGGGCGGCGTCGAACGCGTCGAAGACGCGCGCCGTGGACAGCCCCTCGTCGGTCACCGCGAGCGCCCAGAAGAACTCGCCGCGGACCATTGCGGGCGTGAGCACGTCGCCCCGGCCCGTCCCCACGGCGACGTGCCCGTGGAGCGCGAACGGCACGTCGGCGCCGAGCGCAGCCCCGAGGTCGGTGAGCTCGTCGCGTCCCAGGCCCGTCTCCCACAGCGCGTCGCAGGCGACGAGGGCGGCGGCGGCGTCGGCGGACCCGCCCGCCATCCCGCCGGCGACGGGCACACCCTTGACGATCGAGAGGTGGACGTCGGCCGCGACGCCCGTGTGCTCGGCGAGGAGCTCGGCGGCACGCCACGCGAGGTTCGTCCGGTCGGTGGGCACGCGCTCGGCGTGCGGCCCTTCGACGGCGATCGACACGCCCCGGCCGGCCGGGACGGCGGTCGCCGTGACCTCCTCGAACAGCGAGACCGCCTGGAAGATGTTGACGAGCGGGTGGTAGCCGTCGGGGCGGACGCCGCCGACCCGGAGCGAGAGGTTGACCTTGCCCGGAGCTCGGACCGTGACCGCGGGCTCGGGCGCGGGAGCCAGGTGCGCCGTCATGCGCGGGCCCGCACGGCGAGCGCCTCGGCGATGCGCGCGAAGTCGGTGACGGTGAGCGTCTCGCCGCGCGCGGACGGGTCGACGCCGGCCGCGACGAGGACGCTCTCGGCGGCCTCGCCCGAGCCGGCCGTCCGCGCGAGGGCGGCGCGCAGGGTCTTGCGGCGCTGGGCGAACGCGGCGTCGACGACGGCGAACACCTCCTCGCGCGTCGCGGTGGTGGCCGGCGGCTCGCGCCGCTCCAGCGCGACGAGCGCCGAGTCGACGTTGGGCACGGGCCAGAAGACGCTGCGCCCGACCGTCCCGGCCCGCCGCGCGGACGCGTACCAGGCGGCCTTGACGCTCGGCACGCCGTACACCTTGGAGCCGGGGGCCGCGGCGAGGCGGTCGGCCACCTCGGACTGCACCATGACGAGGACGCGCTGGAGCGTGTCGAAGCGCTCGAGGAACGTGAGCAGCACGGGGACCGCGACGTTGTACGGGAGGTTCGCGACGAGGGCGGTCGGCGGCTCGCCGGGCAGCTCGGTCACGTCGAGGGCGTCCCCCGGGACGACGGTGAGCCGCGCCGCGAGCTCCGCGGAGCGGCCGGAGACGGTCTCGGGGAGCTGCCGTGCGAGCGTGGGGTCGATCTCGACCGCCACGACGCTCGCGCCGGCCTCGAGGAGCCCGAGCGTGAGCGAGCCGAGCCCGGGGCCGACCTCGACGACGCGCTCCCCCGCCTCGACGCCCGCGGTGCGGACGATGCGGCGGACGGTGCCGCCGTCGTGCACGAAGTTCTGGCCCCAGGTCTTCGTGGGGCGGACGCCGAGACGCCCTGCCAGGTCCCGGATCTCGGCCGGGCCCAGCAGGGCGCCTCGGTGGTCGGTCATGGCAGATGAGCCTACCGGCCAGGGATGTGCTCGGTCGCTCAGAGCAGGCCGAGCTTGGCGGCGCAGGCGGGCCACTGGCCCCAGCCCGAGCGCGCCTGGAGCTTCTGCGCGAGCGCGGTCTGCGTCGCGGCGGAGGCGTCCGTCGGCAGGCCGGTGCCGCCGAGCGACTGCCACGTGCCCACCGTGAACTGGTAGAGCCCGTAGTAGCCGGCCGGGTTCACGGCCTTCGGGTTGCCGCCCGACTCGCACTGCGCGAGCTTGGCCCACACGCCCGACGTGGGCGCGCTGCCGCCGCCCGACGAGCTGCTGCTCGACGAGGAGGACGAGCCGCTCGACGACGAGGACGACGAGCCGGAGGACGAGGACGAGCTCGAGGCCTTCGGCGCCGTGACGACGGGCTTGGGCTTGGGCTTCGGCCGCTCCTTGGTGCCGGTGACGACGACCTTGCTCACGGGCTTCGTGGTGACGCCCTTGCGGATGAGGGTCTTCGTCTCGACCTTGCCGTCCACGTACGTGACCCGGTAGGTCGTCGTGTAGACGCCCTTCTTCCCGGCCTTCGTGACCACGGAGCCGAGGTCGGCGTACCGCGACGCGTCGTCCTTGTGGACGGTCTTGAACGCGACCGGCTTGGTCTTCTTCACGTTCTTGACGGCGACCCGCTCGACGACGAGCGCGACGTCGGGCGAGCCGGTGCGCGGCTCGACGGACACGCGGTCGCGCGAGCCGAGGGTGATGTCGAGCTGCTTGAGGACGGTGTCGACGCCCTCGCTCGGGTCCTGGACCACGCGGGTCTTGCCGTCCGCCACGACGGCGACCGGGCCGGCCGCCGCGAGCTCGAGGCCGAGGGCCGGGCGGCCGCCCGCCTGGGAGCGGTTGGCGACGAGGCTGACGTCGGAACCGCGGGCCTCGAGGGCGCCGAGCGCCTCGCCGGCGTCGAGCGCCGTCGTCCAGACCGTGGTCTTCGTGCCGTCGACGTCCACCGTGACCTGGTGGCCGTAGCGGACGACGATGTGCTCGCCGTCGTGCAGGGCGGTGTCGGGGGCCGGCGAGACCACGTCGTGGTCGCCGAGCTCGATGCCCTTCTTCTGGAGGAGGTCACCGACGCTGCCGGCGAAGGTGCCGGCCTTCGACGACTCGCCTGCCACGTCGAGGGTGACCGACTTGTGGGCGCCGGCGTAGACGGCGCCGCCGCTGACGAGGACCGCGACGGCGGCCCCTGCGGCGATCCAGGGCCAGCGACGGTGGCGGCTCCGGGTGGTGGTGGCAGCGGCGGCCTCGGGCTCGGTGCCCGGCGTCGTGCTGCCGTGGGGGGTGTCCTGGGGAGAAGTCACTCGAGTCCAGTCGTCGAGCGGCCCGGGCACGGAGACGAGGTGGCGCGCTGGGCGCCCCGGTGCCGGTCGCGGGGGTGCCGCGACGCGGTGCGCGGGCCGTGGCCCGCCCGGTTCTCGTGGTCCGATCCGGCTGTCAGCGTTAGACCGTAACCGATCCGTGATCTTCTACGAAACCCCTGTGCAGATTTGTGCCCGGTATTACCGGAAACAGATCCACGAGGGTGGGAATTCGCGGAGAAAACGGCGGCAGACGGTCAGGGCCGGTCAGTACCAGCCGTAGTGGTGCGAATGGGACAGAGCGCCACAAGGGGTGTGGTAACGGCCCTTGATGTAGCCGAGGCCCCACGTGATCTGGGTCTTGGCGTTGGTCCGCCAGCCCGGGCCGGCGGACGCCATCTTGCGGCCCGGCAGGGCCTGCGGGATGCCGTGCGCGCCGCTGCTCGCGTTGTGCGCCGACACGCGCCAGCCCGACTCGCGGTTCCACAGCGAGACGAGGCACTGGTACTGACGGGTGCTCCAGCCCTTGCGACGGACGAGGTCCTTCGCGATCGCCTTCGAGTAGGCGACCGTGGCGTGCTTCGGGCTCTTGCGGGTGCCCTTCACGACCACCTTCGTGACCATCGTGCTGTGCGTCCGCACGACCTTGCGGGCCGTGACCTTGCCGTCGACCCGGGTGACCCGGGTGACCGTCGTCCGCGTGCCCGCGTGGCCCTTGCGCTTCACGTAGGAGCCGAGGACCTTGTAGCGCTTGCTCGACTTCACGACCTTGGTCGTGCGCTTGACGTGCTTCTTCGTCGTGACCTTCGCGACGGCCACCCGCTTGACGGTCAGGGTCGCGGCAACCCCGGCGCGCTTGTCCGCGGCGCCGGCCGGGCCCAGGACGAGGCGGTCGTCGCCGTCCGGGTGGACGTTGTTGGCCGCGAGCAGCGTGCGCACGAGCTGCGGCGCGACCGCCACGCGGTTCTTGTGCCAGCTCTTCGCCACGAGCCGGACCTTCGCCCCGGCGGGCAGCTTCGTGGTGCGGTGCGCGGTGGTGGTCTTGGTGACGGCACCGGCGACGGGCGCGGTCCCGGCCGCCGTCGTGGTGGTCGCGGTCGAGGCGTCGGCGGCCTGCGGGGCCAGCGCGACGGCGCCGGTGACGCCGACGCTGGTGAGCGTCAGGGCGACGATCCCGGCCGCGAGCGCGTGGCGCGGGCGGCGACGCGGGGCGATCGTCTCGGCGGTCTGGTCAAGGAGGCTCGGGGCCATGGGAGTAGTCCTCGGGTCGTGCCGCACGGCCCCCTACGCGGCACGGCGCGGCGTGAGGGACCGAGGAAAAGTGCGGTTCGTGATCAGTTCGTGATAGCGCGGAGACGCGCTTCCGTGTGCCACAGGTCGGCGTTCACGGCCGTGCGCCGGTATTCGCAGATACCGGCGCACGGCGGCGGAAAAGGTGCGGGGCGGCGACGCCGGCGCCCCGCACCGTCGGGACCAGTCAGTACCAGCCGGTCGCCTGCGAGTGGCTCCAGGCACCGCACGGGGTGCCGTAGGAGCCCGCGATGTAGTTCAGGCCCCAGGTGATCTGGGTCCGCGCGCTCGTGCGCCAGTCGGAGCCTGCCGAGGCGAGCTTCGACGCGGGCAGCGACTGCGGGATGCCGTAGGCACCGCTCGACGGGTTCGTCGCCGTCACGCTCCAGCCGGACTCGCGGTTCCAGAGGTTCACGAGGCACTGGTACTGGTCGCTGCCCCAGCCGCGGGCCGCGACCATCGAGGCGGCGATCGCCTTGGCGCCACCGGGCCCGGCGGGCGCCGGGTCGGCCTTGGTGCCCTTGACGAGGATGCGGTCGACCGCGGAGTCCGTGACCTTGACGGTCGCGCGCTTGACGACCTTGCCGTCGATCGTCGTGACGCGCTGCACCGTGGTCTTCACGCCGTTCTTGCCGGCGCGCTGGACCTTCGTGCCGTCGGACGCGAGGCGGTGCGAGTCCTTCTTGACGATCGTCGCGGCCGGGCTGGCCGTCTTCGTCGTCTTGTTCGTGACGTCGACCTTGTGGACCGTGACGGTCGCGACGAAGCCGTACTTCTTCTCGGCCTTCGTGGGCGGCGTCAGGACGATCGTGTCGTCCTTGTCGGTGGTGACGTGGTGGGCGGCGAGGAGCTTGCCGACGGTGGCGGCGGCCGTGTCGGTCGCGCGCACCTTCCACGAGTGGGCCACGACGTGCACGGCACCGGCCGGCAGCTTGGTCGCGGTGGTGGCGTTCTTCTTGGCGGCGATCGGCTTCCCGGTGAGCGGGGCACGGCCGTTGGTGAGGTCACGGGTCGCGGCGTGCTGGCCGCGGTCCGCCGTGGCCGTCGTCGAGGAGCTGGGGGACGCGGCTGCCGCGTCGGCGGGCGTGCTGCCGAGGTTGGAGGCCTGGGCGACGGCGATGCCGCCGACGACGGCGAGTCCGCCGACGGTGGCGCCCACCGCGACGAGGCGACGGCGGAGCCGGAGCGAGCGCTCGCCGTGGCGGCGCTCGGAGCGGGTGGTCGTTGAGGACGTCTGTGCGAGGCGAGGCGAAGTCATGCAGGTCCTTGCTGGTGCCATCCGGGCACGACGGGCGGTGGGCGTGACAGCGCTCCCAGCCAACGGCCCCGACGCCGCGGCGGGACCGGCGCGCCCGGGGGCTGCACCGGACCCGGGGACAGCCCAGGGCACGGGTCGGGCGACGCCCGTAGCGTCGCCCGGTGGCTCCGTCCGCCGATCCGGCGGTTCGAGTGCACGACGCTAGGCGCGCCCCCGCGCTGGTCCAAACGACCGGTGCGAGGTGTGCGAGGTCGCGCCCGGTTCATCCGTAACGGAAGCCGAGATCTTCACCGTGTGCGCACATGCCGTCCCGGGCTCGGTCTCAACTGGGACGATCGTCCAACTGGACGAGCGACCTGGACGGCCGACCCACACGGCGCCCGCCGCGCCGCCCGGCGCGCTCCGGTCAGTACCAGCCGGTGGCCTGCGAGTGCCCCCACGCCCCGCACGGGGTGCCGTAGCGGCCCGCGATGTAGTTCAGGCCCCACGTGATCTGCGTCTTGGCGTTGGTCCGCCAGTCCGAGCCGACCGACGCCATCTTCGAGCCCGGGAGCGCCTGCGGGATGCCGTACGCGCCGCTCGACGCGTTCGACGCCTGGACCCGCCAGCCGGACTCCCTGTTCCACAGCGACACGAGGCACGAGAACTGCGACGAGTCCCAGCCGCGGTCCGCGACCATCGCCTTGGCGATCGCCTGCGCGGACCCCGGCGAGACCACGACCGTCGTGGGGTCGGGGACCGCCATGGTGCCGACCAGGACGACCTCGTCGACGGGCTCCGCGGTCACCTTCTGGCTCACGAGCGTGCGCGAGACCTCGACGCCGCCCTTGGTGGCGATGCTGTAGGTGCGCTCGATCGAGCCGACCCGCCCGGTCGTCTTGACGACCTTCTGCCCCTTCGGCAGCGACGGGTCCTTGATCTCCTTCGAGTCGTACGCGACGACCTGCGTCACGTGCGACGTGGCCGACTTCCCGCGGTTCACGACGACGACCATGCCGTCGACCGCGGCCGCACCCACCGGCGCCGACGTCGTGTCCTTGGAACCGAGCTCGACCCCCGCGGCGGTGAGCACCTCGCCGACGGTCGCCGCCGACGTCGTCACCGGCACGTCCTGGCCGTCGACGAGCACGTGCAGCGACTTCGTCGTCGAGAGCCGCAGCGGGTCGCGCCCGAGCGGCTGCGCGCGGGACGCCGCGGACACCGCGCCGTCGCTACGCTCCCCCAGCGCGTCGAGGAGCTCGCCGACCGTGGACGCCGTGGTCGTGACCGTCTTCAGCTCGCCGTTGATCTCGAGCGTGACCTCGCGGCTCGTCCGCACGACGATCTCGTCGACGCCGCGGGCGGGCGCCGACAGCGCCGGCTCCACGACGTCGCCGTCCTTGACCGCCACGTGCTGCTGCTTGAGCACGTCGCCCACGGTCCACCCGTACGCGTCGACCGCGCGGGTGCTGCCGTCGACGTCGAGGTCGAGGTGGCGGTGGTACATCGTGAACGCGCCCGTCGTCCCGACGACGGCCGCCAGGACCATGGCCTGGGCGCCCCAGCGCATCGGGCGGCTCGTCAGGTGCGTCCGCTCCCGCGTGCGCTCCCGGTGGCGCGTGGGCTCGCGGAACAGGGCCGGGTGGGCCTCCGCGGTGTGCGTGTCGGCGGGGAGCGTGACGGGAGCGAGGTCGACGACGGTCGTCGTGGGCACGTCGGCCGCGCGAGCGGGCGGCGGGGGCGGCGTGCCGGGCGTGGCGGCGGGAGGCGGAGGCGGCGTGCTCGGGGACGGCAGGGCCACCCGCGGCGCCACGGTCGACTCGACGACGGGAGCCCACGCGCGCAGCGCCGCCGCGGCCGTCGACGTCCGGTCGACCACGGGGACGGGCCCGGAGGGCGTGTCGATCATCGGGACGGGCGTGTCCGTCGTCGGCGGCCGCGGCACGGGCGGGACCACGGGCGTCGGGAACGTGCGGCGCGCCCAGGCGCCCGCGAGGCGCGGGACCTCGACGTCGCGACCGAGCGTCCGCGCGGGGGCGTCGGCCCGGTGCGACCGCGACGCGTGCGACCGGCTCGGACCGGGGCTGGGCAGCGGCGCGGACGCCGGGCGAGCCGCGGAGCGCGTCGTCGCGACGTCCCGCGCCCGCGTGGGCGGGCCGACGTGGAGCGAGGTCGTCGTGCGGGCGCCGTCCGTGCCGCCGCCCACCGGGGCGAAGTGGAGCTCGCGTCGCAGCACGGTCTCCGGTGCCGGGTGGTTCGCGGCCTGCTGCCGGCTGGCCTCCCGGGCGCGCTCCTCGCGCTCGCGCGCCTCGCGCAGCTCACGACGCGTCGGGAAGACCCGGGGCGCGGGCATCTCGTCGATCACGCGTGATCCGATCGTCGGCGGGACAGGGCGGTCCAAGCAGGTACTTCGTCGTTCCCCCCGACCGTCGGCAGCCGTGGCCGCCGGCCGTTGGAGACGAAGATAACGGACGGGTCACGGTATGCGTCAATCGGCCGACCTCCTCGACCTGCCCGCACGGTCACCACGCGCCGTACACCTCCGCGGTGTTCCGTGAGACCGCGGCGCAGAACTCCGCCAGTCCCAGGCCCTGTACCTCGGCCGCCCGGCGGACCGTGTGCGGCAGGAGGTACGGCGCGTTCGGGCGTCCACGGAACGGATGCGGCGTGAGGTACGGAGCGTCCGTCTCGACCAGGACGCGGTCGAGGGGCGTGACCGCGAGCGCCGCGCGGAGGGCGTCGTTCGCCCCGAACGTGAGCGGGCCCGCGAACGACAGGTACCACCCGTGCTGGGCGGCGAGGCGCGCCAGCGCCGCGTCGCCCGAGAAGCAGTGGAAGACGGTGCGCTCGGGGGCCCCGTCGGCGAGGAGGACCTCGACGACCTCCGCGTGCGCGTCCCGGTCGTGGATCTGGACCGGCAGGTCGAGCTCCTTGGCGAGCGCGAGGTGCGCCCGGAAGGACTCGCGCTGGACCCGCTCGCCCGCCGGGCCGGTCCGGAACAGGTCCATGCCGGTCTCGCCGATCGCACGGACGCGCGGGTTGTCGCGGGCGACGGCCGCGACGCGGGCGATCGCCTCGTCGAGCGGGACCTCGTGGCGGGGCTGCGGGTTCGGCTCGAGCCCGTCGGGGCCGACCTCGCGGACGCCCGCGTGGAGCACCGCCTCGTTGGGGTGGATCGCCACCGCGCCGACGAGCGCGTCGTGCTCGCGGACCACGGCGTCGGTCCACGCCACGGCGTCGAGGTCGCAGCCGACCGTCACCAGGCGCGGGACGCCGACCGCGGCAGCCCGGGCCACGTGCTCGGCGACGGTGGGGACGTGCACGGGGTCCGCGCCGTCGTCGGGCACCCACGCCTGGCCGGGCGGTGTCCCGCCCAGGACGTGGTGGACCGAGTCGAGGTGCGTGTGGTTGTCGACGACCGGGACCGGGAGGGGCTCCGGGTCGGGCGGCCAGGCGTGCCGCTCCCGGCGGCGTTGCTCGCGCGACGCCACGGGTGTCAGGCCTTCTCGCGCAGCCGCTCGAGCTCCTCGTCGACGATCGAGTCGTCGAGCTTGGTGAAGATCGGCGTCGGCTTCGCGACCGGCGTCCCCGGCACGACGGCGCGCGGCTCCCAGGTGAGCAGGTCGCCGCCCGTGTAGTCGCCCGTGATGACCGGGTAGTGCCGCGTGTCGTCGTCGAGGTCCGTGACCTCCTCGATGCGCGGCAGCGGCGTCACGGTCCCCGAGCCGCCGAACGCCTCGTGGACCTGCTGCGCCGAGTGCGGCAGGAACGGCGCGAGCAGCGTGTTGCAGTCGCTCACCGCCTGCGTCACCGTGTGAAGCACCGTGGCCAGGCGGTCCGGGTCGGACTTGAGCTTCCACGGCTCGGTGTCCGAGACGTACTTGTTGACGTCGCCGACGACGCGCATCGCCTCGCCGATCGCCGCGCGCTGGCGGTGCGTCTCCAGCAGGTTGCCGACCGTGCCGAACGCCGACGTCGTGGTCGCCAGGAGCGCCTCGTCGACGGGCTGCCGCTGGCCGGGCGTCGGGATCGCGCCGAAGTTCTTGTGCACGAGGTTCGCCGTCCGGTTGACCAGGTTGCCCCAGCCCGCGACGAGCTCGTCGTTGTTCCGACGCAGGAAGTCGGCCCACGTGAAGTCCACGTCCTGGCTCTCGGGGCCCGCCGCGGCCACGTAGTAGCGGAAGGCGTCCGTCTGGTAGCGCGCCAGCATGTCGCGCACGTAGATCACGACGCCGCGCGAGGAGGAGACTTCTGGCCCTCGACGTTGAGGAACTCGCTCGAGACGACCTCGGTCGGCAGGTTCAGCTCGCCGTACGGGCCGGGCGTCCCGCCCTTGCTGCCCTTGCCCGCGTACGCCAGCAGCTCCGCCGGCCAGATCTGCGAGTGGAACGTGATGTTGTCCTTGCCCATGAAGTAGTTCGAGACCGTCGCCGGGTCGTCCCACCACGCGCGCCAGGCCTCGGGGTCGCCCGACCGGCGCGCCCACTCGATGGACGCCGACAGGTACCCGATGACCGCGTCGAACCACACGTACAGGCGCTTGTTGGGGTTGTCCTCCCACCCCTCCAGCGGCACCGGGATGCCCCAGTCGATGTCGCGCGTCATGGCCCGCGGGCGGACGTCGTCGAGCAGGTTGAGGGAGAACTTCAGGACGTTCGGACGCCAGTTGGTGCGCGTGCGCAGCCACGCGTCCAGCGCGTCGACGAGCGCCGGCAGGTCGAGGAAGAAGTGGTTCGACTCGACGAACTTCGGGGTCTCGCCGTTGATCCGGCTCACCGGGTTGATGAGGTCGATCGGGTCGAGCTGGTTGCCGCAGTTGTCGCACTGGTCGCCGCGCGCGCCGTCGTAGCCGCAGATCGGGCACGTGCCCTCGATGAAGCGGTCCGG
>Ga0164242_10004362_pt1 | contig 15912 bp, 15 predicted proteins | sample OricomgcompostMG_FD_108783 | JGI IMG/M metagenome (GOLD analysis project Ga0164242, IMG submission 108783) | Miracle-Growth compost microbial communities from Emeryville, California, USA - Original compost - Miracle growth compost (MG) ... | reverse complement strand
ATAAATCGAATCTTTCAATGCTTTGAGCTGCTCCGCTTCCTTTTGCTGCTTGCGCGCGGCCGCTTCAGCAGGACTAAGCGCAGAAGGAGCAGCCGTGTCACCAGAAGTGCCGTTGCCCGTTTGCGTGACAGGTGCATTGCGGCTTTGACCGGGCTCCTGATTATCGCCGGCTGAATCAGTCTTTAAACGATTTTGCTTATTGAGAGCGGCGGCGGTGGACAATTTGCCTGAATCCGTTTTGCCTGAATGGCCAGCGTTGACACCTGCTGGTGCTTTACCCTTGGTGCCGGACATAGAACGGGTTGCCCGTCCCGAATCTGTCATTACGGCTTTTGGGCCGCTGCTTTGTTTGGGATGGGCTGTATCTGAATTATGCTCCTGGCCAAAGAGCGACAGCGAACAGCAAATAGCGATCAATATAATCCACAGTTGCTTCATGCTCTGCAAAGTTGCCTAATTTTTAGCTAAACCAAGGGTAATCCCAAGTTTTTTTTAAAAGGCCAAATAAAAGCAATTGGCTATACCGGTCCTCAGAATAAACCAGGTGGTAACGGTGCTTGATCTGGTAACATTGAATTAATCTATGCATAACCTTACCGTAACACTGCACGGCTATTTTTGCCGCGTAAATAAGAAACTATTCAGATCACTAAAGCACTAATTACTTGAAATTTAAATTTTCTTTATCCTTATGTTACCACTTGCTGACCGCAATTATGGCCTTTGCTCTGGTCGCAGGTAACTGGCAGTCGGCCATGGCAAAGCCAGTGGACGATAGCAAAATTCAATTGAACGGCCAGGTTGTGGACGAAAAAGGCCAGCCCATCCAGGGAGCCACCATTAAAGTTGTAAACGGGCATGCCGGTGCCATCAGTGAGTCAGACGGCCAGTTTCAACTGATGGTGCCACAGGATTCTACCTGCACGATCAGCGTGGAGGCGATGGGTTATCAAAAAACAATACAGACGCTGAAGCCCTATAAGCAGAAAGATCAGACAATTAAAATTGAATTGATCGCCACTTCGGGTAATCTGGAGGATGTCCACGTTTCTGCGGTAAGGCGTAGCAGTGGCAGTCTTGATTTGGTGTATGCCAACCAGAGAGCTTCGTCCTCTATTTCTGATGGGATCAGCCAGGATGTTATAAAAAAGTCTCCAGACAGAAATATGGGAGATGTCTTGAAAAGAATCAGTGGCGCATCTGTTCAGGATGATAAGTTTGTAATTATCCGCGGTCTTAACGAGCGCTATAACACGGCCAAGATGAATGGCGCACTGTTGCCTTCCACGGAACCGGATAAAAAAGCATTTGCCTTTAATATTATTCCTGCCTCCCTTATTGATCAGGTCCTGATTTACAAGTCCATGACACCGGATCTTCCCGCAGATTTTGCTGGGGGCGCCATAGATATCACCACGAAGGATTTTCCGAATAAAAGAGTGAGCGAACTTTCTTTATCCCTGGGATATCAGGGCAATACAACTTTCAAAAGCTTTAAAAAATCCATGGTTACCGGCAAATATGATTATACCGGATATTTTGATGGCCGCCGAGATTTGCCCGCCGCTTATAACCACTATAAAGCTGATTTCAGTCACCAGCAGGATGGTATAAAAATGGCGGTAACTGAAAAATTCACCAACAATTTTGGGTATAGAAAAACAGCGAACAGCCTGCCCGATATCAGCATCGCCTACACGGGTGGTGACACCAAATATACGAGCAGCGATAAAAAATTCGGCTATATCTATTCGTTAGGGTACAGCGCATCCAGAGAAGTACTCACCGGCTTAATCAATGACTATTCAATAGACAAAAGGGAGATCTATACCAGCAGATCAACACAGTACGCCTATAAATATGCACATTACGCCCTGGTAAATCTCAGTTATGCCTTTAACGATCGTAACCGCGTATTGTTTAAAAATATCTATAATAACCAATTAACCAGCGAGGTTACTGAGAGAAGCGGGGCAAATCTTTCCAATGAAACGGCACAGCCTTTTATCAGCAGTGCCTCCAAAGCTACAAGGGATGGTCTGTTACAATCGGTTCTGCAAGGTATTCATGATTTTAAAACAAACCAGCAACTGAACTGGAACCTGTCTTATGCCAGGACCTTCCATTACAGCCCCGATGAGACCGTACTTACCTTAAATGAAAATGCTGACGGCGGATATGAAAGAAAGCTAAGCAATGAAAATTCTCCGGCCATTCAAAATGCCGGTAGGGTATATTCGAATAATCTGGAGCAGCAGTTTGGCGGCAATTTGGATTATAGTTACCATTTTAAAATCGCCGATCGAAAGCAACTTTTTAAAGCAGGCATGAATACCTATTACCGGAAAAAAGATGTTCATGTGGAAGCCTTAGGGTATGCCACCCTGAACGCATATGGCACCACGCTACCCGCAGATCCTTCAGACCCTTTTCAACTTTTTACAAATGAAAACATTGAACAATACAAGGTAACTGTTGCTACCATCGGCAATAACTCAACGGATTATACAGGCAAGGCCTGGAATTCAAACGGATTTGTCATGCTGGAAAATAAATGGCTGGAAAACTGGACTTTAAAATGGGGCGCCAAGCTCAGTCATTATAATCAGCAACTGATTCCAACCTCGGGTAAAGTCATTGAAAAGAACAACACGGATATCCTGCCATCTGCTATTTTGACCTACCGGCCGGCAGAAAAAATGAATCTGAGACTTGCAGGCGCTCAGTCTGTCAACCGCCCGGAATTCAGGGAGCTGGCTGACTATAGCCTGTATGATTACAGCAAGGATTTTATCTACCGCGGTAATCCAAATCTGGTCCGCAGTAAAATTACCCATCTGGATTTTCGTTATGAGTTTTTTCCAGCCGCCGGAGAGATCCTTTCTGCCAGTGTGTTCTATAAGCATTTTAAGGACCCGATTGAGCAGGTCAACCAGGGAAACGGGATCCTGAACTATCAGAATGCGGATAAAGCCCAGCTTTATGGAGCAGAAATAGAGATAAGGAAAAAATTAGACTTTCTGGGTAGCTCATTTTTTAGTAAATGGACATTTTACGGCAATGCCACCTATGTGGAAGGAGATATGCAGTTAAGCGGCGTAAAAGGTAAAAGCCTGATGCAGGGACAATCTCCTTATCTCATTGGTGCCGGTCTTGGTTATACCGAGGGCGATTTAGCCTTTAATCTGCTTTATCAGAAGGCAGGGCCCAGACTTGCCTTCAGAGGACAGGGTGACGGTCAATTGAATATTTATGAAAAAGGCAGAGACGTAATAGATGCCCAGATCAGTTACCGATTACTTAAATCTAAAAAATTGGAGCTTAAACTCTCAGCCAAAGATTTACTGGCACAGTCCCAGGACTGGTATTATAAATTTAATGTCAGTCAGGGAAATGGCTCAACGGGGTATAATCCCAAAACCGACAAGATTACCCGGCAGTTTAATCCGGCCAGAGCCCTTAATCTATCCGTTAAATATCAGTTTTAACCCCAATATCTAAGCGTTCCATTAAATAAAATAATAACCACTACGATCCTTAAAAAAAAAGTTCGAGACACACACTTAAAAAAAGCAATTAAAACGCAGTTTAAATCAAATTAAAAATCATGAAAAAATTACATTTTTCTTTAAAAGCATCCAAATCGATGCAAATGCTGGGTCTGGCCACCGGGCTGATGCTAATGGCCGCCTCCTGCAGTAAGTCAAATGATGACGGGGGCGTTATCCCGCCCGTGGACCCCGGAAGTACAACGGATATCCGCGGTTCCATCACTAAAGATGAAAGCTGGACCAAGGATAAGGTATATCGGCTTAGGGGATACGTATATGTAGAGTCAGGTGCTACCTTAACCATTGAGCCAGGTACAAAAATCGTTTCAAACAACGATTCTGCAGGCGTTCTGGTTATTTACAAGGGTGCTAAGATCAATGCGAAAGGTACGGCCTCGGATCCCATTGTTTTCACCTCCGCAGAATCCAGTCCTAAACCCGGAGATCTGGGTGGATTGGTCTTAGTGGGCAAGGCAACCGGCAATGGTAACCATGCCAATCTTGAAGGCGGTGTTAATGATGCGCACAAAGATTTTGGGGGTACGGATGACGCAGATAACAGCGGGGTTTTGCAATATGTCCGCATTGAATATGCAGGTAAAGCGGTAAATCCCGATGATGAAGTTAACGGCTTATCACTGTATACAGTCGGCAGCGGGACTACTATTGACCATATTCAGGTGGTTCGCGGACTGGATGATGGCTTCGAATTTTTCGGAGGCAGTGTAAATTGCAAATACCTGATCGCGTATAACTGTGCCGATGATGATTTTGATATGGATGACGGCTTCCACGGTAAAATTCAATATGGACTCTCCATCAAGGATCCGGCCTTTACAGACAGTAAAGGGACAACGGGTGACCTTTCCAATAACTTTGAGGTTGATAATACCAATGGCAAAATTCCTTTCAGCACCACACCAATGACAACGCCTGTATTGTCCAATTTTACCGCCATCGGACCCAATAACGCAGCAGGAACCTCCGCTGATTTTGGTTACGGTATGCGCTTTAGAAGAGGTGCAAGAGTCACACTGGCCAATTCTATCGTCTTAGGTAGCCAGAAAGGCGGTTTGATCATCGAAGATGACCAGACACAAACCAATTACAAATCAGGGGAGTCGAAATTTTATAACAGCCTGCTACAGGCCATTACAAAGCCATTTCTTGTATTAGGCAAAGATTCCACGATCTTAAATACCGCTGCGCTTACCAGTCTTACCCTGGGTACCAATCTTTCCCAGTTATTAGCCAGTGCAGATGATGCCGGCCTGAGCGATCCTTTTAATAACGCGGCGCCGAATGTAAAGCCTAAAGCAGGTTCCAAAGCACTTACTATCGCAGGTAAATTTGATGTTAATGGGCTTGACAACGCTTTTTTTGATAAAACGACCTTTATAGGCGCCATGGATGCAAGTAATGACTGGACTTCTGGCTGGACAGTCTGGGGAAAATAAACCGGCTGCCCCCAATCCTGATTCCAAATAAGGTTTCCGGCTTTCTTATTTTTTTATAGCATTAGTGATCAGGTTTCTTTGGAGGCTCTCTGGCCCAGATATATTTATATGATGGGGCCAACCGGGCCTCCTTTTTCAAAACCTGTATTACGGTGAAGTGAAGGTAAAAATCTGGAAAATATTCCGACGCCTTGACCTTGCATCATAAAATAAACTGCCCGCTGAGTTAACTCAGCGGGCAATTTATTTTATTTAAAGTTGTTCGCTTATTTTTTATTGGTAGCAACGTCTAAAGATATCATTACCAGATAGGTTAAATAAACTTTCTTGGATTTTCAGTTATGAACGCTTGCCTATTTACCCTGTTGCTTGGCTTCCTGAGCTGCATCTGCTTTCATCTGATCGTTGGCGGTAATTAAAAACTCTACCCTGCGGTTTTGTGCACGTCCGTCTTCTGTATTGTTATCATATTTAGGAACAGTTTCCCCAAATCCTTTAACGGTTAACCTCGAGCTGCTAATGCCGTTTGCTTTCAGGTAATCAGCTACTGCAGTTGCTCTTTTGACAGATAAAGTCATATTATAACTTGCTGCGCCCGTATTATCCGTATGGCCCTGAACCTCCAGATTTGTTTCAGGATATTTATTCAGGATGGTGATCAGGTTATTCAGCGTATTTCTGGATGCATCGGTCAAATTGGACTGATCAAAACCAAAAAGTACTTTACTATTAAATTCAACGACAATTCCTTCTTCTACACGTTGAACTTTTGCATCGGGAATTTGTTCTTTAATATCTTCTGCTTGTTTGTCCATTTTTTTACCGATCACATAACCTGCACCGCCACCTACTGCTGCACCGATAATAGAGCCAAGGGCTGTATTACCTGTCATTTTACCGATCACACCACCGGCTACTGCACCGCCCGCTACACCAATGGCAGCACCGCGCTCACTTTTATTCGCATTTTTGTATGCATTACAAGAGGAAAACATGACCGCACCCACAGCGAGTGCAAAAATTGAGACTTTTAGCTTTTTCATTATTGTTTGGTTTTAAAGTTCAAATTATGCTATAATTATGCCATTTTTTAGATCTAAAAAATCTCGGGTTGTTTAATGGCTGATAATTAAAAGCTTAAATAATTAATTAAATTAAATGTTAAGGTAGTTCATTAAAGCTTCATAATTTCTGCGAAGTTCATTTTCATACAGTTCATTGCCCCAGAAGTGAACGACATTATATTCATAGCGCTGAAGGGTGCTGATAATATCAGAGACCTCCATCCTGTCCAGGCGCATATTGACCCAAAACAAATCCGTACCCTCCTCACTGTAGGTGTTGAGTTGCGTAATATTTGCATCTGCGGACTCTACCAGTCTTGTAAGGGCGGAGAGTGAATAATCCAGTTTATTCATCTGGATGGTGATAATAGCTCCTCCCGATTTATGTACATCTGTCAGTCTTGCCAGTCCGGATAATAAGGACGCACAGGTAATAACGCCCTGATATTGTTGTTCATGATTTGTAACCGGTAGTATTGACGTCGTGGCAGCAGTCATGGTATTTAAGGCAATATAAATATGCTGGCTTCCATTAATGAATAAAGACCGTACAGCAACTGCCTCCAAACCAGTCCTTTCATCCAGCGCTTCCAAAGCTTCCAGGGAAACAATCCCTAAAAGCTGATCATCGCTCAGCAAAGGCGCGAATGACAGATTATGCGCTTCAAATACCTGGAGGGCATCTGCAACCGTAAGACGGGTCGTCAGCGTAGGAAAATCAGGTACTATGATTTGTTCGCATAACATGATTAGCGCTTAATTTTTACCGGATGTATGTTTTTTTAAAAATGCGTCTAGTAATACATTGAATTCACCGGGCACCTCCATCATGGGGGCATGGCCGCATTTATCAATAAAATACAGCTCGGAATTAGGGATCAATTTATGAAATTCCTCAGCCACAAAGGGCGGCGTTACCTGGTCGTTCTTCCCCCAGATCAGTAGCGTAGGTTGCTGAATGCCGTTGAGTTCCTGCCCCAGGTTGTTGCGAATGGCACTTTTAGCCAGCGCAATGATCTTAATTACTTTTAATCGGTTATTAGTGATTTCAAAGACTTCATTTACAAGTTCTTCTGTGGCCATTTTCGGGTCATAGAAAGTAAACTCGGTTTTTTTGCGGATATACTCCCGGTCTCCTCTTTTAGGATAAGTGTCTCCCATCCCGTTTTCAAAAAGACCCGAACTGCCTGTAAGGATTAAGGTTTTGATCCGTTCCGGATGTTTAAGCACCTGTACAAGGGCCACATGGCCACCTAAAGAATTACCCAGCAAGTGCATTTCCTTGATATCCAGCTTTTCAAAAAAACGGTTTACATATTTTTGCAAACCTCCGACGGTTGTGCTTAGAAGGTCTAATGAAAAAAGCGGTAATAAGGGCACAATTACCCGGTGGGTTCCCTTAAAACGATCAATCAGGTCCTCAAAATTGCTTAACGCGCCAAACAAACCGTGAAATAAAACCAGGGGTTCTCCCTCGCCTTCATCAATATATTGAAATTTGTCTAATTGTTTTACTTCGTAACTCATATTATAATATCTGTACAGGTATTTCTTACTTACAAATAAACATAATTCAAATGAGAAAATATTATTTTTTTTAGCACATGATGCCGATTTGCGACAAATCAGCCATTGATTTTGATGCTAATTGATGATCGTCTGCCAGTCATCAGTTGCCTGGTGCAGGTAATCTAGCCGCCATTGCTGCAAAAAAATCAGATAAATGCCGGAACATATCTTTAAACCAGGGTATCACTACGCCAAGGTGGTCAATAGCCCAGGGCCCTAAATTATGAAAATAAGGATAAGTGACCGATGCCTGTACGGTTTGAGGGCCGGTAAGCCCCATTTTTGTGGTATAAAAAAGAAAAACGCTGTATACCGTAAAATAAACCAGCACAAACAAAATGATTCCACAAATACGGTTTACCCAGCCCATGAGGACAGCCTGTATTATTTTTTCGATCATTCTGGCTAAAAGCTTGATAATCACTATTACTATAACCAGTACAATGACGAAAGATAAAAAGGAAAGCCATTTGCCATGCATGGACCGGCTGGTCAGATAGCCAGCAACGACCACGGACAGTTTGATGGCTGCTGCAATACCGATAATCAGGGCTATATATGAAAAAGCAGCCAGTATGGCACCCTTCGTATAGCCTTTGATGATGGCCAGCACGAGCAAAATCCCCGCTATCAGATCAAGGATCATTTATTCAGCAAAGCTTTCACCTGTGTAGAAATCGCCTTTCCATCCGCTTTGCCAGCCAGTTGCTTGGTGGCGATTCCCATGACTTTTCCCATGTCGGCAGGACCGGAAGCGCCTGTTTGCTGGATGATCTGCTGAATGATCTCCCCAAGTTTATCTGCTGATAACTGTTCAGGCAAAAATTCTTCAATGACCTGAAGTTCCGCTTTTTCTTTGGCAGCCAGGTCTGTCCTTCCTTGCTGTTCAAAGATCTCCAAAGAATCTTTGCGTTGCTTGGCCATCTTTTGCAATAGTTTAAGTTCACCGTCTTCGGTAATCACCCCTCCGGCACCGGATTCTGTTTTTGCTTTGATGATTTCGGCCTTAATTGCTCTTAAGCTACGCAGGGCGTCTTCATTTTTTGTTTTCATGGCCTCTTTAAGGCGAGTCATGATTTCTTGTTCCAAGCTCATTGTATCAATATATTTATTTATTAGGTGATATAGGTTACATTACTGTTTTGCGTCGATTTTATTTTGTTCCAGCTGTAATTTGCGGAATTTCTGGTAAAAATCCTTGGCGAAATTTTTCATGTCATCTACCAGTTCCTGCTGATTAATTGACCTGGATAAAGTGTCGCCCATCGTCATCAGCGTTTGGTAAAAGAAATCTGCCATTTCATCGACCATCATATCTTTAGTCCACAGATCAATGCGAAGTGCACTTTTATCTGCTGCATCCCAGAAAGCCAACAGCATGGCACGCGCTTTTTGTTGTTGCTTTTCCCGGTCAGTGGTACTCCAGTATATATTTTCAGGAACCCGGTCCTTATCTAATTCAACATCTATCTGAATCGTTGATTTAATCATGGATTGTCTTTATTTTATTATAAATAGGCCGCACAAAGGTAATTTTATTATTACAATTTGCAGCTTAAACTGCTGGAATGTCTAAGGGACGTAACAGTAACCTTTTTGGCCTAACTACATTACCTTTATTCTAAAATAAAAATTATGTCTAAAGTCCAGCCAAATGAGTATAATGCCCATTTCGAGCCTTATGTATCTATGACAAGGGGAGCAACCGTTAATGAGCTAATTGCCAATCATAGCCCTTACTTAATGAATTTCATTGAAAAGATCCCAGATGAAAAATCGGGGTTCAGTTATGGGGAGGGTAAATGGAATGTTAAAGAAGTGCTACAGCATATTATTGACATGGAGCGCGTATTTGCTTATCGTGCACTAAGTATTGCCAGAGGCGTAAGTGATAACCTGTCGGGAGTCGATCAAGATCAGTTTGCCCGCTTCCAGAGATCTAAATACCGGGCATTCAGTGATTTGCAGGAAGAGTTTTTGACGATGAAGGCGGACCATAATATTCTTTTTCGTTCTTTTGACCAGGAGGCACTGATGAGTACTGGAATGGTTAGCGGGAATAAAACCACTTGTCGAAGCTGGATCTTTATCAGTTTTGGGCACACGCTCTATCATGTTCAATTACTTAAAGAACGTTACGGAATATCCGGCTGATCAAGGTTTCAGCAAATCACACATAACGTCCAAAATAAGATAAGTGTTAAAAAAAAGCCAAAGTCGTGAATTATTTTTACAACGCAAACAATTGATTGTTCATTTGTGCATAAAATGTTACTATCGTAATAAGTAATCATATTATATTTATAAAAACTTTTTTAACAGAGAATATGGCCAATGCTTATTTGAATTTAAAACTATCTTAAATGAGTGTCAAAAACAGTATCCGCTTTGTGGAATATTCAAGCGTCTTTGTATTGTGTGCATTTTTGTTAATGGTGCTTTCCCTGGTGGGAACGGATGATATGCAGATACATGTTAATTTTTATCTTTTGGGAATTTCTGCCATCTTGTTTCTGGTATATATTTTTAAGGATAAAATTATCTATACCCGAATTAAACATTCCAAGTACAAGTATCTGTTCTGGCAAGTACTGGAAAAAATCCATCTTTCTGAAAATATCCTGATGGAACAGCCCATAGAAGCAGTCATGCCTCAAACTGAAAAACAGGTACAGGAGGATACTTTTATCCGTGAAAATGGCCTTAATACTAAAATAGGCACCAGAAGAACACATGATTATCTCATCTGGGCTACCGTTGGGGTTTATTTATTGGGCGTATATGCTGCGAATCTGATGTTATCTCTGAATGCCAGTGATACGGCCCTGATTGCGATCCTGGGCCTGATGTGTATTTCCTTTGGGTATTTATTTGGAAACTATAATTTTTTCCGTAGCGGCGGGATTGCAATGGAATTTACGCCGGAAGCTTTAGTCGTAAAAGATAAAATTCTCAGTTGGGATAAAATTATCGACTGGCAATATAATCGCAGAGATTCGACCAACAACTCAAGTGTGACTATTTTTTATTATGATACTTATCTGGAAGTGCAGTCCTTAAGAATTGAGCTTTTTCAGCTCAATATCCGCAAAATTGACCTGGTCCTGTTACTTTCCCACTTTAAGGAAACTTATGGCAAAAATATTTATTGAACGATAAAGATTTCAGATAATCTAAATGCTTCCAAATGCTCCTTTTCAGGGAGCATTTTTTTTGAAGAAACCTTTAAAATAAGGAAAATTTCCAATATTAGCAAAAAGTAGGCCATTTTTTAAAATAAAACAATTTATTTAGAAAATTAGCGGTAAATCGTTGTAATTTTGGATAAGGTTTTAGAAACCGACCTTATTATTGAAGCAAACGACATTATTATGGCACTGAGTCAAACCATACAGCAGAAGCTCATGCAGAAGCTGTCCCCGCAACAAATTCAGCTGATGAAATTGTTGCAGATTCCAACAGCTAACCTTGAAGAGCGTATAAAGGAAGAATTGGAAGAAAATCCGGCCTTGGAAGAAAGTAATGAAGAGGATGTCCAGGATGATCTGGAAATGCCTGCAGATGATTATGAAACTCAGGAAGAAGACGATTTTGAACCTGATGGCAGTGAACAGGAATATGAGAACATCGATATTTCTGAATACGTGAATGAAGGTGATGACGAGATAGCGGATTATAAACTTCGTTCCGACGGATATCAGGAAGCAGAAGACAAACAAAGCATACCATTTAAAGTAGAAAGCAGTCTGCATGAAACATTGAAAACCCAGCTGGGGATGCTTTCATTGTCAGATAAGGAATATATTATTGCTGAACAAATTATAGGCAGTATTGATGATGACGGGTATCTGCGCAGGGAACTGGCTTCCATTGTTAATGACCTGGCCTTTCGTCAGAATATAGATTCTAATGAACAGGAGGTAGAACTGATCATTGAAAAAATACAGCAATTTGATCCTGCGGGTATTTGTGCGCGGGATTTGCAGGAATGTTTATTATTGCAACTGAGCAGATTAGGTCCAGATGCCGAACAGTCTGCTCAGGTAGCCATCCAGATCCTGACAAAATATTTCGATGAGTTTACTAAAAAACATTATGAAAAGATACAAAGAGGCCTTGGCATAACAGAGCAGGAGCTTAAGGGCGCGATAAACGCTATTATACGGCTCAATCCTAAACCAGGGGGCGGTGTAGGTGAGGTGAACAAAGCGATGAGTTATATCGTCCCTGACTTTTTCATATTTAATAATAATGGTGAACTGGAATTATCCTTGAATGCAAAGAATGCGCCTGATCTTCGTATCAGCGATGGATATAGAGACATGCTTCGGGATTACGACAAAGGGGACAAGAAGGACAAAAGGCAAAAGGAAGCGATTTTGTTTATTAAACAAAAAATCGATTCAGCCAAATGGTTTATTGACATGATCAAGCAGCGTCAGCATACATTGCTGAGCACGATGGGCGCGATTATGGAATATCAGGAAGAATTTTTTAAGACCGGTGATGAAACCACTTTAAAACCGATGATCCTTAAAGATATTGCGGAAATGATTGATTTGGATATCTCCACTGTCAGCCGGGTGGCCAATAGTAAGTTTGTTCAGACAGAATTCGGTACTTATCGGTTGAAGTTTTTCTTTAGCGAATCTCTTAGTACGGAAAGCGGAGAGGAAGTATCCACTCGTGAAGTTAAAAAGATTTTAAGCGATGTGATAGAAGCGGAAGATAAACAAAAGCCTTTCAGTGATGAGAAACTAACTGAGATCTTGCAGGAAAAAGGTTATAATATTGCACGCAGAACGGTGGCTAAATACAGAGAACAATTAAATATACCAGTGGCCAGGTTAAGAATTCAATTATAAATATGACGGAAAATGTACTCCGGCGGCAGTCTGGAATTATCAGAATAGTGGCGAAAATATTGTCTTATGTTTTCCATCCATTATTTGTACCCACTTATATATTCATATGGATGGTAAATCGGTTCCCTTATGAGTTTATTGGTTTGCAGGGCCATGAACTCACACTTAGGGAAATCGGTGTATTTATGACTACTGCATTTTTTCCGGCATTTACGGTATTATTGCTTTGGAAATTGGGTTTTGCTAAAAGCATACATCTAAGGAACCAGAAAGAAAGAATTATACCTTATATCGCCACGATGATATTTTATTGGTGGATGTGGTATCTAAGCAGAAATTTTACAGATCAGGCCTCCGCACTAAAGTTTTTCTATTTTGGCATTTTTTTGGCGACCGTTCCTGGATTAATCCTAAATAACTTTGTCAAGGTCAGTATGCATGCAATGGGAATGGGCGGGGCTTTAGCAGGGGTAATTCTCACCTGTCTGCTATATCAAAATAATTACGGCCTGGATATTACAATAATGACCTTAATTGCGGGAATTGTATGCTCTGCAAGAATGGCATTGAGCGAACATAGTTTATTCGAAATTAATCTAGGGCTTTTTATTGGCATTGTTTGTCAGATCATCGGATACTGGGTGATGATGTAAGTATATCAGGTTTCACTTATTGGAATCAATAATCGGCAAAAAGAATTAATTTTTGTAGAACTTTTTAAATGATTATTTTCAACTGGACTCTTAACCCTGTGGAACAAACTTAGCAATTTTTATCTCAGGCTTAATTTCGCTTAGCAAAATAATTGATTGGTATAGAATAAGGCGAATATTGATCCGTCTTGCTTTACAATAAAATGCCTTGTAAAACTCATTAACTTTTTTGTTTATGCTCGCGTACCTTTTTGTAAACACGAATGGCAATAACCAGCAAAAAGATTAAAAGAACCAGTCCTCCTAAACCATAAACCAGACTGATGGCACTTTTCACAGTCGCCAAAAAAACAATGGCAAACAAAAATACCGTAGCTACTTCATTATAGAAACGCAATTGGTTACCAGAATATTTAAAAATCCCCTTACGTTGTTGTTTGAATATTTTACCCAGAGATAAAAAATATATGTAAAGCAGGACGACAAAACAAAGCTTAATTAAAAGCCATCTGCCGGTAATATCAAAAAGATGGTATTCCCAATGCCCTAAGTGTAATAATAAGGAGCCAAATATAAGTGTAATAATAGCGGAAGGTACTGTTATTCCATACCAGAGGCGTCTCATCATCAGTAAATACTGTTTACTCAAAGCTCCTTTAATCTTTTCATCAGAATTCTCTTGTGCTTCCGCATGGTAGATCAACAACCTTGGGAAATAAAAAAGCCCAGCGAACCAAGTGACAACGAAAATGATATGTAATGCCTTGATATAATAGTACATAGGCTGATATTATCGGGAATATTTATTTTACATCATTTATAATCTCTGCCAGGGCATCAATCCATAGCGGTTGGATATTCATGCATGGAATATAACGGTAACTTTCCCCGCCATTTTTCAGGAAATCTTCCTTACCCCGAATTTCAATCTCTTCGAGTGTTTCAAGGCAGTCACTGACAAATGAAGGACTGACGACCAATAATTTTTTCACTCCCTCTGCAGGCAATTGTGGCAGCCTTACTTGCGTATTTGGTTGCAACCAGGGATCCCTCCCAAGTCTTGATTGGTAACTCAGTTGCCATTTGCTTTTTGCAAGTCCCAGTTTTTTGGTAACCAATTCACTAGTCATCGTCACCTGATGCCGGTAACAGGTTTTATGGCATATGGATTTGGTAAAACAGCAATTCTCAGTTTGCATACAATGCTTTCCCGTCGGGTCGGTTTTAAGAACATGCCTCTCTGGGATCCCATGGTAACTAAAAAGTAATTGATCAAAATCTTGCTGTAGGTATGGACGGATACTTTCTGCAAGTGCGTTGATATAGGCTGGTTTATTATAAAAGGGTTCAATTGTTTTTAAATTAAAACGATACCCCAGTTCTTTATGTGCCTGAGTCATATATTCAACGGCAGTTTCAAAACTGCTCATCGCGTAATGGGGATATAATGGAACCAGAACTACTTCCTCCAAATCAGGATTATCAGCCAAAAGTGCTTCATAAGCCGCCTTTGGAAATGGATTTCCATAACGCATGGAAATCGAAATAGGGTCATTTATCTTTTCGGCGAGGGCATTTTTCAATCGTTTCGTAATAACAATAAGAGGTGATCCTTCCGGCCACCATATTTTTCGGTAAGCTTCAGCGGATTTTGGAGATCTGAAAGGCACAATTAGGCCCTTGACTAAAACTGAGCGCAGCAGCCAGGGCTTATCGATCACCTTTTCATCCATTAAAAACTGAGTCAGGTATTTTCTTAAGTCCGGTACACTTGTAGAATCAGGAGAACCCAGATTCATTAATATAATGCCACGTTTTGCCATGTCAATTTGAATAATTGTGTGCAAAATTAGTCAATAAACAGTAAATATCTGAACGCTCAAGCGCCTTTAAAGCTTAGAAAATGACTAAATATCGTAGTGAAGCGCCCAAATGGGCTTTAAATGACAAACCACTGACAATTGACCTTGTACTGGAAGGATTCAGGCTAAGTTCTAGCGACCCAAAAAGCAGCTGTTTCTTGGATTTGAAAGTTAGTTTTGCAATTTTCGGGTTCAAATGCGCCACCCGAGGGCAGAAACTGCGTTGCCACTTGCAAGGTCAAGCAGATTTCTGTAATTTGCATGCCTATGGAGCATGATAGCAGCAATAAGGCGTTCGAACAGGCGGTTTCTTTTGTAAATTTTACAAGAAGCCACCTTTTTTTGACAGGAAAGGCCGGCACAGGTAAAACCACCTTTTTGCGCTATATAAAGAATCATTGTCCCAAAAAAATGGTTGTCCTTGCGCCTACAGGCGTAGCGGCCATCAATGCCGGTGGAGTCACCATCCATTCCTTCTTTCAGTTGCCCTTTGGCATATTTGCCCCGACTTCTGAACATGTTTGGGGAGTAAATGAAAATCAGGCCCTTTATAATAAGCATCAATTACTGCATAAACTCAAGCTCAACAGTGCAAAAAGAAGCATTATGGAGGAATTGGAGTTGCTGATTATTGATGAGGTTTCCATGGTTAGGGCGGATCTTTTGGATGCGATCAGTGAAATCCTGAAGTGGGTGAGAAGAAACCCCAAGCCTTTTGGAGGTGTACAAATGCTATTTATCGGGGATTTATTTCAGTTGCCTCCTGTGGTACGAAATGAAGATATGGCAACTATCAACCAATTTTATGAGAGTCCCTTTTTCTTTGATGCCCACGCTCTTAAAGAAACCCCGCCTGTATTTTTAGAACTTAAAAAGATTTACAGACAAAGT
>Ga0164242_10004361_pt1 | contig 15916 bp, 12 predicted proteins | sample OricomgcompostMG_FD_108783 | JGI IMG/M metagenome (GOLD analysis project Ga0164242, IMG submission 108783) | Miracle-Growth compost microbial communities from Emeryville, California, USA - Original compost - Miracle growth compost (MG) ... | reverse complement strand
GGACTTGTCAAGAAGATCGCCGGTGAGCTGCTGGATAACAAAGATGTGCTGCGCCGCGACATTCTCAGCGCGCTTTCCAGGATCGTATCATTACCCGGTATCAACCGGACGCCGGCAATAGAGGGCCTGGAGGCGCTGTACACGCGCTTACGCACGGAGGGAGAATCCTTATATCATACCCACCTCTATGCACAAGGGGCCAATTCGGCGCTCCAGGTGTCGGAGGTTCCTTGCCGTTATGAAGCAGATGCCCCGCTTTTAAATGGTTACGAAGTGCTCAACCGTTATTTCGATCAGTTGATCGCCTCCAATCCCCGCGTATTTGCTTTCGGGGAAGATGTCGGAAAAATAGGAGGCGTCAACCAGGCGTTTACCGGTCTGCAACAAAAGCACGGCGAAAAACGTGTCTTTGACACCGGTATACGGGAACTGACCATCATGGGCCAGGCGATCGGAATGGCGCTTAGGGGACTCCGGCCCATCGCGGAGGTGCAATATCTGGATTATATTCTCTTTGCGCTGCAACAGCTAAGCGATGACGTCGCTACGCTGCAGTACCGTACAAAAGGTATTCAGTTCTGTCCGCTGATCATCCGTACACGCGGCCATCGTCTGGAAGGTATCTGGCATTCGGGTTCGCCGATGGGCTTGCTGGTGAATGCGTTGAGGGGCATGTATATCTGCGTTCCCCGTAACATGACCAAGGCGGCCGGCATGTACAATACGTTGTTGCAGGCGAACGAACCGGGGCTGATGATCGAGTGCTTGAACGGTTACCGGCTGAAAGAAAGGCTGCCGGCAAACCTGGGAGAATATACCGTGCCGATGGGCATCCCCGAGATCATGGAGGAGGGCGATGACATCACCATCGTATCTTACGGGTCCGTGCTGAGGATTGCACAGGAGGCTGCTCGGGATCTCCGGACGCATGGGGTGTCCGTGGAACTGATTGACGTACAGACGCTGCTTCCTTTTGATATTCACCATCTGATTCTCGATTCCCTGAAAAAGACGAACCGCATCCTATTCCTCGACGAGGATGTGCCGGGCGGCGGGACGGCTTATATGTTTCAGCATGTGATGGAGAAACAAGGGGGGTACCGCTGGCTGGATGTTGCGCCGCGTTGTCTTTCGGGTACGCCGCATCGCCCTGCATACGGATCAGATGGCGATTATTTCTGCAAACCCAACACCGAGGATATCTTTCACACCGTTATGGAAATGATGGCTGAGTGAACGGTGCGCGATACCTGCTGAAATTCTTACGGTTTAACGGATTATTAGAATTGCGGTTCGGCTTAAATGAGCGATATTTGCATCCGAAAATTGTTTGCAAACGAGCCTCGGTTTCCGAGCGCGAACCTGTTCAAAATGAAAGACTTTTCATTTGTCTCCGGAGCACATCCCGCCTATATCGAGTCCCTTTACCGGACTTATCGCCAAAATCCTTCCGAGGTGGATACGGAATGGGCCAGATTTTTTGAAGGATTTGATTATGCAGCGGGCCGGCTGAACGGCACGGCCGAGCCTATGGCGGGTGCAGCTCCTCCGGGAGCCGACCAACTGGCCAAGGAGTTTGCGGTATACCAGCTTATCCAGGCTTACCGGAAAAAAGGGCATCTGATCGCCCAGACAAATCCCATCCGGCCGCGCAAGGATCGTAAGGCAAACCTTGATCTAAAATATTTTAATCTCAGCGACGCCGATCTGAATACCTCTTTTTATGCGTCCACGTTTGTGGGCATGGAAAAAGCGACCCTTCAGCAGATCCTGGATTTTCTGCAAGCCTGTTATACGTCATCGATCGGCATTGAGTTTACCTATATTGATGACCAAGTCAAGCACGACTGGATACAGCGCCAGGCAGAATCGGAACTGATGAAACCGATTCCCATCGAAAAGAAAAGGCGCATCATGCAGAAGCTGAACGAAGGTGTGGTCTTCGAAAAGTTCCTGCATACGAAGTTCATCGGTCAAAAGCGGTTTTCCATCGAGGGAGGCGAGAACACCATTTCCGGGCTCGATGCCATCATCAACCTTTCGGCAGACATGGGGGTGAAGGAAGTGGTGATCGGGATGGCGCACAGGGGCCGGCTGAATGTGCTGGCCAATATCCTGCAGAAAACCTATGGGCAGATTTTCAATGAATTCGAAGGTAATGTCACGGATGAGGATATCACCATGGGTAGCGGGGATGTCAAATATCATGTTGGCTTCCGTTCCGATATCCGTACCGCGGGAGACAAGGAAGTGAATATCCAGATGGTCCCGAACCCCTCTCACCTGGAACTGGTAGACCCGGTGGTCGTAGGATATACGCGGAGTAAATCAGATGTTATTTACAACAGTGATTACGATCAGATTTTACCGATCCTCATTCATGGGGACTCTGCGATCGCGGGGCAGGGAGTGGTATACGAAGTATTGCAGATGAGCGGCCTTAGGGGTTATTATACCGGCGGTACCATTCATTTTGTGATCAATAACCAGATCGGTTTTACGACGGATTTTGACGATGCTCGTTCTTCCGATTATTGTACCAGCCTGGCGGCCATGGTAGAGGCGCCGGTTTTTCATGTAAATGGCGATGATGCCGAAGCGGTGGTCAAAGTGGCCGAGATGGCGGCGCGTTTCCGGCAGGAATTCAACAGCGATATCTTCATCGACATGGTTTGCTACCGTCGTCATGGTCACAATGAAGGCGACGATCCTAAATATACGCAACCGAAATTATATGATCTGATTGGCAAACATCCTGATGCACGGCAGTTGTATACCCAGAAACTGGTCGAGGCAGGGGATTTTCATGCCGACCTGGCCCGTGAAATGGAAAAGCACTTCTGGCAGACCCTGCAGGAGCGCCTGGATGACGTGAAGCAACGGCCGCTGCCGTATCTCTACCAAAAGCCTGAGCTATGGTGGCAGGAACTGCGCAAGTCGACGCCGGAGGATTTTGATCAATCTCCCGATACTGCCGTCAGCACCGAACAGCTGGATCAGATCCTTAAAGCGATTCTGACCCTGCCCGATGGTTTTCAACCTTTGCGTAAGGTAGCCAAGCTGCTGGAAGAGAAAAGAAAACTGGTGGAGGAAGGACATCTTGACTGGGCCACTGCGGAGCTGGCTGCCTATGGCAGTATCCTGCTGGAAGGAAAGGATGTGCGGATGAGTGGACAGGATGTCAAGAGAGGTACTTTCTCCCATCGCCATGCGTGTCCGCGTGACGAAAAGACCGACCAGGAATATAACAGGCTCAGCCGTATCGGACCGGATCAGGGTCAGTTCCGGATCTATAACTCCCTGTTGAGTGAGCTCGCGGTGGTCGGGTTCGAGTATGGGTATGCGCTGGCCAATCCCAATACCCTGGTGGTCTGGGAGGCCCAGTTCGGAGATTTTGCCAACGGCGCCCAGACGCTTATCGACCAGTTCGTGACTTCCGCGGAACAGAAGTGGAACAGGATGGACGGCTTGGTGATGCTGCTGCCACACGGTTATGAGGGACAGGGGCCGGAACATTCCAGCGCACGGTTGGAGCGTTTTTTGCAAATGGCGTCGGAATATAATATGCTGATCACCAATTGTACGACGGCGGCCAGCTTTTTTCATGTGTTACGCCGGCAGATGGCCTACCCTTTCCGCAAGCCGCTGATCAACTTTTCACCTAAAGCTAATTTGCGGCATCCCCGGACGTACTCAGCGCTGGCAGCGTTTACCCAGGGAGGTTTCCGGGAAATCATCGGGGATGAGTATTGTTATCAGGAACCGCAGAAGATAAAGAAGGTGCTGCTGTGTAGCGGCAAGATTTATTTTGATCTGAGTGAAAAACAGTTGCAGGATGAGCGGAAAGACGTGGCGGTCGTGCGGCTGGAGCAGCTTTATCCGCTGCCGCTCAAACAACTGGATGCACTGTACGAAAAATATAAGCATGCTAACTGGTTCTGGGTCCAGGAAGAACCTATGAATATGGGGGCTGCCTGGTATCTGAAGATGAACCTGGAACATTACAATTTTGGGGTGATCTCCCGGAACGCAGGCGCAGCAACGGCCACCGGTTATTCCCGGCTTCACAAGGAAGAGCAGCAGGAAATTATTGACACCGCATTTTCGATCCTGAGCCGTTGATGGGAAGCCTGTGGGTTTAACCAAATGTTGTTTACATTGCAGTTGATTAATTGTCTAGTTTTATGATTGATATTACAGTACCACCTATCGGGGAATCTATTAACGAGGCCACTGTTTCCAAGTGGGTGAAGAAAGACGGGGATTACGTGGAGCGGGATGAAGTCATTTGCGAACTGGAATCCGAGAAGGCGTCTTTTGAGTTAAACGCAGAGTCGGCAGGTGTCTTAAAGACGCTTGCGGGAGAAGGAGATACGGTAAAAATAGGCGACGTCGTGGCCCGCATTGATGAGACCGCGGCTGCCCCGTCAAAGGATGATGCCGCCTCCAACGCTGAAAAGGAACCGGCCGAAGCAAAAGCGTCCCCGGAACCAGCTCCCGCTTCCGTCCAGCCTCCTGCAGCTGCTTCAAAGCAGGCCGGTAAAGGAATTATTGAAATCAAAGTACCTACGGTAGGGGAATCGATCAATGAAGTCACATTGCTTTCCTGGAAAAAGGCGAACGGCGAATATGTGGAAAGGGACGAAGTGATCTGCGACCTCGAATCGGAGAAAGCGACTTTTGAACTCAATGCTGAAGAGGGTGGCGTGCTGCAGCAGGTTGCCAAGGAAGGAGATACCCTGGAAATCGGATCTGTCGTAGCCAAGATCGATACCGATCAGGCTGCTCCTTCCGGTAAGGGAAAAGGGGAGGATACGGCATCCGCCGCTTCTCAGCCTCCGGCAGAAAGCGAGGAACCCCTTCATCATATTCACGACCGTATCACGGTGGAGAAGCCCGCCCCTGAAACGCAGCCGGCTTCATCGTCGGCCCGTGCTACTCCGGTGGCCTCAGCAATGATGCAGGAAAACAAGGTCAGCCCTTCTTCCGTCCAGGGCAGTGGCGCCAGAGGAAAGATCATCAAGTATGATGTGATGGCAGCGCTGGAACACCCGGGTACTAATATGGAGAAGCCACTCTTTTCCCGGGACGAACACCGCGAGAAGATGAGCAATCTGCGGAAAACCATTTCCCGCAGATTGGTGGAAGCCAAGAATGGTACAGCAATGTTAACTACTTTCAACGAAGTGGACATGACTGCTGTGATGGCAATCCGGAAACAATACAAAGAAAAATTCAAAGAGAAGCATGGCATCGGTCTGGGCTTCATGTCCTTTTTCACCAAAGCCTGCTGTTTTGCCCTGCAGGAGTGGCCGGCCGTGAATGCTTATATCGACGGAACCGAGCTGATCTACCATGACTTTTGTGACATCTCCATTGCCGTAAGCACGCCCCGGGGACTGGTCGTACCGGTGATCCGCAATGCCGAGAGCCTGGGGATGGCTGATATTGAAAAGGCTGTCGCCGCGGTGGCGAAAAAGGCGCGGGACGGGAAGCTCTCGATGGAAGAGATGACCGGGGGGACGTTTACGATTACCAACGGCGGCGTTTTCGGATCGCTCATGAGCACGCCGATCCTCAATATACCGCAATCGGCTATTCTTGGTATGCATAAGATTGAAGACCGTCCTAAGGTCGTGGACGGACAAATCGTGGTGCGTCCTATGATGTATCTGGCACTCAGCTATGATCATCGCGTGATCGATGGCCGTGAATCGGTTAGCTTTCTCGTACGGGTGAAAGAACTCTTGGAAAATCCCGGACAACTGCTCTTTGGAAAAGATCCGGTGAAGACCCTGCTGGAAATGTAGAGAATTCACTGCTCGGCAAAACTAAAATAACCTTGACCCGGATCGCATCCTGCTCTATTGATAACCAAAGGAAGTGGAGGTGGTAGTCTGAAGCGCGTTTGGGGCGAACGGGAACGGAAAGAAATCAATCTGGCGACCGCCTCGCCGGCTGATGCAATCACGGTTGCCAAATGCGGCGTAAGCGTGTTATGTAAAAAAGCCATCCCGGAAGATGGCTTTTTTACATAAGAAAGATCGAATAGGCGATTAAGAAGCGACCGCCTGGGAATTGTCCAGTACGCTCATGACTTCCTTCACATGTCCGGCTGATGTCTTTAACAGTTCGGCTTCCTGCTCGTTGAGCTGTAGCTCGATGATCTTCTCGATACCTTTTTTACCCAAAACAACGGGCACACCCAGGTAGATGTCTTTAAGGCCGTATTGGCCTGTCAGCCACGCGCAGCAAGGGAAAATACGTTTTTCGTCCTTGGCCACAGCTTCTACCATCTGAGCGGCGGCAGCGCCGGGCGCATACCAGGCGGATGTTCCCAGGAGGTTGACGATCTCGCCCCCCCCTTTCTGGGTGCGTTCGATGATTGCGTTTAGCTTATCTTCCTTCACCAGTTCGGTAACGGGAATGCCGCCAACGGTGGTATAACGGGGCAGCGGTACCATGGTATCACCGTGCCCACCCATGAGGACGGCCTGAATGTCTTTGGGGGAACAGCCTATTTCATCGGCCAGGAAGGCTTTGTAACGGGCAGTATCCAAAATGCCCGCCATGCCGAATACACGGCTGCTGTCGATCTTCGCGGTCAGGTAGGCACAATAGGTCATTACATCCAGCGGATTGGAAACGATGATGATGATCGCATCCGGAGAATGCTTGATGACGTTTTCCGTCACGGACTTGACGATAGAGGCGTTGGTAGAGATCAGATCATCCCTGCTCATACCGGGTTTGCGGGGAAGCCCGGAAGTGATTACCACGACCTGGCTTCCGGCGGTGCGGGAATAATCGTTCGTTGCCCCGATCAGTCTGGTGGAGAATTCGTTGATGGCGGCGCTTTCCCAGATATCCAGCGACTTCCCTTCGGAAACGCCTTCCTTAATGTCAAGCAAAACAACCTCCTGCAGAAAATCCTTGTGTGCCAGTACATCAGCGCAAGTAGCGCCCACGTTTCCGGCACCCACTACAGTAACTTTCATTATAATAATTGTTTTATATGAGTTAAAAATAATTAATTGAGCAAATTTATAGCATTTGCGTTCCCCGGCCTATCTTCTTGCGGAAAATTTAACACGCGGCTTACCGGGTGTGGAGGTAATGCACCAAGGTATCTAACTTGGCCGTTCCTTCATGGTGGTAGACTAAATGATTGTCTTTGTTATAGATATAGATGCCCGGAAAATAATGTTGCTGATAGAACATGGGCAGCCGGTAAGTCGAATCCGTACCCATGGTGATGACGTCGGGATATTTTCCGATACCATAACCTCTGTAAAAAGCGAACATTTCGTCGTGTCCGGAACGGGTAATCATGATGAGTTGTGCACCTTTGAATTTGGATATATTCTGGGTGATCTCCTGGGTTTCGTGCTGGCAGTGTTCGCAGTCTACACTAAACAACATGATCATGACCGGTTGGTGCTTTTTAAGATCCTTATTGGTAAAAACCTTCCCCGAAGCGGTGGTCATGGAAATAGGCGGAATTTCGGGATAACGCAGATAATTGGGTTCGTTGGCAGCAGTCTGAGCCCGGAGACAAAAAGGCGCTATGAGCAAACAAAGACCTAGACCCAGGGAAATAATTCGTTTCATAAAATATTATTATGGTTTAATAACCATAAAGGTACGATCATTGGGGAAACTGTAAAAAAACGGTTCTTCCTGCACCAGGGCGAACAGCCAGCTGCAGGGATTTCCCGAATGAGGGATCGTCGTGAAGAAAGTAAGTAAGAAAGGGATAACGGGATATGGCCACAGCGTTTTTTCTCTCCGGCAGACTTTGAAAAGGGAATAGGCCATTCTTTCCCGGTTCCTGCGGGGCTTACTGGCCTAGTTCGTCTGCGGGTGTAAAAGCAGAGCTGTCTCCGGAAGGATTGTAACCCTCCTGCCATTCGTGACCACAGTTTCTGCAACGGTAGGTTCTTTTTTGCAGATCAACGGCTAATACCACACTGACGATCATGCCGGTCAGAACCAGCAGCGCCCAGGGCCAGCTTAAGAACAGCAGTACAGTTCCGATCACGCCCAGCACGGCGGTGATGGCGTAATAAAAAGAAGCCGTTTTATCGACTATGTCTTGAGATTTGCACTCCGAGCAGGTCTTTAGCATGAAACTTTATTTTGACAAATCCTTGTTGTAAATAGGCAACAAAAGTACGCAAATAACTAACAGAATTTTAAAATTATGCCTCAAACTTTTGTGGGGAACGGGTTAAAATGCCTCCGGAAGAACTAATTTCAGGTAATGTGCGCCTTTTAACAACAAATTTTTACTTTTGCGGTCATCAATTTTATGTTTAATTTTAAAATCTTTAACGCATGGCAACTACAGCCGATATCAGAATGGGGCTAATTCTTAAACTGAACGAGGAATTATACCAGGTAGTGGATTTCGGGCAGAACAAGACGGCGCGGGCTGCAGCGAAAGTGTGGGCAAAGCTCAAAAGCGTAGAATCCGGTAAGAACGTGGAGCATACGTGGAATTCCGGTGACAATATTTTTCCCGTACGCGTAGAAAAGCACCCGTATCAGTTTCTTTACAAGGACGAAACGGGCTATCACTTCATGAGTAGCGAAACGTACGAACAGATCTCACTTGATGAGAACAAGGTGGAAAATCCCAAGTTTTATAAGGACGGGCAGGAGTGCTTTATGTTGATCAATACCGATACCGAGCAGCCGATGAGCGTAGAGTTGCCCGATAAGATTGAGTTGACCGTTACTTATACGGAACCCGGTCTTCGAGGCGATACAGCTACCAAGACCCTCAAGCCTGCCACGGTGGAAACAGGGGCCACCGTGATGGTGCCGCTTTTTGTAAATAATGATGAAAAAATCCGGATCAACGCACATACCGGAGACTATATAGAGCGGGTAAAGTGATTTTCCGCTACTTGAAAGGGGTTTTATACTTTCGGTTCCATAATTTTAACCCGTTTTCTTTATTAAAATTAAACCTATGGATTTTAAACAGATTCAGGAACTTGTTCGATTGGTTAATAAATCCAGCATCAGCGAATTCCGTATTGAGCAGGATGCCTTTAAAATAACGATCAAACGGGATCATGCGGCCGAGAGTTCCGCCGCCGGGGAGACTTATCGACAAGTAGTACCGGTTGTCCAGGTACCTGCAGCCGTTCCTGTAAATACCCCGGTCACCTCCGAACCTTCAGCGCCTGCTGCACCCGCTGCCACACCCAATTCGACCAAAGAAAATCTGCTGACAATCAAGTCGCCGATGATCGGTACCTTTTATCGCAGCGCCGGTCCCGACAAACCGTCGTTTGTCAATGTGGGAGATGATGTAACCACCGGTAAGGTGGTCTGCATTATCGAAGCCATGAAATTATTCAACGAAATAGAAAGCGAGGTTTCCGGCAAGATCGTCAAGGTACTGGTGGAGGATGCATCTCCCGTTGAGTTTGATCAACCCCTTTTCCTGGTAGAACCCTGAGGCTCCGGACGCTTTCCGGCCCTGGAGGCTTCAGGTGACCGGAAGGCATTCCCTTCAACCTAACTTTGGAACTGATATGTTCAAAAAAATACTGATTGCCAATCGTGGAGAAATTGCCCTGCGTATTATCAGGACCTGCAAGGAAATGGGCATCCAAACGGTGGCTGTGCATTCTACCGTGGACCGCGACAGTCTGCATGTAAAATTTGCGGACGAGTCGGTTTGTATTGGTCCGGCTCCCAGTGCCGATTCCTATCTGAATATTCCCAGCATCATGGCCGCGGTAGAAATCACCAATGCGGATGCAATTCATCCGGGGTATGGCTTTCTGGCAGAGAACGCGCGCTTTGCGGAAATCTGTGAGGAGCACGAGATCAAGTTCATTGGCCCCCAATCAGAGATGATCCGCCGGATGGGGGACAAGATCTCCGCCAAGGAGACCATGATTGCCGCAGGGGTTCCGGTGATACCGGGATCCGAAGGTTTGCTCGAAAGTGTTGCGGAGGCTCGCAAGATCGCGGAAGAGATCGGCTATCCCATTATCCTGAAAGCTACTGCAGGGGGCGGCGGAAAAGGCATGCGGGTGGTTTGGCATGAAGGGGAGATGGAATCTCACTTTAATACCGCGAAGACGGAGGCCAAAGCGGCTTTTAACAACGACGGCATTTACATGGAAAAGTTCGTGGAGGAGCCACGTCATATTGAAATACAGGTGGCTGGTGATCAGTACGGTACCATTTGCCACATGAGCGAAAGGGATTGCTCCATCCAGCGCAGGCACCAGAAACTGGTCGAGGAATCTGCCTCCCCTTTCATGACGTCGGAGCTGCGGGAAAAGATGGGACAGGCGGCGATCCGTGCGGCCGCATCCATTAATTACGAGAGTGTAGGTACAGTTGAGTTCCTGGTGGATAAACACAGGAACTTTTATTTTATGGAGATGAATACCCGCATTCAGGTAGAGCATGGGGTTACGGAGGAAGTGATCAATTTTGACTTGGTTAAAGAACAGATCAAGATTGCTGCGGGAATACCGATCTCCGGCAAGAATTACCTTCCCCAGCTGCATGCCATCGAGTGCCGCATTAATGCCGAGGATCCTTTTCATGATTTCCGGCCTTCTCCCGGTAAGATAACCACTTTACATGTGCCAGGGGGACACGGCGTACGGGTGGATTCTCACATCTATGCCGGGTATACGATCCCACCTTACTATGATTCCCTGGTAGCAAAACTCATTACCATGGCTCAGACCCGGGAAGAAGCCATCGAGACGATGGAACGTGCCTTGAGCGAATTCGTGATAGAAGGCGTGAAAACCACCATCCCCTTTCACCAGCAGCTCATGAAAGACGAACGGTTCAGAAAGGGCGACTTTACGACCAAATTCTTAGAGGGATTCCGGCTGGAGCCGGCCGAAGAAGAGTGAGCGTGTGGGCACCGTTTTACTGATGGTACTGCTTCGTTCCCGAAGGCTCATCCCGCAGCATAAGCCAGATTTTCTTTCGTGAAACTTTCTGCCGATTTTCAAGACCTGCATCAGGTGTTGTACCGGATGTTTCCACCGGACGCGCCGGGTCTGGCAGTGGCTGCGAGTACCGGTCGGCATCCCGTTTTTCAGGCATTTTACGGATCCCGGGATCCTGGAAGCGGAGCGCCTATTACCGGAAACACTGCTTTCCGGATTGCATCACTTACCAAACAGTTTACGGCTGCAGCGCTCTTGTTGCTGGAATCGGGAGGGAATCTGTCTTTGCAGACGCCGGTACGGGATTTTTTTCCCGACTGGCCCGCAGCCCTCGGAAATCCCCTGGTGTGGCATTTGCTGACACATACCTCCGGCTTGCCGGATTATGAGGTCCTGATCGCACCCGGTCAGGTGAACCAGTTGTCGGACGAAGATGTCCTTGACCTGATACTGGAAAACGGGAAGGCCCTGTTTCTGCCGGGTGCGCGTTTCCGGTATTCCAATACCGGCTATTGTTTGGCATCCCTGATCGTGCAAAAAGTTTCGGGGCTTTCTTTCGGAGCGTTTCTCAATGGCCATATCTTTAAACCGCTGGAGATGGCGGGATCGGTAGTGCAGGGATCGTCGCAGATCATCCGGCATCAAGCCGAAGGATATCGGCAGGAAGCCACCGGCTTCCTGCCGGATGACCAAAGCCTGACCAGTACTACTTTGGGGGATGGCGGGGTATACACTACGCTGGAGGATTATCTCAAATGGCTGGATGGACTGGAAGGCCGGTACGTATTGCCGGGATTGATGACCAAGCGCTTTTTGCAGCCCCGGATCCGGGTGATGCGCGGGCTGCATTATGGATATGGATGGTTCCAGGGATTGGGCACGGATGCAGCACGGTATGTCTTTCACACGGGAGAAACGGTGGGATTCCGGAGCCTATCCCTGCTGAACCGCGATACCGGTGGCCGGGTGGTGCTCTTTGCAAACTGTTCCGACCGTAGATTATCCGAAGCGTTCGCTATGATCGCGTGCCTGCTGGATATCCGCTTTTCCTGGCTGGAAGATGAGCGAAAGGCGCAATCGCTTCCCGATCGGCTGAGCGATGTATACCGGGATGTTTTCGGAAGATGATTTTAGGCTTTTTGCATGCCATAACCGAGGTAGGCCATGGCGCCCATTCCGATTTCAATGGCTCGCTCGTCGATGTTGAAGTGTGGGGTATGGACACCGGCTTCGATGCCTTTTGCGCGGTTGCTTACTCCCAGCCGGTAAAAACAGGCCGGTATTTGCTGGGAATAGAAGGCAAAGTCTTCGGCACCCATCCGCATGGCAATGGTTTCCACGTTTTCGGTTCCCAGGAAGCGTTCGGCCAGTTGGCGGGCCGATGCGGTCACTTCCTCGTTATTGAGCAGACAAGGATAGCCTATGGGTATATCAATGTCTACCGTGGCGCCCATGCCTTCTGCAATGGCGGTTGCCTCCCTGCGGATCAACTCATGAGCACGGAAGCGCCAGGTTTCGTCCATGGCGCGAAACGTGCCCTGGAGCTTTACTTCGGAGGGGATGACATTGGTTGTGAATCCCCCGTTAAAGGCACAGATCGATAATACCGAGGGCGAGAACGGGTCGTTGTTGCGGGCGATGATCTGCTGGAGCGCGACGACGATATGTGCGGCCACCAGGATAGTATCGGTGGTCAGGTGCGGAGAGGCAGCGTGACCGCCTGCCCCACGAACGGTGATGTATATTTCATCGGCGGAGGCCATGGCCATGCCACTGCGAAAGCCCAGGGTGCCTACTTCCATGCCGGGCTGAACATGTAATCCGAGGATAGCCTCCGGTCGCGGGTTTTCGAGGGCTCCGTCCCGGATCATGAGACTGGCACCTCCCGGATGTTTTTCTTCTCCGGGTTGAAAGATCAGTTTGATGGTGCCGTCAAGCGCTCCTTCAATACTTTTGAGGATTTTGGCTGCGCCGAGCAGGCAGGTCGTGTGAACGTCATGCCCGCAGGCATGCATCACACCCTCATGGACCGATTTATAAGGCACCTCGTTGGCTTCCGTGATAGGAAGGGCATCCATGTCCGCGCGCAGGGCAATTACTTTTCCGCCGCTGTGCTTCCCCCCGATCAGGCCGATCACGCCTGTACCTGCCACTGGCGCGGTAAAGGGGATACCGAACGCTTTCAGCTGCTGCTGAATAAAGGCAGAGGTCTCGAATTCTTTAAATGAGAGTTCCGGATGCGTGTGCAGGTGGTGGCGTATCTCCACGAATTCGGAGGCCCACTGCCGGGCCAGTTCCTTAATTTTCTGAATCATTATTTTCGTTCTGGAATAACTGTTCCGGAGATATATGGATATAGTCCCTCACGGTGAATACGCCGTTGGGAAAGTAATCGTTCAATTGTTGCTGCAAACCCTGGGCATCTTCCCGGTTGCGAAAGTCTCCGATCCGTACCCTGAAATAGGGGGACTGGTAAGAGAGGTATGTCTTGTATTGGGGGAATAATTGCATCAGTTTCCCCTTGGCAGCATTGGCCTTATTACGGTCCATCGTACTGAGCACCTGAATCCTGAATCCCGGCATATTACGCAAAGCCAGCGTATTGACGTAGACTTGCTTTTGAATGAGCATCATGATCCGGGGATCTTGTATGACGCCCGCCGTAGCAGCGGATGAGCCGGATGAGGTGACTTGAAAGGCATTCGGCAGTTCACCGGTGGTCTGAGCCTTAAGCTGTGTCATTCCCAGGCAGCATAGCAGCCAAGTGGTTAAAAAAAAGATACGTGTTTTCATTGATCTATCTATTTTGAGCCGCCGGATGGCTACTATCCGGGTGATTCGTCCTGGAAATTGTCTTCAGCTTTGCTGTTTTGCTTCCGCTTCTTCCAATATCCTGATCCCGGCGCTGCAGCCCAGCCGGGTGGCACCCGCATCGATCAGCGCCCGGGCAAAATCATACGTTCGGATACCGCCTGAGGCTTTGATTTGGATGCCGGGGCGCAACTGTTCCCGCATCAGTCCGACGGCCTGAACGGTGGCGCCCACCGCTGCGTATCCGGTGGAGGTCTTCAAAAACTGTACCTGAAAACGGCTATACAGTTCACAACATTGGATAATTTCCGCTTCGGTAAGGATACCGGACTCTATAATGATCTTGATCGTTTTTCCTTTTTCGGTGATCAAGGGCATCACGGTGGCGATCTCTCTTTCCAGGTAATCCCAGTCCCCGCTTTTCAAAGCCGCCAGACAGATTACCATGTCGAGCTCTTCCGCTCCATCAGTAAGCGCCTGGCGGACTTCTTCGGTTTTGGCGGAAATAGCTGAATAGCCAAAGGGGAAACCGATCACGGTGGCGGTCTTCACCGGCGTGCCCGCGAGTTCCCGCACGGCCTCACTGATATAGTAGGGCGGCACGCAAACAGCCGCGAACCCATACCCGTCGGCTTCTTCGCACAGGCGGGTAATGTCGCCCTTGGTCGCCGAGGGTTTCAAAAGAGTGTGATCTATATAGGAGGCAATATGCATCGGCTTTTTTTCAAAGCGTGCCCTCAGGCATTTTTGCCATGGCAGTTCTTGTATTTCTTTCCGCTGCCGCAGGGGCAGGGATCATTGCGGCCGACTTTGGGCCCGACACGGACGGGCTCTTGCTTCCCGGCTTCCTGGGTGTCGTAATACTCCTCTTCATCCTCATAGCCGCCACCGGCGCCTTCTGGTACACCCGCATACTGTTCTTTTCGCATTTTCATTTTGCTCAGGTCAGTGCGTTGCTGATGCCCTTCATGAATCCGTGGCGGTGCATTCTCGGTAACCGGAATGGAGGCCTTGCAGAGGAAAGATACGATCTCACGGTTGATCTCGACGGTCATTTCCCGGAAAAGTCCGAAAGCTTCTACCTTGTAGATCACCAAGGGATCTTTTTGTTCATAGACCGCGCTTTGTACGGATTGCTTCAGTTCATCCATGGCGCGCAGGTGGTCTTTCCAGGCTTCATCCACGAACGCCAGTGTTGCGCTTTTCTCCAACGCGTTGATGAGCTGCCTGCCCTCGGAGGAGATCAGCTTTTTCAGATTCGCCAGTATGTTGAGTCCTTTGACCCCGTCAGAAAATGGAATGGAGATATTTTCGATCCTGTCTCCCTGGTCTTTGGCGATTTGCTGGATCACCGGGAAAGTCTGCTTGATGAGCTCTTCGCTCTTGCGATGATAGCTTTGTATGGCTTCCTGGTAAAGAACATCGGTCAAGGGAGTTTCTTCTTTTTCCTCCAGCTGCTTGGCGGTAATCGAGGTGTCAACACCCAGATAACGGATCGCATCCATCTTGAACCCTTCGTGATCCTCGGTGTTCTTGTGAGCGATGACGATGCTGGAGGCTACATCGTAAAAGGCATTGTCGATGTCCAAAGCCAGCCGTTCTCCGAACAGCGCATGCCTGCGACGATCGTATACGGCGGTCCGCTGTTTATTCATTACATCATCGTAATCCAGCAGCCTTTTACGAATCCCGAAGTTGTTTTCCTCGACTTTTTTCTGAGCCCTTTCGATGGATTTGGAGATCATGCTGTGCTGGATCACCTCGCCTTCTTTATATCCCATTTTATCCATCAGCCCGGCAATCCTCTCCGAACCGAACATGCGCATCAGATCATCTTCCAGCGAAGCATAAAACTGGGAAGAGCCGGGGTCTCCCTGGCGACCGGCACGGCCGCGCAGCTGCCGGTCAACCCGGCGGCTGTCATGCCGCTCGGTGCCGATAATAGCCAGGCCGCCGGCATCTTTGACGCCCGGCCCCAGCTTGATGTCCGTACCACGGCCCGCCATGTTGGTGGCGATGGTAATGTTGCCAGGCAGGCCCGCTTCGGCGATAATCTGGGCTTCCCGTTGGTGCTGTTTGGCATTGAGGACGTTGTGGGGTATTTTCTCCAGGGTCAGCATTTTACTCAGTAACTCCGATACTTCCACGGAAGTGGTGCCGACCAG
>Ga0164242_10004360_pt1 | contig 15918 bp, 12 predicted proteins | sample OricomgcompostMG_FD_108783 | JGI IMG/M metagenome (GOLD analysis project Ga0164242, IMG submission 108783) | Miracle-Growth compost microbial communities from Emeryville, California, USA - Original compost - Miracle growth compost (MG) ... | reverse complement strand
TCCTGTGGTTGCGGCTGGCCCGGGTGTGGCCGATCTACCTGGTCACGCTGCACCTGGCGCTGCTGTGGGTGATCTTCACCCTGCACGTCGGCCATGTGCCCACCGAAGACCTCAGCAGGCTGACCGCGACCAGCTATGTGCGCCAGGTCCTGCTCGTGCAGTTGTGGTTCGAGCCGTTCTTCGACGGGTCGAGCTGGGACGGGCCGGCCTGGTCCATCAGCGCCGAGTGGCTGGCCTACCTGCTGTTCGGCGGGTTGGTCCTGGTGGTCTACCGGATGATGCGGGCGACGTCGGCGCGGGGCCTGGCCGCGCTGGCGGTCATCGCTTCGCTGCCGCCGCTGTTGTTGTTGCTGGCCACCGGCCAGTTCTACACCCCGTGGAGCTGGCTGCCGCGCATCGTCATGCAGTTCACCGCGGGAGCGCTGGCCTGCGCGGCGGTGCGCAAGCTCGCGCCGAGCGCCCGGGCCCGCCGCGCCGCCGGATACGGCTCCGCGTTGCTCATCGCCGCGACCGTCGGCATCCTGTACTACTTCGATGCGCACCCGATCTCCGGGCTCTACGACAGCGGCGGATTGGTCGACGTGCTGTTCGTGCCGCTGGTGATGGCCCTGGCGGTCGGTACCGGCAGCCTGCCTGCGCTGCTGTCCACTCGGTTGATGGTGTACGGCGGCCAGATCTCGTTCTGCCTGTACATGGTCCACGAGCTGGTGCACACGGCCTGGAACTGGGCCGCAATACAATTCGAGATCGTGTTGGACGAGGGAGCGACCGCGGCCAAGTGGACGGTGTGCGGGCTGTTGGCGACGGCGACGGCGTTGTCGGTGCTGCTGTTCCACGGCGTCGAGGAACCGGGTCGGCGCTGGATGCGCAGGATGATCGGTGCCCGGCCCGAAACGGCGCAGGTGACGCCGTCGGAGGACCCGCTGGCCGCCGCACCGGTCGATGAGATCCTCGATGAGCGCACCGCGGCGGTCCCGGTCAGTGTGTCCTGACACGCTGACCCCGGCCGGCGTGCGCGTGGGTGATCGGGGAGGTGGGCTGTGAGCCGGGTGATGACGTTTGCGGCTTCGCTGCTGACGGTCGTCGTCGCCGTCGTGGTGGGAACCGGGTATCTGGCCCGCGACCACGATTCGACGCGCCACTACGAGACGACGCCGCTGAGCGCCTCGCCGACCCGGATCGCCGTCGTTGGCGATTCCTACACCTCCGGGTATGAAGACACCGGTCGCGGTGCGGCGAACTGGACCGAGCGGGCGTGGCAGATCCTGGCCGGCCGCGGGATCTACGTCAGCGCCGACGTGGGGGCGGAGGGCGGCGCCGGGTACGCCGTGCGCGGCAACCAGGGCGGTCTGTTCGGGGATCTGACGGCACGGGTGGTGCAACCCGACGACGCGCTGGTGGTGTTCTTCGGCTCGCGCAACGACCAGGACGTCGAACCGGGGGAGCTGAGCCGGTTGGTTGCCGACACCCTGGCGCTGGCCCGGCGGACCACCCCGGCGGCCCGGATGCTGGTGATCGGGCCGCCGTGGCCCACCGCTGAGGTACCCGGCAACGTATGGCGGATCCGCGACATCCTGAGCTCCGAGGCCCGCGTGGTCGGCGCGGAGTTCGTCGACCCGCTGGCCGAACGCTGGTTCGTCGGCCGTCCGGATCTGATCGGTCCCGACGGTGTGCATCCCACCGACGCCGGACACGCCTACATGGCCGACAAGATCGTGCCGCTGATCGCCGGCCAGTTGCCCAAGCGGACCTGACGCAACCGCCCGGATCCTTACGATCCAGGGATGGGTGCGATGCGGGTGTTGGTCACCGGGGGAACCGGATTCGTCGGCGGCTGGACTGCCAAGGCGATCAGTGACGCCGGGCATGCCGTGCGGTTTCTGGTTCGCAACCCGGCCGGCTTGCACACCAGCGTCGAACGCCTGGGCGTCGACGTCTCGGATCACGTCGTCGGTGACATCACCGATGCGGGGTCGGTCCGGCGCGCGCTGGACGGCTGCGACGCCGTCGTGCACGCGGCTGCGCTGGTCGCCACCGATCCGCGCCAGAACGAACAGATGATGGCGACCAATTCCGTGGGCGCCCGCAACGTGCTCGGCGGCGCGATCGAGGTGGGTCTGGATCCGATCATCCACGTCTCGAGCTTCACCGCGCTGTTCCGCCCCGGCCTGCGCACCCTGAGCGCCGACCTGCCGGTCGCCGGCGGGACCGACGGCTACGGCCGGTCCAAGGCCCGTGAGGAACGCTATGTGCGCGGCCTTCAGGACGACGGCGCCCCGGTCACCATCACCTACCCCGGCATGGTGCTGGGTCCGCCGGTCGGCGACCGGTTCGGTGAGGCCGGCGAAGGCGTGCGGGCCGCGTTGCAGATGCGCCTGATTCCGGGTCGCAGCGCAGCCTGGCTGGTCGTCGACGTCCGCGACCTGGCGGCGGTGCACGTGGCGCTGCTCGAGCCCGGCCGCGGTCCGCGCCGGTACATGGCCGGTGGCCACCGGGTGCCGCCGCAGCGGTTGGCAGGACTACTCGGTGCGGTCTCCGGTGCGCCCCTGTTCGCCGTGCCGGTGCCCGACGTCGCATTGCGCTGGGCCGGGCGGCTGCTGGATCAGGCCGGGCGGGTGCTGCCGATCACCACCCCGATCACCGAGGCGGGCATGCAGTACTACACCCAGATGCCGGCCTCCGATGATTCGCCGGCCGAACGGGAGCTGGGGGTGGTGTTCCGTGATCCGCGGGAGACGCTGGCCGATACGGTAGCGGCGATCCGCGGTTGATCGCCTCACCCGGAAGCGGTGGTACGGAACTTGTCTCTGTAGGCCTTCGGTGAAATGCCGAGGTGGTTGGCGAACACCCGCCGCAGCGTCTCGGTGCTGCCGAAACCTGCCAGCCGCGCCGTCTCGGCGACGCTGTGGCCGGCATCGAGAGCGCCCCGCGCGATGTCGATCCGGACGGACTCGACATAGCGCGCCGGGGTGGTGCCCAGCTCGGCGCGAAACAGGCGCGTTAGCTGACGGGTACTCAACGAGGCTTGTGCGGCAAGAGCTTTCACGCTGTGCGTGGCCCCGGGATCGGCAGCGATCGAATCGAGAACGCCCCGTAGCGCCGAGCCCGCCGGAGGATCGGCCTCCATGAGGACGGAGAACTGCGATTGGCCACCGGCCCGTTTGAGGTAGACCACCAGGGTGCGGGCGACCTCACGGGCCAGCTCGGTGGCGTAATCCTGCTCGACCAGGGCCAGCGCCAGGTCGATCCCCGACGACACTCCCGCCGAGGTGAACAGGTCGCCGTCGCGGACGAAGATGGCATCCGGTTCGACGTCGATGTCGGGGAACGCGCGGGCCAGCCGCCCGGCGTGGCGCCAGTGGGTGGTCGCGCGACGGCCGCTGAGCAGCCCGGCCCGGGCCAGGATGAACGCGCCGGTGCACACCGACGCCAGTCGCCGGGTGCGCGGTGCGATCAATTTCAGCGCGTCCACCAGGTCCGGATCGATCGGCCGCCCGACCAATTCGTCGCCGCCTGCGACCATCACCGTGTCAGCGCAATCGAGTGCGGAGATTCGGGTGCTGACGGTGAGCGGTATACCGACCGAGGTCCGCACCGTCTGACCGTCGACCGACGCGACCGTCAGCCGGTAGTCGGCGCCGAATCGGTTGGCTTCGGCGAATACTTCGGCGGGACCGGCGACGTCCAACAGTTTCACGCCGTCGAAGACGACGAGCAGCACCGTCTTGCTCACTGAACCGCCCTCATACCTGTGGCATTCGTTTGCCTAGTTTGCGCTCGGGTTAGCCGTTCGGTCGGGGGTCCGGTCGCGAGCAAGTGCCTCCAACACACCAATGCCCGACACCGCACCGTCCGCGCATCGTCGGCCTCCACTCGACGGAGATCAGTCTGCTGCGATCGTGCGCTGGCCGCGATGGTCATTTCCGCCATGCATGCCACAGGATGCGACGTGTTTCCCGGTGGCGCGGGTCGTCATGACGCATTCCTTTCACCGGCCGTCCTGGTAGGCGGGTGTTCCCAGCACTTGCCTCCGGTAGTCGCTCGGAGTGGTCGCGTGTCGACGTCGCATCACCGTGGCGAGGTGTTGGGAACTGGCGAAGCCGCACCGGTGCGCGATCTCGGTGACGCTCAGCGACGAGGTCGCGAGCAGTTCACACGCCCGCACAAACCGGCGGTTCATCAACCAGCGGCGCGGCGGCTCGCCGGTGGCGTCTCGAAAGAGTGTGGTGAGGCGCGCCACCGACAGGCATACTGACGCAGCGATCTCGCCGAGATCAAGCTCCTCGGCGAGGTGCGACTCGAGGTATTCGATGGTCCGCCGGAGACGCCAATCGTGGTAGCCGGCACCGATCGTCGGCGACTGGGTTCGGGAGCCGGAGACGCTGGAATGCCGGCGCAGCAGACCAGTCACCAGCTGTTGGCCCAGGGCATCCAACATCATCCGGGAAATCTTGTCGCTGCATGACATTTCACGGAGGATCTGCCGAAAGACGAATTCTACGAACGGATCGTGGGAGCACATCGGATCGACGAGGGTGACTGTCTGGCCGACGGCCAGCAAACCGCTGTCGACGGCCAGCCGCTCAACCATGGCGTGCCGTACGTAGACATGCAGATAGGTGAACGGCTGCACCGAGGTGAACAGTGCACGCGGCTGCTCCCCGGCTACGACCATGTTCATGTGAAACGGTGGATGCAGGCGGCTCCATTTCAGCCGGCCGTTGCCGAAGTAGGTGTGGTGGTGGTGCCCGGTGATCGGCATCGCGATGACGTCGGTGTATCTGTCTGCGCTGCAGCACAGTTCGTAGTACGGCCGGTCCCGGAACCGCCAGATCGCCGCCGATAACGACCCGTCCGGTGTGGCGAGGCGGCTTTCCGGGGCAAAGCCCAATCGGTGCGCGATCGAATCAGGTATCGATATCGGCGGTGCCGTCACTCCAGCAGTGTCCGCTTCGATGCCGTCCACGCACTGGTGTCGATGCGACATCTTTCCCACAACAGCCGACATCGCCAGCGGGCGCTGGCGGCCGCCTCGACGCAGGCACGCGTCTGGTGTACATGCCGCTCGTCACAGACACGCCTCGGCACCCCCGGCTTTGGTAAGACCACGGGGGCGGTCACGGCGCTCGGTGCCGCGCCGACGTAATCACGGTCAGCAGAGGAGAAGTCATGCAGTTGTTCTGTCACCCCGGCGCAGCCGCCGGGGGGCCCGCGGCCCGGATCCGGTTGGGTGTCGCCGCGGGCGCCGCGGCCGCTGGCGCGAGCGTCGTCGTCGGTGCGCTACCCGCGCCCGAGCCGGACATGGCCCAGATTCGCCGAGAGGTAGCACTGACCGCCGGCCGATTCGACGTCACCGACCCGGTCCCGGTTGTTCCCAGCGCGACCGGAGCTGACGCGTTCACGATGGGCGGCTTCACCTTCGACCCGGTCGTCGGCGACGACGAGGGTTTCGCCCTCATCCACCCGCTCACCAGCGCTCCGCCCCTGTTGACCTTGGGCGGCGGAGTCGTATTCGGCGGCCCCATGGCCGCCCAGGAGTTCGAAGTGTTTGACCCCTCCGACGGCACCGACCTCGGCAGGATCGACACCAGCGCGGTCGTGACGAACCTGGCAGGCTTCACCAATACCCAATTCACCGTCACCGGCGCGCCCTCCGCGACCGATGTGGCTCTCCCGACGGTGGGATCGGTCTACGACGTGTTCAATTTTGGTGCCGGCTACGCGAACGTCTACACCGCGACCCCGGGTGCCGACGACGGTCCGGACACCGTCACCGACACCTTCGTGACGCCGTTCGGGAACATCGATCTGACTCCGCTGTTCGGCGGTATCGACGCTGCCGCGCTGCTGCAGCCCGGCGACGCCTTCGCCGCGCTGGAAGCCGGAGCAGCCGGCGGGGGCGAGGATGCCTTCGCGATCGGCGGGTTCACCCTGGACCCGTTCACCAACACCGGCGGCTCCACTGTGGAGGGCTTCGCCCCGGTCGTACCCCTGACTGGCGCCGCGCCGTTCCTGAACATCGGGGGCGGTTCGATCGAAGATGTCACCAGCGGCGGAATCGTCCTGGCTCCCCAGAGCTTCGACGTCTACAGCGGTTCCGGCGATGCGGCCACCCAGATCGGCACCATCGACACTGCCGTGCACGTGAGCAATCTGTTGGGGCTGACCAACACCCAGCTGATGGTCGTCGACGCCACCTCGGCCGACGGGGGCAGCACTGACGCTCTGCCGGTGGTGGGGACCGTGTACGACGCTTTCAATTTCGGCGGTGGCTTCGCGAACGTCTACACCGCCACGCCGGGGGCCGACGGTGTCGTTACCGACACCTTCATCACCCCGTTCGGGAGCATGGACTTGAGCTCATTGTTCGGTGGTATCAACGTGGCAGACACGCTCAACCCGGGTGATGCGTTCACAGGCTTCGCCGATACGGCGATCGGCAAAGCTGCTTTCAGCATCGGCGACACCACGTTCGACCCGTTCACCGGGTCGGGGGACGACGCGACCGAGGGCTTCGCTCCGGTCTTTCAGACGATCGGTGTCCCGCCGCTGCTCAACATCGGCGGCGGTACTGCCACCCTGCCCGGCACCTCTGTCCTGCTAACACTGGCCGAGCAGGACTTCCACGTCTACGACGGGACCGCCGCCGATGCCGAGCAACTCGGCAGTGTGCACACCCAGGAGACCGTGACGCAGCTGCTGGGCCTGACCAACACCGCGTTCACCGTCGACGCTGTCACCGCCGCCGCCGGAGTGGACACCGCGGATCTCCCCGCGATCGGCTCGGTGTACGACGTGTTCAATCTCGGCGGCGGTTTCGCCAACGTCTACACCGCAATCCCCGGCCTAGACGGTGCCGAGGGCACCGTTACCGACATCCTCGTGACACCGTTGGGGAACGTGGACCTCAGTGCACTGTTCGGCGGCTTCGACGCCTCCTCGCTGATGGACCCGGGGGACGCGTTCCTCGGCCTGGATCTCTAGGCGGCCCAGTCAGACACGGCCCAGGCGGTGCAGCGACCGCCTGGGCGCGTGTGGTCTTCATTGCCGCCCAGGCGGGCACATCGACGTCGCATTCTGTGGGAACTGCGGCACATCTGCCATGACTGGATCGCCGGCTGGGTGACCAGAATCGGATCGAAGCGTGTTGTTGAGAGGAGACCAGATGCCCGCGAACAGGCCGGATCGACGAGTGTTGATCACCGGCGCGTCCAAGGGAATCGGGCGGGCGGTCGCGGACCGCCTTGCCGCCCGTGGGGTTCAACCGATCGGCATCGCCCGCACCGCCCCGGAGAACTTCCCGGGGCCGTTCTATCCGGTGGACCTGGCCGACCGCGCGGCCACTGCGACGACCCTGGCGGCCATCGTCGCCGACGGCCCCGTCGATGCGGTGGTCAACAACGTGGGGTTCGCGCACTTCGGCCGGATCGGGTCGGTCGATCTGGACCATCTGCTCGACACCTACGACCTCAACGTGCGCACCGCCGTTCAGGTCGTGCAGGCCGTCTTGCCGGGGATGCGTGCCGCTGGATGGGGGCGCATCGTCAACGTCACCAGCTTGACCACCTTGGGCACCCCGGAGCGCACACCGTACGCGTCAGCGAAGGCTGCGCTGGAAACCTGCACCCGGATCTGGGCGGCTGAACTCGCCGAGACGGGTATCACCGTCAACGCGGTAGCGCCCGGGCCTACCGAGACCGAGATGTACCGGGAGCGCAGCCCGATCGGGTCAGAACGGGAAAGACTTTTCCTGCAGAGCATTCCGATGCACCGCGTCGGCACGCCGCCGGAGATCGCCCATGCGATCTGCTTTCTGCTGGACGAGGACGCCGGCTACATCACCGGCCAGATTGTCCGGGTGGACGGCGGCGGAAGCCTCGCCGGGTAAACAACAGTCGCCGAATCGAAAGGAGCTGGAGCGATGACCGCAGTACTGGAAACCATCGCCGGGATCGCGATCCCCGACACCCCGCTGGTGCGGGAGGTCACCGACTACATCCGCGACGCCGAGAACGATCTGCTGTTTCACCACTCGCGTAGGGTGTTCTTCTTCGGTGCGCTACAAGGCCTCCGACGAGGATTGACCCCCGATCTGGAACTGCTCTACGTCGGGGCGATGTTTCACGATCTGGGCCTGACCGAGCGCTACCGCGCCTCCGCCCTGCGCTTCGAGGTCGACGGCGCCAACGCCGCCCGAGACTTCCTGCTGGAGCGCGGCGCCGACGAAGCCGATGCCCGCAAGGTCTGGTTGGCCGTCGCGTTGCACACCACCCCGGGCGTCCCGGAGTTCCTCGATCCGGAGATCGCCCTGGTCACCGCCGGGGTGGAGACCGATGTGCTCGGCATCGGCCGCGACGACCTGTCGTCAGACCTGCGTGACGCGGTGACCGCCGCGCATCCGCGTCCCGACTTCAAACGCCGCATCCTGCACGCGTTCACCGATGGCTTCCGACACCGCCCGGACAGCACGTTCGGCACGGTCAACGCCGATGTGCTCGCACACTACGACCCGACCTTCGTCCGGGGCGATTTCGTCGAGACCATCCTGGGCAACAGCTGGCCCGAGTAACCGGCTCGGGGGCGGATGCGTTCAGTCCTCCTTGCGGATCAGCTTGCCCAGCGCCACCCGGTCGGAGGCCAGCAGTTCGTCGATGCGCGGCTGGTTCACGTCGGCGACGATTATCTCACCGACCTCCTGGTGGACGCTGCTGAAGATGCCGTGCGCCTTCATCTTCTCGGTCTGGTACAAGTTGTCCTGGGTGGGCGTGACATAGTGCACCGCAGCGGCTTTGAACCGGTTGACCAGCCACAGGTGGATCAGCGTCATCAACCGCTTCTGGCGGAACTTCTCGGCGAACGTGTTCTGGTCGCGCACCGTCAGGATGCTCCGGCCGTGCCGGTCCTTGATCGGGTCGACGATCACATTGGCAAGCTTCTCCTCGTCGTCGCCGTAGATACCGAGTTCCAGGACGTCGGATCCGGGACGGGTCGGGCGCAGCTGCACGCGTAGCTTGTCGGTGAGCTGATAGTGCTCAGCCCACAACGCCAGCCATTCCTCCAGCAGCTTCTTGGGTACCTCGGTCTGCACCAGGTGCTGATGCTGGGTGGAACCGGCGCCCATCGCCTTGGTGGTGGCGGTGCGCCCGGACGAGGCGGCCAGCGCGGCGTCGCTGCGTGGTCCGCCGACCAGCGTCTGCGGGGTGCGGTAGGGCGACTCGACCAACCGCATCTTGCGCTGCAGCCGGGCCAGCGCCAGCATGCCGTCCTGCAGCAGGGTGGCCGCAAATTCCTCGGAGGCCACGCCGTCGACCTGGTGCCCGCCGTAGGTGATGAAGTTGAAGACGAACCCCATCTTGCCGAGCTCGGCCGGGAAGGCCCGCATCTGTTCGTCAGTCATGCCGGTGGTGTCCCAGTTGAACGACGGCGACAGGTTGTACGCCAGCATCTGGTCGGGGTACACCGCGTGGATCGCCTCGGCGAACTGGCGGGCATCGTCAAGGTCTGCGGTCTTGGTCTCCATCCACAGCAGGTCGGCGAACGGTGCCGCGGCCAGCGATTTGGCGATCGCATAGGGGATACCGCCGCGCACCTGGTAGTAGCCTTCCGGTGTCTTGGCCCGCTCGCAGTCCCAGCCCGGGTCGGCGTTGAGCTCGGCGGCCTTCTCTCGGGCGGTGTAAAACGGGGCCCGCTCGGCGAATTCACGCCACTGCGCGGCGGTCATGTCGCGGGGCTCGCCTTCACCCTCGGCGAACTCGAGCATCTCGGCGACGGCTTCGCCGTACGTCATCAACCCGGCGTCGTTCTGCCAGGCCTCGACGAACTTCGATTCGATCTCGTCGTAGAGTCCATCGACCGACTGCGCCCCGTTGCCGCGCCAGCTCTCGGCTGCCTTGGTGACCAGTGCGGTGATGCCGTTGCGTTCCAGCCAGGCGTCGGCGGCGGCGTACTCGCCTTCGGGCAGGTCATAGAGCAGGTGACCATTGATCTCGGTGATCCCGGAGTTGTACAGCTGCCGGGTCATTGCCAGGAAACACGCCTTGTAGGACGGGATCTTCAAGTTGGTGGTGCCCAGGATGAACGGCTGGTCGCGTTCGTCGGCGCGACTGTCGATCAGGTTGGCCGCCTCGGCGTCGGTGCGTGCCACGATGATGCCGGGCACGCCCATGATGTCCAGCTGGAACCGGGCGGTGTTCAGGCGTTTGATCTGCTCGTCGGACGGCACCAGCACCTTGCCGCCCTGATGTCCGCACTTCTTGGTTCCGGGCCGCTGATCTTCGATGTGGTAGCCCGGAACCCCGGCCTCCACGAATCGCCGGATCAGGTTGCGCACGTGTGGATCACCGCCGTGGCCGGTGTCGGCGTCGGCGATGATGAACGGCCGGTAGTCCACGGCCGGGGTGGCGGCGCGCTGCTCCTCGGTCATCTGCAATCGCAGGTAGTGCTGATTGCGGTCGGCGGTGAGCAGGGCACGCACCAGCCCGGCGGCCTCCTCGGGCACCTGACTGAGCGGGTAACTGGCCAGATCGGGGCCCGGGTCTTCGGTGATGGAGCCCTTGGCTGAAGTCGCCCAGCCGCCCAGATAGATGCCCTCGATCCCCACCCGCTTCATCACCACCGCCTGGCCGGGCGAATAGGGGCCGAAGGAGGTGATGCTCTTCTTCGCGGCGAACAGCTCGCGCAGTCGCGTGTAGAACGCGGTCGCCGCCTCGCGCGCCACGATGTAGTCGGACGGGATGGTGCCGCGCTGCTCGACGACCTGGCGGGCGGAGTACAGCCGGGTGATTCCTTCGAAACGCGGACTGTCGAAGTATTGCTGTGTCGCGACGACGTCGGCCTCGACGTCTGGTTGGGCCGGTGCGCTCGTCGCTTTCGTCTCGATGGTCGTCATGGGAATCGGCTCCTGTTCGCCCGGTTGCTGCGGCGGGTTCGCGCGTGTTACTCCCAAGTATTGTGCCGCCGCTCGCTGAGCGATTGCGCAGTTTTGGCATACATCTTCCGCACGCTGCCGGCGCTGCAACGGAAGTTGGCTGAAGCCGGGGGATTCGGCGGTTTTCGGACTATGGTGAGGAGTTATGACGGGCCGGTCAGACCGTTGGGATATGCCCTGGGGTCAGCCGCCGCAGCACATTGCTTCGGTGGACCACCCGGTCGGCCGCTGGAGCGCGCGGCGGATGAGCCGGCGCTTCGCCGGCGTCGGCGTCCAGATCCCGGCTGCCCGGCTGCGTGAGGTGACGGCCGGCGCACCGCTGGCCTCCGCGGAGTCGATCGACTACATGTTCGCCCTCGCCGCGACCGCCATGCAACGCGAGCAGCGGCTGGCACGCTCCCAGCGCACCCGGCGCCGCCTGGTCCACGCCCTGATCGTGGCCGGGCTGATGCTCGCCGCGCTGAACCTGCTGATCTGCATGGGTTACGTCTTCATCAGCCTGGCGCTGCACGAACCGGTGATGTGAGCCCCCGCCGGCGGAGCTGCGCCGGTTTTCGGGCCCGACGCGAGCTTCGGCCGGGCCTCGATGCGCAGACCCCTCACCCGAGTGCGGTACGGTAACGACCGTCGCAATGACGGAACTCGGGTTCCGTGTCGATGGGCGAGCCCATCATCTCGGCTGAATCGGACCGTCCGGCGTCGGACCGAACAAGACAAGAGGGGAAGGTGCGCACCGGCGTGTATCGAGTGTTGCAGCGGTTCTGGATTCCGCTACTGCTTGTGGTGGTCGTGGCACTGGGCGGCTATGCGATCAGCCGGATCCGCGGGTCCCTGGGCCACCACGGCCCAAATTTGGCGGAAGGTTCGGCGATCACCGAGAACTTCAATCCGAAGCACATCACCTACGAGGTCACCGGCACGGGAGGGACGGTCAACCTGAACTACCTCGACGAGAACGGTCAACCCAATCTCGTCGAAAACGCCCCGCTGCCTTGGTCGTTCACGATCGTGACGACGCTTCCGTCAATGTCGGCCAATATCATGGCGCAAGGCGACCGCAACGTCAGCGGCCTTCGGTGCCGGGTGACGGTCGATGACAAGGTGCGCGATGACCGGGCGAGCAACGACACCGTCAAACCGTTCATCTACTGCTTGGTGAAATCCGTATGAGCGCCCTTCGCACTAATTCGCATCGCCCGTTTCTCGGCCGGATGGTTCGGGTCTTCTCGCTGCCGATCATCTTGTTCTGGGTGTTCGTCGCGGTCGTCCTGGGCACCGTGGTCCCCTCACTGGGCGAGGTCGCGGCGACCCGCTCGGTGCCGATCAGTCCGCTGAACGCGCCGTCGTATCAAGCGATGCTCAATATCGGCAAGGTGTTTCAGCAGTACGATTCGGACTCCACCGCGATGGTCGTGCTGGAAGGCGAGGACAAACTCGGCGACGCCGCGCACAAGTTCTACGATGAGATCATCGCCAAACTCGAGGCCGACCACGAGCACGTCCAGAACGTGCAGGATTTCTGGAGTGACCCGCTGACCGCGGCCGGTTCGCAGAGCGTGGACGGCAAGTCGGCCTACGTGCAGATTTTTCTCAACGGCTCGCAGGGCACCACCGAAAGCCACGAGTCGGTGGCGGCGGTGCGTGACATCGTTGCTTCGGTGACCCCGCCGCCGGGTATCACGGCGCACGTCGCGGGCAATACGGTGCTCAATGCCGACACCAGTGTGGCCGGCCATCAAAGCCTGGCGACGATGGAGCTGGTGTCGGTCGCCATCATCATCGCGATGCTGCTGGCCATCTACCGCTCGGTGGTGACGATGCTGGTGTCGATGGTGGTCATCGGCCTGGGCCTGTTTGCCGCCATGGGCGTTACGGCCGTAGCCGGCAACATGAACATCGTTGGTTTGACCCCGTATGCGGTGAGCATGGTGACCATGCTGTCCCTGGCCGCGATCACGGATTACTTGATCTTCCTCCTCGGCCGATATCACGAAGAGAGGTCGAAAGGCCTCGATGCTGAAGAGGCGTTCTACGTTTCCTACAGCGGTGTCTCGCACGTCATCCTGGGTTCCGGGTTGACCATCGTCGGCGCCTTGATGTGCCTCAGCATGACAACGTTGCCCTACTTCCAGACCATGGGCCCACCCTGCGCGATCGCGGTTTTGGTCATCATCGTCGCGGCACTGACACTGGCCCCCGCGGTACTGGTCGTTGCGTCGAAGTTCGGACTGCTCGACCCCAGGAAGAAGCTCTCGACGCGGAACTGGCGCAAGGTCGGAACCGCCACGGTGCGCTGGCCCGTTCCCATCATCTTGGTGACCAGCGCGGTCGCCGTTATCGGTTTCGTCAGCCTGCTGACCTATGTGCCGCAGTACAACGATCAGAAATTCACCCCGCCCGACATGCCCGCCAACCGGGCCATGGATGTCGCGGACCGCCACTTCTCGCAGGCCCGGATGAACCCCGAACTGTTGATGCTCGAGGCCGATCACGACCTGCGCACGCCCGCGGACATGCTCGTGATCGACAAGGTTGCCAAGAACGTCTTCCGCATGCGCGGCATCGATCGGGTACAGACGATCACCCGGCCGCTGGGCGCACCGATCGAGCACAGCTCCATCCCATTCCTGCTCGGCGCGCAGAATGCCGGCACCCTGCAGGCCGCGAAGTTCAACAACGACAACGCGGCACAGATGCTCGAGCAGGCCGACGAGATGTCCAAGACCGTCGCCAACATGGAACGCATGTACACGATCATGAAGGAGATGACCCAAACCACACATAGCATGGTCGGCAGGACGCAGGAGATGGCGGAGACCACGAACGAATTGCGTGATCATATCGCCGATTTCGACGATTTCTTCCGCCCGCTGCGCAACTACTTCTACTGGGAACCGCACTGCTACGACATCCCGATTTGCCAGGCGCTGCGGTCGATTTTCGACACCATCGACGGGATCGATCAACTCGCCGCGCAGATTGATGGCCTGCTCGTCGACCTGGACCACCTGGATGAGCTGATGCCGCAGCTGTTGCCGGTGCTGCAGCAGACCATCGACTCGATGAAGACGATGCGGGACTTCATGATCGCGACCCACAGCACCATGGCCGGCACCCAGGCCCAGCAGCAGGAACTGGCCAAGGGCGCCACCGAGATCGGCCTGTACTTCGACCAGGCCAAGAACGACGATTTCTTCTATCTGCCGCCGGATGTGTTCGACAATCCGGACTTCCAGCGCGGGATCAAGATGTTCATGTCGCCGGACCACAAGGCGGTCCGGATGATCATCACCCACCAGGGCGACCCGGCGTCGGTACAGGGCATCGCACATGTGCGGGACCTCAAAGACGTCGTCGCGGACGCCCTCAAGGGCACCCCGCTGGCCACCGCGAAGGTTTCGCTCGCCGGTACCGCGTCGCTGTACTCCGATATGCAGGACGGCGTCGCCATCGACTTGATGATCGCTCTTATCGCATCGATGATCCTGATCTTCTCGATCATGCTGATCATCACCCGCAGCATGGTGGCCGCCGTGGTAATCGTGGGAACCGTCGCCGCATCGTTGGGTATCGCGTGTGGCTTGTCGGTCCTGTTCTGGCAGGACATCCTGGGCCTGGGGGTGCAGTGGATCGTGCTCCCGCTGTCGATGGTGATTCTGCTGGCGGTGGGTTCGGACTACAACCTCCTGCTGGTCTCGCGCCTCAAAGAAGAGATCCCCGCCGGGCTCAATACCGGCATCATCCGTGGTGTCGGTGCCACCGGACGCGTCGTCACCGCCGCCGGGTTGGTGTTCGCCTTCACCATGATGGCCATGCTGGTCAGTGATCTGCGGGTGGTCGGCCAACTGGGCATGACGATCGGTATCGGCCTGATCATCGACACGTTGATGGTGCGGGCGTTCATGACCCCGTCGATCGCTGCTGTGCTGGGCCGCTGGTTCTGGTGGCCGCTCAACACCTTTAAGATCACCGGGCGGAGCGGTCGTGGACCCGAACCAAAACCGGCGGGCGGCGGAGAAGACACCGCGCCCATTCCGATACCTACCGCATGAAGATCATGGAAACGGACGCGAGATCACAACTGCGCCAACGCACCGACGGTCGGCTCGATCGCTCGCGTGATTCGGCGATCCTCGACGCGGCGCTGGCCGCGTTGACCGAGCACGGTTACAACGGCACGAATATGAACGATGTCGCCACCCGAGCCGGCGTCGGCAAGGCCGCGATATACCGTCGCTGGTCGTCGAAGGCTGCGTTGATCACCGATGCGCTGGTGTACTGGCGGCCGGACCTGACCGACCATGATGCCCCCGACACCGGCAGCCTGGCCGGGGACTTCGACGCGCTCGTGGAGCGTGCGGCACGCAACGAGAGCGAGCGGATCCCCAATGATCTGGTGTTGCGCGTGGCGATGGAGGCGATGCACGATCCTGCGCTCAGCGCAGCACTCGACGACCTGCTATTGCTGAGGGGCCGCCGCGTGGTGACGGCCATTTTGCAACGGGCAACGGCGCGCGGTGAGCTCGCACCCGGCCGGGACTGGTCGCTGATCGCTGACGCCTTGACGGGGATGGGGCTGATGCGCGCGATCAACGGTCAGCGCGTCGACGCGAAGTTCGTCCGCAGCGTCATCGACACGCTGATCCTGCCTGCGGTCTGCGCGGCCAACGCGCGGCCTGGCAAGGACAAGCCATGCGCAGCGGGCCCCTAGACTGCGGGACATGACGGGTCTGGTCCAGATCGAGGAGTGCCTGGACTCCGAGGGCGGCATCGTCTTACCGCCGCACGACACCCTGATCTCGCTGATCGACCGCAACATCGCCCATGTCGGTGACGCGGTGGCCTTTCGCTATCTTGACTACACCGGACCGGACGAGGGCCGCGCCATCGAACTGACCTGGACGCAGTTCGGTCAGCGGCTGCGCGCCATCGGGGCCGGGCTGCAACAGGTCACCGACCGCGGCGACCGGGTGGCGATCCTGGCTCCCCAG
>Ga0164242_10004359_pt1 | contig 15919 bp, 7 predicted proteins | sample OricomgcompostMG_FD_108783 | JGI IMG/M metagenome (GOLD analysis project Ga0164242, IMG submission 108783) | Miracle-Growth compost microbial communities from Emeryville, California, USA - Original compost - Miracle growth compost (MG) ... | reverse complement strand
ATATCAAAGTGGCGATATCGATTACGGTCTCCGAGAGAGGCGACCTCATGGGCTTATCGGTCAATGAGTCGTCGGGTGATCCGTCGTTCGACGCGCTGACGATGCAAGCGGTTAAGGCTTCGGTGCCGTTGCCGAAGCCGCCCGAGGAACTCGCCGGCCAACCGATTCTCCTGGTATTCACTCCGTGACCTGACGGGGAGGTATGATGGCAACTAAGCTCAAGCTCTTACTGGCGGCGACGGCCCTGACGCTCCTTTGGGGGGCGTCGGCTCCGGCGGGGACAGCCTTGGCGGCGCCGCTCGTCGTCAATATCGACAGTCCGAACTTTCGCCGTCTCGTGACGGCTCTGCCCGTCTTCACGGCGCCGGCGAGCGACCAAGAGCTGCAGAAGCTCGCTAAGGCGGGGCCTGAGGAGCTCGGCCGCTTGCTCACCTTCTCCGGTTTCTTTAACGTCATGGCGGACGCGGCCTATAAGGACTTGGCAAATAAGCCAGTCAAGGGGCCGGCGGCGGCCCGCGGCTTGGAGGGGATCGACCTCACGGCCTGGAAGGCCATCGGTGTCGAGTCGCTCACTGTCGGCGAGCTCACCCGCGAAGGGGGGGATATCACAGTCGAGCTGCGCACTGCCGACATCAACCAAGGTAAGTTGATTCTCGGTAAGAAGTACTCGCACGTGACGGCCGCGCAGTTTGAAGCGGTGATGCGCAAGTACGCGGACCATCTGCTCGCGGCTTATACGGGCAAGCCGGGCATTTTCTCGACCAAACTCGTGTTTGTCGGCAAGCGCCACCACGGCGCGTTCAAGCAAGTCTACATCAGCGATTTCGACGGCTCGCACCTCCTGCAGATCACCTCGGCGAAGGCGCCGCATCTGTCCCCAGCGTGGAGCCGCGACGGTCGCTACATCACCTTTACATCCTATGAGGACGGCAATCCCGACCTCTTTATTTATGAAGTCGCGACCGGCAAAAAACGCAAGCTGTCGGGTCGTCACGGGCTCAACAGCGGCAGCAATTGGTCGCCAAACGGCAAGGTGGTCGCCTTTACCGCCTCTTCCGAGGGTGACGCCGACATCTACACGATTCCTCCGAGCGGCGGCAAGGCGCGCCCGCTTATTCGCGGTGTCGGTCTCGACGTCGATCCGAACTTCTCGCCGGACGGCAAGTGGCTGGCTTTCGTGTCCGGCCGCTACGGCAACCCACACATCTTTCGCGCGGAGCTCAAGTGGGAGGGCGACAGCGCCGTGCGCGTCGTCAGCGACAAGCGTCTCACCTACGCCGGTTGGTGGAACGCGACGCCCGCTTGGACGCCCGATTCCGATAAGATCGCTTTCGCCGGCTTTGACCGCGACATCGGCCGCTTCGATATTTTTATGATGGATCCGGACGGAACGAAGCTCGAGCGCCTGACGATCCATGCGGGAGACAATGAGCACCCCCGCTTCTCGCCGAACGGTCAGATGATCGTTTTCGAATCGAACCGGACCAAAGGCCGGGATGTGAAGGGCGAGAAGCAGCTGTGGATGATGAACCGTGACGGCAGCGCACAGCGCCAATTGAATACGGGCCTTTTCGAGGCGGAGAGCCCGGCTTGGAGCGTGCCGCTAGATTGAGAGGCATTGGGGCGGGTGAACCGCCCAGCAAGGCGCTCTCAGAATGAACGGGTTTGGCTCAGAGTCTAGGTGGGTCTCATGACGCCGTTCAGCAGCGCCGTGTTCAGCCCATGGGCCTAACTTCCATGACTTCTATAGACGACTGCGGAATCTGCAAGTGTGGGTGGCTTTCAAAGGATTTAGCAGCCGCTTCGTGCGACTGCGCCTCTATAAACGAATACAAGACGATATCGTTCTTTGCGTCAGAAGTTCCGGTCGATAAGACACGCTTTGTTTTTCCGCCGGACCCCATATCGAGGATCATTGCCGCATGATCGCTCATCCATTTTCGCCACTCTCCCTGCATTTTCTCTTCGGCGTCTTTCTTCTTCGTGGGGTCGGTTTTCGACCATTCTTCGATCACTGCAGCTGGCGCGAGATACAAGACAAGAAATTTCTTCATAATAGAGCACCCTTCTTCATTGAAGGCTTGGGGCGTCGATTATAACAAGGCTGCTTTTACACTGCTAGTCGCCCAAAGTTCTTCAGCTGGCCGGAGATCTCGAAACGTGCTCTGAGACTGAAACGTCTCGGTATGGGGCGCGGAGCGGCATAGAGGCCTGTCACTTATCGCGGGAAACCTAGCCTATGAAGATCCTCATCACCGGAGTTAGCGGCTTCATTGGCGGTCGGCTGGCCGAGCACCTCGAGGCGCGAGGCCACGCGGTCATTGGTACGGGGCGTGGCGCGAAGAACCACGCCGCCGCCTTGTACGCCTATGTGCCGGCGGACCTGACGCAGGCCGCGGAATGCGAGCGCGTGCTCGTTGGCGTCGACGCCGTCGTGCACTGCGCCGGCAAGGCGGGCGCTTGGGGTGCTTACGCCGAGTACGCGCGTGCGAACGTGCTTTCGACCCAACGCCTGCTTGCCGCGTGTCAAAAGTCGGGGGTACGGCGTCTGATCAATCTGTCGTCGCCGTCGATTTATTTCGATTACCGCCACCAGTTCGACCTTAATGAATCGGACCGTCCGCGCCGCTTCTCCAACGCATACGCGGCGACGAAATTCGCCGCCGAACAGGCGGTATCTGCGGCACATAGCTCGACACTAGCCACCCTCTCGCTACGCCCACGCGGCGTCATCGGTGCCGGCGACGCGAGCTGGCTTCCGCGCATCATCGCGATGCGCGAGGGCAACGCCTTGATCCAGCCGGGAGATGGATCGAACCTCGCCGAATTTACGGCCGTCGAGAACCTCCTTGACGCCATTGAGCTCTCCCTCCTCGCTCCGTCTGAGAAACTCGGCGGCGTTTACAACATCACCAACGGAACACCCGAGCGTCTCTGGGACGTGATCGAGTCGGCATTGGGTGCCGTCGGTTTGGACGGGCACCGCCGCCGTGTACCTTTACCCGTAGCGATGGCGTTGGCACGCCTCTTAGAGACGTATCACCGTCTGCGTCGCAGCTCGGTGGAGCCCGAGGTTTTGCCGGTGAAAGTCGGCGTCGCGGCATTCTCGATGACGATGAGCATCGCGAAAGCGCAGCGGGACTTAGGTTATGTGCCGCGCGTCTCGACGGCAGCAGCGGTCGACGCGTTCGCTCGCTGGTGGCGGCATCGCCTAAGAGACTAGTGCCTCCCAAAGTTTGTTGAGCGTGTCGGTGCAGGGAGGACCAGAGGCGCGAGTTTTCGGGCTTAGGAACCGGGAAGTTTCTAAATAAGATGTAGGTTCGGATTAAAGACCCTCAAATTCATCGAAAACTTGCGCTTGAGTTTTCCCCCTGATCTGCCGATAATCACACTGTCCCAAACGGGACACCCTATGACAAACCTCGCCTGACATTCCAACCCAGTCTCTCGGTCAAGCACCGCGAAACGAATGTCTTTTGCGAGGTTTTCTTATGCCTACGTCCCGAACGGCGCGCCCCTCGGGCTCGCCGGTTATCACTGCGCGCGATCTTACTTTCACATGGCCGGATGGTAGCCTGGCGCTACCTCCCCTCACTTTAGACCTCCACCGCGGCCAGCTCGTCGGCCTGGTGGGGGCAAACGGCACGGGAAAAAGCACCCTCTTACGCCTTCTCGCCGGTGAGCTCTCACCGACCGGTGGGCGACTCGACGTTGCGGGTGCCATCGGCTTTCTGCGGCAAGACTTGCTCATTAGGGCAGGTGCAACTGTCGCCGAGGCGCTCGGCATTGCCGAGGTGCTTGCCGCGCTCGAGCGTCTGGCCGGTGGCGATACGTCGGATGTCGTCTACGAGACCATCGGCAACGCCTGGGATATCCGTGAACACGCGGAGGAGTCTCTAGCGCGCCTCGGCCTGGCCGGGCTAGTACTCGAGCGACCTTTAGCCACACTCAGCGGCGGCGAGTTGATGCGGATACGGCTTGGGGCTCTGCTTCGCCGCGAGCCCACATGCTTGCTCCTCGACGAGCCGACGAACCACCTGGACACCGGGGCGCGTGCGGCCGTCTACGAGGCTCTCGCACAGTGGCGGGGAGCCGCGCTGATCGCCAGTCACGACCGGGAGCTGCTCGCACGTGTCGATAAAATCTTCGAGCTGCGTGGCGGCAAGCTCAGGGCCTATGGTGGCGCTTTCGACGATTTCGACGAGCGCCGGAAACTGGAGGCGGCAGCAACTGCGGCGCAACTCCAAGCGGCGCGCCAAGATCTGCAACGCACCAGGCACAAAGCGGCGGAAGCAGGCAATAAACAGCGCCATCGCATGGCGCAGGGATCCAGCCATTGGCAAGGCCAACGGGAGCGCTTCGTGGGCCCAGGGCGTTCTGAGCAGACCTTGATCCGCCAGACGGAGGTGCATGCCAAGCGTATGCAGGCGGCGACCGCGCACCTAGCTACGGCAAAAGCAGCTGCGCGCACCGACAAACGACTCGCTGTCGACCTGCCAAAGACGGCCGTACCATCCGACAAACTCATCGTCGAGCTGAACAGCGTCAACCTCCGCGGCCTATGGCAAAAACCTCTCGACGCCGTCGTCGCCGGCCCTAGTCGGGTCGCGCTCACCGGCGCGAACGGCACGGGCAAAACAACGCTGCTTCATCATATCGCAGCCACAGCGGCGGTCGATCTCGGTACGGCGTTTCTCGACCAGCGCCTGGCGCACCTAGATCCGGCAGCAAGCGCCGCGGCCCACGCTCGCCGTCTCGCGCCCAATTGGAGCGAGACAGCGCGCAGAACTCACCTCGGACGTTTCTTAATCGGCGAGGCGTTAGGCGTGAGGCCGCTGGTTCATCTCAGCGGCGGCGAGCGCCTAAGAGCGGCCCTGGCGCTCGCGCTCATGGGTGACCTCCCGGCACGCTTGCTCTTGCTTGACGAGCCGACCAATCATCTCGACTTGCCGAGCGTCGAAATTCTGGAGGCAGCACTCGCAAGCTACCGAGGAGCGCTGATCGTCGTGTCCCATGACGCAACGTTCGTCGAGCGCATCGGCGTCGACATGGTTTGGGAGCTGACAGGCGAGGGAATGACGGTACGGCATTTGTCGCAAGTGCCTGGGTAACAATCAATCTCCCATACCTAATAACGAGAGCTATGCTTGGACCGGTCGCTGATCCCGGTGCGACCTTGGGGAGGGAATGTCTAGCAGCGAAAGAGCCGCTGTCGGCGATGATGGGAACTGGTCTAGCCTAAACTTGATCTTTTAGTAAGCTTTCCAAAGTGGACCCACTTAGAGCCGCTCAGAGTGTCCAGTAGCTGTTTTTTAGGGTACGTTAACCGACCCTCTATTAAAAGAGGGGAGCCTTAAATCCTGGCTCATGCAACAAGCTCAGCGGATTTAGCCATGAACGAAATTTATAATTCCGGCCTTAAACACTCTTCCGAAGAAGCGTTTCGTGCGCTCATCGAGGGCATTACAGACTATTCGATTTTCATGCTCGACGAAAACGGCATCGTGGTTACGTGGAACACTGGGGCTCAGAGCCTCACAGGCTACAGCGCGGCTGAGATCCTCGGATCGCACGTCTCGCGCTTTTACACTGCCGAGGACAGGCTGCGAAGACATGCCGAATACGAGCTCGAGGTGGCTAAGACGAAGGGCAAATACCGAGGAGAGGAGCTCAGGGTTCGCAAGGACGGATCCGAATATTGGGCCAGCGTCTCCCTCTCGCCGCTCTACGACGGCCGTGGCGCGTTGCGGGGCTTCGGCAAGGTTACCCAAGACATTACCGAACGCGTGAATGCCGAACGCGAGCTGCAAGAAAGCGAAGAGCGCTTGCGCCTTCTGGTCGAGTCTGTCAAAGACTACGCCATCTTCATGCTCGACCCCAACGGCATCATAACCAGCTGGAACAAGGGCGCTCAAAGGATCAAGGGCTACACGGAAGCCGAAATCATCGGCCAGCACTTTTCGGTGTTCTACCCCAACGATTTGAAGCAGGCCAATCACTATCAGTACGAGCTGGAGATGGCCAAGCAGTTCGGCCGCTACGAGGAAGAGGGCATCCGCGTACGCAAAGATGGCACCTTCTTTCACGCCAGCGTCGTCATCACGGCCCTGTTCGACGCCAAGCGTGAGCTTAGAGGCTTCGCCAAGGTCACTCGCGACATCACCGAGCGCAAGCTCGCCGAGGAGCGACTCAAAAAATCTTACGAAGATCTCGAACGGCAAGTTGAAGAAAGAACGCGCGAGCTGCAGGAGGCAAAAGAGGCGGCTGAGCAAGCCAGCAAAGCTAAAAGCGCCTTTTTGGCCAACATGTCCCATGAGATCCGTACTCCCTTGAATGCCGTCATCGGCTTTTCCGAGCTACTGCTCGAAAAGCAGCAGACCGACGGGGAGATACACGACGCTAAGGATGCGATTCAGCGGAACGGCAAGCTAATCGTAACCCTGATCAATGACATCCTCGACCTCGCCAAGGTCGAGGCCGGCCATCTGAAACTCGAGAAATCCGATGTCCAACTCGCCGACTTCCTGATGCAGATCGCCGCGACGTGCAACTTCCAGGCCCAGGAAAAGGGCATCGAGTTCAGCATCAGCAGCGAGGGCGAGCTCCCTGTCACCATCAATACCGACGCTATCCGGCTAAAACAAATTCTCTTCAACGTCATTGGCAACGCCATCAAATTCACCGCGCGTGGCAGCGTTCACGTCATCGTGCGTGAAGTCCAAAGTGACCGCGACAGGTGCTTGCAGATCATCGTGTGCGACACGGGGCCAGGTATCGAGTCGGAAGTGGCGTCGACGCTCTTTTCTCCCTTCAGCCAGGGCGATGCGTCATTGACTAGGCGCTACGGCGGGTCAGGCCTTGGTCTCGCCCTATCCAGGCGCTTGGCGAATGCCTTGGGCGGCGACGTCCAATTGACGGAGTCCGTGGTGGGCAAAGGCACGACGTTTACGATAAGTATAGCCACCGGAGCCACAAAGGTCGTGCTGTTCGGCGGCGTCACGCGGCCGGGCACGCCTTTGCCGGCCGAACGAGGCGCAGGCATCGAATCCGCTGGCGTCGACGTGAACTTAACTGGCGTCAAAATCCTCATTGTCGAGGACGCCTACGACAATCGCGCCCTGGTCAAACGCTACCTGCAGCGAGTCGGCGCGATCGTCGACTGCGCGGGCGACGGGCGTGAGGCGCTTGAGAAGTGCTTGGCGGGCGGATACGACGCCATTTTGATGGACTTGTCCATGCCGGTCATGGACGGCTACGAGGCCACTCTCGAACTGCGCCGACGTGGTTTCAAGAAACCCATCATCGCCCTCACGTCCCATGCCATGTCAGAAGACAAGAAGCGCACCGCGAGCATGGGTTTTGACGCCCATGTGACCAAGCCCATCAACCACCGAGAGCTGGTCGGCCGCGTCCTTAACCTCGTGCGCACCTAATGCAGGCGAGCTAGATTTTTGCAGATTGTGCGGCCGGAATTTGCTTCCGTGAAGCACTACAAGGCGCTTGTCCATCTCATCCGGCCCGATGCACCACGGCGCGATACGGCTGCCAAGAGTGCTCCCTCAGCTGACTTTTGGAGTACAGCATTCGCCGGTTCGGGGATGACTGTCCGGCATTTGTTGCAAGTGCCAGGGTAGCAATCGATATCCCATGCTCGGCGGAAGGGGCGGTCCGCAGCGACACACCGTCATGCACCGGTATGTACGCAGTCGGGTGCAGTTAAGATAGTCGTTTGAGACCCTTTGAAGGTAAACCTTTATATCGACAAATTAACTGCATATTATCAACTACTTATATGCCATTTGGGCATCTCCTCAAAGTTTCTCGCCTTTTGCCGATGCAAGAGGTCATAACGGGAGACTTTTTGGAAGCAATGGCATGAACCGAGAGATACCCCTTTTCAAGCTTAACCGCTGCTTGGCCGCTTGGGCCGGGTTGGCGTTCGCTTGGCTTGTTTGTCTCTATGGTTGCGACGCCAAACTCAAAGTGAGCACGGTTACCGGCGAAAATTTACCGGCGCAAGCACTAGCCTCCGATGCCACGGTACTCAATGGCTACGTCAAACCTATCGCTAACTTAAGTCTGACTGGCAAAGTTTGGCGCCTGGCGACGTCGCCGCTGTGTGCATCGGCGGCTACGGTTGATCTCGTGAAACACGTGGCCAACGGCGATGGGGGCGTTTCCTCGCAGACGTTGGCCAGCGCGAATGTCGAAACCGATGGTCATTTTTCGTTCGATAAAGATGCCGAGGCTCTCCATGTCGATCTGGACGCAGACGACGCCCTTTATACTCTCGACTTCTATAACTGCGGCCATTTCATCTCCAGACCGCTGACGGCGGACGGAGAGCAGGATTTAACCTACGGCTCGACAATTCTGGCTTTCGCGGCGGATTACGCGGCCAATGCTCCGGATAAATTAAGTCAGCTCGTCAAAAACCGTGCGTCTGTCGCCGCGTTGGTTGACGATGTTGCCGCATCGAATTCGCCTATCGATGCTTTCAATCAGCTCAAACTGTTAGACAGTAAAAATACTGATTTTTCCGACATCTTTCAGATGTCCGTCGACAATCTAATAGACTTGCCGCCCAAAGTCATGATGGTCAAAGTTCCAGATACTTTCGCCGAAGGCAAAGCCGCCGAGCTCTCGGCACTCGCCGTTCATTGGCATCCCGACTACACTCCCGCTTACCTGTGGAAAATGGGCAAGGTCATCGATAGCTCGCAGGCCGCAAACAGCATTGTCTTGACCGGCGATACGCAAGGTCAGTACCAGTTGCAGCTCTTTGTCGGCCGGGACCTCGGCGACGGCAAACTCTCGACGGACAAGCCTTTCCAAGTCCAAGAGTATCCAGTCACGGTCCAAGACACCATACCGGCGACGTCGCCGCCCTTTTGGTTGCAAAGCGCGTTATCGGAGCCAAACCCAAGCGTGCTCACGCGCGATGTTGTGCTGAGCCTGGAGACAGGCGAGCAAATGCGCGCTTGTGACAGTTTCGCCAGCTTGGCCATAACCGAGAATCAAACGGAACCTCCAAGCGACCAGGCTTATACTATTCACTGTACCAGCGGCCCCCTACAGCCCCTCAGCTACGCTATCAGCACCGCGGGCTACGGCGATAAAGTTTTAAGGCTTTGGGCCAAAGACAGTTCGGGGAACGTCTCGGCATCGCCAACGAGCCTGACGATCGTTCTAAACGATCAGACGCCCGCTCTCAGCTTTGACGCCCCAGCTACCGGCAACATTATCGTTGCGAGTGGGAGCGCCTATAATGTCATCTACACCACTAGCGACAGCGATGCGGCGGCCACGGTCAACCTCTACTATAAGCTCGGCAGCAACTCCGGGTGCGACGCGGCGAATATCGGCAGCTGGACGAGTTTTGGCGGGGCCCTCGGCGAAGGGATGGCGGCGCCTGTGAGTTTTACACCACCGGCGGACGGCACCTTTTATTTTTGCGGTGTGGTCCAAGATAAAGGTCACACCATCTATGCCATGGCGAGTGACGGCATCAAAGTCGACACCGCCCCGACCATGAGCTTGGTTGAACCTGACGGCACGGCCGATTTGATCGCGCAAAAGGCGCCCTACTCGGTCACTTGGACAGATAGCGACCAGGATGATGATGCCACCATTGCGCTTTACTACAAAGCCACGGCTACTGGCGCATGCAGCACCGGCACGTTGATCGCCTCCGGCCTTAGCGAAGACGCTGATGGGAACAACGGGAGCTATAGTTGGGATACGACCACGGTCGCTCCCGGCTCTTACTACGTCTGTGCCAGAATAACAGACAGCATCAACCCGGACGTTGAAAGTTGGTCATCAGGTGCCTTAACCATCAATGCCGCCCCGACACTCAATATCACGGCGCCAGCCACGACCGATCAAAAGGTCGCGCAAGATGCCAGCTTCACGATACAGATGACAGCCGCTGATCCAGACGACACCACGACTTTCGCCTTATCCTATGCGAATGCCGTGACAGGCGACTGCACAGCCGGCACGTCCATCACGCCCGCGTTGAGTAAGAGCACGACCAGCTATAGCTGGGACACCACGGGCATTGCTCCGGGTACATACTATATATGCGGTCATATGAGCGACGGCGTAAATGCGGACGTCGTCGCCTGGTCCTCGAAAGCTGTCGTGATTGACGCCAGGCCTACGGTTGCCGTTGTGACTCCGGCCGCCGACAACCCTATCGCCGCTCAGAAATCCAGCTTCACCATCGATCTAACAGCGAGCGATGCCGACAGCGCGGCGACGGTCAACCTCTATTACGAGTCAACCGCTGACGCAGCCTGTTCCGGAGCGACCGCGATCACTTCGGGACTCGCCAAAACCGTCACGACCTACAATTGGGATTTGAGCAGTGTCCCGCCGGGGGCTTACTACGTTTGCGCCCGAATCAGCGATGGTGTCAACCCGGCTGCATATGCTGTAAGTCCGGGAGTCGTCCATATCGATGCGGTGCCAACTCTGGTTTTCACCGCCCCGGCGTCGCGACAAAACATCGAAGTCCAAACGGATAGCCCTATGACCATCAGCTGGACGACGGCGGATCCCGAGGAAAACGCCACCATCACGCTGTACTACGAAACTTCCAGCTCGGGAGACTGCGCCACGTCGGGGACGCTGATCGCCTCGGGGCTGCATGAAGACAGCGATACATCCTACGATTGGAATACCTCTTCAATCACGGCATCCGGGCTCTATTATCTTTGCGCCAAGGTCGACGATGGCATCAATGCGCCGGTCAGCGTTTATGACACCGCCGCCCCCATTGTTTTGCATCGCAATTGCACCTGGACAGGGACGACAGACACCAGTTGGACGACAGCGACCAATTGGACCGCCTGCGCGGGCGGAGCACCGGCTTGGTACGACCGCATCCTCGTGCCAACGGGCACCTCGCATGATCTGACGATATCCGGTAACGCCAACTTTGGCGGTTTTCAGGCCGGCAGCGGCGGCGGTACGGTCACCATCGCCGCCGGTGCCGATCTCATATTTTCAAAATTCGGTTATGCGACTATCGAGTCCTCGGTCACCTTGAAAGGCGAGACGACGACGTGTGCGAACTGCCTCGTCACGCTCAATGAGAACACGACCATCAAAAACAGCGCTATGCTGACTTTAAGCAACGGCGTCACCCTGAGCACTTGCAGCACTTGTCAATTTAATATCGGTGACTCGACATCCGCCGGGCATCTTCAGACTGTGCCTAGCACCGGCATTCCCGCGGAATACCCGCATGTCGGCAGCCTCTTCACCGGCTTTGTCATTCAGGGCTCCGGCACTGAGAAGTCGTCTCTGAGTATTACGGGGCTTTATGTGCTCGGCGCCACTTCTAGCAGCTTTCTCTTTAAATTCGTGTCCGACTACCAAATCGACCATCTTGACAGCCTTTATATCCCGTCGACCGCTGGCATGGGTTCTATTCTGTCTTTGGACAATTGCTCGACCTCCACCTTCAATGATACCGGCTGGACGGACTGGCTCCTGGATCCGAACTCCACCGTAGGGCGTTTTTTGACAGATGCCGGCACATGCACGGGCTCTCCCGTCATTACGGTATCAGGCAGCGGGGCTTATTACGGCGAAGCAGTCGAAAACGGTGCGGACCACGCCGATATCATCTCTTGGGCTAACGGCGCGGGGTTCACATGTACTTGGGTAGGGACCAACAGTACCGACTGGACGGACCCAGGAAACTGGGCGAACTGTAGCAATGGGCGCAACAACTACCCAGACTTCAACGACCAGGTCATAATTACCAATGGCCCCGCGCGTCAGCCGACCATCTCGGCGCCGAGGCTCGTATTTCCGAACGGCATCAACTTAACAGGGGTGCCGCAAGGCTCGGAGGGCACCATCTCTGTCGCGCCAGGAAGTACGCTTTATTTCTCGAGTCTCAGCAGTGCGTACGTTCGAGGCCCCATCAAATTTCAAGGCACGGTTTCTACCTGCACGACTTGCACGATCACTTCTTCTGCAGTCTATGTATATGCACAATTGACCTTGGGACATGGCATCATATGGAGTGCCGGCTCTGGCGGGGTCCTTGCTCTAGAAGCGGGATCCGGCCTAAAAACCGACAGTGCCAGCACGAATCCCGATGAATGGCCGTCGATCAACCGTCCTATCGAGCTCGAGACCGGAACGGTGGACCTGGATGTGAATGGCTTAAAGATCATGTCGAAAGGCCTCATTTACCCGCATATCAGGATCACCACCGGTAATCAGGTTAAGTCCCTGAAAAACGTCATTTTTGACACCCCCACGACCACCGATGACTACACAGGCACTTATATCCAGGTCGCCGATTGCAGTGCTTCTTTCCTGGATACCAATTGGAGCGGCTTAGATTTCGTCGATGGATTCTCACCCAGCGGCAGGAATATTCGCTTTGTGAATTGCACGACGCTCACTCCCGGATCGATTTCGGTCGGCCCGCACATCGGTGGTGTGAATACAGGCTATGGACCTGATCTCGCCGACGACCCGACGGGCGTCGTCAGCTGGCAGTAATCGGCGAAGCATAGACTGAGGAAAATACCGATGCTTGATCGGCTCTCGGAGCAGAGAGTCTGCTTGCATCGTTCGCTGGCGCGGCAGGCGGGTACGCAAAAGCCGGCGACGGCATTAGAAGCTTACGGCTAGGCTGAGCCGCCACTGGCGGCCCGGCAGGGGGTAGCCGGCGAGGTCGCTGTAGGCGGTCTCGCCCGAGTTGCCGCCTTCGCCGGGAGCCTCGAGGGGCAGCTTTTTGACGTCGGCCACGTTCAAGATGGCGAGGCCCAGCTGGGTCTTCGTCCCCGCCAACTGTAAGCTCAGATCGGCATAAGCGTCGGAGATCCAGGTTGCGGGAACGACGATAAGGTTTTGCAGATCGCGGTAGACGTCGCTGCGGTAGCGTGAGGTCCAACGGAGAGCGACGGCTCGGCCGAGTTTTTGCTCGAGACCGAGGGATGCTTGGCGCTCGGCAACGCCGGGGAGCACTGTGGCGTGCGCGGGATCTGCGAGGTCGAGCGGCTTAAGCATGGTGATCCCGCCAAAGACGTGCGTCGGACCGATCTCGTAAGTGGTCGCCAGCTCGGCGCCTTGGATCCGTGCTTTGCCGACATTTTGGGCGCGCAGCGACTGGGCTAAGGCCGGAACGAAGACGATGCGGTCAAGCGTGTCGTCTTGGAAGATCGCCAGGTGCACGGTTCCGTCGCGGTCAGATGTTTGGGCATCCAAGCCAAGCTCTTGGTGCTGTGCGCTCTCGGGGTGCAGAGACGGATGACCGAGGATAAGCGCACCATCGCCGAACTCCTCGAGCAGACTCGCCGGGCGACTCAGGCGGGCGAGTTGGACATAGAGCTGCGCCGGACCGAGGCTCCACAGTCCGGCAAGCGAAGCGCCAGGTGCGACGGTGCGTTTGTTCCCTTGCGGTAGTGTGTCTAGGCTGCTTGGCGTCGCCTGCGCGGTATATTGATCCGTGAGGACACGTGCTAGCACTTTCGCCTCGAGCTCGAACGGAGGCGCGGGGCGGAAGGTGGAACCTATGTGGACGTTGGTCGCGCTGCGGGACAAGGTGAGTGACGCGCCTGTGCCTGTGGCAGCCACGACGCGGGCCTGACTTTCCTCGACCCCTAAGAGCAGTTCGTCAGTCGCGTCGCCAAAAGCCAAGCGGGCACCGGCTTTGGCGCCATGGACCGCGAGGGTCGCGTCGCTGCCGGCCGGTGTGCCCGCGAGACCGCGGGTTGAGCGGGTATCTTGATTCGCCGCGGCCGATAAGGTGAGACTGCGGGGAGCGGCGCCTTGGGTTGCGAGCGGGACCTGCCAACGCAGGGTACCGAGCCAAGTCGAGGCACTCTCGCGCGCCAGGCTTGTCTGAGTGCCGTTTGGCGCTGGAATGCCTGTTTTCGAGGCCTGATAGAGCAGGAGGCCTTTGAGGACACCGGGACCGAGGCGCGCGGTGAAGAGCGGCATGGCGGCATTTGACCAGCGATCATTATTGTCGCGGGTGAGGTTGCGGTCGTCCGCGGTATTGTAGGGCGTGCCGTTGTCGCTCAAGTATTCGTAACGGCCGTTCGTTGAGTGGCGGCGTAGGTAAATGCGCGCCTCGTCGGGCGTGCCCGTGCCCGCGAGCTTCGCTTCGGCGAGCCAGAAGGCCGAGATGCCGTAAGGCTTGCCGTAGGTAGCGCCGATGACGGCTGCATGCGGCTTGGTCAGGGGGCGCGGACGGTACTGAATCACGCCGATCGGATCCAGAGTCGGCAATGACGGTGGCGGTACGCCTTCGTAAAAGACCATCTCGCCGAAAGCGCGCAGGTCCAGCTCATCGATCAGCGGCAGGCCCGAATAAGGGTCTTGAAGTAACAGGTCGCCGACATAGACTTCAGTAAGACGCGCGTCCTGGCCACGTATGCGCGGTACGGCGAAACCGGCAGCGGTTATGCGACCAGTCTCGGGTACTGAGAGCGAGCTCTCACGTTCAAGCTGTGCTTTTGAGTCGAAACGTGAGGCGTCCTCGGGGCGGATCACCGTGCTGTGGCCGGCGCGCTCGACTCTTTCAGCTTCATGGCGACGGCCGATCACGTCGATCGTCGCCGCCGCCGCTCCATCACCGGCCGTCGCCGCGCGCGCGACTTCGCTCGCGGCTGGCGCGAGCGAGGCGGCAGCGAAAGCGGCGAAAGCGGCGGCATAAGTGCGGCCGCGCATGGTGCTGATTCCGCTCATTCGGCGACGAACGCCCCGCCGTAGGGTAGGCCGGTCAGGCTGACGGTTTGCGGGGTTGAGCCGTCGTCTTTGACGACCACCAGGTGGAAGTCGGCCTTGCCATCCTTGTCCGAGTCGCCCGTATAGAGCGTGCCCGAGCTGGGGTCATAATAGAGCGCGCAGCAGCCGCTCGGGCCAGTGAAGCGGTAGATCTCGGTTGCTGCTTTCGTGGCGACGTCGATCCGAACGATGACTTTCGGTGCGTCGGCGCTGGTGCCGCTCATCAACGCATAGGACTGGCCGTTCTTGCCGGCCACAGCGTTGCCGTTGTCTTTATACGGCAGTGCGGCGGTATCGAAGTCCAGTGTCGCTTGACGCTGCGCGAGGTCAACCTTCTCGAAGCCGGCGCGGCAAGTCGCCGGGTCATATGCCGTGCAGCCGCCATAGACGAGGACAGTGGTGTCGTCCACGGGGAAAAATCGCGACGGGTTCGAGACCGTGAGGGGAATCCCCTGCACTTTGGCTTGATTTAGATCCAAGTCGACGGCCGTGACGGTGTGGCCGTCGTCTTTAAGCACGAACAAGCTCTGGGTGCCGTTCAGCGACAGAAGCTGGTCGGTGCCGCGGCCCTGGTGCAGCACGTAGATCTCCTTGTGTCCGTCCACTGTGCGCACATAGAGCGTCTCGGGGCGCAGGACCGCAGCGGCCACGTCCCCGAAATCCCAATCGGCAGCCACTTCTTGGACAACCTGACCGGTCGCTGGATCAATCACGACGAGCTGGCTGTTGTTGTAGTCGGCGAGTAGGAGGCGTCCCTCGCCGAGCAGCACCGCATCGTGCGGATCGCCCGGCTGGCTGCCGACGGGCGTCGCGATTTGCGGCGATCGCCCCGCTTCGCCTCTGGCCGCATCCAGCGTGCGGAAGTTGATGTTGCCCGTCTGGCGGTTGAAAAGATAGAGCTGCCCACCGAGCCATTTGAGCCAAGGATCGCCGCTTTCGCCAGATGACAGTGTTTTCAACGCACCCGTCTTGAAGTCGTTGTAGAGGATTTGCGACGACGTGTAACCGGCGTCGGTGACGGCAAAGGCGAGTCCTGCGTACTGGGACTGTGCGTCTTTGCTACCTGTGCCGTTGCTAGCGTGCGATTTGCTGCAGGCGGTGGGCAGCATCACGGTGGGCAGCATCAGAGCGGCGGCGAGCGCAGCCCCCTTGATCT
>Ga0164242_10004358_pt1 | contig 15921 bp, 9 predicted proteins | sample OricomgcompostMG_FD_108783 | JGI IMG/M metagenome (GOLD analysis project Ga0164242, IMG submission 108783) | Miracle-Growth compost microbial communities from Emeryville, California, USA - Original compost - Miracle growth compost (MG) ... | reverse complement strand
CGCCAGCCACGGGCGCCGAAGGAGCAATACCTCTCCATCAACCTCTCAGGCCCCCGGACCGCGCCGGGCCCCGATGCCTCTGGAAAGCGGTGAGCACGACTCACCCGCCCATGGGGAAAGGCCACGCAAGGGCCGAATCTCTCAGGCACCGACGACAGAGGGGGAGGAACCGCAACCGGTTCCTGGCGTGCGCGCCGGCCCCGAGCGTCTGGAGACTGTCGTGACCATTTCGCGCATCGATGCCGAGCATCACCTGCCCCGCTTCATCGACCGGCACATCGGCCCCGACGCCGATGCTGTGGCCACCATGCTGGACGTCATCGGCGTGCAGTCCCTGGACGAACTCGCCGCCAAGGCACTGCCCGCCGGCATCCTGGACGCGCTGACCGGTTCCGGGCTGGCTCTGGGCCTGGACGAGTTGCCCGGCCCGGTCTCCGAAGACCAGGCGCTGGCGCAGCTGCGGGCGCTGGCCGACTCCAACACCGTCGCGGTGTCGATGATCGGCCAGGGCTATTACGACACACTGACCCCGGCGGTGCTGCGGCGCAACATCCTGGAGAACCCGGCCTGGTACACCGCCTACACCCCGTACCAGCCCGAGATCAGCCAGGGCCGCCTGGAGGCGCTGCTGAACTTCCAGACCATGGTCACCGACCTGACCGGGCTGGAGATCGCCAACGCCTCGATGCTCGACGAGGGCACCGCCGCCGCCGAGGCCATGACTCTGATGCACCGCGCGGTCAAGGGCAACTGCCGCCGGCTGGCGGTCGACGCCGACATCTATCCGCAGACTGCCGCGATCCTGGCCACCCGCGCCGAGCCGCTGGATATCGAGATCGTCACCGCCGACCTGCGCGACGGCCTGCCCGAAGGCGAGTTCTTCGGCGTCATCGTGGCGCTGCCGGGTGCCAGCGGCGCGGTGGTTGATTGGTCCGATCTGGTCGCCCAAGCCCACGAGCGCGGCGCGCTGGTGGCCGTCGGCGCCGACCTGCTGGCCGCCACCCTGCTGACCCCGCCCGGCGAGATCGGTGCCGACGTCGCCTTCGGCACCACCCAGAGGTTCGGCGTGCCAATGGGATTCGGCGGTCCGCACGCCGGCTACCTGGCCGTGCACACCAAGCACGCCCGCCAGCTACCGGGCCGGCTGGTCGGCGTATCGGTCGACGCCGATGGCGCCAAGGCCTACCGATTGAGCCTGCAGACCCGCGAGCAACACATCCGCCGGGACCGGGCCACCAGCAACATCTGTACCGCCCAGGTGCTGCTCGCGGTGATGGCCGCGATGTACGCCAGCTACCACGGCCCACGCGGGCTGACCGCGATCGCCCACCGGGTGCACGGCCACGCCGTCGCGGTGGCCACCGGGCTGGCCGAGGCCGGTATCGAGGTGGTACACAACGGGTTCTTCGACACCGTGCTGGCCCGGGTTCCGGGGCGCGCCGAGCAGATCCGGGCCGCGGCCAAAGACCGCGGCATCAATGTCTGGCTGGTGGACGCCGACCACGTGTCGGTGGCCTGCGACGAGGCCACCACCGCCGAGCACGTCGACGCGGTGCTCGCCGCCTTCGGTGCCACCCGTGGCGGACAGCACTGGGAAGGACCCGAAATCCACACCCGCACTTCGGATTTCCTGACCCACCCGGCGTTCTCCAAGTACCGCACCGAGACCGAGATGATGCGTTACCTGCGGGCGCTGGCGGACAAGGACGTTGCGCTGGACCGCAGCATGATCCCGCTGGGCTCGTGCACCATGAAGCTCAACGCCGCCGCCGAAATGGAACCGATCACCTGGACCGAGTTCGCCCGTCAGCATCCGTTCGCGCCGAGCGGCGACGCCGCGGGCCTGCGCACGCTGATCGCCGACGTGCAGTCCTGGCTGACCAGCATCACCGGCTACGACTCGGTGTCCTTGCAGCCCAACGCCGGATCGCAGGGGGAGTACGCGGGGCTGCTGGCCATCCGCGCCTACCACGAGGCCCGCGGCGAGTCCGGCCGCACCATCTGCCTGATCCCGTCCAGCGCGCACGGCACCAACGCCGCCTCGGCCGCGATGGTCGGCATGAAGGTGGTCGTGGTGGCCTGCCGGGACAACGGCGACGTCGACCTGGATGACCTGCGCGCCAAGATTTCCGAGCACGCCAGTGAATTGGCGGCGCTGATGATCACCTACCCGTCCACCCACGGGGTTTACGAGCATGACGTGGCCGACATCTGCGCCGCGGTGCACGACGCCGGCGGTCAGGTGTACGTCGACGGCGCCAACCTCAACGCGCTGGTGGGCCTGGCCCGCCCCGGCAAGTTCGGCGGCGATGTCAGCCACCTGAACCTGCACAAGACCTTCTGCATTCCGCACGGCGGCGGCGGCCCGGGCGTCGGGCCGGTGGCGGTGCGCGCGCACCTGGCGCCGTACCTGCCCGGTCACCCGCTGGCCGCCGAACTGCCCGACGGGCACACCGTGTCGGCGGCGCCGTACGGGTCGGCCTCGATCCTGCCGATCACCTGGGCCTACATCCGGATGATGGGCGCGGCCGGGCTGCGCGCGGCGACGCTGACCGCGATCGCGTCGGCCAACTACATCGCCCGCCGGCTCGACGAGCACTACCCGGTCTTGTACACGGGGGAGAACGGAATGGTGGCCCACGAGTGCATCCTGGACCTGCGGGGCATCACCAAGGCCACCGGCGTCACCGTCGACGATGTGGCAAAGCGGTTGGCGGACTACGGTTTCCACGCGCCGACCATGAGCTTCCCGGTGGCCGGCACGCTGATGGTCGAGCCCACCGAGAGTGAGAGCCTGGCCGAGGTGGACGCGTTCATCGACGCGATGATCGCGATCAAGTCCGAGATCGACCAGGTCGGTTCCGGGGCCTGGCCGGCGGATGACAACCCGCTGCACAACGCCCCGCACACCGCCGAGTGTCTGCTGGTCGACGACTGGAAGCATCCGTACACCCGCGAGCAGGCGGCCTACCCGTTGGGCAAGGGTTTCCGGCCCAAGGTGTGGCCGCCGGTGCGCCGGATCGACGGGGCGTTCGGCGACCGCAACCTGGTGTGCTCCTGCCCGCCGATCGAGGCGTTCGCGTAGGGCGTCCGCACAGCCAGCTGCCACACAGCGACCGTTCAGCCGGTTGCTATGTTTCTCGCACACGTGCCGAAAAGAATCGGTGCGACGTGAGACGAGGTCGGCGCCATGTCCGATGATCCCTACCCGCCGTACCCGGCCTATCCCGCGCAACCATCCGGTGGGTCCGGTGCACAGTGGCCGCCGCCGGCGCCGGGGTACCCGGAACCGATGCCGTCCAACGGTTTTGCACCGCCTCCGCACCATCCGGGGCCGGCCATGCCGCCGAGCAAGCGCAACCGCCTGCTGATCGTCATCGCGGTCGGTGTGGTCGCGGTGCTGGCCGTCGTCGGTGTGGTGTTGTTCACCCGCGGCGGGCCCGGCGGTGGCCAGCCGAAGCCGGACATCACCGATCTGACCGCGCAGATGCTGCTGACCGAATCGGATTTCCAGGCCGTCGCGCAGCGCCCGAAGATCGCGGACGTCAAGGTCCGATCCAACGGAATCACCACGATCGAGAAGGATTTCGCCGACAGCAATGCCTCGCGGTGTGCATTGCCGGTCGTGGCGGGTATCGGCGCCGGCGACCAGAGCGGCGCGGTCAACGTCAGCATCGTCATGACGGACGGCGATACCGCCAACGGCGTCTACAAGATCCAGCTGCTACGTGGCGGGACACACCTGGATATGGAGGGCTGGGCGGCCAAGTGCCTGCCGCTGAACCAAGGATCGACGGTGACCGCCCATGCGGACATCACCGGCCTGCCCGCGGGCATGATCGGCATCGCCGAAATCCGCAACGGTGCGACGTCGCTGTGGGGTGCGGTCGGTCAGGTCCGTGGGGTCACCGTGATGATCGCCGCGAAAGTGGTCGGCAGCGTCATCCCGTCCGAGCAGGCGAAGGCCGACCTGGTCACGATCGTCGCCGAGCAGATCGACAAGCTCGACGCGGCCTGACCGTGACGTGCGCGCACTCTCGCGGCGCGCGAGCGTCCGCGAAATGTACGCGACACGCCGCAAGTGCCCGTACAAACACGGGCGCTCGCGGGGCAGAGCTAATTCAGCATGCCGCCCAGGGCCGCGGTGAACTCGGGGCCTGAGGCGTTGGGCACGTTCTGGTAGTTGCCGCCGGTCAACTGGGCGACCGCGGACCAGGTCGACTGATCCGGATCGGGGCCGAAGTCGATGACATTGACCGCCACCGGGCGGGCCTGATCGAACGCCGACTTGATGTAGTCCTGCAACCCCTGACCATCCAGGGACTGGTCGGTGTGCGGTCCGCGGGTGATCACCAGAACCGAATTGACTTGGCCGTCACGGTAGTTGGACACCATGTCGCCGTACAGCATGCGCAGCGTGGTGAACGACACCGCACCGCCGCCCGAGGAGAACTGGTTGTCCAGATCGGCGAGCACCTGGGCGGCATGGGACTGGCTGTTGGCCGCATCGCCGAGCGGGGCCAACGGCACCTCGGAGCGTCCGGCCACCCCGTCGAAGGTCCACAGTCCCACCGAGCTGGTCGGCGCCATGGCCTTGATCCGGTCTTCGAGGCCGGCCACCACATTTGCCAGGCGGGACTTGCCGCCCTCGTCCTCGTGCAGTGACTGATCGAGCAGGATCGTCACCGCCGTCGATTGGCCGGAACCGCCGATTGCATTGGCCAGGGTGGAACGAGCCGACACATCGCCGACCGACAACGGCGACCCGAGTGAACCGAGGTTGACGACATCGCTGTGCGGGGCACTGCCGCCGTCAGTGCGGAAGCCCGCCTTGTTCAGCACCGACAACTGGTCGGGCTTGAGCAGGAAGCGTTCGAATTCGCTGGCCGCCCCCAGTTGTTCCTGCGACAGCGAATCGCCGCCGAGCAGCACCACCGGATAGTCCGCCATCGCCGGCGGGCCCGGCGGCAGCCACCCCGCCAGCTTGTCCTTGGCATCGGCGGTGTGCTGGCCGTGCTGATACAGCTGTTGTTCGGTAGTGATCACCGCGTGCACCGGAGCCGACGCCGGATCGTCGGCCGAGATCAGCGCGTCGAAAGCGGTGGAGGCCTTGGCGTCGGCCAGCTTGGGTGCCGCGCCGAGCAGTTTGTGCACCGCGCCGATGCCGGCATTAACCGGCGCGCCGGGCACGGCGGCGGCCGCGACGGCCTCGGCCGCCAGATAGGTGGCGTCGCCGTCACCGCTGCTGGGCAGCGCCAGCCGCAGCGAACCCCAGCCCGGGAGGTTCAGCCCGTCCAGCGCGGTCGGGTTGCTCTGCAGTCCCGGTAGCGTACCCCAGTTTTGTTGGGACAGAGCATCTTTGAGCTGCGGTCGCACCGCGAGCAGTACCGGGGAGGTGGCCAGCGACTTGCTCTCGCCACTGACGATCTGGTCACCGGCCGCGGCGATCAGCCGGGCCTGCGAGACCGAACTCGCCGGAATCCAGACCGCCGGCCGGGCACCGAGACCCGCGGGCCACTGGCCGGTGAGGCCGGCCAGCACCGCGTCGGGGTCGGCGGCCTGCACCCCGACCTTGACGCATTTGTCGTCGACCGGGACGGCGTTCTGGTTGTACCTGTCGGCCAGCGGCCTGACCTGATCCACGATCGTCGGGTCGACCACCACCGGCACCGCCACCGAACCCGACACGCAGCGCGCCGCTGCGTCGTTGCTGCGATCGTTGAGCGCAGAGCCGAAGAATCGCCAGCCGATGATCACACCGACCACCACCACCACCGTCACCAGCGCGGCGATCACCCGGCCGCTGACCTTGCGGCGGCCCGGGACGATGGCACGGTGGCTGCCGGTCCATTCGCCGTCGGAGAAGGTACGACGTGAGCCGGTCGCCAGGCCACCGGTGATCGGCTGCGAGCCGGTCACCGCCGAGGCGTCGGGCACGTCGGCGTCGTCGGCGTCGTCGGCGGCCTCGGTGCGGTAACTGGGGGCCGGCAGATCGTCGTTGTACAGATCATCATCGGAGAGCACCGCACGACTGGGATCGTCACCGCGCCACCGGGGTGCGCGGGGAGCGTCGTCGCCGTGCTGCTCGGCCCAGTCGTCGGGCAGTCGGAAACCCAGCTCGCCGGTGTCGTCGGCGGCACCGGCGGCGAACGAACCGGTCTCCTCCGGTTCGCCGCCGCCGTCGTCGTGGGAGTCGGGGATGCTGTGCCTACCCATGCAATGTCCGTTCCTGGTCGCGGCGTGCCGTCCGGTGTTCAGTCATCGATGCGCGGGGCACTCACGAACGGTCGGGGTGGGCCGCCTTGAACTCGCGGCGACGCCGATGCAGGATCGGCTCGGTGTAGCCGTTCGGCTGGGCGGCACCTTCCAGGATGAGCTCCTGGGCAGCCGCGAAGGCGATGCTGGCATCCGGGTCCGGGGCCATCGGCAGGTACAGCGGATCGCCGGCGTTCTGCTCGTCGACCACCGCCGCCATCCGGCGCAGGCTGGCCTTGACGTCGTCGGCGGTGATCACGCCGTGGCGCAGCCAGTTGGCCAGCAACTGGCTCGAGATCCGCAGGGTGGCACGGTCTTCCATCAACGCGACATTGTGGATGTCGGGCACCTTGGAGCAGCCGACGCCCTGGTCGATCCAGCGGACCACATAGCCCAGGATCGACTGGCAGTTGTTGTCGACCTCCTCGCGGATCTCCTCGGGGGCCCAGGCCAGTTCCTTGGCCAGCGGAATGGTCAGCAGCTCGGTGAGCGTGGTGCGCTTCTTGCCGGCCAGCTCCTTCTGCACCGCCGCCACATCGACCTGGTGGTAGTGCATGGCGTGCAGGGTGGCGCCGGTGGGCGAGGGCACCCAGGCGGTGGTGGCGCCGGCGCGGGGCTGGCCGATCTTCTGCTCGACCATGTCGGCCATCAGGTCGGTCATGGCCCACATGCCCTTGCCGATCTGTGCACGTCCGGACAGGCCGCAGGCCAGACCGGTGTCGACGTTGTGGTCCTCGTAGGCCTTGATCCAGGGCTGGCTCTTCATGGCGCCCTTGCGGACCATCGGGCCGGCCTCCAGCGAGGTGTGGATCTCGTCGCCGGTGCGGTCCAGGAAGCCGGTGTTGATGAACACCACCCGGTCGGCGGCGGCCTTGATGGCTGCCTTGAGGTTGACCGTGGTGCGGCGTTCCTCGTCCATGATGCCGACCTTGAGGGTGGCCTCGGGCAGGCCCAGCACGTCCTCGACGCAGCTGAACAACTTACAGGTGAACGCCACCTCGTCGGGGCCGTGCATCTTGGGCTTGACGATGTAGACCGAGCCGGTGCGGCTGTTGGTCAGCTCACCGTTCTCCTTCGAGGACTTGAGCCCGTGCATGGCGATCAGGCCGGTGAACAACGCGTCCTGGATGCCCTCGGGGACCTCGTTACCGTCGGCGTCGGTGATGGCGTCGTTGGTCATCAGGTGCCCGACGTTGCGCACGAACAGCAGGCTGCGGCCCGGCAGGGTCAGCTCGCCCTCGCCGTCGGGGGTGGTGAAGACGCGGTCGGCGTTCAGGGTGCGGGTGAAGGTCTTGCCGCCCTTGCTGACCTCTTCGGCCAGGTCGCCCTTGTTCAGGCCCAGCCAGTTGCGGTAGCCCAGCACCTTGTCGTCGGCATCGACCGCGGCCACCGAGTCCTCGAAGTCCATGATCGTGGTGATCGCCGACTCCAGCACGACGTCCTTGATGCCGGCGGAGTCGGTGGAACCGACCGGGGAGGTCGGGTCGATCAGGATCTCGATGTGCAGGCCGTGATGCTCCAACAGCACCGACCAGGCGTCATCGCCGAGCTTGCCGGTGTAGCCGACGAACTCCTCGGGGGTGGCCAACCCGACCGACGAGCGCTCGCGCGAGGAGTCAGCAGCCTGAGTGGGGCCGTCGTCAAACGTCACCTGCAGCTGATGCTCGTCATCGATCTTCAGTCCGGTGATATCGGCCCACGAGCCCGAAGCCAACGGCACGGCCTGGTCCAGGAAGTTACGTGCGTAGGCGATCACCTTGTCGCCGCGCACCTTGTTGTAACCCTTACCGGCCTCGGCGCCACCCTCGTCGGAGATGACGTCGGTGCCGTACAGCGCGTCATAGAGCGAGCCCCAGCGGGCGTTCGCCGCGTTCAGCGCGAAGCGGGCGTTGAGGATCGGCACCACCAGCTGCGGACCCGAGGTGTTGGTGATCTCGGGATCGACGCCGGAGGTGGTGACGGAGAAATCGGCCGGCTCGGGCTGCAGGTAACCGATCTCGGTGAGGAACTCCTGGTAGGAGGCCTTGAACTCGTCGGTGTCCACCGGATCGATCACCCGGGCGCGGTGCCACTTGTCGATCTGCGCCTGCAGCTCGTCACGACGGGCCAGCAGGGCCTGGTTCTCCGGGGCCAGGTCGGTGACGACCTTGTCCACACCGGCCCAGAAGCTGTCGGCGTCCACCCCGGTGCCCGGCAGGGCCTCCTTGGTGATGAAGTCGTGCAGGACGCGGGCAACCCGCAGATTTCCCACCGTCACACGATCAGTCATTTGCTCTTCCTCCCTGAAAACCCAACAGCGACATTCGAGTTTACCCGCGGGTAACTGCAGCTAGAACCGGCGTCGGACAATGAGAACCCGGTCACACCGCGATTGCCGGCCGCGACATGAGCCCGCCGGTCATTTTGCCGCTGCCCCGGGCAACGGAATCTCCGGCACCCCCGGGGTGTGTACGCGTCCGGCCAGCCACGGCAGCGCTTCGGCGAAACGGCGCTTGGCGGTGCCGAACTTGTGGTCACCGGGTTTCGGCTCGACAGAGCATTCGATGCCCACACTGCTGGCCGCCGCGCACAGGTAGTCCGCGATCTGCTGGTGGGCCTCGGGGCTGTCCGGTGGGTCGCCGACCGGCGGCGGACCCTGGTACGGCAACCGATGCACCGTCGGTCCGCTGCCGGAGACGGCGAACAGGCCGGCAATACCGGTGTAGGGGCCGCCGGTCTTCATCGCGGTCAGTGGATCGAATCTGTCGTAGGCGGCGGCATCGCCGCCGAACAGTCGGGCGATGGTCTGTTCCTTGGAGCCGGCATTGGGGCCGAGCTGGCCGTCGATGTCCAGGAACGTGTGGAACGACTCGGGGTGCATGACGGTGGCCATCACCGCACAGGTGCCGCCGACCGACCAGCCCGCCACCCCCCAGCGGGACGGATCGGTGCTGGCTGAGAACCGCGAGATGATGTAGGGCACAACATCTTTCATGAGATGGTCGGCGGCGTTGCCGCGGGGCCCGTTCACGCATTCGGTGTCGTTGGTGAACTGGCCACTGGTATCGGGGAACACCAGGATCGGCGCGTTGCCGCCGTGTGCCGCGGCGAAATCGTCGGCAGCCTGCTGGGCGCCGCCGGTGGACGGCCAGTCCTCGGGCCAGCCGAACTCACCGCCGATCACCATCACCGCGGGCAGCGTTGGCACCGTACTGCCGGTGAACCAGGCGGGCGGCAGGTAGACCAGCTCATCGCGATGCGGGAACCCCGAGGCCTGATTCGGGATGCTCACCTGCACCAGCATCCCGTGATCGGGATGCTGGCCGCGCAGTCGCATCGCCAGTGCGGTGTCCTCGTCGATCTGGTTGATCAGATCGCCATCGGTGCTGCGGTCCCACAGCGTCCCGACCGTCGGCAGATAACCGGTCCAGCTGTTCACCGCCAGACCGACGGATAACGTGCACAACGGCACCGCCAGCAGCGCCACCGTGCGCTGCCACCAGCGCACACCGGTCCAGCCCAGGACCGCCACCGCGAGCGCGATGCCGGTCAGTGCGGTCCACAGCCACAGCGGCAGCGGGGCGGGCCCGTCGGACAATGCGTGGTAATGGATGAACCAGGCGGTACCACCGGACAGTGCCACGCCGCAGGCCAGCGCGATCGGAGCCCGGCGGGCCAGCCAGCGCCCGGATCGTCGCCCGACGGCGGTGATCAGAGCCGCCACCGCCAGCACCTGGATCAAGATCGGCAGCCAGCCGTGCAGCAGGCTGATGTTCATTGCTGCGGGTCCGGGTTGGTGGGCGCCGCCTCGGCCGGCAACACCGGCAGATCGGCCGGGGCCACCGGCGGCGACGGAATGGCCACCGGCGGCGTGGTGGTCGTGGGCGTCGCGGCGGCGGTGCTCGCCGGCGCGCTCGGGGCGGCGGACGCCGACGTGGTCGGTGTCGGGGTGCTCGGTGCCGGGGTGGTCGGCGCGGTCGTCGGCGCGGCGGAGGTATCCGGGCCGTTGCAGGTGTTGGGCGCCGGCACCCCGTTGAACCGATCGGAGATCCACGCGACCAGATCCGGATCCGGTGGTGGTGTCACGAAGTCGATCACATCACCCATGGCGCAGGCGCGCTGGACGGCTGCGGCGGTCCGGTCGGGTGGGATCAGGCCATCGGGTTTGTCTGCGGTCACCAGCATCGGCGCGCCGGTAGGCCCTTGCGGCAGAGACGATTTGCGCAGAAATCCGCGCAGTCGTTCGGTGGACTGCGGGGTGATCGGGCCCAGGTCGTGCGGCCCGAGCGCGCGGGCGAGCCCGTCGCGGGCGCGGACGCCCGGACCCCAGCAGGCCGACAACCCGTCCCAGTGTTGCCGGGCCGCGCCCCGGCGGAAGTCGTCGAGGGGGAAGTCGGGGTATCCCAGTGGCAGCCAGGCCAGGTATTGCTGCAGCATCAGCTGCTGACCGTGGGTGAGCGTGCCGTTGGCTGCGGCGTCGGGCAGCCACTGCAGCGCGGCCAATGGTGTCAGCGCCAGCGCTCCCTGCAGGGACAGCTCGCCGCCATAGTCGGCGGCCAGCTCGTTGGCCGCCCAGGCAGCCTGGCCACCCTGGCCATTGCCCACCGCGACCCAGTCGGTGGAGGTCTCGGACACCAGCTTGCGGGTGGCCCGGACCGCGTCGATCAAGTTGAAGGCGGCCGTCGAGGAGTCCAGGAAAGGGTGGAACTGGCCGTCGGGCTGGGCGTCCTTCTGCCACGGCATGCCCAGGCCGACGTAATCCGGGACGGTCACCACGTAACCGGCCGCGACCAGGGCGCGCACCGACGGGGCCAGCCCCAGCAGGCTCGGTGAGGCCGACGGGGCGCACTCGGGATGGATGCCGTCATCGTCGTGACCGAGCGCGACGATGCGCCAACCCCCTTCTGGTGCTTTGCCTTTCGGTACGAAGACGGAGCCCGAGGCCTGGATCGGGTTGTCGTTGACGGCCAGCGCCGTGGTGTAGGTGATGCGGGCGGACAGCGACGTCTGCATGCCCAGCTGCGGGTCGACGTTCTCCAGCAACTGGGCCGACACCAGGGCGCCCGGGCCGGTGCCGCCGTAGTGTCCGGGCAGCACCTTGTCGGTGCGCTCGGACAGATGGGTGGCCTTGTCCTGGCTGCAACCGACGACGGTGGCAGCCACCAGCACTGCGGCCAGGGCCGCGGCCAGCACCCGCCGGCTCACCGGGCGCCGCCATGGCTCAGCAATGCGTCACAGCGGGCCAGCAGGTCGGCCCGCAACGGTGCACCCCGGTCGGCGATGTCGTGCTGGCGGCGCACGTACTCGGCGCGTCCGGCGGCGTCCTCGATGGCGATCGGCGCAATGCCGTACTCGGCCAGGTCATAGGGGCTGGCCTGCATGTCCAGCATGCGGGCCTGCGCGGCCAGGTCCAGGCAATCCATCAACAAATCCGACTCCACCAGAGATCCAAGTTTGTAACACCACTTGTACAGATCCATGTTCGCGTGCACACAGCCAGGTTGTTCGTGGGCCGGCTGATCGGCGCGGCTGAGCACATCACTGTTGCGCCCCACCGCGGCCGCGGTGAAGAACCGATAGGCATCGAAATGGCTGCACCGCAGCGGCATCGACTCGACCACCGCATCGGTGCCGGCAGGGCCCAGCCGCAGTGGCACCTGCTGGTGGCGGACCTCCGGGGCGCGGTAGACCATCGCCCATTCGTGCAGACCGAAGCAGTTCAGCCGGGCCGGACGGGCAGCGGTGGCGGCCAGCAGATCGGCCACGAAGGCCACGGTGTCCAGCCGGCCGGCCAGGTGTTCGTCGGTGACGGTCACGACGCTGCCGCGGCTACCGCTGATGTCGTAGCCGCCACGGCCGACGTAGTGTCCGGCGCCGCGCAGACCGACCCCGAATCCGGGATGCCAGCGGCGCAGCTGACGCGGTTTGAGGCTGTAATAGGTGAACAGGAAATCCCACACCGGGTGCGGTGTGCCGGTGCGGGCCCGCTGTTCGTGCGGGCCGACGAACCGCTGCACACGCTGCAGATGGCGCTGCTCGTATTCGGTCCACTCGGCCCGATCGAGGATGACGGCGGGGATGGTCACGATGGTGCTCTCAGACACGGTGCGTCCCGTCGCGCACCGTTCCCACCAAGTCCTCGACCAGGTCCTCCAGCGCCACCATCGCGGTGACGAAACCGTCGGTGGTGACCAGGGCCAGGTGACTGTTGGTGCGGCGCAACCAGGACAGCGCCTCGGGGACCGGCAGCGTCGAGGGCACCATCGGTAGCGGGCGGACCATCGAGCGGTCCAGCACCGCCGAATAGTCGTCCACATAGGCCAGCACGTCCTTGATGTGCAGGTAGCCGATGAAGGCACTGGAGCCGTCGGTGACCGGGAACCGGGAGTAGCCGGTCTCGGTCAGCGCGGCGACCACCGCGCCGACGGTGGGGCCGGCGCCCGGTGCGGCGATCGGCACCACCCGGATGTCGGTCAAGCCGATCGCGACATCGCTGACCAGCCGGGACCGGATTGCCAGTGCGCGGGTCAGCCGGACATGCTCTTCGGCGTCCAGCAGGCCCTCCGAGCGCGATTCGGCGATCATCTCGGACAGCTCGACAGTCGAGATCGCCACGTCCAGTTCGTCTTTGGGCTTGACCCCGAACAGCCGCAGTACCGCGTTGGCGCACCAGTTGTAGAAGCCGACGAGTGGCCGCGCGGCGCCCATGTAAACCAGATACAGCGGGATCAGCAGCATGGCCGCGCGTTCCGGACCGGCGATGGCGATGTTCTTGGGCACCATCTCGCCGAGCAGCACATGGCAGGTGACCACGATCGCCAGGGCGATCACGAAGGCCACCGAGTGCAGCGTGGTATCAGAGATGTTCATGGCGCCGAACGGTTTTCGCAAGAGATCGGCCACCGCGGGTTCGCCGACCCGGCCCAGCAGGATCGAGCAGATGGTGATACCGAGCTGCGCGCCGGCCAGCATCACCGGCAGCTGCTCACCGGCCCGCAGCACCGTCACCGCACTGCGCTTGCCCTGTTCGGCCAGGCCCTGCAGCCGGTCGCGGCGCGCCGAGATGAGTGCGAATTCCGCGCCGACGAAAAATGCGTTGGTGGCCAGCAGCAATACCGTCAGCAGCACCCCGTAGACGTCAGCCATCGGTGCCGTCCTCGGGGGCGGCGAGCTGGGTCAGCTCCAGCTGGTCGATCCGGCGGCCGTCCATCCGCTTGACGGTGGCCTGCCAGTGCACCGGTTGCTGCTGGGGGCCGTCCGGATCGAATTCGGTGAGCACCACGCTCTCGCCGGCCTCTGGGATGTGTCCGAGTTCCTTGAGCACCAGGCCGCCGATGGTCTCGTAGTCGCCCTCGGGCGCGCGGAACGGGGTCTCGGTGTCGACCTCGTCGATGCGCATCAGGCCCGACACCAACCAGCCGTCGCGCACCTCGACCACATCCGGGGTGGCGTCGTCGTGCTCGTCGCGCACGTCACCGACAATCTCCTCGATCAGGTCCTCGACGGTCACCATGCCCGCGGTGCCGCCGTACTCGTCGACCACCAGCGCGGTCTGCACGCCGTTGGCGCGGATCCGGCTCATCACCGCGTCACCGTCGAGCGTCGAGGGCACCATCGGGACGGGCCGGGCCAGCCGGGCCAGCTTGGTGCCCGCGCGCTGGTCGGCCGGAATCTCGAAGACCTGCTTGACGTGCACCATGCCGACCGTCTCGTCCAGGTCGCCGTTGACGATGGGGAAGCGCGAGTACCCGGTGCGGATGGCCGCCGCGATCAGGTCCGCGACGGTATCGGTGACCTCCAGGGACTCGATGGTCGAGCGCGGCGTCATCAGTTCTTCGGCGGTGCGTGCGCCGAATTGCAGTGAGCGGTCGATCAATTCGGCGGTCTGCTGGTCCAGCGACCCGCTGCGTGCCGAGGTGCGCACCAACGACACCAGTTCCTGCACCGAACGGGCCGAGCGCAGTTCCTCGGCCGGTTCGATACCGAGCCGACGCAGGATCCAGTTGGCGGTGCCGTTGGTGACCTTGATGGCCGGGGTCAGCAGCTTGGCGAAGAACCACTGCCACGGCACGGTGGCACGGGCGGTGGCCGCGGGACTGGCGATCGCCAGGTTCTTGGGAACCAGCTCGCCGAACACCATCGAGATCGAGGTGGCGATGAGCAGTGCGATGGTCAGTGCCACCGATTCCAGATAGCGGTCGGGCAGCCCGAGCGCGTGCAGCGGGCCGCGCAGCAGCTGGGCCAGCACCGGCTCGGCCAGATAACCGGTGGCCAGGGTGGTGATGGAGATGCCGAGCTGGGCGCCGGAGAGCTGAAAGGACAGCGTGTGGTGCGCGGCGCGGACGATCCGGTCGCGGCCTCCGCCGCTGCGCGCATTGGCTTCGACGGTGCTGCGTTCCAGTGCGGTCAGCGAGAACTCCGCGCCGACGAACATGGCGGTGCCGACGGTGAGCAGCGCGAAGGCCAGCAGGCTCAGTACGGTTGCGACGTTCACCGCGCACCGCCGAGGGGGGCGCCGGGCACGCGGCCCGGCCAGCTACTGGGAGGTTCGGGGTCGGCCTGTTCGCCGAATGCGGGCTCGGCCTGGCACACTCCCGCCGGGTTCAGGGCAACGACGGCCCCAACGGGTGCCTGCGGCACGTGGCCCCTTTCGCAGGTGGACGAGTCGAAAAATGACCTTCATCGTAGCTGGTGCGCCGCCCCGCGTGGCGATCGCCGCAGGTACCGGCCTCACCAACCGGTGGGCAGCGGGTGACCTTCGGCAAACCCGGCCGCGGACTGCACACCGAGCACCACCTTCTCGTGCAACTCGGCCAGGTTGGCCGCCCCGACGTAGGTACAGGTGCTGCGCACCCCCGAGGTGATGTGGTCGAGCAGGTCCTCCACACCGCCGCGCACCGGGTCCAGGGCCATCCGCGACGACGAGATGCCCTCCTCGAACAGCGCCTTGCGGGCCCGGTCGAAGGCGCCATCGCCGGCGGTGCGGGCCGCGACCGCGCGCTTGGAGGCCATGCCGAAGCTCTCCTTGTACAGCCGCCCGTCGCGGTCGGTGAGCAGGTCGCCGGGGGATTCATAGGTGCCGGCGAACCAGGAGCCGACCATCACGTTGGACGCGCCGGCGGCCAGCGCCAAGGCCACATCGCGCGGGTGCCGCACGCCGCCGTCGGCCCACACGTGGCCGCCGAGTTCTCTTGCCGCTGCGGCACATTCGACTACCGCGGAGAACTGCGGACGGCCCACGCCGGTCATCATCCGGGTGGTGCACATGGCGCCGGGGCCCACCCCGACCTTGACGATCGAGGCGCCGGCGTTGATCAGATCGCGGGTGCCCTGGCCCGAGACCACGTTGCCGGCGGCCAGCGGCAGACCCAAATCCAGCGCCGCCACCGCACCGAGCGCGTCGAACATCTTCTCCTGGTGGCCGTGCGCGGTGTCGACCACCAGCACGTCGACCCCGGCCTCGGCCAGGGTGCGGGCCTTGGCCGCCACGTCGCCGTTGATGCCGACGGCCGCGGCAATCCGCAGCCGGCCCTGCGCGTCGACGGCGGGGGTGTAGATACCGGCCCGGATCGCGCCGGTGCGGGTCAGCACCCCGGCCAGCGAGCCGTCGGCGTTGGTCAGCACCGCCACATCGATCGGGGCGTGCTCGAGCAGGTCGAACACCTTGCGCGGCTCGGTGCCCACCGG
>Ga0164242_10004357_pt1 | contig 15921 bp, 13 predicted proteins | sample OricomgcompostMG_FD_108783 | JGI IMG/M metagenome (GOLD analysis project Ga0164242, IMG submission 108783) | Miracle-Growth compost microbial communities from Emeryville, California, USA - Original compost - Miracle growth compost (MG) ... | reverse complement strand
TATACTCCTTGTACTATGTACAGCCTCACGCGCTTCGACCTTTAATTATAAGATTTGGCGCAAGACACATCATCTATAATAGCAAGGAAGCAGGCACCAGTCAATAATGGCGCCCGATAATGCTCTTGCTTATCATAATAATTCCCCGTTCCTACTCTTACAAGATGCTTTTGCTAAAAACGTAAATTCTACAATAATCGTACCCGGAAAAACTAAAACAACCCCTGAGGGAGACTGACCCAGCTGAAGCGTTAGCGCCAGCGTTCGTCTCCTGAACGGGGTTGTTTTAGTTTTTCCGGGTACTAGATTGAAGCCTTATGCTTCGCCAGGAGTTTCTTCTGGTTTCGCCGATTTCAGTGGGCGCTCTTTCACCATGAAGATTGTTACGGTTGCGGCAACCATCAGTACTGCTGCAATCTCGAAGATGTGCTGCAGGCTATGAGAGAATGCACTCGTCACCTTGGTCGAGAACTTCGTTTGGTTGTCCTTAAATTCAGTTTTTGCAGCCTTTGCGTACGGAGCTGGCAGCTGAGTAAACTGCTTGTTGGCAGCATCGGTAATCTGCGTCTTCACGTCTGGCATATTAAGGGTCAGCATAGTATTCACGTCGTTAAAGTCACCAAGTTTCGAAGCAGCCGGGCTTGACTTAATCGTGCTCACGTACGGCGTGCTCTGAATGTTACCAAGGCCAGTGATCAGGCCGGCGGTCAGCATGGCACCAAAAACAGCCGTACCGATCGTTGAACCGAGCGAACGGAATAACTGGTTAGAGCTGGTAGCCGCACCGAGTTCTTTCATACTAAATTCGTTCTGAATAGCAAGGTTAAGGGTTGGCATGGCAATACCCATACCAAGTCCGGTGAAGACCATGATGGCAGCTTCGAGGGCGTAGCTACTATGTGCGTTCAGCATTGAAAACAGGAAGACCGTCACCGTCGCCACCGAGAAACCGATCTGCATAAAAATCTTGTACTTACCAATACGTGAGATAACCTGACCAGAGGTAATTGAACTTGTTAGCATGCCGGCAATCATCGGCAGTAGCATCAAACCAGATTGCGTTGGCGAAGCCCCAAAGACCTGTTGGTTAAACTGGGTCAGATATAGAATCGAACCCATGAAAGCGGCGCCAAACAGTGACATCGCGATCATAATCAGCACAAAGTTCCAGTTACGGAAGAAGTGAAGTGGCAGAACTGGTGAATGAGCCCGTTTTTCAACCCAGATGAACAAGCCAAGGGCAACAGCGACCACCGCATACATAACGAGGCGGAGCTGCACAAGATCCCAGCCGCTCCAACTGAGGAAGCCAGAGAAAATACTCTGCGTATTGTCGACGGCGAAGATGAAGAGACCCAGCACAATCGATAGCAACACAGCACCGGCGTAGTCGATTTTTGGTTTGTTATCGTGACGCAGCGGCGGACAGAACACGGCCAACATAATGAAGGCGACGATACCCACTGGAACGTTAATGAAGAACGTCCAGCGCCAGTCGGTAACAGCGCCGAGGATGTGCTGACCATCGGTCAACCAACCGCCAAGGAGCGGCCCAATGACCGAGCTCAGGCCGAAGACGGCACCGATCAGCCCCTGCCAGCGGCCTCGTTCGCGAGCGGCAAACAGGTCACCAATAATGGTGAAGGCGTTAGCGGTAATAATACCCCCACCGATACCCTGCAGGGCACGGTCGAGGATGAGCTGTGTGATATCGCCACTAACACCGCTCAACATGGAGCCAAGGGTGAAAATTGCCACACCAATCAGCAGCAGCATACGGCGACCAAATAGGTCGGACAGTTTACCGGCAATCGGTACGGTGAGGGTGGTCGTCACGAGATATGCCGTGACAACCCAGCTCAGTGAATCATAGGCATTAAACTGCTCTGTGATCTTCCCGAGCGCGGTTGCGATAATGGTCTGGTCGAGCGACACCAAGAACATACTGGCCATAACTGAAATCATGACGATGATCTTGGTACGCAGACTAAGATGATGATGCATTATACTTCCTTACTTATTATTTTGGTTATTTTGCTTCAGCAGACTTGTTGGCGCCCTTTTTCATAGAATCGAACTGCTCAATTTGAAGATTGAGGTGTTGGATAAACTCCTCAATACTTTCGCTTGGTAGCAGCACGAGAACTTTTTTATCACCACCGCCCACAACAAACAGTTCCTGGCCAGTTTCTAGTCCGAGCTCTTCGCGAGCTTTGGCCGGAATCACAATTTGTCCTTTGGTACCGATGGTTGCGGTGCCATATAGCCTCTTTTGATGCATATGTAATAAGTATAGCTTGGTATGAAAAGTATGTCAAGTATAACTAGGCCACAGATATAATAGCGAGTGATTTTTCAACCCGGAGTTGCCGAGCCGGATGTGAACGCAACCAGTCATCAACGGCTTTTGCTGCCCCCGGTAAGGATTCGTTTGCGTAATCGTCAACCACAATGGTTGCGCCAGGAGCCAGCTGTGGCCATATTAGCTTGAGCGGGTCAAGAATTGAATGGTAATAGTCACCATCGAGATAGGCAAACGCTACTGTTTCCGGCACGTCGGCAGTTGTTAACTCAGAAAACCACCCCTTTTTAATAACTGGCATCGGCACATTTGCCTGCTTTAAATTACGAATGAGCTGGGCTTTAGTGGCCAGCAGTTCGCCCTCTTTAAACTGCTCGCCAGCCGGGCTCTGGTCTTCGGTTGCTTTTGGCGGCAAGCCTTCAAACGAATCATATAAATAGAGCGAGCGCCCACTGCCCTGAATATCTTTTGCCAGAAATACGCTGGTCGTGCCTACATAACAGCCAAACTCAACCACATCGCCCGGCACCGCGCTTTGCGTCACACGCGACAGCTCACGCCGAATAATCGCGATCTCAGCTTCACTAACTTGATTAGACAGGAGCGCCAGGTCAGGCGGCCTATTCGTCTTGCGACGGGCCATCGGAATCGTTGTCTTCCATCTCTTCTAGGTGATCATTTTGATCAGGGTCATCAACATCGTCTTGACCGTTTTCAAAATCGTAGTGAGCCAGCTCTTCACCTAGTTTGTTCGCTGGTACGCCAAGCTCTTTTGAAGGATCGTCATTTTGTTCGTCCATAATCGGGTCGGTTTCGTTTGCCCGTTGGTCGCTATCATCGTGCCTAAGAGTGTAATCGTCGTCTGCCATCATTGCCTCCTTTATTACTTACATATCTATTATACCCGCGCAAAAATAGAGTTCAAAATCTGGATGTTATAATGAGTAGAGAGCCCCCGCGGCCGAGCGAGTGTATTTGAAATCTACGAGAGGAGGTACAGGGTGTCAGAAACCACTGACAATCTACAGAACTCAGCGAATAGAATCGAGAAACAACTCACCTCACCTACGGTGACCTTACTCTTAATAATATCTTCGATTGGCGCCTTAATTTATCTTGCCTATTTGGTGCAGCCATCGTACCGCGGTGATGCATTACCCTATACGCTAGCCCTCGTTGCCGAGTTGTTCATTATTGCGCAAGGATTGCTGTCGTTTTGGACGATTTTGAGCGGCCGGTTCAATCCGCGCAACTTTGAATACCATAGCGCCCAGGCCAAGTTGTACAATGCCTCGGTCGGCAAATCAGCAATTAAAATTTTGAAGGAACGCGGTGCCCGGACAGCCCGTAGCGTGCCGATGTATGTTGATAACAAGCCAATTACGGTGGATGTGTTTATTACCGTCTACGGCGAACCGCTGGAGGATATTCGGGCGACCGCTAAAGCGGCACGCGATATTTATGGCCGCCACACTACCTATATTTTAGATGACGGTAAGTCAGATGATGTCATGGCGCTTGCCAAACAGTTAGGTATTTCGTATATTCGCCGTCCGACGAATGAACACGCGAAAGCCGGTAATATTAACTACGCACTTGCCCACACCAGCGGTGATTTTTTCCTGATTCTTGACGCCGACTTCGTAGCCGACCCGACAATTTTGTACGAAACGATTCCGTTTTTTGAAAATCCAAAATTGGCTTTCGTGCAAACACCACAGTTCTACGATAACCAAATCAATTTCGTCTCGGCGGCGGCCAACTTTATGCAGAATGTATTTTATTCGCTGATTCAGTCGGGTAAAAATCGGTTCAATTCTGCTTTTTGCGTGGGAACGAACGTGGTTTTTCGCCGCTCGGCGGTTTTGGATATCGGCGGGATGTACACAAAATCGAAATCGGAGGATATCTGGACCTCGCTCAAACTGCACGAAAAAGGTTATGAGTCAGTCTATATTCCATCGGTGCTGGCGGTCGGTAAAACGCCGGAAACGATGATGGCCTATTCCAAGCAGCAACTCCGCTGGGCAACCGGCAGTTTCGAAATTTTCATTTACCATCAGCCATTCTTTCGCCGGCAATTGACGATCGACCAGCGTTTGCAATATTTTGCCACTACCTCCTATTACTTCGTTGGCTTTTCAGTATTTCTCTTGCTCCTCTTGCCGCCCCTCCAGATTTTCTTCAACCTCTCCCCGATTTCGACGAGCATTCCAGCCTGGGAGTGGGCCCTGCTCTATAGCGGTTTTTACGGTTCACAGTTAATTCTTGCCTTCTACACAATGGGCGGGTTTAAGTTTAAAACGCTTTTGCTTGCTAACTCTTCGTACCCAATCTACATCAAAGCCTTTTTTAATGCTCTGTTTCGACACGAGCAGGCATGGCACGCCACCGGTAAACGCACCAAGTACGATTCACCTTTTAACTACATCCGCATTCAGACGTATACCTTCATCTTCCTCCTGCTCACCAGTGTGGTTGGCGTCGCGAAAGCCATTTATACGGATCAATTCTCTATCGCCCTCGGCTGGAACCTGCTTAATATGTTCGTCTTTGGCTACTTCGTCACGATGGGGCTGGTCGAAGCCCACAAGCTGAAGAAGATGGAAAAAGCGGCAGCCATAATGCCAGAAATTGAAGAACCACCTGAGCCTCAAGAGCCAGACGAACCTCTTACCCAACAGGAAGACGTGAAAGGAGCAAGCGCATGAGTATCACCGGACGACTCCGTTTAATATTTGGTATCATCTTTGTGATTTTACTGGTCATTGGTTTGACCACCTACCTAAACTATACAATGTCACTCGCCCAATCTATTAAGGGAGAGATAGCCTCCAACGGCATCTCTGTCGGTAGCGACTACGCCGGTCTCGTTGTCCAGCAAAAGGTGCAAGTTGGCGAGAAAGTGAAAAAAGGCCAAACGATGTTTGAGATTCAAAGTACCCAGCTTAACCAAGACCTCACGAGCGGTCATGTCTCGGCAAAGTCTCTGTCATTTAAGGTTGATCCGACGACTAACTATGCCGTCTTAGTGGCGCCAAACGACGGTATTGTGCGAACCATTTATTATCAATCTGGTGCGTATGTTCCGACTGGTAGCGTCCTGGCAACGGTTGATACAGCCCAGTCACTCTACGTTGAGGCCACGTTCCACCTCTCGCCTCCCGATTTCGCGCGCATTGATAAGAACAGCCAGCTGGATTTGAAATTTCCAGATAACAGCACCAGGCGGGCAACTATCTACTCGGTGACCCTGACGCCAGATAAAACAGGTGCAGTTGACACGGTTGTGAAGGCCCGAATTCAAGGCATTGATTTAAATAACTTTCAGTTTGCGGTGGGCACGCCGATAAATGCGACGTTGCACCTCAAACAGGCGCACTGGTATCAAGCCCTCACTAACTACATTAAGGAGTTGTTCCAACCAACCGGGAGGTAAGTATGATAATTCGCCGAATCGTTGTTTTTGGCGGGGTAGCTGCCATTGTCATTGCCGGCGCAGTCACCGCGCTTGCCCTGTATCTCCATGGTCGTACTCCGGCATCGCTCGCCGATAAGCAGCCGCTTGCAAGCTTGCCGAAAAAAAGCGGCTCTGCGGTAAATCTTTCACGTGTCGCCCCGAATGTCATGCCGCCAACTAATTCATGGCTGAGTGGTGCCGTGCTACAAAAAACGCCGGATGCCGTTTATCCAATGCCGCTTAGTTTTTTACCGAAAGATACCGGTTTTGAGATCAGTTTACCAACGATAACAGCTCAGGCAACCGTCATTACCGGCGAACACACACCAGATGTGCCGGTGACAATTGCCGACGCAACAACCTTTCAGCTGACGCGCTACGACAAAATATCAGCGACGCTCTCCTATAGGAGCGGTACGTCGACTCTTGGCACCCTGACTCTCGCCGAAGGCTCGCCGTTCGTGTTTTATCGGTCTAAAAATACTACCAATCTGCGCGTTATGAATGTCATGGCCACCGAAAATAACAGTTCTTCGTATATGCGTTTCAAAGTTGGTGCGCACAGCTATGCTATCGCGGCGTATGATTCGGCGAAACTCGATTTCCAGAATGGGTCAATTGCCATTACGGCGCCAAAAGGAAGTTTGGTAACATTTTATGGCCTGCCTGATGCAAGCGGTGATCCGCTCCATGATATCGCCGCTAATGAACTCGACAGCGTGAAGACAGCGTGGTCGAACAACATGAGCAACGCAACCACGACGCTTACCTACCACACAGTGAACGGCAAGGCGACCGCCATCGTGCCGATGGCTTACAGCAAGACGGTTTCCTCTGAGAATAAACTCGGGACCTACGCCAGTTTGTACGGTACAATGACCGCCCAAAAAGGCCCCGCTGTTACACTTGAGGCTCCAAAGGTGGCGCCAGCGAATAAGCTCGATTTGTCTCATCTTTCGAGTGCCGATAAAGCGGTGCTCACGAGCCAACTTCACAGCGACATTACCGCTACTTCTATTATCGCCAAAGACAGCTACAATGCCGGAAAACAATTAGCACGGGCGGCGAATCTGCTGCAAATAGCTGAGTCATTAGGCCAAAAAGACGAGGCGAAACAATTAATAGCAATGCTAAGCTCGGCTTTCGATAGTCGCTTAACCGCTCAATATTTTTACTACGATACCGATCTTCATGGCATCGTGGCCAATCAAATAGGCTTTGGCGCAGAAGATTTCAACGACCATCATTTCCATTACGGCTACTGGCTCTATGCGGCAAGCATTCTTGGTAGTTACGATAAATCGTTCGTCGCAAAAAATGCAGACCTTCTGAACTTACTCGCAGCTGACATCGCCTCCTATCAATCATCGGCTGATTTCCCGGCTACTCGCTACTATGACGCATACGCCCAACACTCCTGGGCGGCCGGTTTGGCACCGTTTAGTGACGGCAACAATCAGGAATCAAGCTCAGAAGCTCTTAATGCCTGGAACGGCGTAGCGTTATGGGGGCAGCTTACCGGTAATAGAGAGCTAGCCTCGACCGCAAAATGGATGTTAGCCGGTGAAGCACATACCGCACAAGTAGCATGGCGCCAACCGTCATCGACACTGCAAACATCATATCTAAAAGGCTACAATAGCTCCGTCAGTTCGCTCAACTTTGGCGGTAAGCGTACCTATAATACATTCTTTAGTGATGAAGCTAGCGCCAAACTTGGTATTCAACTGATTCCCCTCAGTCCGGCTATGACCGTCTTCAAGAATGACAAGGACATACAAAAGACCGTCACTGCGTCAGTCAACGACAACTTCAATCAGCCGCTGGGTGATTACGATTTAATGTATCTGGCACTCGCAAGCCCTAGCGAAGCTCGTTCACTGCTCACTCAGCAGACTCAGATTGACGACGGCAACTCAAAAACCTATATTGAGGCCTGGATTTACTCGCTGAGCGATTCCTAGCGATTATTGCTGTGGTGGCTGGCCGTTACCGGCGCTGTGCTGGCGAAGAATGCGGCGCTTGTAACTGCGGAGGAAGAACCAGATACCGAAGACGATGGCCGCGAGGATAAGGATACCCGCACCGGCTGCGATAAAGGCCAGCACTGGAATCACCCAGAAGGTGCGTTGTACTTCAATCGTTGTGTTGTTTTGACCGTAGGTAAACGTCGCAATCACAGTATAATGGCCAAATTTGCTAATGTTTTTAAGCGGTACATCCCAGCGGCGCGCACCGTCTGGCAGCACCATGTCGCGAGGCTGATCGATGTTAAAGTCGCCTTCGTAAACGATCGTGCTACCCTTTTTAACAGCAATCTTGCCGAACGGGCCTTCTTGGATGTTACCTTTGTTCTCAAACCGCACAAAAGCCGTTAGGTTATCAGGCGAGTTAAACAGGCTGGCTGTCTTTCCCTTCTGCTGCACTTCAAAGTTAGTCAAGTTCATTTGTTCGGTGACAGGGCCTGGCACAGTCAACAGAATCAGTGAAGCTGCGTTAGCGCTCAAGTTCACCTGGCCGCCACCATCTGGTGAGGTTGGCGTAAAACGGATGGCACCGAAGTAACCGCCGGCTTGGGCGTCTTTTGGCACGGTAATGACAACTTTAATGGCTGCGCTCTTGCCAGGAGCAATTGTTACAGGGGCAATTGGCGAAAGGAAGCGCTTCAAGCTGTGGCTCGGCGCATATTGGTTTGGATCCAAAATCAGAGATGGTGTTCCGTTTTCATCGGCTGAAACAAAGTCGTTTTCAACTGGCGTAATAGCAATCGTCTGACTGGTTGGGTTTGAGACACCGACCTGAATCGTTTTGCTTTGGCCGGGATTAATTTGTATGTCGGTACGGACTGGAGCGATTTTAAGGACATTGGCAGCATTTGCAGCATATGCCGCTGAGTGCAGCCCAGAAAAAGTAACGATGACGCCCATCATAACCACGGCTAACACGCTTAGAATACTTGTTTGAAGACGATGTTTCATAGACAGACGTTTGTTCCCATTTACCTAACTGTTCCCATCATAACAGATGTGTTTATGTTTGCAAATTGAGTAAAACAACACCTCGGCGATACCGAGGTGTTGCAGAGAATAAACTAGTTGTTTTGATTAGAACTTAGCGGTTGCAACTAGGCTTAGATCAGCCGAGTATGTACCTGCTGGAGTATTAGGGCCAGCAGATGCCGCAAAGATAAGTGGCATATTCTCATTGTTTACTGGAGCATTGTTGGTGTCGATGATTGGATCACCATAATTACTGGTAACACCAGTACCATCACCAAGAACATAGTTCAGCTTGTAGCCAGTGCTGTTGTAGTAAGCACTGCTATCAGATGTACCGGCAGCCTGCAGTGTGCCAATTGGGCTTTCTGCACCCGTCGTTGCACTAGCGGTGCCTAATTTCACACCAAAAGTACCAGTACTAGTATCAACACCGCTGGTTAGAGCTGGGGCGATACCACAGCCGTGGGCATTCGTGTCGGCACCCGCACGGACCAAACCGCCACAACCTTTTGTGCTGCTCTGAAGGCTCACAACAGCTCCACTGGCAGCATTGGTTGAAAGTTGCGTATAAATGGTTCCTGTACTTAGAGCCGTGCTGAGGATAGTATCACTTCCAACTTGGTCACCAAGCTTCAATGTTGGTGGCAATGCACCAGTTGTATTATCGCAGTTTGCGTGACCAGTTTGCGAAAGGTCATTACCCGCAACACAGAAAGTCATACTTTCTTGCACGATAGCTGAGACTTCAGTGGTATCGGTAATACCAATTGCCACACCACCTTCATCAGCGAAAGCACCAAGAGATGTCGCAGTTGCCGTACCAGCGGCAGCAACGTTAGCTGTAGTATAAGTTACGATACGTGCATACAATGGATCGGTTGTTGTTGGGTTCTTAATACCGTCGAACTCCGCAGATACTGGAGTATCTGCAGTCAAGTCACCAGTGACCTCTATCTTATTTGTACTCGCGGTAATACCAGAACCACTGACACCACTAGCGTCAAAACCAGTAGGTGCAGTACAGGTGTCGCCAGCAACTGGACTTTCTTTACAAAAAAAGATGTCATACGCAGCTGCATCCTGCGTTGGCGTAAATTTCACTGTATATTTTACGCCTGTTGCACCTTTTGATGAGCTACTCAACGCAACCGATCGCGTTGATAATTGCGCAGCTGACACAATGGTAGGTGCTATTGCCGCCACTACTAATGCCACTAACGCAGCTAACGCACCCATATTCACGCGCGCTAGACGATTGATATTTGAAGAGAACCTCATTTTCCCTTTTTCCTCACATTCCTCTATTTGTGTTGATTGGTTACGACATCAGTTTAACACAATGTTGCTTATGTTTGTCAAGAATATTTTCAGAAAAGCCGCCGAGTTATCCACAGGCTCTCGGTAAACCTACTCGCCGCCGTATGCTTCGCGGTCGCGCTCCATCTTTTTACGGAGAGAGATCAACTGGCTTTGGCGGCCAAACCAGAACGTTGGAATAAGCAGTACAACCGAAACAGCCGCCGGAATCCATTCGACTTTTGGTGGAGCGGTGGTGCTTGATTTATCACTAGTCGCTGCCCCTGTTGAGCCATTAACTTGTCCGCTGGCGACCGACACTAACTGCAGGAACGCACTTACCCCATTTACATCGGTGACCGTCACGCTTGTTTGGTAAATACCCGCTTTTGTATAGACATGGCTAAGATCCACTACGCCCGAAATTGATTGGCTCTTCAGCTCGGCTTTTGTGCCATCACCCCAGTCAATGCTAAAGGCGTACGGCCCGTTACCACCCGAAAGCTGAAGTGGCCAATCTAACTCCGTACCGGCCGCCGCTGAACGACGACCATATGAACTGGTCAGCGTAATCAGCGTCCCAAAAGAGGTAAAGTGGGCGTTGTTGTACGTAATCGTGTTCGTATTAGTGGCCGGCCCCGCCTGCCCCAAATCATCGTAGTCGATAGCCGTAATATCGTTATTACCCACAAACAACGTAATTTGCAGGCTAAAGGTACCATCGTTACACATAACAGAACCGGTAAGCACGTTGTTGTCGTACACCTCAACCAGCAGGCCTTTCGGGCAGATACCGGTGACTGTGGTTGGCGAACTACTAGCCGCACCACCACTCCCCGGCGTCGCCACCGTAGCACCAACCGTTGGTGGTGGCTGCGGTTTCGTTGCTTCGAGGCCGTACGAGCCTGGTTGTGGTGCCGGCGTTTGTATCTGAGTAATAGCGTGCGCCGGTCGCGCAAAAATAATCGCCACCAAAAACACGAGCAAGCACAGGCCGAGAATACTCGGAAGTGCTGCTCGTGAATTGATACGAAAGTGATTCGTCATACTACCGCTTATTGTAACGTGCTTACGTTATTTTCGGTACAACGATTTGCGTGTGCCGCCGCGGCGCAGTGATTTACGGAGCTTATGGACCAAGCGCCAGACGAAGAACGCGATGATGAGGACAATGACAAGGAAGGTAATCACAAACCACCATGGTAAGTACCAGAAGCCACCAGAACCAGTAACTTCTTTGGTTTGGTTGCCGTTCTGGCCATAAAAACCATCAAAGGAAATTGAATAGTAGCCTGGCCATAATCCTGGGTTATCACAGGTTTGTGTGTGAGTAGAAGATCCCTGGAAATCAGCACTCTGCTCCTTAAGTTTTATACAGGAGGTAAACGTTCTTGTTTGCCCAATCAAGGCTAAAGAGCCAACTGGATTAATGTCATTAATAGCAATTTTCTTACCAAACATGTACTTCATAGTAATAGTACCTGCCGGGCTTTCTGTAACGTTTCCTTCGTTTTTAAGAGTGTAGCCTATATTAACCGGCTGTTTAGTTGAAGTAAATTTATACTCCCCTCCGTTTGCAACCGCACTAGAAAGGTCAAAAACTCCAAGTTGCTTCAGGGCCAGATTTTCATTTACTTTACCTGGCACCGAGACAAAAACAAGTGTTACACCCGAAGCGCTCAGACCAACATTTAGCCCAGATCCCGACCCTGCTGAGTAGATAATGGCGCTATAGTAACTACCCGCCCCAACATTTTTAGGGATCGACACGCGAATCTTAATTGACTTACTGCTACCTGCAGGAATGGTTACGGATTCAGGTACCGTCATGTAAGGTTTCAAAGACCAGGTGGTTTGAGGTGCATTGGGGTCAAGGAAAAGCTTCGGTGTACCCGTGTTATCGGTGAAGCTAAAATCAATCACTCGTAGACTCAACTGTAAATCATTCACTGAGTCCATATTAGTAATGTTTAGGGTGTCGTTCTGAGATTTTCCAGGCTCAATCTGATAGTTCTTTCGTGGATCAATACTTAACGATGACGACGAGACGGCATTTGCAGGCAGCGCCGGCGCAATAGCTGAGATAACCGCCGACATCACCACCAAGGCGACGGCAATAATGCTTTTTAAGCGTTTCATTGTTCTTTCTTTTCCCTCACTTTAACAGTATAAGTATAAGCCGTATTGTACCATTAAAAACGACCACTGGCTATAAAGGTAACTGTTGTGCTATATACACCAGGACGAAGGCTTGGACTAGAGTTAACTATATAGCTAATAGTAAATTTTTCCATCAAGCTGACATTTGGTGAGTACGCCACAACATCTCCTGGCACATATTTATATTTATCCGTTTGGCTATAGTCTGGCGCCGGTACCGCATTTGACCAATCACCTTCTGGATTACTCCCAACATACGGCTCATTATTAGCCACTAAGTTGATCCCAAACTGGTTCACTCCCTTTTCACTAGGTGTTGGTGTTTTTAATCCTTCAATCACGTTCGTACCAGCAGCAAGAGGTGTGCCATCCGCGGTAATAGCAAATCCGCCACTCGCGTTCGTGCCGACCGCCATTTGTGACTGTGCTGTCAATGTCTCCGTAGGGCTGAGGTTACCCATGTCACTGTAATAAGTATCGTTCGTGCTAGCACAATTGTCGTCTACCTGCTGAGCCAAGCAGAAGATGAGCATCGGCGGTACTTGTGTTTGCAAAGTTAAGCCATCGGTCACTTGCCCCATGACTGTACCAAAGTCGATTTGCGGACCAGTGCCGTCGCTACTCGCAAGGCTCTTTAGGCGGATAGAAAAGGACTGCCCAGGATCATTCGGGTTCACGACATTACTAAAAGTATAGACGGAATTACCAGGGCCAATCATCCTTGGCGCACGGGATAGTACAATGTGATTTGGTGATTTTGGCACAATTGAAAAACCAGTTTCACCTGTTTGGCTAGTAAGCTGGATTTGAGATATATCAAGTCCTGGTGGCGACACACAAGGGTCTTCAGGAAGTGGATCAATACAAAATAGCATATCGAGTGAGCCGACTGCTTCGGGGCTCATATACTGGAGCGAGAGCTTCCAGGTGGTCGTTGCGCTCGGCACTGAACTTTGCATGAACAAGCCACGAGTCTCAAAACGAGTCGACGCCCCTACCGGCACCATGAAAACAAACAACGCTAAGACTAGTGACAAAAACTCATCCGAAAGAATATAGCGCCACTTAATCGCGTGAGCATGAAACCTAACCAACTTATGGTGCATATCGCTATTGTACTAAAGAATGTTGGTTATGCGTAGAGAGCTAAACTAAAACCGACCCTTTGCAGGGTCGGTTTTATAGTTACTACTTATTTAGTTCTCTAGTATTGAGGAGCTGCGATGTAGTTAACCTTGGTTGTGTAAATACCAGCTGGAGTCGTTGCAGCGATATTACCGATGTAACGAATCTTACCAGTTGCACAGTCAACGACACTTTGGTCTTCACTGGCAAGAGGAACTGGAATGTGGTCAGAGTTAGGGTCGAAGGCAAATGATGTGTTAACACTGTGGTCAGTATTATCATCAGCGTGCGAGTAACCTTCTCCACCATTCACAACACCTGAACCGTTGTTGTAGTTAGTAGCTGGGCGAAGTGAAGTAGCACCGTTGCCGTCATAGTCGTGATCACCGATCGCAACCATTAATGATGGCTTTTTGAATGTAGTAATACTTGCAGTTGACATGTCGGCCGCGACGCTTGCATCCACACCAGTACCAGCAAGGATGCCGCTAGCCGTGTTGTCAGCACCGCTCTCGAAAACATGGCCTGAAGTACGTTCTACACTATAGTCTACAGCGTAGTTAGGGTTTGAATTTGTCGGGGTGCCCGTTGGAGCCTGATCTTTATTTGTCTCATCAAGAGCCAGGCCAAATTGCTCTGTTCCGATACTAGGCGTTTGTTTGGTTGCCCCGATAGGTGCAATCTTGTCACCTTCAGTGTTACTCAGAGTGTTGCCCGCATAGTACACAGTTGCACCAGCAGATGCGTTGGAACTGAGCCTAAAGTATGAGTGTGTACTAAAGGTATGTTCAGTACTTAGGGAATTTTCTTGATTCTCATCTCCAAGCAATAGAGTGTTCTGTGGGTCGGATGGACTCATCCCACCCAAGATTGGATTACAAATACCGTGAACTGTGTATTTTCCATCACTTGCAGTGTTTAGTTGTGAATCGTTTAGCGTATCAGGATCAACTGTACCAACTGAGAAGCTCATGGTTTCCAAGACCTTCGTCTGAATCTCAATTGAGAGGTTCATCACATTGGCAACCGTCACACCACCATCGAGAATGTTGGCATCGGTTAGTGAAGTATCACTTTTGTAGTCATTGATTTTTACAAAGAATGCACCTTCACCTGGGTTAGTAATGTAGTTATTGTCTGTACCAAAGAAGATAACCTTTACCCCGGTACCGGCTGGGAGATTGAGTCCAGTTGCGTTGGTCAAGGTAATATAGTTTTTCTTACCGGTGACAAGTGCATCATCACCAACTTGACTACCGTCGCCACCGGGAGTGGTACCACCACCAACCTGCTGTCCGTCTTCATTATTAGTGACAGCCATCGTCCAGGTACCATCGCTTTGCGCCCAACTACCAGTGTGGTTGTCGAGGATAACGAAGTTACCCTGGCTATCATTGCGGTTTGGTATAGCAACAACATTACCATCAGTATCGACAAAAGCGTTTCCGCTATTATCTACCTGCGTAGGGCTTGAGGATGCGACATTTAAGTCACTCTTATGATCAGCAGCACTGTCAGATCCACGAGTATATGTACCGTCGCCATTGTCGGTCGTACCGTCATTACCAGGTGCCGAACAGGTGCCAGCAGGTGCCGTACAGTATTGGAACGAGAACCCCTTTACCGGGTTGCTCGACGAGCTATCGGTACTCACCTTAAATTGGAAGGTGTTACCAGTCTTTTGACCGTTTGCACCACTGTTTGGTGCGGCATAGGTAGAGTTACCCGAGCCGTCCGTATTATCCCACCCCGGAGCCGAGCTCGAGAGTGTCAAACTACGTTCGGTTAGCGGGTTCAATGCGTCTGCGAAAGCTGGTGCCGCGAAAGAGGAAAATGTTCCTAAGACGACACCAACCGCAGCAAGCAGCGATCCTGCACGCCGAGCGGTTGATTTGAGTTTATACATTTTTGTATATCTCCTTGTGTGTTGTTGTTTTAAATTTGGTGGACATCCTTTTACAAGGCTTACAGCCGAATTTTAGCACTAGCTGTATGGCATATGCAATAGGTTTTTTCCACAATATTGTACAAAACACAATTTTCCACAGTTCTGTGGAAAACACTAGTACGTTGGAACCACTACCGCCGAAAGGTCAGTAAGATAATGCCCAGCCGGGGTGGCGTTCGAAATGTTCACAATCATACTAATGGTATACGTCGTTTGTCCGGACGCTTTAGGGCTGTGAGCAATCGTATCGCCACTGGCGTACATAAATTTATTCGCTGTCTTGTAATTATCGTTCGCGATGCCAAAGCTAGTACTACTCGACGGCACCTGCACCGGATCTGCCCCAAGGCTTGGGCTTGTGTTTGCGACCACGTTAATACCAAACTGTTCCGTCCCGGCTTTCGAGGCCGTCGGTGCGGTGAGCGACTTTAGTGTATGGCCATTATACTTTGGCGGATTACCAAGGATTTGGAGGGCGTAACCCCCGCTGAGGTAACTCTCCACCTGTACCGTCATGGTTTTAGTGGCGGTTTTGTCGCTACTGAGTAAGCCAAGATCAGAACTGCCGCCATCAACCGACACGAGCAGCTCCGGGTGACTGCTGGTAACCTGGCCAAAGTTAGCCGTGTTG
>Ga0164242_10004356_pt1 | contig 15923 bp, 9 predicted proteins | sample OricomgcompostMG_FD_108783 | JGI IMG/M metagenome (GOLD analysis project Ga0164242, IMG submission 108783) | Miracle-Growth compost microbial communities from Emeryville, California, USA - Original compost - Miracle growth compost (MG) ... | reverse complement strand
GTACGTCGATCCTGATCATGGTCGGCGTCGCCCTCGACACGGTGAAGCAGATCGAGAGCCAGCTCCAGCAGCGCAACTACGAAGGATTCCTCCGCTGATGAGGTTGCTGATCATGGGCCCGCCAGGTGCGGGCAAGGGCACACAGGCCAAGTTCATCGCCGACCACTTCGGGATCCCCGCGATCTCGACCGGTGACATCTTCCGCGCGAACGTCTCCCAGGGGACGCCGCTGGGCGTCGAGGCCAAGCGCTACATGGACGCCGGCGAGTACGTGCCCGACGAGGTCACGAACAAGATGGTGCGCAACCGGATCGACGAGCCCGACGCCGCGCACGGCTTCCTGCTCGACGGCTACCCGCGGACCCTCGCGCAGGTCGAGGAGCTAGACGGGATGATCAAGTTCACCGGTCATCAGCTCGACGCGGTCGTCGTGCTGACCGTGGACTCCGAGGAGATCATCCAGCGGCTGCTGCAGCGTGCGCAGACCGAGGGGCGAGCCGACGACACCGAGGACGTCATCCGTCGTCGTCAGGAGGTGTACGTCGAGCAGACGCAGCCCCTGATCGAGGTTTACAAGGCCCGCGGCCTGGTGCACGAGATCGACGGTCTCGGCGAGGTCGATGACGTCACGAAGCGGATCTTCGCCGCCCTGGACGTCGTACCGGAGAGCTGAGCCCGATGGGATTGCTCGACCGCGGCGTCGAGATCAAGAGGCCCGAGCAGATCGTCGCGATGCGGCGCGCGGGCCTCGTCGTCGGCGAGACGCTCGAGGTGCTCCGCGCCGCAGTGCGGGCTGGGATCTCCACCGGTGAGCTCGATGCGATCGCCGAGGACTCCATCCGCAGTCGCGGCGCGACGCCGTCGTTCCTGGGCTACCAGGGCTTCACCGGCTCGATCTGCGCCTCGGTCAACGAGGAGGTCGTCCACGGCATGCCCGGCGACCGGGTGCTCGTCAAGGGCGACGTCATCTCGATCGACTGCGGCGCCATCGTGGACGGCTGGCACGGCGACGCTGCCATCTCGGTCGCCGTCGGCGATGTTCCTGCCGACGTGACCCGGTTGATGGAGGTCACCGAAGGAGCGATGTGGCGCGGCATCGCCGCGGCTCGGCTCGGCGGCCGGGTGACCGACATCTCGCACGCGGTCGAGGGGTACGTGAAGCGCAACGGCCGCTACGGCATCCTTGAGGACTATGTCGGTCACGGCATCGGCACCGCGATGCACCAGCCGCCGAACGTGCCGAACTTCGGCAAGGCTGGCAAGGGACCGAAGATCGTGGAGGGACTCGCGCTGGCGATCGAGCCGATGATCACCCTGGGCACCAAGGAGACGGTCGTCCTCGACGATGACTGGACCGTCATCACCACCGACGGCTCCTGGGCGGCTCACTTCGAGCACACGATGACCGTCACCAAGAACGGCACCTGGGTCCTCACCGCCCTCGACGGAGGCGAGGAGATGCTTGGCAGGCTTGGCGTCCCCTTCGGCCCCCTCGCCTGAGCGCACGTGACTGTGTCAGCCGGCGCAGGTCGGTGACGACGGCGCTGACTGGGCAGCCGTCGCTCCCGAGCCTCGAAGCAGGGTCACCTGCACACAGCGCTGGCCGTGGTGGGGGAGGGTGAGCGTGGTCTTGTCGGTCCGCGCCTCGCGCCCGGTGTCGGCCTCACGCCACAGATAGCTGTCGCCGGTCTGCGTGCCACCAGGGACGGTCCAGGTGAACCGCACCTGCGACCCGTGGGCCGTGCCGGTGACCCGAGGGCTCGGCGGCTGGACGGTCTGGGTCACGGCGGCGGCCGGTGGAGGTGTCGTCGAAGGTACGCCGCCCTTTGCCTTGTCGCCGCCGTGACCACCTCGGACCATCAAGGTGACGACCGCGACGGCCGCTACTACGACGACGGCGCCGGTCCACAGCGAGCCTCGCCCGCGGCGTGCGCCCTCCTCGAGCTGCGCGGCAGCAGGGGGATCGGCCGGGACTCGATCCGGCCGCGAGGCCGAGTGCACGACGGGCTGCGACGCCGCGACGCTCACCGGCTTGACCCTGGTGGCATCGTCGGAGGGCGTGGCGGCGTACGTCTGCGTCGACTCGACCGCCACCGGGGTCCGACCGAACCCGAGGTCGGCCTCGATCCGCTGCAGCGACCGGGCGATCTCGAGGGCGGACTGTGGCCTGTGGGCAGGATCCTTGGCGAGGCACTGCTGCAGCAGTCGGTCGAGGGCAGGAGGTACGTCGGGGCGTTGCGTGGCCGGCGGGGCCGCATGCAGGATCCGCGCGACTAGCGCCCGGTCCGAGTTGTCGCCATGCGGAGCTGCGAAGGGTGAACGTCCGACGAGGAGGTTCCAGATCGTGGCGCCGAGGGAGTAGACGTCTGAGGCGACCGAGCCGTGCGAGCGCCCGTCGACCATCTCGGGTGGCGCCCAGGGATAGGACATCCGGACCTCGGTCTCGGCGTCCACCTCGTGCACCAGCCCGGCGATGCCGAAGTCGGTGAGGGCCGGCTCGGAATAGGTGGTGATCAGCACGTTCGACGGCTTGATGTCGCGGTGCAGGATGCCCGAGCGGTGGGCTGTCTCCACCGCACTGGCCAATTTCACGCCCGTCGAGAGAGCTTCGGGGACGCTGAGCGGCGAGGTGCGTACCCGGGCTCCGAGGTCGGGCGGCGGGCAGTAGCGCATCACGAGATAGGGGCGGCTGTCGGCAGTCTGTCCGGCGGTGAGCACCGACACGATGTAGGGATGGCCGGCCAGCCGCGCCATCGCGTCGGCCTCGCTGCGGAACAGCTCCTTCTCCCGGTCCGAGAGCACCAGGTCGGCACGCACTACCTTGACCGCGACTCGCTGGCGCGGCCACTCCTGCTCGTACAGCAGCACGTCAGCGAACCCGCCGGTGCCGAGATGCTGCACGAACGTGTATCCGGGGATGTGGGGCTGGGACACGGGGGCCTTTCGCAGCTGGGGATTCTCTGCCGATTGTGCCGGTTGATTGCTCGACTAGCCGATCGCGGTCTGGAAGGTGACCGGGAAGTCATCGGCCAGGACAAGCCTCCAGCCGGGTTCGAGCACGTGGGGGTCGTGCGGACGCAGTCGGATCGGAGGACGGTCGGGCGCATGCAGCGACGTACCGCCGCTCGAGCCGAGGTCGCGGGCGAGCACGTGCCAGCCGTCCAGCTCGATGGCGGCATGGTTGCGGGACAGGTATGTCAGCTCGGAGGGCAGCTCGACGAGGTGGGGCCACGGCTCGCCGTCCAAGAGGGGCGTCGGGCGCCGTCCCAGGATCACGGCACGGTCCAGCAGCACCCGGCCGCCTTCGGGCAGACACAGCATGCCGAGTGTCGGTCGTGGCACCCGGATCGGTTGCTGCTCGGGAACGGGTGCGCCACAGGTCCGGCAGTACGCCGCAGCGGGCGGGGAGAAGTGCCCCGACGGGCACCACAACGCAGGCACCGTGACACCGGTCGGCTGGCGCAGCGCCCCGGACCGCCCGACGGTGTCGCCGGTGCCCGGGTCTGCCGCGCGGACTCGCGTGCGCCCCTCCGGCGCAGTGGGCGGGGCCGTACCGACAGGCGCGGCATCGGGAATTTGCGACGGGTCGAGATCCTCTGGCGCTGAATTTGCGACGGGTCGGCTGTCTTCTGAGGTGAATCTGCGCCCGCTCGGTGGGGGAGGGGCGGACTGGGCGCGGATGTGCTCAGGTACCTCCGTGATCAGACGCGGCTCCTCGCTCACGGTCCCATCATGTCCGTATCCCGATCACCTCAACCTCGGATGTTTCGACTGGCGGTCTTGTCGGTAGAACCACTGAGTGAGTTTTTCGGGGGCGCGCGGGCGACTGTGGGTGGCCCCTTATCTCGCCCTGGTGCTGGTGGTCACAGGCATCGTGGTCTTCGCGTTGCGCGCCGAGGGCTACCAGACACATCGCGCTGAGCTCAACGACGGCGGTGTCTGGGTCACGAACTCCGCTCTCGGCTACTACGGCCGAGTCAACAAGCCGATCGGACAGCTCGACGGCGCCCTCTTCGCCCGCTCCGACGCCACCCTCGACATCGTCCAGGACGGCGCCGCGGTGGTCGGGGTCGATGTGGCCGGGGGTACCGCCTCCACGATCGACCCGTCCTCGGTGGCGGTGCCCAACGGCTCCACTGCGCAGATCCCGGTCGGCGCTCAGGTGATGATGCACGGGGGCACCCTCGCCGCACTCGACCCTGCGACCGGGAAGGTCTGGGCGATCCCGGTCGACACCACCACCGGCGACCCAGTCGTCGGTGGGATCGACGCGAGCAGCAAGCCGCTCGAGACCGCTGGCGCGGGCGCCACCATGACGGTGACCGCGAGCGGGCGGGTGGTGCTGGCGACGGCCGGCTCGAGGCGCCTGACCACGCTCACGCCGCACGGCAACAGCTACGCCCGCTCCACCACCACGCTTGCGCACGCCCCCGGCAAGGGAGCCACCCTGACAGCGGTCGGCGATCGGGTGGTGCTGCTCGATCCGGCGTCCTCGACGCTGACGGTGGTGGGCGGTGGCCACGCCGCCGTGGACAGCGGCTCGGTGCTGCAGCAGCCCGGGCCTGATGCCGACTCGGTGCTTGTCGCCGACGGCAGCCGACTGATCTCGGTGAGGCTCGACAACGGCTCGATCAGCGTGATCTCGCACGACCTGACCGGTTCCCCGGCGGCTCCGGTACGCCTCGGCTCCTGCGAGTACGGCGCTTGGGGCGGCGCCGGTCTGGTGGTCACCCGCTGTGGCGACGCCACCGCCCAGGTCGGCCAGCTCGGTGCCGGCACGACCAGCAACCTGGTGTTCCGGGTCAACCGCGGACAGATCGTCCTCAACGACACCTCCAATGGCGCGGTGTGGAGCGTCGACAATGATCAGCCGACCCGCCTCGACGACTGGCAGTCGTTCCAGAAGAAGGTCGTGCGGACCAAGAAGAACGACCAACAGCAGTCGAAGTCCTCCGGCGACCGCACGCCGCCGAAGGCACAGCCCGACCAGTTCGGCGCCCGGCCGGGTCGCACCACGGTCCTGCATCCCCTCGACAACGACGCCGCGCCCGCCGGGCGGCTGCTCGCGATATCCGCGGTCCAGGACGTCCGTCCCGCCGGCGCCCATGTGGCGATCAGCCCCGACGGCCAGACCGTCGAGATCACGCTGTCGACCAGGCCGGCTGCAACGACGACGTTCGAGTACTTCATCAACGACGGCAGGCAAAGCGGTGGCACCGCGCATGCGAACGTCACCGTCACCGCGCGCGGTCCGAACATGAACCAGCCCCCGGCCCTGCGCAAGGGCTACGAAGACAAGCAGTGGCACGTGCCGGCCACCGGCGTCCTGACCATGCCGGTGCTGGCCGACTGGCGCGACAACGCCGACGGCGACCCGCTCAGCCTCGCGAACGCTCGCGTCGTCTCAGGCCCGCAGGGGACCGCTGCGCGGGTGACCTCCTCGGGACAGGTGCGCTTCACCGCGGCGGACAAAGGCGGCGACGCCACCGTCGAGTACGGCGTCAGTGACGGCATCGCCGACCCGGTCGAGCACCGGGTCCAGGTGCACGTGCAGGCGCCGGTCGACCACCAGGCCTACCCGGCGACGGCCGAGCCCGACGTGGTCGTCGGCCAGGCCGGCAAGCCGATCACCATCCACCCGCTCGACAACGACCTTCCCGGCTCGGACCCGATCAATCCGGACGCCGACCTCAAGCTCGCCGGGAAGGTCACCTCCGCGAGCGGTGGCCAGGTCCAGACCGATGTCAGCAACGGCACCGTCACGTTCCGCTCCGACCAGCCCAAGACCTACTTCCTGGACTACGACGCCGCCTTCGGCAACGCCGGCTTCTCCCGCGGTCGGATCCGGGTCGACGTGCGCGCCGCCGACCACCCGCCGAAGCCGCCGGTGGCGATGCCCGACAGCCTGACGATCTATGGACAGTCGGCCGGGATGGTCGACGTACTGGCCAACGACGTGGATCCTGCCGGCCAGGTGCTGGTGGTCCAGGGCGTGCAGACCACAACGGCCGGACAGCTGGATGCCTCGGTGGTCGACGGTCGCTGGGTGCGGATCGCTGCGACCCGTCCCGCCATCGGACCCAATCCGCAGGTCGTGCACTACACGATCAGCGACGGCGACCGCTCCGGCATCCAGGGCGACATCGTGGTCAGTCAGAAGCCGGCGCCGACCGACGACACGCCCGTCACCCAGGGCGACCAGGTCACGGTGCGGGCAGGCAATGGCACCCAGGTCTCGGTGCTCGACAACGACTTCAGTCCCGACGGCGAACAGCTGCACCTCGTCACCGACCCGGGCACGAGTGGTGTCGGCGCCGGTCAGCTCGCCGTCACGGACCCGACCCACACCGCCGGCGCGACCGGGCAGGCCTACGTCAGTGGCAAGACGGTGCGGTTCAACGCCCCCGCGAAGGTCACCGATCCGGTCACCGAGACGGTCAGCTACATCGCCGCCAACGAGCGTGGGGTGACGGCGCCGGGCACCTTGAGGGTGACGATCCTGCCCGCCAAGAGTCCCAATCAGCCGCCGGAGCCGACGGTCCTCGAGGGTCGCGTCGTCGCCGGCGACCAGGTCCGGATCACGCTGCCGACCTCGGGGATCGATCCCGACGGCGATCCCGTCTCGATCACCGGGATCTCCTCGGCGCCCACTCTCGGACGGGTGTTGCGGGCCGGCGCCGACTCACTGGTCTATCAGGCATTCCCCAACAGCGCCGGCACCGACGACTTCACCTACACCGTCGCCGATACGCGGGGCGCCACCGCTACCGGCACCGTGCGCGTCGGAGTCGTTCCTCCAGCGATGCCGGCGGCGCCAGTGGCGGTCGACGACACCGCGACCGTCGCACCGGGCCGGACCATGACCGTCGATGTCCTCGCCAACGACCAGGTGGCACCGACGGACAAGGTCACCGTCTCACTCGTCCGGCCGGCACCCGACGGGGTGACCATCGACGCCGATACCGGCGCGATGCGGATCAAGGCGCCGGCGCATGCCGACGGCCGCGAGATCCAGGTCAACTACAACATCAGCGACGGGCTGCAGAGCTCGCAGGCGACTGTCACGCTGCGTACCCAGACCGGCTACGACAACCCGCCGGTGATCAACGACGCCTACGGCACCGACGTGGCCGGCGGTGCTAGCGCCGCCCGAGTCAGCGTGGACGTGCTCAAGGGCGCCTACGATCCCGATGGCCCGATCTCGGCGCTCAAGGTGGCGCAGCTGGAGACGCCGCCCGGCATCTCGGCCCAAGTCCACGGCGGCACCGTCACGATCGACCGCGCGACCACGACCATGGTGGTGCCGTTCGTGGTCACCGACGCCGATGGGGGAGCCGCGACCGCCCGGCTCTACGTCCCGCCGAGGGGCGACGCCACCCCTTACGTCAAGAGCGACGCGATGATCACCGTGCAGCCGGGCCAGGACCTCCAGGCACAGCTGAAGGACTACGTCGTCAACCCGTCCCGCGGTCAGGTGCGCTTCACCCTGAGGAACCAGATCTGGGCCGCGCCCGCAGCCGACGTCAGCGCGTCGATCACCGGCAACGGCACCTTCACCGTGCACGCTGCCAAGGACTATCAAGGTCCGGGCGCTGTGAGCTTCGAGGTGACGACCGGTAAGGCGACAGCGATCCTGACCGTCCCGGTGCAGGTCGGGCAGACCAAGCCCGTCCTACGCTGCCCGAGCGACCCGATCCCGGTCGCACAGGGTCAGAAGATCAACATCGACGTCGGCGCCGTCTGCCATGTCTGGACCGCCGACCAGACCGGAGCACTCACCTACAGCGCCGACTGGAAGACCTCGGCCCCGGGGCTCTCGATCATCCAAGCCCAGGGCAGCCAGATCAGCGTGCAGGCGGCAGGAGGTACGCGGGCCGACACCACCGCGACGCTGCAGTTGCGGGCCGGTGACAGCGACCCGGCCTACCTGCCGATCACAGTGGTAGCGGTGCCGCCGCCGACGCTGGCGCCGATCACCATCGCCGACCTCAAGGCCGGGCAGTCGCGCACGGTCGATCTCGCCCCCTACCTGCATGCTGGTGTGCCGATGCCGCAGCCGCAGGTGCTGTCGGCGACCCAGACGTCTGCCCTCGACGTACATGCGTCGGCTCACGGCTCGTCGGTCACGCTGAGCTCGGGGGCGAAGGCGCACGGCACCGCCACCTTCCGGGTGGTCATGTCGGACGTGGCGGGCGACGCCCCGCCGGCCAACCGGACCGTCGAGGGCCGGCTGACGGTCTCGCTGCAGGCTGCCCCGGATGCTCCGGCAGCGCCCCATCCGGGGCAGGTCGACTCAGGCCAGGTGATGCTGTCGTGGAACGCGCCGCAGGCCAACGGCTCGCCGATCACCTCCTACCAGGTGCGGGCCGACCACGGCGGCCCGATGACGTCCTGCCCGACCACTGCATGCACCGTGACGGGGTTGAGGAACGGCACCGACTACACGTTCCAGGTCCGGGCGGTCAACGCCGTCGGTCCGTCGGACTGGAGCCCGAGCTCGACGGTCGCCAACCCGGACGCGAAGCCGCTCCCGGTGACCGGTGTCACCGAGACAGCGGTCGGCGACGGCTCGGTCACCCTGCGGTGGAACCGGCCGGCGAACGCCAAGGAGACCTCGGCGCTGACCTACTTGATCAGCTACGGCGGCGGAAAGGCGACCCGCACCTCGAAGACGACCCAGACGGTCTCGGGGCTGAGCAACGACAACACCTACGTCTTCTACATCACCGCCATCAACGCCAAGGGCTGGTCCAGCGAGCCGACCGCCTCGGGCACCTACCAGTCGGTCGGCGCGCCGGGGACGCCCGGAGCGCCGACAGTGACCACGACCCCCTCGGCCGACGACAGCGCGGTGGTCAAGCTCAGCTGGGATCCGGTCGACTCCAACGGCCCCGGTCCCGTCCGCTACAGCGTGATCAGCGTCCCGTACGCCGACGGTGGCACCTGCAACCAGGACACCAACGGGATCACCGGCACGTCATGCACCTTCACGGGCATCCAGTACGACGGCACGCAGTATCAGTTCAAGGTCGAGGCGATCGCCCCCGGCACCGGCACCGGTGTTCCCGGCGGCCAGTCGCGTCGGTCCCAGGGGCCGGCGGCGTCGTGGAAGGCGATCGGCCTTCCGGGCAAGTGGGGTAGCTGGTCGGTAGCGCCCACCGGCACCCAGGACCAGGTGAAGATCAGCGGCTTCACCGTGCCGCCCTCCCACGGTGCTGTGTCCACGCTGAAGGTCTACCGCGGTGGCAGCGTCGTCGACACGATCAACGGCACGCCGCCACGGTCGCTGACGGAGTCGACGCCGGACGACCACCAGTCCTACGACTTCCATCTCGAGGTCTGCAACGAGAACGCCTGCAGCCCGTCGAGCACGCAGTCGGTGCAGAGCTACGGACCGCTCGGTCAGGGAGAGAAGCCGACGATCAAGCTGACCAAGAGCGGCGACACGGTCTCGGGCGCATGGACTGCCGACGGCAACGGGAAGGGTGCGACGGTCACCGTGACCGGCCAGGGATACAGCCACAGCTGGTCGATCGATGGCGGCGACAACAACGGTGCGTCGTTCGGGCCGGTCACCGTCGGCTACGACACGCAGGTCACCTACAAGGTCGTGGTCACCGACCCGAGCCGTGGCTCCGGGGACGCGTCTGCCCAGGACACGATCACCACCGACCCCGCGCCGCCCCCGTCGGTCAGCGTGTCGCGTGGCGACCTGTGCACCAAGACCGCCTGTACGCCGGCCAGTGCCTGCACCGACGCCACCTGCGGCCACATCGACGTGACGCTGGGCAACCTCACCGGCACGGCCAGCTGCACCGTTTCCACCAACCCGTCCAACGGGGGCTTCAGCACGCAGCACCTGGGTGCGGGCACGACCCAGACGTCGTGGTTCTACGGCTACGGCGGCGGCACCGTGACGGTCTCCTGCACCTCCCCCGACGGCAAGACCGGGACCGGCACCATGACCTGGCCGACGACCGGCTGACAGCACGACAGGAGCGACAGTGACCATCACCCATGAGCAGGCCGCCTGGTTCCGCCAGACGTTCGACACCCTCGCCGACGCCATCGAACAGGCGGTCCTCGGCAAGCGACACGTCGTCCGGCTGGCACTGACCTGCCTCCTGTCAGAGGGCCACATCCTGCTCGAGGACTACCCGGGCACCGGGAAGACGATGCTCGCGCGGGCGTTGGCCAACTCGGTGCAGGGCAGCCATGCCCGCATTCAGTTCACGCCCGACCTGCTGCCCTCCGATGTCACCGGTGTCACCGTCTACGACCAGCACAAGGGGACCTTCGAGTTCCACCCCGGGCCGATCTTCCACACCATCGTGCTGGCCGACGAGATCAACCGCGCCTCGCCCAAGACCCAGTCGGCCCTGCTGGAGGTGATGGAGGAGGGCCGGGTCACCGTCGACGGCGTCGCCCGAGAGGTCGGCCGCCCCTTCTTGGTCATCGCCACCCAGAACCCCATCGAGCAGGCGGGCACCTATCGCCTGCCCGAGGCCCAGCTCGACCGCTTCTTGATGAAGACCTCGATGGGCTATCCCGACCGGCAGGCCACCGTCGAGCTGCTGGTCAACGCGAAGGTGCGTGACCGGGCGGCCCTGGTCAAGCCGGTCATCACCGCCACCGCCCTCGCGCAGATGAGCGAGCTCGCCGACGAGGTGTACGTCGACCCCGCCGTCGTCTCCTACGTCGCCGAGCTGGCCGAGGAGTCGCGCCGTGCTACACATGTGCGCCTCGGCCTCTCCGCCCGCGGCTGCCTGGCCCTGATCCGGGTCGCCAAGACGTGGGCCGCCGCCGACGGCCGTGATCACGTGGTGCCCGACGACGTGAAACAGCTCGCCGAGCCCGTGCTGTGCCACCGCCTACTGCTGGACGCGGAGGCACAGTTCAGCGGGGTGAGCATCGAGTCGGTGATCGAGCGGCTGCTGCAGCAGGTGGTGCCGCCGACCGACCGGGTGGCCTGATGCGCGCACCGGCCTGGCGTGCCCCGGGACGTGCGGTGATCGGTCGCATCCCGGACAAGGTGGTGGGACTTCCCGGCGTGTCAAGCACGCTTTCGTCCGGGGCGCGGCTGCTCGGGGTCGTCCGCCCGCTCGGTTGGCTGGTGCTGGCCGGCGGCGTGGTGCTGCTCCTGGTGGGCGCGATCCTGGGTTGGGCGGAGCTCGCCATCATCGGCGTGGCTGCCCTCGGCGTACTCGCGCTGGCACTGCCGTGGCTCCTCGGCCGTACCCGCGTCGAGATCGAGCTGCTGCTGGACCCCGAGCGGATCACCGCCGGCGGGACGGTGACGGCATCCCTCGGTGTCACCAACCGCGCCGAGCGGAGGACGGGGTCGCTGCTGCTGGATCTGCCCGTCGGTGCGTCGACGCAACGCTATGACCTGCCCGGACTGGCGCCGGGTGCTCAGCACGAGGAGACCTTCACCATCCGCACCCAGCGACGCGGCGTGATCCAGGTCGGGCCGGCGATCACCAGGCGTGCCGACCCGCTCGGTCTGGTCTCGCGCGACGTGCGATGGTCCGACGTCCGCGAGGTGCTGGTCCGCCCGCAGCTGCTGCCGCTGGAGGCGCTCGGCGGGGGACTGCTACGCGATCTGGAGGGCGTCTCGACCGAGAGCGTCTCCCAGGCGGACCTTGCCTTCCACGCGCTGCGCGAGTACGTCCCCGGTGACGACCTGCGCCATGTCCACTGGCGCTCCTCAGCCAAGCTCGCGGGTGCGGGCGGCGGCAGCCTGCTGGTGCGGCAGTACCTCGACACCCGACGCAGCCACGCCACCCTGGTCGTCGACGACCGCCACGATGTCTGGGCGAGCGAGGACGACTACGAGACCGCCATGGCGGTGGCCGGCTCGATCGTGATGCGCGCGCTGATCGACGAGTTCCAGACGACCATGGTCGCCGGTGAGCACGCCGGTCAGGGCCAGCGGGCGCTCGACACGGTCTGCCGCGCCACGCTCGGTGGCCGGAGCCTGCTCGCCGGGGCCCAGGCAGCGGCCCGGACCGCCGGTGACACCAGCCTGCTCTTCCTCCTCGCGGGCGCCGATACCTCGCTGAGCGACCTGCGCCGGGCGGCCGCCTGCTTCGAGCCGGAGGTACGCCGCATCGCGATCCGCGTGGAGCCGATCGAGAAGAGCACGGTTACCGCGATCGACGATCTGACGGTGCTGCACCTGGCTGCCCGCGACGACCTGGCCGGGCTGCTGCGCTGGAGCCTGGGATGACGGGGAAGCGGAGGTCCGGCCGGCCGTCGCCGACCCGCGAGCCGATCTCGCCGACCCGGTGGCGTGACCTCGCGTTCCTAGTGGTGTTGGGCGCGCTGGCCCTGGCCGGGTTCGCGCCGACCTACAGCGGCTTGATGTTCCTCGTGGTCGGCGTCGTCGGCCTGCTGCTCGGCGCGGTCTCGGTCGAAGTCAGCCGCCGCTACGGCTGGCCCCTCCCCGCACCAGTGCTGATCAGCGTGGTCTTCTTCCTCCTGATCGGTGGTCCACTGTGCCTGCGTACGCCGTTCGACCCGGACACGCTCCTCAACGAGGTGATCGGTGGCTGGAAGGACCTGCTCACGACTCTGCCTCCGGTCGACGGCACCGGTCCGCTGCTGGTGCTGCCATGGCTGCTCGGTCTGGCCGCCGGCCTGGTCGGCGCGCTGCTGACCGGGCTGCGTGCGACGGCGGCACCCGTACTCGCTCCGGTAGCGCTGCTGGGCGCCGTCATCCTGCTGGGTACCAAGCAGACGTCGTCGCTGCTGCTCCAGGGCACGGCCTTCGGCGTACTGGTGTTGGCCTGGCTGGCCCTGCGCGTGCAGGACGGGACGATCGCCACTGGACGCCGACAGACGGTCCTGGTCCGCCGCACGGGAGCGGGGCTCGCGATGCTGGTGATCGCGGGCGCCGTGGCGCTGCCGTTGGGCAAGGCCGCCGCCGGCGACCAGCGCACGGTGCTGCGCAGCCACGTGGTGCCGCCCTTCGACATCGGCCGCTACGGCTCGCCGCTCTCGTCCTTCCGCCGCTACGTCAACGAGCAGGGTCGGCCGGGCGGACCGGATCCGGCCAACCTGTATGACAAGACGCTGTTCACCATCACCGGCGTCCCAGCTGGCACGCGGGTCCGGTTCGCCGCCCTCGATCAGTACGACGGCACCGTCTGGGGCGCCTCGCAACAGCCAGGGCCCGACTCGTTCCAGCGGGTCTCGAGCACCATCGACAACCCCACGGCGGGCAAGAAGGTGAATGTCAAGGTCACCCTCGGCGCCGGCTACAGCGGCGTGTGGCTGCCGACCGTCGGAGCACTCCAGTCGATGCACTTCGACAGCGACGACCCCGGGCTGAAGGCTGACGCGTTCCGCTACGACCTGGCCACCTCGACCGGAATCGTTCCCACGGGGCTCAGGAGCGGCGACCGCTACCACTTCACTGGCGTGCTCGGAAATGACACTCTCACCGCCAACACGGCGCCGTCCTCGCAGCTCGACGACAACAGCACCGCCGCGGCCTTCCTCGACACGCAGACGACCCAGTGGACACCCGGCGTCACCGAGCCGATGAAGCGGGTCTTGGCGATCGCCGACTATCTGCGCACCCACGGCAAGTACTCCGACGGCGTCGGCAAGGGCGAGCAGATCTACCATGCCGGTCACTACGTCGCCCGGCTCTCCGACGACTTCGTGAACGCGCCGATGATGGTCGGCGACGACGAGCAGTACGCCGCGGTGATGGCGCTGATGGCCAACCGTGTGGGCGTCCCGGCCCGCGTGGTGATGGGGGCGATCGTCCCCGCCGGTGGCGTGGTCAAGGGCGCCGACGTGCACGCCTGGGTCGAGGTCGAGGCCGCCGACGGGACGTGGCGCACACTGCCGACCGACCAGTTCATGTCGCACGAGAAGCCCGCCGAGCAACCGCCGCAGCAACAGGAGCAGCTCAGCGGCTCGGTGGTGCCGCCGCCGGCCCCGGTCCCGCCGCCTTCCACGGTGGGGGACTCCTCCGACTCGGACCTCAAGGCGCGCGCGGTCGGCAAGCACACCGGCGACCATCACTCCCACCTGCCCGGATGGGTGCGGATCACCGCCGAGGCGGTCGGGCTGCCGGTGCTCGTGATCGCGCTGGTCGTGGGAGGGATCGTCGGAGCGAAGGCGCTGCGCCGCCGCCGCCGGCGCACTGCCGAGCGGACCTCGGCCCGTGTGGTCGGCGCCTGGCGCGAGCTGATCGACCATGCTCGGGATCTGGGTCACCGGCTGCCGGCGATCGGGGCGACGCGGCGGGAGCAGGCCGCCGCCCTCGGCGTACCGGCCGGGGTGGGGCTGGCCGGGACGGCGGACGCGCTCGTCTTCGGCCCCGCGGCCCCTGCCGAGCAGGACGCGACCGACTACTGGCGTGCCGTCGACCAGGAGCGCGCCCGCCTCTCCGCCCAGGTCTCGCGCTGGCAGCGGATCAGGGCCACCCTCAGCCTGGCGTCGTTCTGGTCGCGTCGCTGACGTCCGTTAGGAACAACCAGCGCCGCGGGTGGGTTGTTACTCGACGTGCAGCTCTCCGTTCTCGATCTCGTCCCTGTCCGCACCGACCAGTCCTCGGCCGACGCGCTCGCCGCGACGCTGAGCCTGGCGAGAACAGCCGACGAGCTGGGCTACACCCGCTACTGGCTGGCCGAGCACCACAACATGCCGGCGGTCGGGTCGACCAATCCGCCGGTGCTGATCGCGATGGTCGCCGGAGCAACTCAGCGGATCCGGGTCGGCAGCGGCGGGGTGATGCTGCCGAACCATGCGCCGCTCGTGGTCGCCGAGCAGTTCGCCCTGCTGGAGGCGGCCTACCCGGAGCGGATCGACCTCGGCCTGGGCCGCGCGCCGGGGACCGACCCGGTGACGTCCTGGGCGCTGCGGCACGGTGGCCCGGTGGAGGCTGACGCCGCCGCCCGCTTTCCGGAGTACGTCGAGAACATCCTTGCCATGCTCAGCCCCGAGGGCGTGGCCCTGTCGGCCGGTGGACGGAGGCACGAGCTGCGAGCCACGCCGGCTGCGCGCACGGAACCGGTCGTGTGGCTGTTGGGCTCCTCGGACTTCTCCGCCCGGCTCGCCGCGGAGCAGGGCCTTCCGTATGTGTTCGCCCACCACTTCTCCGGCAACGGCACCGCCGAGGCGCTCGAGCTCTACCGCTCGACCTTCAAGCCATCCCCGGAGCTGGCCGAGCCGCGCACCTTCCTCACCGTCAACGCGGTCGTCGCGGAGACCGAGGAGGAGGCAGTACGCCGGGCTCGCCCCCAACTGCTCTCGATGGTCGCCCTGCGCACCGGCGGTCAGCTCGGCCCGCTGCGCCTGGTCGAGGACGCCGCCGAGGTGGAGATCCCTGAGGCGCACGCCCAGCTTGCTGCCGGGATGCAGCAGCGGTGGGTCATCGGCGATCCGGAGCAGGCCGCCGTGCAGATCAAGGAGCTTGCCGCGACGTACGGTGTCGACGAGGTGATGGTGAATCCCATCGCCGGTGCCGCCCGTGGTGCCGACCCGAAGACCGCTGCCACCCGCGAGGAGACACTGCGGCTGCTGGCCGCCCAGCTCGGCTGATCCCGCGGGGATTGGGAGATCGGTTGGCTGGGGGCCTAGACTGATGCGTCGGCCCAACGTGGGTCTGTCTCGTCGCGCCCCGCGGCTGTCCTCACCGCGGTGAGGGGAAATTGGGGCACGCGAGCGGCTTCACGAGGTCCACGGTTTCGAAGCGTCGAAGCCGAGGTTCGCGGGTCGACGTAGTAACCGTAAGTCACCGACCAACAGATTGCAGAGGGCATGCCGAAGAAAGAAGGCGTGATCGAGATCGAGGGCACCGTCGTGGAGGCCCTTCCCAACGCCATGTTCCGCGTCGAGCTGAGCAATGGCCACAAGGTTCTCGCCCACATCAGCGGCAAGATGCGACAGCACTACATCCGGATCCT
>Ga0164242_10004355_pt1 | contig 15924 bp, 15 predicted proteins | sample OricomgcompostMG_FD_108783 | JGI IMG/M metagenome (GOLD analysis project Ga0164242, IMG submission 108783) | Miracle-Growth compost microbial communities from Emeryville, California, USA - Original compost - Miracle growth compost (MG) ... | reverse complement strand
GTTCCGTATACAATTGCATTTTTATTGATTGCCTTATAAAAAAGGCGGGCTGCATCTAATAGCTTGTTTTTTCGGCTAATAAGTGTTTTTTCTGTCTTTTTGCCAGCTATAGCATACACTTCTTTGGGCCATGACGCTACAGCTTTTTTAATGGCTTCATTTGATAGGTTATGTTGAAGTTCTTTTATGATTCTTACCCAATCCTGCCAGCTTAATTTATTTAGAAAGTGCTTGTCTACATATTGACTGTTAAAGAGTAAACCTGAAATATTTTCATAATTGGGATGAAAGCTTTGAAATTTAATGCTTCCCCAAAACCTTGTGAGAATAAAGGGGAGTAGCCCATCGTCAAATAAGTAAAAGGCAGCATCCCGATCCCTTGGCAATGGAGTAAAAACGATAGAATCATTGTATTTAAATTTCATCCATTCCCATTGGTCTGCATGCCTGTCCCAATCATTTATGATTAAGTCAAAAAGCCTTGAGCGGAGGAATTGCTCCTGATTTATTGTTGCATTTTGATTTTTTAAAATTGTTTCAAGCATTTCATCTGTATTGTTAATATCATCGGGATATCCAAACTCGGGAGCGTGTTTCCAGGTTGAGTTTGGCTTTTCCTCCAGCATAGCAATTTTACCTTTAAGACTTTCGCCGAAACCATTTAGATCGGCATCTTTTGGCACATAGAAATAAACCGGATTGGTATGATACACATCTGCATATGCTGCAAGCTTGTCTATAATTAAGGCTCCATATGGATTGGAAGCGGAGGTTTGATCGGATACTACATTATTTATATAACTATCCCTTAGGAAAATAGGCAATACTTTGGAAGGATCTTTATCAACACTGCGCAAGACATATATTCTTCCCTGCGTATCTTTTAAGTGTACGGAAACGCTTTGAAAGCTCCCACCTTGTTTCACTGCCTTAAAACCACCTTTACAGGTATGAATATCAAAAACAGGAAGTTTTATAGGAGTAGCCCACAGCTTCCTGTAGTGTTTTCCAAAAAGGAAGTGATGCAGTGGATTCTTTCTGTATCTTTTTCCGGGCGCAACCCAAGCACTGTCTTTGTTTATTGTGTAAGAGATTCTATTTTCAATAGTATTACAACCTTTTATTGAAAAAAGCAGAAAGAAATTTAGACTACTAAAAATAAAAATTTTTTTTGACACAATGTTTTTATTTATCTAACTAAGCATTTTTCCCTTTGTTGAAATCGCAGGCAGAAACATATTCCTTTTTTGTGGAGTTATCTTATGAAAGTCTGATAACTGGAGGGAGGGGATATGAGAAGTGCATTTACAGGAGGCATACTGGCGGTTTTTTTGGTATTATCTTTGAATATAAATGACAAAGTTTTAGGCTTGAAAAACAGTAGACAGGAGAAGGTTGAATACATGCCCAGATTTTCTTATTATACACTTGACGGCAAAACTTTTTCAAACAGGCAACTGGCAGAAAATAAGTCCTATTTGTTTGTTTATTTTAGCCCTTTGTGTGGCTTGTGCAAAGAAGAAACAGAAGCACTGGTCGATCATATAGATGCAATGAAAGGAGTACAAATAGTCATGGTTAGCCCAGGGGAAAAATCGGATATTAAGAAGTTTGTGGCTTTTTATAAACTTAAAGAATATCCACAGATCACTGTTTTACACGACCCAAAAGATAGTTTTTATTTAGAATTTGGAGCAATAGGATACCCCAATCTGTATGTTTATGATAAGGAGAAAAAGCTTGTGCAATATTTCGATCAGGTAACGGATTTTTATACTATTGAAAGAGCTTTACAAGAGGGCGTGATAAGTGAAAATTAAATGCTGTATAAATAAGGATGTTGTGTAAATTCTTTTTGCACAAGCATCCTTTTTATTGTGCTTCTAATTCAAAAGTAAAATTTACAATTTTACCAAAATCAAATTTACCCTTTAAAGCTTTCAGCTCGGATATAGTTCCACTCCATTGGCCTAATATATCTTTGGAATTGAAAGGACCTTGATCGAAATCGATAACAGTAAGGGTGATTATATCTTCTTTGGATGTGTAAAAAGGGGGTGTTTTTTCATTTGATATTACTTGCAGGGTATTTCTAACAGATTTGCTGGAAAAAACTACGCCTCCCGCCGTTTTTATTGTCCAATAAGGATCCGGAAGCCCTTTCCCTGTGAGCGCAAAATCAAATTGAGCTTTGGGAGCACTGTTATTTTTTATACTAAAAGACTTTACTAAAATAGTGTTTTTTGAAAGGGCAGGCGTAGTAACTTTATAATTTAGGGTAAATTGAGTGAGCGGTATTTTTTTCAGGGCAACAAGTTTTTTGTATTGGTGCATGCCTGTTTCAGAAAGTATAACGGGAAAAGCTTCTATTTTAAAAGAAAGTATAAAAGTCCCTTCCTGAAGGTTTAGACAGGAAAATGGAAAAATAAATTTAACTTCTTTTTCCCCATCGGAAAAGAGGAAATCTTTTTTTGCTATGGCTATTTTTTGTCCCGCTTGATTTTCCTTTCTTTGAGAAGTCTTAAATAACACGTCCGCTTGATTTTCGATGCTACAAGAAAGAAAAAGTGCCTGATAATTTTTTTGTTTTAGCCTGATAAATGTTGAATCTTCTGTGGAACATAAAAAGCGGAGTTGTATCCCTTTAAAATCTTCACCGACAAGTGTATCAAAAGAAACATTGCTTATATGTAAACCGCTCCCCGGGAAAAAATCATCGGACTGTAGGAGTTGTATTTCCCCGTTCTTATTGGTACCGCTCTTTTCCTGCATGTTACAGGAAAAGGTGAGAAAGGAAAGCAGGATAAATAAATACTTCATTTTTGCAAATTAGCATTTTTATTTTTAATGAAAGAAGGATTGCTTCCACTTGGTATGTCCATTGATGTCCATTGAAAGCCTTTGTTTAGCTAAACTCAATACTTGCTTTAGTTTATTATATTGAAAGTATTGTTTTTCAAGAAAAATATAAGGTCTAAAGTGCCGAAAAAAGAGCTATTAGTGCTTCTGTTTTTTTCCCATTTTTATTAGCTCTTGTAACGCTTGTTGGTAATTCAAACCATTTTCCCGGTTCCGGTTCGATAAAGATCCCCTTTGCAGGTAATTTTTGCTCAGGAATTGCTTCTTCGGGTGCATATTCAACAGAAAAAACAGCATCTAAGATTTGCTGAAACATACTCCAGTCTATTTCTTCTTCTTTGTTTTTATTTTTACCAATTATTTTTGTTATGAAAACCTTTCTTTGGGCAAAATTAGCAGTGAGTGTAGTATCCAGGGGTATTTCGTTTTTGCTTATAAAGCGGATAGAAAGGGGATGTTCTTTGCCTGAAGCTTCGAGTATAGCCTGTTGAAGTTCCTGTATGAGGTACTCCCATACTGCATTGTTTTCTACAAAGCCCTTGTTTTTCTTGTCATTCGACGTCTCTTCCTGAAAAATATAGCTAATAAAGCAACAACTATCGCCTTCTTCTTTATGTAATCGCAGGCTTGGGATAATTTTTTCAAGTTGCTCCAGCCATTTTATTGAAATGGCCCCTTCCCATCTATAAACAGCTTCCGGTTCGCCACCCTCTTCGATTATTTCTTCTTCGGAAAGCCCTTCTCTTCCTAAATATTCTTTTTTAAAAGCAATACCTGTTTGCTCTTTTAAGTTTGTAGCTTCGATGGAAAGGGCGTATGAAAAGGGTATTGGTACTTCCGGGGTATAGGTTTCAATATATAAAGTATCTATTTTCTTCATGATTCCCTGTTTTAAATACAAAGCTATTTCTTTCATTTTGAAAAAAAAGATTTTAAAGTTCTTCCTTTTTTTTATGTTTGTTTCGTATGTTTTCTTTGATTAATATTTATAAATGAAAGGACTTAAAAATAAGATTATAACAACCGCACTTGATGAGACTGGAATAAGGTTGCATCCGAGGGATTTTCAAATAGGTACTTTTGAAAAAACTTTTGTGTTAAAACTTTGGAATAAAGAGCTTATTCGTAAAAAATTCCTGAGTGAAAAGTCTTTGGAGTCGGATGAGTTTGTTGAGGATCTTTTGACAGAGCTTTTTGATGCATATGCAAACCTCAGAGCCATTATAATAGAAGCTAAAAAAGAAGAGTTGGATAGAACCTTTATGAGCGATACCAAACAAAAAGTACTTGCCGGCCTTAAAAAGCAAAAAGTGAGTGATGCTTCGATAAAATCCTTAGATTTTGAATTTACCGAATTTAGCAATACAAAAAGTAGTAAAGGGGCTACAGACGATTGGGGAATGCCCCTTATCGGGCTTCGTATTACCGATTATGAGGGTATTGAAGTTTTTTATCCGCTCGATTTTAGTAAAGAACCTTTGGTTTTAGATATGGAGCAAATTATACAGGAAGTGATTAAAAAAGTTAGATAAAAGCGTGTGTTTAATTATACTTGGATAATGTAGGTATATAAATTAGCTTCTCCCTTAATTAAAAAGGGGAAACAAGGAGCTTTCCTATTGGTACTCTGGTTTTGTTTTTATTCTGTCAATTTTGCCCGTTGGGGTTTCTTCAAATTTAACTATCTCAATTATTCTTTTGGGTATCTCATAACGAGTAATTTTTTGTTTGAGCAGAAGTACTATTTTACTTTTTGTCCCTTCAGGAAGTGTGCCTTCTACAAATAGTGCAACTACCTGGCCAAATTCAGTGTCTGGTAAACCAGTGATAAAAAAGCGATTATTTATTTTTAATTCCATAAAGGCTTCCGAGATTTTATTTTCCAGTTTTTCAACAGGAATTTTAATTCCTCCGGAGTTTATTACATTGTCTGTTCTGCCTATCCAATAAAATTGGTTAGGAGGATTTATTTCAACCAGGTCATTGGTTTCAATTAGTTTAAAATTGGTTACATCTCCTTTTATAGTCAGGCATCCTTTTGCATTGGTATTAATTTCAATGCCCGGCATACAGGTATATTTATGGCTTGCACTAGCTCCATTCATTCTTCTGCAAGCAATATGAGAGATAGTCTCTGTCATGCCAAACGTTGCATAAACAGGTACTGAAAGGGCTTGTATCCTTTCTTCCAAATAAGGTGAAATGGCTGCGCCTCCCAGCAAAATACCCTTCATTCTATTCAGTATAGGTATTTTTTCCGGAGTATCTTCCAAAATAGATTGTAGCTGATAAGGTACAAAGGAAGCAAAATCAAAATAGGTATCGGAAGGAAATTGTTCCAAAGGATTAGCGGTTGGGGCTATTATACTCATTTCCATTGCTGCTTCGAAACCGCTAACCAGCATCATTATCCCTGCGATATATTTTGTATTGAGACAAACAAGTGCTTTATCCCCCTGTTTAAGCCCGATCAACTGTATAGTCTTGGCAGCACTGAGTTTCATTTGCTCCCTGCTAATTTTCATTTCCTTTGGGATGCCGGTAGAACCCGATGTTTTAAGGTTAAATTCCTTGATTCCTTCTTGCCACTGATTACAGAACAGGAGTGTTTCCTGTTCGTAGTTTTTCAAATCAAGGGCATCGTTTTTTGATTTCGGAAAATTGAGTTTGCTCTGGCTATAAAAAAAGGATTCCAAATTGTTGTTTTTTCTAACAAAAGTAAGGGTTAATTTTTTAAAATAAAGGCCTCCCATTTTAAAATTAAATTTTATTGTTCCCATTTCAGGGGCTTTAATATTTTATTTTTTTGTTAAACAGCTCTTTAAAATAGAGGTTATTATTTCTCTATTTTACTTTTTAACTAAAACTGTTTATTTTGCAACAATGATACTAGGAATAGATGTTGGTGGTACTACCGTTAAATTTGGTATTGTTTCACCGGAAGGGACTATAAGCCATGTAGAGTCCTATGATACAGAGAAATGGGTTTCTGCGGGATTTGTCAAATCTTTAAAACAAGCAATCCGATTTTACACAGATTTGCACCCTACTATAGCCGGAGTTGGCATAGGTTGGCCGGGATTGCTTTCTGCCGACCGCAAGCATATTATCGCTTTACCGAATATTCCTGCCGTGCGAGATGTCCCTGTTGTGCGGTTATTAGAAGAAGATTTCCCCAATCTGCCTATTAGAATAGAAAATGATGCCAAATGTGCTACCATAGGGGAGCTTTACTTTGGGAATATTAAAGACTTAGATAATTTTATTTTGGTAACCTTGGGAACAGGTGTTGGAAGTGGTGCCGTTATTAATAAAAAATTATTTTTAGGTGCCAGAGGCAATGGCATGGAAATAGGGCACATGCTGTTGGATAATGGAAAATCACTTGAGCAGCATATAGGAATTCAACATCTTATAAATTATACAGGGCTTAGGATAAACCAAGAAAATCCTCAAAGTGTAATTGTTGGCAAAGAAATTACTCCTAAACTTATTTATGAAGCAGCGATGGAAGGCGATTCCTTTGCTATTTCTATTTTTGATTATGTAGGAGAGAGACTAGGCGAAAATCTGGTCTCTGTTATTCGGGTATTAGACATAACAACCATTTTACTTGGTGGAGGTATTGCCGGAGCTTTTGATTTTATTGTGCCAATGGCTCGGAAAACCTTAGAAGAGTATTTACCTGCTTATTATCTAAAAGATTTAAGAATTAGCCAAGCCTTTTTAACAAATCAGGTGGGTATTTTGGGTGCTGCTGGTTTGTTGATGGAAGATATTAATACGCTAGGAAATAGGGTGTTAAATAAGTAGAATCTTAAATATAGAATAGAAAGAATTCAGTCAATAAAGAAAAAGCAGCATAATTAAAGATATAATCTTTATTATGCTGTTTTTTTATGTTTTATGAGACCGAAGTATTTCTTTAAAGAAAATTCCAACGATTATTTTTATTATCTAAAAAGTTATTCCGGCTTTAATGCCAAATTTTGGGAAAATTCCTGAATAATTTCTGTAAAAAAGACTCATCGTAGTATTATTTTCAATGAAGTCCAGGGAATTGTCGCTGTAGTTTGCTTCAGATATTTTTATACCACCGCCTCCATAAAAGTCTAAAGCAACCAATTTCGCAATTATAACCTGATAACCCACTAAAAAACCTCCTGAATATTGATTCAATATAAGTTTTGGTTCCAGGGCTAATGGGTCTGGGGTTGATGGGGTGGAAGGATAATAATTTATATTGCCTATATAATTGTCGTTTGGGGTACGAGTGTTTTCTAAATATAAATATTTGGCAAACAGTCCTGCGTAAAGCCCGTCTAAAGGAGTCCTTTTGTTTAAGAGAAATCTTTTTATCTGTAGCTCTCCGGCACCTCCGATTGAATTTAAGGCATATTTATCATAATTATTGCCTCCTCCATTTTTATTCATAATAATACTTCCATATAATTGCACGCTTACTTTCGGTGCAATTTTTTGCTCTACCCCAAGTGTAAGTGTGTTTGCTACAAAATCGAAAGGTGCAATTTTTATGGTTCCATGGACCTTGTGTTCTTCTTGCGTTTCCTCATTTTGTGCAAAAAGGAGCATAGGGCTTAGTAAAAGAAAAAGGAGGAAGTATCTCATACGGTTTGCTAATAATAAGTATATTAATTAATTGAAAATACTTTTTTATATACGGCAATGATACGAAAAAAGCTGAAAATGCACCACTATTTTAATTTTGATAAGCTAAATTTTCAAGGTTATCTACGGTTGTTTTTTTAGTGAAACCTTGCTTGGATGAGCCTAAGCCCCCCAGATATTCACATTCTTTTAAAGCTTGCATCCCCTTGAAGTCCACTTCTACTTTTTCATATTTGTACGTATCTTTTAATGTTACAATAAGATTGTTATCTCCCATACTTACTTGGATATCTTTCATGGTCAATTGGGATGGATGTTCGTACCCACAGGCATGTGTAATTTCAAGCACTTCTTTATTTAAGGTTTTTATATAATTACAGAACCTTTCTGATTTTAAGGTGGGGTCAAGCCCTGCAGCCAACCATTTGTTAGAGGTTGCTACTCCGGCCGGGCAGGTATTTTTATGGCATGCCTGCGCTTGTATACAACCGATAGACATCATTGCTTCCCGGGCAATGTTAACGAGGTCGCAACCCATTGCAAAAGCCATCATTGTTTTTGCCGGCATACCTAATTTACCACTCCCTATAAATACCACCCTTTCTGTAAGCCCCTTTTTTGCAAATATTGTATAGACGTTTTTAAAAGCATATACAAATGGGAGAGACACATGGTCTGCAAATGCAGGTGGAGCAGCTCCTGTTCCTCCTTCACCTCCGTCAATAGTTATAAAATCAGGTCCCTGTCCTGTTTTTACCATAAGGTCTGTCAGCTCTTCCCACATTTCCATTTTTCCGATGGCAGATTTAAATCCGACAGGAAGACCGGTTGTTTGTGCTACTTGCTCAATAAAAGTTAATAGTTCCGGAACGTTCGTAAAAGCTGTGTGCGAGGTAGGCGAAATAACGTCCTTTCCAATCGGAACGCCTCTTATTTCTGCAATCTCTTGGGATACTTTTGCTCCGGGTAGTACACCTCCTTTTCCTGGTTTTGCTCCCTGGGAAAGCTTTATTTCTATAGCACGTACAAAAGGGTTTTCTTTGACTAGTTTTTCTATTTTTTCAAAAGAAAAATTACCTTTTTCATCTCGTACACCAAAATAGCCGGTGCCAAAACTGAATACAACATCGGCACCATTTCTATGGTAAGGGGAAAGCCCACCTTCGCCTGTATTATGGTAGCAGCCGGCTTTTAAGCTTCCTTTGTTTAAGGCAGTAACAGCGTTTGCGGATAAAGAACCATAACTCATGGCCGAAATATTTACGACAGAATAGGGACGGTATGGTCTTTCTCGTTTATTATACAGACCTATAACTTTTGCGCAAGGCAGAAATGCAGGGTCTTTATGATTGATATGATTTTTGTCCGGTGAATAGGGAAACATGGTTGGATTAATAAATATATATCCGGGTGCATATATATCTTGATCCGTACCAAATCCCTGATAGTTATTTTCTTTTTTGGAAGAGGCGTAAATCCAGGAACGCTGGCTTCGGTTAAAGGGTAATTCTTCCCGGTTATTTGCTACAATATATTGCCTTAGTTCCGGTCCTATTTTTTCAAGCATATACCTTAGATGGCCTACTATTGGGAAGTTGTGTTGGATAGTATGCCGTTTCTGGATAAAAATATCATGCAATGCTAATAAAATCAGAAAGGCTAATGGGGTAATCCACCACCAGTTTTGGGCGAAAAAAGCAATAACAGTATCCATAATAAAAGTGTATTTGTAACTTAACCCTGCTTACGGTTTATAAATTGTAGGGTTTACTTTTAATCTTTTTATCCTTTGAAAAGTTCTTAGGAATGCCTTTTTATAAAGAATAAGCCTAGTAATACTTTTTATATTATAAAAGTATTACTAGGCTTATTTTATCTTGAATTTCAAAAAACTTTATTTAACCCGGATTTTAATCCTTTGGAGAAAATTTCACAACTTCATTATGTATAGGTTTGACCGACTGAAGGTATTCATACAAGGCTTTAAGATCTTCGTCTTTCATGCTTGCATACATCGTCCAGGGCATCACCGTATTATATCCTCCTTCAGAAACTTTAATGTTTTTGCCTGAAGCATTAAAAAATTTAAATTTACTGACAAAAAGTTCTTTTGACCAAGAGCCTATTCCTGTTGCTTCATCAGGGGTTATATTGGCAGAACGTACAATCCCTCCCTGTATTGGAAATTCAAATCCACCGGCAAGTTCTTTTTCTTCTATTGGTTTCCCATTTTTTTGGGGAGTATGACAATCTCCACAGCCACTAGCGGTAAAGATATATTGCCCGTACTTAAATATTTCAGTTTTATCAGGGACTTTAGCAGCTGGCTTTTGGTCTTCTGGTAGGGTGCGTAAGATTAAAGAAAAAGGAAAATCAGGATTGGAGGGTTTTACCTTGTTTTTAATGGGTTTTAATGTTCTTATATAAGCAATTATGGAGTAAATATCTTCTTTTGCCAGTTTTCCGTAATCATGATAAGGCATAACAGGAAAGAGAGGTGTACCATCTTTACTGACTCCACTGGTGATGGCTCTATAAATCTCTCCGTCTGTCCAGTCTGATAGTGCTGCCGGGGTTATGTTTTTTGCATAAAAAGTACCCGGGAATCCCATTTCCTTAGAGAATTTTTCTCCGCCACGTCCTTCTGTACCTTCTATTACAGGACCGGAAAGTTTAGTCCAGTCTCTTGTGCTGTGGCAATCGATGCAGACAGTAACATGGTTTGCAAGGTATTTTCCTCGTTCCAGCCGTTGTGGGGTAGCCTGTATTTTTAAATCAGGAGCATCTTGCACCTTTGGAAAGGCAATATAAAGGTATCCGATACCCAAAATGGCAGAAAACCCAAGTACGAGTACAACAATAAATATTATTCGTATTTTTCTCATTTTTTTGTGTAAAATACAAAAGTATAGAAAAATACTTTTACATCAAGTATTTATTCTTCGTGTGTCCTATCTCTTTTATTTACGCTACGCATCCAGTAAATTATAAAAGGAACACAAGCGAGCGTTAGTCCTGCCATCACAATGCCGGTAAGGGTAGATATAGATGTTTTGAGGGTTGCAGCAATAATTACAAAAAATACGAGCAGTAAGCCGAGTATTAAATATGTTATACTATTCATGGTTTTTCTTTTCTAGTATAACACAGGTTTTTTAGGCAAAGTTATATTTTTCTCATGCAGAGAAGAGCTGCATGAGAAAAATGTTGCTTGATTGTTTAGGGGAATTTGGGGAATTTTGAAAAATCGGGCTTCCTTTTTTCCATAAAAGCATTTTTACCTTCTTTTGCTTCTTCCGACAGGTAGTAGAGAAGCGTGGCATTTCCTGCTAATTCCTGGATACCTGCTTGCCCGTCGAGCTCTGCATTGAAGGAAGATTTTAACATGCGCAATGCCAAAGGGCTTTTCTCCAATATTTTTTTACACCAGGCTAGTGTAGTTTCTTCGAGTTTTTCTAAAGGGACAACTTTATTTACAAGTCCCATATCAAGTGCTTCTTGTGCATTGTATTGGTCGCAAAGAAACCATATTTCCCGGGCTTTTTTCTGTCCTACTGTCCGGGCCAGATAGGAAGCCCCAAAGCCTCCGTCAAAACTACCAACCTTTGGACCTGTTTGCCCAAACCGGGCATTTTCCGCAGCTATGGTTAAGTCGCAAACAACATGTAAGACATGCCCACCTCCGACTGCCCAACCTGCTACCATGGCGATTACCGGTTTAGGAAGGGATCTTATTTGTTTTTGTAAGTCTAATACGTTTAATCTCGGTGTTTTATCTTCACCTACATACCCTCCGTGCCCTCTTACGCTTTGGTCTCCACCACTACAAAAAGCTTTGTCTCCAACGCCTGTAAAAATTACCACTCCAATTTCAGGATTTTCTCTGCAAATTTCCATTGCATTAATCATCTCCTGCACCGTTTTTGGTGTAAAGGCATTGTGTACCTGAGGCCTGTTGATGCTTATTTTGGCTATACCTTCATAAAAGTCAAATAAAATCTCGTCATATTTTTTTATACTTTTCCAAATAGGTCTATTATTTTCCATGAGTTATATGATTTTTAAAATTGTTAAATATATCTGTATTTACTTTACTGTTTGTTTCTATCTCCAGTATTTTTGAGCAAGTTGCCTTTTCATAAAATCCTTCTAAATAGGTACGCATAGCACTTTCTTCTTTGCAAAAAAAGTAATCAAGGTTATATTCAAAAGCAAGGCCTACTGCTATAAGTGGCTGCTCTGTTTCAAAATAGGTTTCCAATTCCGGTTGTTGCGAGGATCCTTCTATGGTTCTGAAAATCCCTCCACCATGGTTATTTAAAAGCACTATACGTAGATTGGAAGGTAAGAAATTATGCCAGAAAGCATTTCGATCGTAGAAAAAAGCCATATCGCCAATCAATAGCGTAACGATTTTATTCGTAGCTAGTGCTGCTCCAACGGCGGTACTAAGTACCCCATCGATTCCACTGGTACCTCGGTTTGCAAAAACTTCTACTTTTTTATTTCCTGTACTGAGGTAATTTACATAGCGGACAGGCATACTATTCGATAAATGTAAAAGAGAATTTTCGGGTAAACTTTCCAATACCATATAAATGGCCCTGAATTCTGAAAAAGTGCTTTCCTTTTGAAAAAAGCTTTCTACGTGTTTTTTAGCGTGATTTTCTGCCACTTGCCATTTTTCAGTATATCCATTTTTTGTTTTTTTGACGAAAAGTTTCTTAAAAAAATCTTCAGGCTTCAACCGTACGATTTTTGTAAGGCTTTGGAAAGTATCTGCTACCTCACCGTATTCTTGAATGTGCCAATGTGCTTTTGCCCGGTAGTTTCTTAGAAAAGTTTTTAGTTCTTTAGATATTATAGATTTACCAAAACTTATGAGTAAGTCCGGTTGCAAGTTTTTTTTGTTTGTGGCATCCTGGAGGATGAGATCATGATGTACACTGGTTGCGATTTCAGACGTATTGGAAATAACATCTGAAACGATTGCCGCTCCCGTAGTTTTTGCAAAGTTTTTTAGATGGGTTTGCAAAGTTGGATTGTATTCGTTTTGCCCCGGTACAATGAGGATCTTAGAATAACCGGAAATTTCTTTTTTCAGGGCTTCGCTGCTTGATGCAGATAAGCAAAGCGTACTTTTTTGTTCACTTATAATTTTTATATCTTTTTCGAAGGCAATTTCTTTTTCCGGATAGAAAGGTTCTCTAAGGGGGATATTTATATGAACCGGTCCGGGAGGAAAAGCCTCTGCTCTGTTTATTGCTTCTGAAAGAGTTCTTTCAATTGTCCATTTGGAATTGGGATGTGCAGGATCGGCAGGTAAAGAATAAGAGGCTTTTACGTGTTGCCCGAAAAGATGTGTTTGCCGTATTGTTTGCCCGTCTAGTTGATCTATCCACTCAGGAGGTCTGTCTGCGGTAAGGATTAATAAGGGAATCTGTTGATAAAAAGATTCGGCAACAGCGGGACCGTAGTTTAAGCCGGCAGTACCTGAGGTGCAAATCAGGGCAACGATTTTTTTACTTTGCCGGGCAATGCCCATTGCAATAAAGGCAGCAGCTCTTTCATCGGAGATTACTTTTACCTCAATAGCAGGATGCCTTGCAAAACTGATGGTAAGAGGCGCAGAGCGAGAACCGGGAGAAATAATCGCGTTCTGTATGCCTTTTACAGCACATATTTCCGCTATGTTATAAATTGCCTGCAATGGGTTGTGGGTTTATGTTCATAGTTTAGAAGCTATGGCTTCCATTTTTATTTCGGTTTCAAAAAATTCTTTTTCAGGATCAGATGCTTCTGTAATCCCTGCTCCTGCAAATAAAAGGGCAAAATTATTAAAAAGTCTTGCACAGCGGATGTTTACATACAAATTTATTTCCTGATTTATATTTACAGGCCCCCAAAAACCAGCAAAAAGTACTCTTTCCAAATGTTCATTTTCGGTAATAAAGCGCAAGGCCTCTTCTCTCGGCATGCCGCCTACTGCACTGGTAGGGTGAATAAGCTGCAGCATTTGAGAAGCTAAAAAGGGAAAGTTTGAGGCTTGTGTATTTATGTTATAAGTGGTTTTTAAATGAATGAGATTGCCCGATAAGATACTTTTAGGTCCTTCTTCTTCATATTCCCTTAAACGCAATTTTTTAAAACAATTTACTATATATTTTGAAACGAGTGCTTGTTCTTCTATTTCTTTTTGACTCCAGCTTGTGTTGTTTACATTTCCTGTTGCAGGTGCTTTTATAGTACCTGCAAGTGCTATGGTTTTGAATATTTTTTCTTTATTAAGGTGAATGAGCAGTTCGGGAGATGCACCAATCCAGATTCCGAAATTGGGGTGGAAAATCAAAGCGGTAAATGCACTTGGGTAGGCATTTACCAGGGAAAGAAAAATAACTTCTATGGGTTTAGTTGCCGCTGCTCTTTTTTTTCGCGCAACTACCACTTTTTTCAGTACCCCTTTTCGAATTTCCTCAACGGCTTTGAGTACTATTTCTTGGTAATTTCCCGGTTTTGAATAATCTACTTCCGGGATTTCCGGCAGTACCAAGGGCGTATCTTTTAAAAGCAGTGCTTTAAGCGTAGCTTTTCCTTTACTTTCTATATTATTTTCAGATAAAGTAATTTCTACATCAGCAGCAATGAATGAGACCGGGGATTGTTCATTGAAAAAAGGGGAAAGAATAAAGCCTGGTTCTGCTGCTTCAAGCAAAGGAGGTTTTTCTGTTATTTTTCCGGCAATAATAGTAACTTTTTTACTGTCGGGAAGGCTATAGGCAGCAATCGCAATCCCTTTATCCAAGGCATTGGCAAAGACCTTTCTTATGGTTTCTTCCTTTGAAACATTGGTAAGGCTGCTTTCAAATTCTTTTAGCTCTTTCAATCTGTTTTCTTATTTTCTAAAATTGCAACAGTAAGCCGGCTTATGCAAACCAGTTTGTTTGCTTCATCGGTAATTTTTATGTCCCATATATGTGTAGATCTTCCTTCGTGAAGGAGTGTCGCTTTCCCGAAAATATACCCTTCTTTTACACTTCTCATATGATTGGCATTTATTTCTAATCCGACGGAATAGCGATCTGTTCCATGGAGACAAAATGCACTCCCATAACTTCCCAACGTCTCTGCCAGTACAACAGAAGCCCCCCCATGGAGAATGCCGTAAGGTTGTTTGGTTCTATAATCAACGGGCATTTTGCCAACAATATATTTTTCACCCAGTTCAGTGAGTTCTATTCCAAGATAACCGACCATGCATTTTTTTGCATCTTCATTTATGGCATTTAAATTAATACTTGAACTTATCATTGGCATACGGGCTTTAATAAAAGCAAATATACATGAAAATAAAAAGAACCTGTTTTTTTCATCCTGCCTTGCTTTATTTTTTCTAGAGAGTGTTTATTTATGAGGCTTTTTAGGAAAGAAAGCTGTATTATTATTGTTTGTTAATATCAAAAGGACATTTAATTTTGGAAGGAAAATCTATTTATTTAATACGGCATGGAGAGACGGATTATAATCGAAAGGGGATAATACAAGGGAGTGGGGTAGATACAAGCCTCAACGATACAGGTAGAAAGCAAGCACGAGCTTTTTTTGAACACTATAAGCATATCTCTTTTCAAAAAATTTATGTATCAACTTTGCGGAGAACACTGGAAACGGTTGCCCCTTTTGTAGCACAAGGCATCCCTTTTGAAAGTTATGCAGGCCTAAATGAGATAAGTTGGGGTAGTAAAGATGGGAAGTTAGTGAACAAGGAAGATCAGCGAGTTTATAAGGAAATGCTCGAATGCTGGCAAAGAGGGGAAGTGGAAAAATGTATTGCAGGAGGGGAGAGCCCGCTTGATGTGCAATATAGACAAAAACCAATTATTGAAATCTTACTTTCCAGAATAGACGAAAACCCTGTGCTAATATGTATGCATGGAAGGGCTATGCGCATTTTTCTTTCTACTTTATTACACGAAGGTAGCTTAAGGGATATGGATCTATTTGAACATCATAATACTTGCCTTTATCTTTTAAATTATAATGGTAAAAGATTTAATATTAAAAAATTCAATGATGTAAGTCATTTAAAATAAGAATGCGTAAAAATATAGAGCTATGCATAGAGGTCGTTAATTTAGTTGCGCAGCCCGTTTTTAAGCTAAAAAATATGCTTAAATTTAAAGTTGGAAGTATGGCTCATTTGAAAATATTTATTCCGGTTTTCTTTTCCTTTTTTTCCCTTTCTTTTTCATGTCTTGCGCAGGAAAATAAAGCAATTAATCAACAATTGCTTGATGTAGAAAGTAAATTGAATAAAGGGAAATACGAAGAAGCATTGCTTGATTTGAGGGCGGTTTTTGATCAGGCAACCTTTGTTGTTCCTGATGAAGCAGCTTATTTTTATGGTAAAGCGATGTTTGGTCTTAAAAAATACGTTTC
>Ga0164242_10004354_pt1 | contig 15928 bp, 19 predicted proteins | sample OricomgcompostMG_FD_108783 | JGI IMG/M metagenome (GOLD analysis project Ga0164242, IMG submission 108783) | Miracle-Growth compost microbial communities from Emeryville, California, USA - Original compost - Miracle growth compost (MG) ... | reverse complement strand
CCTTTAAAGGTCAGGAGCGCCCGATTGGGGCTAAAAAAAGCGAATTGAAGGATTTCCTTTGTTTTAACGGGGGAATAAATTTTGGGGACCGTTTTTTTTGGGTGGATTAAAAAACCGGGTTTTTTTTTTTTTTTCTTTTTTTTTTTTTTTTTTTTTTTTGGGTTCTGCGATTGCTGCCTCTTGTTGTCGCTTTTGATACCCGGGGTGTTACTTTGCAGTCAGTTTGCAGTACGGAAATTGAGCGAGAATCCCGCGCTGGGAGCTTCATCTTGACGGTTTGACCAAGCAATGCCTGCCCACGCGCCAATGTTCTTGAACTTTCGTTCTATTTACTTCATGCGGGAAACTTCTTCCATGGCATATGTCGACGTGATTCCTCTCGTTCTATGCCCGAACGATTAAACCTTCTCTCCAGGGCATGATGGTTATGCGTCGATGATAGTGAACGTCCCAGGGGAACTGCAGAAACGTGGGGGAAGTCCTGGTCGCCAGGCTTGGTGTGAATCATATCCCCCATGCGATCACGATAGAGATTCCCGGTCGCATATCCCAGGTGCCATCAGCATTTCGGTTCCCAACCAGGGTCAATCGCAAGACCTTCACCACCGCCCACCTGGCTTCGGGGAGGGAACTAGTACTATCCGACATGATCGGGTTACAGCATGCGGCCTCCGCCATCGAGCAGACCACCACTCGCCCGAATCTAGGAGTATGGTGTCCCTCTTTTTACTCTGCTCAGAACCCCTCAGTCCTCAAACTACGCTAGACCATGAAAATGGTCATGAGGATACATGGGCTTGGCTTTCTTTTTTTCTACAGTAGCCTCCTGCCCTATGATACGCAGTGTTGGAGGCCATGCGCAAGCAGCTCAGATGTTAGGATGACAGACTTCCATTATTGGGCTGAAAGTGTAGAATTGTAGGGCAAGGTTATCCCCGGCTCGATTCCAGGGACTATGCCTTGTTATCATTTCGGATGGATAAGATCCCATTGCGGGGGTCAATCATTCAAGTCCCAGGGCCTCCCCTTGGGACGAGTCTCTAAATTTCCCACAGCACCCACGGAGGTCAAAGCTCCCTGGTGTAATTGGAGGAACTGGCCGGCCCTTGGCTTGGCGTGATGAACGAGGGGGAAGCTAGGCATGGGTTCCCACGGGCGGGTTGAACAATAGCCGGTAGGATGAGAGGGCTAACCAGTCCCTAATCGGAAGTTCTGACAAGGGAAACCAGCCTTTTGAGGCGATACTTGCGGCCTTGGCTGTACTTGATGTTTTGTTCTCAGGATTAAGGTTAAGCCCAACCTTCCATTCCTCGATAAAAATTCCCGCATCACTCCGAGAAGGGGATCCTCCGTTCTAAACATCCACGACTTACAGAAGAGTCAGCTCAGAACTCTTGGAACTCATTTCACACCACCCCTCATACGATTTCACCTGAGTTTCCTCCCATCTTTCCAAAGGCGTATCTGTATCTTCGTAGAGATCGACAGAATTTGGCCAAAGACAAAAATTCATGCCAAGAGATGGGACGCAGGGAGCGGATTCTGCCAGAACATCGGACATGGGCCATACCATTCTCGGGCACGTTCGCCACACATGACACGCGCCATGCTTCAGGTGCGAGGCCAGGGTCGCAATCCCGGTATTGTTTCTGACGGTAGGCATGGCAGGTTTGGCAGAGATCATTGGCTAATAGATTAGAAGAACGGATACCTAATAGCAGGTTTCTCGACAACTGTTTTGCAAACATTGAGCAGTCTAGTGACAGGCCTGTATTACGCATACTACGGCCTGTGCTGTAGATACCCTTTGCAGGCAGAACCTCTGAAAAGGACGAGAATGGCTAGGCTGGCATGGGGTTCAAAGTTCCGTCTGCGCCTCGCACTCTGCTACGGCAAGGTAGAGGTGATTTTTTTTTCTTCGTCAGATATTTGTCGCCCGAGGTCGCATAAGATCGCTCTTCCCTTGACCTCGAGGTGCCCGCTGCCGCGCTCAAAGAACGGCTGATGCCGTCTCTACGGCTCGTGGGCATAACGCAGGGCGCTGGGCACACACCAGCTTTACGGTTATTTGAAGGAATATTCTGCGGGTGAGGCGAAGATCTCTATGCCCCGGGTGACACCGGAAAAGTGAGAGGGCCAAGAAATAGTGAGGGTGCAAGGGTGGCAGGGCGACGCTGGTGGTGTGCGGGAAGGGAAGGGAAGCTTGGACCAGTTGAGGTGAGGTCTGGATCAAGGTTTAGTCTGACCTTGACGGGTTGATCCGCACAGGGGTCTTGCGTGTGAACTAAACCGGAATAGGAAAGGCTTCCCTGCCGTGGGGCTTAACTTTTGCAGCTGGGACCCCTCCAAGACCGCACTCTGCCGAGAGACTTGAAACCCGGGGTTGTTACATCAATGCTTCACCTCCGCCGCCTCTGCAATGCCTCGACGCTTTTCGTTCCCAGACCGGCTCAATGCGCTCCCACCAACCCTTCCCCCCCCCGGCGGCGCCCAGATATCCCACAGGGCCAATTGCCAATTCTGGCCCGAGCACGCCCTCATCGTTGTCACCGGTCGCTGGCAATTACCCACACTAGATACCTAGCCTTGTTGAGCGATGCCCTGGCATCCCAAGCCTGAAGATGCGGTTGGTCCATTTCAGAGGCCTTACCGGTTCGTCCAGCTTCACATCGGTGGATCCCATCGACCGTGATAGTCCCAGACCCCGCCCAATGGGGGCTTGCTAGATCTTGGATGCCCTCCCACACTTCCTTCTCGGCCACTCCGCACACACGGGGTGACACTCGACCTTGGTACCCTTGGCCCAAGAGAGCGCACCTTGGCCGGCTCCCTTCTCCCCGTGTAGGTGGGGGGCTTTTAGTCCATCTCCCATCCACGAGTGACCGGGATCTCTGAGGACGCCCTCGTCTCTACTTTATGCGTCTCCTACCACCTTGAGACTTCTCGAAGCCTGCCCCACAACTTGGTGTGCGTGCGTGCGATACTGCTTGTGCGCCTTCAGCCAAGGTACCCCAGTCTCCCCTTGCAATTCATTTCTATTCCCAGCTCTGAGATTTCCGCTCGCTGTGGCCCGGGGACTGTTTCGTCTGGTCCGTGGAGATGTCCCTGGCTCTTGCCCCGGTGACCCACCCATTGCTTTGCCATTACACTCTCTACCTCCCCATCCTCCACATCCTTCCCCATCCTCGCCTCTTCCTATCCTACCTACATCGGCGAAGAACTACGGTATCGACGGAGCTGTTTAGATGACTTAGCGACGACGGACTCGAGGGCATCACTGCGGCTCACCGCTATTGCCTACGACAGTTCACGATCTTACCCAATGTCGCCCTTCGTGATGGACGGCTCGGGATGGCTGGGGCCTCGGCAGAATTTTGGGTCGAACGGAGGAGGGCAAGGAGGGAACGGTGGCATGAACCCATTCTTCATGGCCGCGACGAACTCGACCAACCAGCAGATGATTATCAACCAGTTCAGGTTCGCGGCGGCCAAGTCAATCAGGACATCGACGATAATACTGGCCACCTTCAACGCGATTGCAGCCTTTGCGACGGCAATGGGGATACTATACGATAACTACAGTAGGGCGAAGAGGAACAACCGAAACTTCAAGTTTAGGTGAGGGATACTTGGAAGGACATCAGTCGAGAACCCTTTGAGCATGCTAACGAAGACTTCTCTCAGTCACCATGGATTCTCCTTCATCCGACCCGGAGAAATCTACCCGCTCATGTTATCGGTGGGGATCCTTATCCAGAGCACCACCTTTGCGGTAGCACAGTCGACTGGCATGGAGCAGTTCTTCACGACCGGGTGCACCTTACTCTCCCAGGTTATGTTGCCAGGTAAGTGTCCGCAAGGAAGTTGGCGTATAGAATAAGTGCTAACCCAACGCAGCTATTTTCCTCGCACCTTACATCCAACTTGTCTTCGCGGTCGAAATGACGATGCGCGCCCTGCGACCGACCCCCTTCCCACCTCGAGGCAAATGGACAGTCACTATCTGCGTGACTGTTATTGGCCTCCTTACTCTAACGAACTTCCTTGTAGCCGACTTCATTCGGGTCAAGGACTTCTGTTTCGCTTCCCTCCTCTTCTTCATCGCTAAATACGGGACCGGCTGCTTCGCTGTCCTCACTGGCATTACTGCCATACTCGTACTGTGCGCGGTTACTATCTTCGTGACGCTCCACAGGAGCTCAAATATTGAAGTAACCGAGAGAGTTACCAGTTCGAGGATGGTCTACTACCTGGCCCTCGCTGCCGTCTCCAACGTAAGTAGATCTCCAGAATTATATTTCGACTTGGTGCTGACCCCTAGACAGACCTTTATGCTTCCCTTTTTTTACTGCCTGGCCTTCCCTGATATGTCGAACTCAAAGATGAACGACCAAACACTTACGCTCTCCATGGTTGCCTCGGTCGTGGCAAATGTGTCAGGTGTCATGACTGGCGGTCTATACCTATTCCTGAAATCGAACGTCCTCTCCACAATCGGACCACGGGACAAGGCCGGCGAGTACGAGAGACGGAAACTGAAGCACACTATCCGTCGCTATGGGCCCGGGGACGGAGACACGGACGATTGTGTAATCGGCCAGACGTCCGGGTCCGGGGGTTTGCGCCGCGTGGATAGCGATGCGAGCTTTATTAGTAACGAGAAGGAGGTAGAGGTCGCCGGGAGCACTCGGAGTAGCCGTGCACCGTCCATCGCGTCCAGTCGTCGGCTTAACCCGCTACGGTCGAATGCCGTCTACCCACCTACGAGTGGTCCTCGTTTCCCTGAGCCGGTCCAGACACCGACTGGCATGATCGGCCACATGCGGAAGCGGTCATACAACATATTCCCCAACCTACCCAGCGCGAAGTCATCGGTGACGCTCTTGCCGGCTACTACGTATTCGCCACAATCCATGGGTCGACAGAGGGATGCCGAGTCAGCACTCGACGCCCTCAAGCCACCACCTTCTCTTCGCAACCTCGTTGGTCGGCACAGACGAGACTCGTCTATGGTCTCGTCGGCAACCGTCCAGATCGGCCTCCGCCTGTCGTCCGTGGACGATATGCCTCCGCCGGGTAGTCGAGCAACGGCTATCGAACCCGACGTGGTTAGCCTGAACTGCCCGAACGAGATTGTGAAGTCCTCATCACCCTCGCGACCAAACCCACTGACCTCAGTAAGGCCAGCGATGGAGGTCGAGAAAATCGTTGACGCCACCCCGAAGCGGGATCCGGTCAAGAGTGCGAGGATGAAGACGTTGCCACCCGTACCCAACCGATCTGGTGATGCTACTGAAGGTGAAGAAGAAGATGATGATGGGGAGTTGCTCAGCCCCCACGTCTATAGCCCTACCAAGGGAAGACTCCCCAGCCCTAGGGAAGTGGGCGTTGCCATGCCTGCAGCAAGGTACAACAACGGGCGCCCTACCAGCCCTCCAGTCGCTACGGCAGTGGCGTCTGACCTGAAGGCTGAGTGGATCTGATCTGGTTCCTTCCGCCTCGAGCCTCAGATCTACATCATTGCGCGTCCACCTTGAGAGAAAAAAAGCATTTACTGGTGTTGGCAACGTGGGGAATAATATAGACAACGGCACGGCTCAGACCGACCTGTTTCGACGGCTGTACCAAAAACGGAGAGATTTTTTTGTTTCGTTAGGCGCTAGGAGTGTTGGTGTTGTCAATCACTGAAGTGGCGGGCCCCCTTAGTCAAGGGGGGATGTATCCTTCCTTTTCTTTTACTTTTTTTTCTTTCTTTTACAGGTGTCTGGGAAACTTGTATTGCATACAATGGCGTCCAGAATGACTCGCGAGGCAACAGTGCTTGTCTCGGAGCGTTTACCGGAGATTTCTACATCATCTAGCAGTTCTTTTTACTACATCTCATTTTCTCTCCTTTTTCCTCTTGGATGGGTACGAGACCAGTAGAAGAGGCCAAGAGGCCTTGGGTTGGGGAGAGCTAGGAAAACGATATGAAGCTCTATGTGAACAAGATCAATGCTAGGATATTTTGAACACGCCTAGGGCACAATCAATGCACTTCTGACACTTGGTTTGAATGTTTCTCTTCAATGTGAATGGGTATACCCCCTCGTTTACTTGAGTTTTGCCTGCCGGGCACGTAGTTTCCTGTCCTCCCACTTCTCCCAGCCAGCCTGGCAGAGATCTTCCTCGACGACCAGATCGCGTAGCCTGAACCATCTCGCTACGGGCAGCTCTAATGCGAAGGCCAAGAGCCCGGTCTGCCTCATCACATACGTGACCCCGAACCAGGCAACGGCGCTCAAGGCACCGGCCAGACAACCGGCTAAGACCTGCTTAGGGGTATGGTAGTTGAGGTAGATGCGGCTCCAGGCAATCATGCTAGCTAGTACGAGCGCGACGATGCTCGCCATGACTCTCTCCAGCAACGACCACGGCTGATGGGCGTATTTCTCCACATCCTGGGCCGTCACGGGGCCGAGAGCACCTCCCTTCCGTTTCATCGCCGCACCAGAGCCCGCCCCGGCCCGCGGCCGCGGACGGTGCCTGACGACGAGGAACAGGCCGACCGCGACGGCCCAGAAGAAGGCGAACTGGGCGTGGCTGCTCGGCATGCCGTATCCCTTGCCGTGGATGCGCTTGGGGCGTTCCTCCTTGATGAGGCGCTTGAGCGCGAAGTTGACGGCCTCGCAGGCCAACTGCCCCGCGAACATGAGGCCCACCTCGACCTCGCGTGTGCTCCATATCAGGGTGGCGTAGACGACGCATAGCGCCTGGGGGACTAGCGCTAGGAAGGCGCAGAGGTAGGAGATCGGGTCGGAGGGGTCCTGTTGCGGTTTGACGGAGGTAAGGTTAGCTGGCAGAATTGGCTAAGAGGGGGGCTAGGAGAGGGAGCTCTGGGGCAGCTCTGGTAAGGCTCACATAGTAGACGTGGGTAACAGACAGGGAGGCCAGAGGGGTGACGGCGTCCTCCATGGTTGCGCGTTTGCTAACTGAATTGTCGCTTCGGAGCCGTCGAGGGAGGGTCTTCTCAGCAATGCATTGTCTCCGGCTCGGGGGGGTAAATTTCAGCGCGCTACCAGAGTGGCGGATTTGTCAAAAGGCCTCTGTCAAAGAAAGGCTGCGGTTTGTTGGTAGTGGGAGGTAAGTAAAGGAAGTCACAATTCAAGGACCGGCCCATGTGGCTTGCTGGGACTTAAAGTGCGCCCGCCCAATCGGCTTAACCCGTCGAAACGCGCCACGGAGCCACACCACTGGGAAAAGAGGTATTTCTTCCTTCGGGCCCACATGCATATCGGCGAAAGAGTCATTGCCGCCGACTTATTGTGTAGTAAGCTTCCGTAAATATCTGAAAGGTTCTACCGCCGCCTGAAACCCTCACCTCGACTCCGCACCTGATAAAACCCGACCTAAAGCCTTACGAGGAGGGTGCTGCTCATTCTCCGCCCTGACAAATAACAATACAACACCATCGGCGCCTTGGACCGACGCTGGCATTTATGTGGTACTTTGTAGCACAACAGCCGAGAGATCCCTCCAACATCGCTCCCCGCAGAATCGACCATAGCCGCAGGTAGCATAAATGGAGGACTCCGACGAACCGCGCGATGTCGAGCTTAGCTCCCTCTCCGCCATCTTCCCCGAGATCCAGAGGGTCAACGACGATGACCCGTACAGCATAGTCCTTGACGTGCCTGTCAACCCGTCGAAGACCGTGGTTGTGTTCTTTCCCACCTCGACCGATGGTTCGGCGATCCCGCTAGATCCTCACAATGGCCTTGCGCCCGAGACAGCCAACGGAGCGCCAACAAATGGGGAGGCAAATGTCGATTCGCACGAGCTGGCACACCTGCCCCCTATTCGCCTCCAGATAACGCTGGGCCCCGGATACCCCGCCAGCGAGCCGCCGCATATCTCTATATCTACATCGCCACCATGGCTGCCTGCCGACGTCGTGAAGAAGCTCGAGGATGACGGACCCCTGCTGTGGGAAGCTATGGGGCGGGATATCGTCACGTTTTCCTATATCGACAGCGTGCAGCAGTCTGCCGAGGATGCCTTCGGGCTCATCGATGAGGAGGGCGGCTTGGTGGTTGATCCGCAGCACAAAATTGCCATCCTAGACCACGATATCAAGGCTAAACAGGCGGCGTTTGAGAAGGAGACTTTCGACTGCGGCGTTTGCCTAGATCCAAAGAAAGGCTCGGTATGCCACCGGATGTTGGACTGTGGCCACGTCTTCTGCATCACATGCCTACGAGACTTCTACAACAATGCGATCCAGGAAGGCGACCTCCCCTCGGTACGGTGCCTGGCGCCTAACTGCGCCAAGGAGCGCGAGAAGGCAGCGCTGGGTCTATCGGCAACGGCGAGGAAACGGAAGAAGGTCAAGACGTTCATCAGTCCTAGCGAACTTCTACAGATTCCTCTCGACCAAGACGTGGTAAAACGCTACGTCACACTTAAATACAAGACGGAGCTCGAATCCGACAAGAATACGATCTACTGTCCCCGGTCTTGGTGCAACGGGGCGGCGAGGTCTAAGAGGCATAGGAAACCCAGCGGGCTCGAACTCGCCGAGGCGTCGGACGAGTCCGGATCCGAGGACGAGGAGGAGAACGGGACCGGCGAGATGAAGTCAAAACCGTATAAGCCGATGCAAGAGCTGCTGGCTGTTTGCGAAGACTGCGGCTTCGCCTTCTGCAGCCGGTGCAACATGTCATGGCACGGCGAGTTCGTCAGCTGCACGCCGCAGCGAGACACGCAGGAGCTCACGGTCGAGGAGAAGGCGTCGGCCGAGTACGTCAAGCTCCACACGACGCCATGCCCGACCTGCGCTGCCCCGGCCCAGAAGACGCACGGGTGCAACCATATGATCTGCTACCGATGCCAGTCGCACTTTTGCTATCTATGTTCCGCCTGGCTAGACCCCGGGAACCCTTACCAGCACTATAATACGATGCCCGATGGCAAGCAGACGAGCTGTTACATGCGGTTATGGGAACTCGAGGACGGTGATGGCGACGACGTCGGCCATAACTTCGCCGGTGGTGCAGCTCAGGGGGCAGTTGGAGCGCCGCCAGCCGCCAGGGAGCTCATCCCCGAAATCGAGGAGGCGGAGGATGACGAAGCGACCCAGGCCGCTCGAAGGCTCGCGCAAGAGGAACTACAGCGTCGAAATGCACAGGAGAACGGCGGGCAGGTCGCCTTCGCTCGCGAGGGGCCTCTGGTCCTTCGGATCGCTGGCAATCAGCCGGCGGGTGCAGTCCGCGGCGGCGCGCGTCGTGGGCGGAACGTCGACCCAGCTGCCGCGGCTGCTGTACCTCCGGCTCGAGGCGGGCCGCAGGGTAATGGGAATGTGGCAAGAGGGCAGGCCGCGCGAGGCGGTCGGGGAGGGGGGGTAGGGCGAGGAGGGCGAGGAGGTGCAGGACCATTCGCTTTACGGGGAGGAGGAGGAGGCGGCAACAACAACAACAACGCTAGGAATCCCCGGCAAAATGACCAGACAAATAACCAGCAGGCGCGCATCGTGCAGCGTCACAACGATGCAGCGGCAGCACATGGACGTCAACCACCCGGTGGCGAGGAAGCCAACCCCGAGGGCGGCGATCTGGATGAAGAGCAGGCCGCTTGGATCAGGAACTTTGTGCAGCTCGCGCTCAACGACGAGGAGGATAGTGACAGCGACGAGGACGACATCTGATGCCGCCATCTCGGTCCGATGGGAGACTTGTGAATACGCGAGTCACGACATATTTCCACCGCAAATACCCCTTCTCTCACTGCCCCCGTCCATCGGAAGTCATACCGAAAGAAGGGATCGGAGAATATGCAACGTGACCGCTACGGTGCTACACTGTAGTCTAAATTTCGCCGGGCAGGGCGGAATAAGCGGTCAGGATCATCTAGGAAGAAAGGAGCACCCAAGACTGTCCCGCCGGAAGAAGGCGCGCCCCAACGCCGCATCGGGACAAGATTTGCTCGCGACGATGCTCGATCTGGATGTCCTGCCTGTGGGGATTTACGATAGCGCGCACACCCCCCTCCCCTCCCCTCCCCTCCCCTCAACCCTTGGCGAGGATCGGGGCGCGATGTATTATTCCATCTGCGAGGTTGCTCTCGCCTGAAAGGCAGCGTCGCTTTCTTGCCCTCACCGGGAGAAATCCCTACCCTAGGCCCTGCAGGGCCGTTTCTGCAGCGGAGTGCTAATACTGTACCTCTCTTTGCACATCTCTGGGTGAAGGCAGGGGGGGAGGGGAGGATTCTGCTTTTGTGTACATCAACAGCGACTAGCAATAGCGCAGCATTGCATTAGGGATGGCGTTGGGAGATCCGGGTGAAAGAAAGAAGCATTAGCCAGGAGAGTATAACCTTTGGAATCATACCTTACATACGGAGCATGCGAACATACATGTGTACCATGACGCCGAAGTAGCGTATGCGGATGGTAGTCTAGCGGTTGCACCGGCGCTGCAGACGCAGCGCTTGTGAAATTTCCCACCATCCCCTCTTCTTCCCACTTTCGGCAGGGTCCTCCCTCCCAGGCCTAGCCGATCGTGATATGCTGTGTGACCGCTTCTTTCCCCCCCCACCCGAGATGAGATGAGGTGCGATTCCTTGAGCCGCTGTACCGTTTCTTCTGCATCGTCGGACCTTTTTATTAGATAGCTCCATAATTTTATATCCCCTAATTTTCTCCGCGGTAGAGTCACCCGCCCCTTGCACAAGGCGAACCGAAAGAGCCTCGGCGCGGAGTTGCAAGGGGGAAGGGGAAGGGGAAAAAAAAGCAATAATTTGCCCTGCATACCCAAGCAGCAAACCCTGGTCCTAGGCAAAGGACACCTCGACCATCACCGTGGTCGGATGGTGGTGCGGAACCGGGCGGACTGCCTGTCTAGGCAGAACCTAAGACCTCCAGTACCTCCAATACCGGCCGAGTTGCGGCGGGGAGGACCTCTCTAGCGCGAGATCGAGTGCATGCGGCAAGGACTTTGTGCGAAGCTAAACCTACGTGCGCATGTGGTACAGAGGCGTCAGTGCACGTACAACGGCAGACGTGGCTTGCTCGCTACACCAAGACTTGATATCACGGCGTTGCCGAGCCACAAGCCTGAAAAACAAGACTCATACTTTTGTACTTGCATGAACTATACACATGCAAGTACGTTGTCCTTCCTTTCCCAGACTGAGAGTTATAATCTCGACTCCATATTCTTCCCACCCCCCGGTTCGCCTTCGGTGAAGAGACTGGTCAGGCCTCGTCCGTATTTTACGGGCCTTCCGCTTCACTAAAACCTCGTTCCCTTGGCTTCGCGTGCTGACTCTCACTCGGACACCGGCACGCGACGACGCGACTGTACCAGAGGCGGTTAGTGTCAGGGGTCCGGGCTTAACCCAAGTGGATTCCGTTTGGAGTAAGCTAGGGCGGCGGGGACATTTGGCCAGGGTTTGAAGGTCAGATGGGCGAGGGTAGGAAAAAAAACGATGTTTGGGGTACCGTCGCCTCGAGAGAGAGGCCGGAGGGAAATGTGAATCTTGGATGAAAAGGCTAGGGAAGATCGCAATTGGGAAGGTTCATGCGCAGTGCGAGCGAGGCAGATGAAAGAGTCATAATTAGGGCCGTTTCCATTTCGGTCTGTACCATCTTTAAGGGGGCGGGACTATTGGCGTGTTTGTCATACCTTACTTGATGTGTCGTCAAGTCTCGGTGGAGGGTCTGACGATATTGATCCTTTCGAGGGACGTCATGTATCGGCATCAGGGGGGGCCAGGGAAAGTTGGGTAGTATCCGGGAAGTCAAAACTTCGGGCTCATCTGCTGTTGCATGATCACCAGGGAGCGACGGGGGGCTCGGCGGGGTTGCAGGCTTGTTCCTGACTTTCCCAGTTAGGGCGCTTTGCGATACCACGAGCTTCCTTGCTTAGACGCCGTACGGCTGTTGCCTGCTTAGTTAGCTGGTTAGGCATGGGATCCCTTCTCTCGGCCCCCCCTAAATTTACTTGCTTTAAAGAACAAAATGGGACGGATTTCGAAAATAGTGCACCCCATCTCGGTCCGGCCTTTCCAGGGATCTCGCACCGGGCGAGACAACCAAGAAGGGAAGGCAAGCGCGGACGCGGAGGATAGCATGGGATTCACGGGAAACAAAGGCAACCTAACCGAGGGACGTTTCTCTCCTCCGCAAGCGCCGGATGACGAGCAGCATCAGCAGCAGCAGGCCAGCGGGGAGGAGATCCTCGAGGATGGATAGTCCATGGTACGAAGGAATGAGGGACAGACACCTTTTGTCGCCGGCCCCCACTGATGCTTCTGGGTCCCTCCTTCGGCAGGGAGTATGCGTATGCGTTTGTTTGGTGGTGCTATCCCCTTGCAAGTTAGACGCGCGATGAAAGGGGGGGGGGATTTAAGGGGGGTGTGGCAAGCAGTTGAGGGACCGGGGGTCCCACCGACGAGAGGTTATTCTGGTCGCGCCACGATCAGCGCAGTCGCACCCTTGATTTTTCCCCAGCCGTTCGAGCTGGGGTTGGTGATTGGCCGGGAGAAATACACCTCTGTTGAATCGGCCCTTCCAGGCTAAAGTCTCAAGGGGGACGCATCAAGGGAAAGAAACCCGGTTGTGAAGGGAGCTGTTGTTTCCACCCCCTTCCACTTTGCCCACTTCTTCTTCACGGTCCTCTCGGTCGCGCTCTTGGCCCCGAGGGGTAACCGAGATTCCCGGGGTGAAGGTCTTGGAGAGAGACCTTTTGGGGGATGAAGGGTGGTGGTGGGGGGTGGGCTTGTTTGGCTTAGCCGTTCCCTTTTTGCCCTTCTAATCTTGAACTGCATTACCTCTCCGCAACTTTATCCTAGATCGTCAATCAGTCCCATTCAATAAGCCTGCACTACTCGGGGGGGGGGGGAGGTGTGGGCAAATTGATAGCTTGGAGTAGTGGTTTCCTCGGGAGGCCCCGGCGAGGAAGGGGGCTCCAGCTCAGTCCCCCAAGTCCGATCCCACCCTGGCAAGTGAGCCGGGCGGGATGGTGGTTTGCGGAAAACCTGGGGGATCGAAGCTTCTGATCCCTCCCGGCGGGATTTTGGATTACTTTAATCTTGGAGCTGTGGTAGGACGCCCCGTCATTTCAGCTTTCTAGAATGCTTCCATTCCATGTCCTTCCTCCCTTACCCGCGCCCCAAGACCGACCGTCTTCAATCACCTGGAAACCTCTGTGACAGTTAGATTACGGTTTTTGGTATTTGATGAGATGATTTCCCAGGGTCCTGGAGTTGGAGGGCGGGGTGGATTAATGTGATTGGAGATAGGGCTGCATCGGAGTAGCTCTGGCAAAAAGGGAGGCGGACGGCTCGATATCATCCTGTTTCTTTACTTAGATCATGGACGCATGGCCTGCAATCTCGCCACGCGTGGCCCCGGGACGGGAAGAGACAGAGGGCACTGGTGGCCGCCTCCCTCGAGTCCCTCCCCCCCGGGACTGTATAGCACTTGCAGGTTATGTGCTGGATGTTATTGAGCGGGGAGCAGAGTTGGGGGAGATGGCTGAGGACGAGGTTGACACGGGACGGCATATGATGCGCCATTGGGTGGGTTGAGCTGAAGGGAAGCCCGTCCCGACCGCTCCAGCCTTTTCCCTTCCCAGACACACCCACGCAAAGCGACCAGGCAAGATACCGACCGACCGAGATGTTGGAATGCAAGACGAGACGGAGGAGGGGCCGCACATGGTGGATCCCTTGGTCAATGAGAAAGTTGCCGTGGGCCCGTGCAGGGTCCTTTCAAAGGCCCGCTTTCGGCTCATGGAAATTGGCCTGACTTCGCTCCTCTGTCTGCTCTGCCGTTTCGTTGCGGGAAACTCTGCCGAGCCACGAAACGATCAAGGCCCGTGCTAGGCGGATACCTCGGACGGTCCTTCGATGCCGGTGAGGAATTTCGAGATCTGCAATCGACACCCTTCTGCTCTGAATCCCCCCCCCCATTTTCGACATCACAACGAACTGCAGCACGCAGTAAACTATTAGGCACGTCGGCCTGTCCTAGCTAGCGTATGTGCAGGAGCTTGCCGGCGATGATGATACACATTGTTAGCGCCGTTGCTGGCCCCCGGCATGCGGGACTAATTTTGCAAGCCACTAGGCCACCAAGCCTTCGCTAGCTCAATTCGGGCAAGGATAGCACGGCGGTGATTCCGTCCTCTCAGGGCGGCATGGCGCCCCGCCACCTTTTTCCCCCTGTTGCTTCGCTTGCGGGTTGCTTCGATTCCGAGCCAGCTCAGGGGCGGGGAGACAGGTGATCTTTCCCCCAAATGGGCCTTCTTGAATAAGCTTAGGCGCAGACGGCGACGTCCCCACCCTGCCGACCAGCCCATGCGAAGATGGGTTGCCCCCCCTTGGAGGTGGAAACGATAAACGGTGGGACTGTGGTGGCCGAGAGACATCGGCCAGTTACCTTTGTCGCTTCTGTCCACAGCTAACCGGCTGCCGGCAAGTATTTTTTTTTGTTGCTGAGAACGGGTTTGGAGAAACCCTTGCTTGCGGGCGGCAATGGTTCCGCTAGTGTGGCCGTAACCCCGTTGAACATTGAACCCCCCTTTCCAATGGGTAATATACTTTGCGACCGGCTCCCCACATCGGCCACAACTGAACTTGAAGAGATGTAGCGCGCGCTCAGCAGCAAGCGCATTTCGGGTGCAGTGGGTTGTAACTGACGGGAGGGCGGTTGGGGTGGCGGCTATGCAAAAAGCATTGTCATGATCAGCGATCTATCGTATGCCGCCATGTGCTTGGGAGGCATCGTATCCTGAAGGGTGCAGCAGCCTGCAGGTATTGTTGTGTGGTGTTGTACCGGCCGTTGAACCCCCGCCCTGTCGAGGTGAGAAAAAAAGAAACGGGACCAGTCAGAGCAGGGGTTGTGGTACTGGTTCCTCCTATATTAACCAGCACATATAGCCATTAAACCGGCGGTGTTAAGACCATGGATTGGCAAGTGATAATTTCGGCCTGCAGCGCCGCGCGACGACTCATTGTCCGCAATATTGGTCTTGCGCGTCCCCGAATTTGTTAGTAGTAAATCCGCTATGGCCGTTACTAAGAGCGGGACTCTCGTGGAAGTCCCGGGGCCGTAACATAGGCGTCGTAGTCCGCCGTCCTCAGCGACGGTAGTAGCGGCCGCCTCTTCTGCCGAAGCGTTTCTCTCCCGAATGGCACGCCACTTGGCCCCTCCCCCAAACAAAAACAAACCAACCCAGGGGCGACTCCCCAGTGTCAATCTTTGCAGGCTCGCTGGGGACGCTGTGTTAGCCAGCTGGTACCTGCGCATCAGCACTGGGGGCGGGCGTAACGGTAGGATCAACGCGGGCCCACCGGCACAAACGCCACTCCACATGATGCCGAACGCCCCAGCTCAGGGCCTGTGACCAATGGTAACTGCCTCGTTGCGCTAGAAAAACTTCGGCCCAGGAACGGAGCTTCCCACTGTTCAGGAAGCCCCTAGCCTCGAAGTAGATGTGTGTTGGCCAGGAAAAGGGAACAGGCGCGGCTAGCGTGGGCAAGGTTGCTTGGATGAGTTGATGAGCTATTGCTGACGGCGGCAGCAGCAAGGCTCCAGAGACAAAGTGTGGCGACGGACGGGGATGATGTGCCCAGGCCACTGTTACATCCATCCGCCTAGGGCAGATCTCACAGGTAAATTCGCCGTCTGGCCCCCCTTGACTTTGCCCGATACAATGATCATTGCAACGTTTGCCAATGCAGAGTCGGAGACGTTTGTCCAGAGTGAGTGGCCGACGCAGCCACCGGCAATGGGGCCAGGGTGGGGCCTCTCCGTCCTTAGTAGCAAGCAACCTGGGAAAGCAGCCGAGATTGACAGCGGACGGGGGGGGGGGGGGGGTTGGGCCAGCGCTTGGGGGGGGGAGAGAGGGGGGCGGCCGGGCCCCGAGAACTTTTTCTCCGCGCCCGG
>Ga0164242_10004352_pt1 | contig 15932 bp, 16 predicted proteins | sample OricomgcompostMG_FD_108783 | JGI IMG/M metagenome (GOLD analysis project Ga0164242, IMG submission 108783) | Miracle-Growth compost microbial communities from Emeryville, California, USA - Original compost - Miracle growth compost (MG) ... | reverse complement strand
TCGTCGGTCTTCTCGGCGAGCGCGAGCTCGGAGATGAGGATCTGACGGGCCTTCGCAAGCATGCGCTTCTCGCCGGCGGAGAGGCCGCGGTCCTGGTCGCGGCGCCACAGGTCTCGCACGACCTCGGAAACCTTGATCACGTCGCCGGAGGCGAGCTTCTCGAGGTTCGCCTTGTAGCGACGGGACCAGTTCGTCGGCTCCTCGGTGAACTGTGCACGCAGCACTTCGAACACCCGATCGAGGCCCTCTTTGCCGATGACGTCGCGAACGCCCACAAGATCGACGTTCTCGGCGGGAACCTCGATGGTCAGGTCGCCTTGGGTGACGTTGAGCTTGAGGTAGACCTTCTCTTCACCCTTGATGATTCTCTTCTTGACCTCGGTGATTGTTGCAGCACCGTGATGGGGGTAAACGACAGTCTCGCCGACCTCGAAAAGCATAGATAGCAGTCCCTTCAGCAACGTCTAGGGTACCACAGCGGTGTCGTGCTATCCTCTGCCCCCGCCTGGCCAGCGCCTGCGATGCGGTAGGCTCGAGAGGCAATCCGCGGTGTTCGTAAAAGGCCGAACCGGCCGGCCCGGTGCGACTTGGAGGATCTGAATGAAGGCGCGTGTCGCGGCATCCATCGTTCTCGCTCTCGGACTCGTGACGGGCATGTCCGGCTGCACCCTGCTGACCCCTCAGGACACGCTGTACATCAAGGAGTCCGCTCACGGCGTGAACGGAACCGTCGGCAAGATCGACATCCGCAATGCGCTCATCGTCTCCAACAGCTCCGGCACGGTCGGCAACCTCGTCGTCACGTTCGTGAACAACGAGGACAAGGCGCACTACCTCTCGATCCAGCACGGCTCGAAGACTCGCTCGATCGCCATCCCGGCCGACGGCGTGAAGAAGGTCGGCGCCAAGGGCAGCACCCGCGTGGAGTTCACCGGGCTCGACGCCAAGCCCGGTTCGCTGACCGACGTGTACTTCAGCTACGCGGGCGCGACGGGCACGCAGATCCAGGTTCCGGTGCTGTCGTCCACGTTCCCGGGCTACGAGGACTACGTCCCCGGCAAGTAGGACTCAGCGGCGCGTTTCGACGGGCGGCGACGACGCGTCAGCTGTCTTCGAAGCGGTAGCCGAGGCCGCGAACCGTCACGAGCATCCGCGGCTCTGACGGGTTCGCCTCGATGCGCGAGCGGATGCGTTTGATGTGCACGTCGAGCGTCTTCGTGTCGCCGAAGTAGTCGCTCCCCCACACCCGGTCGATCAGCTGACCTCGCGTGAGCACTCGGCCCGCGTTGCGCAGCAGCAGCTCGAGCAGCTCGAATTCCTTCAGCGGCATAGGTGTGTCCACGCCAGACACCGACACCGTGTGGCGGTCGACATCCATGCGCACGGTCCCGGCCTCCAGAACACTGTCGTCGAACGACTCCTCGTCGACTCGGCGGCGCAGCACGGCACGGATGCGCGCCAGCAGCTCCCTGGTGGAGTACGGCTTGGTCACATAGTCGTCGGCACCCAGCTCGAGGCCGACCACGATGTCGATCTCGGAATCCTTCGCCGTGAGCATGATGATCGGAACGGTCGATTGCGCACGGAGGAGCTTGCACACCTCGGTGCCCGGCATGCCGGGCAGCATCAGGTCGAGGAGCACGAGGTCTGCTCCGTCGCGACCGAACTGAGCGATGGCATCCGGCCCGTTGTCGGCGACGCCGACCTCGTATCCCTCGCGGCGCAGCAGGAACGCGAGCGGATCGCTCAGCGACTCCTCGTCTTCCACCAGCAGGATGCGTGTCATCTCGTTCGTTCTCCTTGTGCAGCTTCTTCGGCTTCGGTAGCGAGGTCCGCCGCGTCGGGCGGGCCCGTATTCGGCTCCTGCGCGACGTGTTCGGCCTCGGGAAGGCGGATGGTGAAGGTCGAGCCTCGGCCGGGCTGCGACCAGACGCGCACCTCACCGCCGTGGTTCTGCACCGCGTGCTTGACGATCGAGAGCCCGAGCCCAGTGCCGCCGGTGGCTCGGGAGCGTGCCTGGTCCACGCGGTAGAAACGCTCGAAGACGCGGTCCAGGTCTTCCGGCGGAATGCCCGGCCCCTGGTCCGTAACGGCGACCTCCACGACGCCGTCGGTGAGACGCGCGCCGATTCCGACCCGGGTCTTGTCGGGCGAATAGCGCACGGCGTTCGAGACGAGATTGTGCACAGCGGTGGTGAGCAGGCTCTCGTCTCCGAAGACGACGGCGTGCGACGCCCGTCCGGTGGCCAGTTCGATGCCGCGCGATTCGGCGAGCACCCGGTTCTGATCGACGGCGGACGCCACCACCTCGTCGATCGACACGCGCTCGGCGTGCGGCACGATCTCCGCAGCCTGCAACCGGGAGAGGTCGATGATGTCCTGTGTCAGGCGTGCGAGACGGGCTGCCTCCGAGGTGAGGCGGGCCGCGAAGTGCCGCACCTGCTCCTGATCGTCCGGCGCGCTCGCCAGCGCCTCTGCCAGCACGCTGATCGCCCCGATCGGCGTCTTCAACTCGTGGCTGATGTTGGCGACGAAGTCGCGCCTCACCTGCTCAAGGCGCACCGCCTCCGTGCGGTCATCCGCCAGCAGCAGGATGTAGCGGGATCCCAGTCGCGCGACGCGCACTGTGAGCTGCACTGTGGCATCCCCCAGCGTGCTGCGAGCGAGTTCGAGATCTTCTGCCACCGGTTCTCCCGTGCGGCGCACCTCGTCGACGAGTTCCACCATGCGCGGCTGGCTGAGTGCGGCGTTCCAGACCAGCCCGAGACTGTACGCACCAGCGGATGCCCGCACCACGTTGTTGCTCGGGTCCACGACGATGCCGGCGGTCGGCAGCGCCTCCAGCACCTGGTCGACCCCGTCGGGAACGGTAGGTCTCACGATCTCGGTGGCGCGATGACTATGGGACGCCGCCGAGTGCAGCAGCCACACGAATCCGGCCCCGACCACAAGGCCGAGTGCCAGAGACAGCAGCACCAACCAGGTGGAGTCCATGCCAGAAGGCTACCGGTGCCCGCGGAGTGGTCCCGGCCGCAGAACCCCCTGATGGGGCCCGATTCGCGCAATGTTCGGGCATCCGACACCGACCGTTAACCTGGCACCGGGAGCATGGCCGCAACGACCGGATCGACCGGTCGTTCGGCGTGCCGCCGGGGAGGATGGACATTCCATGCGTGACGTTTTTCAGCACGAGATGCGCGAGGTGCAGGACCGCCTCGTCGAGATCGCCGAGCTCGTCGTCGTCTCCATCCGGAACGCCACTCAGGCGTTCAACGACGGAGACGTCGCACTGGCCGAGACCGTCATCCAGAACGATGCGCGCATCGATGCGCTGACGGTGGTGCTCGACGAGCTGTCGATCCAGATCCTGGCCAGGCAGAACCCTGTAGCCCGGGATCTGCGCATCGTAGTGAGCGCGCTGCGCATCAGCGCGTCGCTGGAGCGGATGGGCGACATGGCCGAGCACATCGCCCAGCTCGCACGCTACCGCTTTCCCGACAAGGTGGTCCCGAAGAGCCTGCGCGGCACGTTCAAGGAGATGGGGCGCCTCGATGTGCTCATCGCGGAGCGCCTCGTCGAGTTGCTCCGCACCCAGGATCCGCGGGTGGCCGACGAGTTGCGCAACCAGGACGACGAGATCGACGAACTGCACGCGAGCGTCTTCGACAAGGTTCTCGGGGAGACGTGGAAGGGTGCGACGGTCGACACCGTCGATGCCACGCTGGCGTCGCGATACCACGAAAGGTTCGCGGACCACGCTGTGTCGATCGCGAAGAAGGTGCAGTACCTCGTGACCGGAGACTGGGTGCCTGAAGCGTCCTGAGAGAGGGCGCTACTTCGCCGCGCCCTGAGCTGCTACCGCTGCAGCGCCGGCCGCGGCGGCCTCCGGGTCGAGATACTCGCCAGGACCGAGCGGCATGAAGTCGTCGCCGAGCCGGTACACGAGCGGGATGCCGGTGGGAATGTTCAGCTCGGCGATCTCGTCGTCGCCGATGCCGTCCAGGTGCTTGACGAGCGCGCGCAGCGAGTTGCCGTGCGCCGTGACGAGCACGGTCTTGCCGGCCGCCAGGTCGGGCACGATATCCGACTGCCAGTACGGCAGCATGCGGGCGATGACGTCTTTCAGGCACTCCGTGCGCGGCATCTGAACGTTCGTGAGGTCGGCGTAACGCGGGTCGCCCACCTGCGACCACTCAGCGTCGTCGGGCAGCGGGGGCGGCGGAACGTCGAACGATCGGCGCCAGAGCATGAACTGCTCGTCGCCGTACTTCTCCTTCGTCTCTGCCTTGTCGAGGCCCTGCAGCGCGCCGTAGTGCCGCTCGTTGAGGCGCCAGGAACGCCGCACCGGGATCCAGAGGCGGTCAGCGGTTTCGAGTGCGAGGTTCGCCGTCTGGATCGCTCTGGTGAGCACGGATGTGTGCAGCACCTCGGGCAGCAGCCCCTCGGAGGCGAGCAGCTCCCCCGCGTGCGCCGCCTCGGTGCGTCCCTTCTCGGACAGTCGCACGTCGACCCAGCCGGTGAAGAGGTTCTTCTGGTTCCACTCGCTCTCGCCGTGGCGCAGCAGTATCAGGGTGTAGGGGGATGGCATGCCCCAAGTTTAACGGGGCCGCGTGACGGCGCCGAGCCGCGGGATGCGCGGCACGTGCGCTTCGGCGCCGGCATCCGTCGGCACGATGGTCTCCTGGGCGGCCGCCACCGCTCCGCCTGGCGTGCGCACGGTCAGATCGAGCGCCGGGTCCGTCGAGCGCTTCACCACGGCGAGCGCGATCGGCCCGAGCTCGTGGTGAACCGCAGACGACGTCACGCGCCCGACGACGGCGTCCCCGGCAAGCACCTCGGCGCCGGCAGGCACCGCGATGCCCTCCGAGCCGTCCAGGTGCAGGAACACCAGCCTGCGCGGCGGGTGTCCCAGGTTGTGCACCTTCGCGATGGTCTCCTGGCCGCGGTAGCAGCCCTTGTTCAGGTGCACTGCGGTGCGCAGCCAATCCAGTTCGTGCGGAATGGTGCGCTCGTCCACCTCGGCGGTCAGGCGGGGTCGCCATGCGGCGATGCGCAGCGCCTCGGCCGCCAGCGTCCCGGCCGCCTGCACCTGGCCGGATGCGGCCCGCTGCACGAGCACACCGAGGGCATCCCGCGGAACGAGCGTCTCCGCCCAGCGGTATGCCACGCCGGGATGCTCCTGGCCAGCTTGCTCGGGATGCGCGTACTGATGTCCGCCGGCGACGACCGACGGCCATGGGTCACGCCACTGCAGACGCACGCCGTTCGCCGACGCCGCTGCGGTCTCGAGCACGGTGGATGCCTGCGTTGCCGAAGCACCGTCATCCGGACCCTCGAAGCTGCCGAGGGTGGCGAAGTCGTTCGTGCGGTCCACCGGCTCGACACGCAGCATGAAGCGCATCTTCTGCAGGAAGTCGAGCACGGCATCGGTGTCGGAGTGCTCGACGAGCAACCAGGTCGTCTCGCCGTCGTCGACGATGTGCAGCGCGTGCTCGATGTGGCCGGCCGGGTCGAGGAGCAGTGCCTCGGCCGACTCGCCGGGCGCGAGATTGCGCAGCGACTGGCTGCTCATGGAGTCCAGCCAGCTCAGCCGGTCGCCGCCGGAGACCGCGATGACGCCGCGAGTGGAGAGGTCGACGAGCGCATCGCCGCGCTGCAGTACGCGCTGTTCGGTCAGCGGGTTCCCGTAGTGCGCGGCAACACCTGGGTCGGATGTCTCGTCGCCTGCGGCCACAGCAGCCGGGAGCGCGAGGAATGGGGAGGCAGTCACTTCGTACCGGCTTCGGGTCCGGCCGCTGCCTCGTCGGCTGCCGAGTTCGCCGGGGCGCCTGCGAGATCGGTGCGGGCGAGCCGGGCGGACGCGTGGGTGCGCAGGTCCTGGCCGAGTGCGGCGATGTCCCACGCCCAGAGCAGATGCGATTCGACCAGGCCGTAAAGCCGGGTGGCAGCCGAATAGTCCTTGGCGCCGGAGGTGCGCAGCACGGCATCCGTCGCGAGGTCGATGCGGGGGCCCTTCACCTGTCCCACGTAGAGCTCGGAGATGCCGTCGGGATGGAGGATCTGCGCCTCGATCTCGAACGCGCCCGCCGACGTGCGGAGCGTCTCGACCGACTGCGCGGTGTCGAAGGGTCGCGTGTCGGAGCCCGGGAGGAGCCCGGGGCCGGCGTCTTCCGGCAAGAGCGTGCGGCTGAGGCGCCAGTAGCCGAGCTCGGTCGCCAGCGGCGTCAGCTGCTCGTCGAGCAGCCAGGTGTAGGAGCTGTAGTTCAGCGCGGGGAGTCCGTCGTGACTGAAGCTGATGCGCTGCCCGAACTCGCGCTCGACGTGCTCGTCGCCGATCGCGTAGTCGAGCACGCCGGTGCCCTCCCAGACTCCGAGGAGCCACGAGAGCGGAACGAGCTCCGCGGGGAGCCCTTCTGGGATGGAGATCAGCGCTGGCCCCGGAACAGGTTATAGACGACCAGAACCGAGACGCCGGCGATCGCGAGCACTGCCAGCGACAGCAGGCCGACGAACACGAGCTCGAGGGTGACAAGCATGTGATTCAGTCTACGAGGTCGCCCGGCCACGGCGGCGCGCACGGTTCACGCATGCACCAGCGCGAGCACCAGTGTTGCGACCGCCAGGATGACGAAAGCCCCGGCAAGGCTCGTGCCCATGCGGATGACGAATCCGTGCTTCTCCTGCGTCGCCAGCTGAATGCACATGGAGACGAGTACGGCGCCGGCCATGGCGATGCCGAGCCACCCGAGGTAGGCGTGCGTGCCGGCGAACGCTCCGATCAGCACGGCGGCGATGAGGGAAGCGACCCAGACGCCCACGACCGAGGTCCACCGCATGGTCGGGGTGAGGGTTTCGCCGGTCACCCGACCATTGTCCCTCGCGACGATAGGATCGGGATACTTCTCAACCGGGCGGGAGGTCGCGTGGCTCAACTGTTGGTGCTCACGCCCACGCCCGCGAACGAGGTGCTCGCCTCACTCGGATTGCTCTCGCATCGGGTACGGCAGGTCGCGGCGGACACGTCGTCGCTGCTGAACGCATCGTCGTGCGACCTGATCTTCCTCGACGCCCGGCGCGACCTGGTGGGTGCGAAGGCCCTGAGCAAGATCCTCGCCTCCACGGGTAACGCCGTGCCCGTCGTGCTGGTGCTGACCGAGGGCGGACTCACCGCGGTGACCGGCGACTGGGGTGCTGACGACGTGATCCTGGAAGGGGCTGGCCCCGCCGAGGTCGATGCGCGCATCCGTCTGGCCATCGAGCGACGCTCGAACGACCCGGCGCAGTCGAAGATCCAGGCATCGGGCGTGACGATCGACGAGGCGAGCTACTCGGCGAAGGTGCACGGGCGTCCGCTCGACCTCACGTTCAAGGAGTTCGAGCTGCTGCGCTTCCTGGCTACGCATCCGGCCCGCGTGTTCACGCGCGAGCAGCTGCTCAGCGAGGTGTGGGGGTACGACTACTTCGGCGGAACACGCACGGTCGACGTGCACGTTCGGCGCCTGCGCGCGAAGCTCGGCGACTCGGAGTCGCTGATCGGTACGGTGCGCAACGTTGGCTACCGGTTCAACGTCGTCGACGACGAGGACGCCTGAGCGCGTGTCGTCGAGGTCGGACGACGTGGCGGACGCCCTCGCGGTGGCCGACGCCGCGTTGCGTCACGACGGCACCGACCCGTTCAACGAGCAGACCCGCCTCGACCTCGCGTCCGGACGTCGGGCGGTGCACGTCGTCCGGCACGGCGGCGACCCGGTGGCCGCCGCGGCAACCGGGAGCGGCGAACTCGACCTCGTCGTCGAGCCCAGGGCTCGCGGGCGCGGGGTCGGAACCGCGCTGCTGGAGTCGCTGCTTCCCGAACTGGAACCGGATGTCTCCGCCTGGTCGCACGGCGATCATCCTGCCGCCCGCGCCCTCGCGGCCGACCACGGCTTCGACCTCGTGCGCACGCTGCTGCGGCTGCGGCTGCCGTCTCTGGAGCCGGTGGCGGGCACGGAACCGCAGGCGGGCATCCGTGTCGAGGAGTTCGATCCCCAGACGGATGCCGCGGACTGGCTGGCGCTGAACGCCCGCGCGTTCGCGTCGCATCCGGAGCAGGGGCGGATGAGCGCCGGCGACCTCGCCGAGCGCGTGGCGGAGCCGTGGTTCGACCCCGCCGACTTCCTGGTTGCCAGGGACGGGTCGGGCCGGATGCTCGGCTTCCACTGGATGAAGCTCGAGCCGCACACGGGCGAGGGCGAGGTGTACGTGCTCGGCGTCGGCCCCGATGCGGCGGGCCGCGGCCTTGGAAGGCTCCTGCTGACCGAGGGCCTTGAGAGGATGCGCGCCAAGGGCGTGGCCTCGGCATCCCTCTACGTGGAGGGCGACAACGAGCCTGCCCTGGCGCTGTACCGCAGCGTCGGTTTCGTCGACGATGCGGTGGATGTGCAGTTCCGCCGAGTGTCCGCACGGTAACCGCCCGGGGCTTAACCTCCCGTTTTCCCACGGTGCCATGATGAGTGGATGGACGGCGAGGACACCCTGATCGGCACCGGGCTGAGCCCCGAGTTCGACGACGACTTCGAGCAGCCGTGGAATCCCGACCTCGATCCGAGCCTGCCGCCCGACCGCTACCTCGACCGTGAGGTGAGCTGGCTCGCGTTCAACCAGCGGGTGCTGGAGCTGGCCGAGGATCCTCTGGTGCCCGTGCTCGAGCGCACCAACTTCCTCGCCATCTTCGCGACCAATCTCGACGAGTTCTTCATGGTGCGCGTCGCCGGTCTGAAGCGGCGCATCCTCACCGGACTCGCGGTGCAGACCAACACCGGCAGGGCCCCGGTGGACGTGCTCGCCGACGTCTCCGAGAAGGCGCACGAACTCCAGGTGCGCCATGCCGAGGCATACCGCGACGGCGTGATGCCCGCGCTCGCCGATGCCGGGATCTCGATCGCGACCTGGGACAGCCTCGACGCTGCCGACCGCGAGCAGATGCGCGACATCTTCTCGCGGCAGATCTTCCCAGTGCTGATGCCACTCGCGGTCGATCCGGCGCATCCGTTCCCCTACATCTCCGGGCTCTCGCTGAACCTGGCGATCCGGGTGCGCAACTCGAAGACCGGCAAGGAGCAGTTCGCCCGGCTCAAGGTGCCGACGATGCTGCCGCGGTTCGTGCGCATCGACCAGCGCGAGTCGATCGGGCAGATGCGGTTCATCATGCTCGAGGACCTGATCGCCCACCATCTGGGCGATCTGTTCCCCGGCATGGAGGTTCTGGCGCACCACGTATTCCGCGTGACGCGGAACGAGGATGTCGAGATCGACGAGGACGAGACCGAGAACCTCATCCAGGCGCTGGAGCGTGAGCTGCTGCGCCGCCGGTTCGGCCCGCCGATCCGGCTCGAGGTCTCGAAAGACATGGATCCGATCACGCTCGACCTGCTCGTGCGTGAGCTCGACATCACCGAGCAGGAGGTCTACCGGCTGCCCGCGCCGCTCGACCTCGGCGGCCTCTTCGAGCTGAGCCGCATCGAGCGTCCCGAGCTGCACTATCCGAACCACGTGCCGACGACGCCCGCTCAGCTGATGCCGCGTGAGCCCAACGCGAAACCGGACGTCTTCGCCTCGATCGCGCGCGGCAACATTCTGCTGCACCACCCCTACGAGTCGTTCGCGACGAGTGTTCAGGCGTTCCTGGAGCAGGCGGCGAACGACCCTCACGTGCTGGCCATCAAGCAGACCCTCTATCGCACGAGCGGCGACAGCCCCATCGTCGAGGCGCTCATCGACGCGGCCGAGCGCGGCAAGCAGGTGCTTGCGCTGGTGGAGATCAAGGCCCGGTTCGACGAGCAGGCGAACATCGAGTGGGCGCGCAAGCTCGAGAAGGCCGGCGTGCACGTCGTCTACGGGCTCGTCGGCCTCAAGACGCACTGCAAGCTCGCGCTCGTCGTGCGCGAGGAGAACGGGGTGCTCCGGCACTACAGCCACATCGGCACCGGGAACTACAACCCGAAGACGTCGCGGATCTACGAGGATCTCGGCCTGCTCACCGCCGACGACCAGGTGGGCAAAGATCTCACGCGACTCTTCAACGAGCTCTCCGGCTACGCCATCGAGAAGAAGTTCAAACGCCTTCTGGTCGCCCCGCTGCACCTGCGCAAGGGCCTCATCAAGGCGATCGAGAACGAACGCGCCAACGCGGAAGCGGGGCGACCGAGCGGCATCCGCATCAAGGTGAACTCGATCGTCGATGAGGCGATCATCGACGCGCTCTACCGGGCGAGCCGGGCGGGTGTGCCTGTTGATCTCTGGGTGCGCGGCATCTGCGGGCTGAAGGCCGGGCAAGAGGATTACAGCGCGAACATCCGGGTGCGCTCGATCCTCGGCAGGTACCTGGAGCACTCGCGCATCTTCGCGTTCCAGAACGACGGCGAGCCGCAGGTGTACATCGGAAGCGCCGACATGATGCACCGCAACCTGGACCGCCGGGTGGAGACGCTCGTGCGCCTCGTGGATGCTGCGCACATCGCAGAGCTCGACGACCTGTTCGACCGCGCGATGGACGACCGCACGTCATCGTGGTGGCTGACCTCTGATGGCACCTGGGTGCGCCACAGCCTGGATGCGAATGGACAGCCGCTGGACGATCTGCAGAATAGGCTCATGCAGGTGATCTCGCACCGACAGCGCACGGGCAGCCGCCGGTGACCGAAACGGTCATCTATGCCGGCGGCGCGGTCTGCTGGCGCCTCATCGACGGCACCCCGCACATCCTGGTCGTGCACCGGGCGAAGTATGCCGACGTGACCCTGCCCAAGGGCAAGGTCGACCCGGGCGAGTCCCTCCCGCAGGCGGCGCAGCGTGAAGTTCTCGAGGAGACCGGGCTGAAGGTGACGCTCGGCGTGCCGCTCGGCATCACGAACTACATCATCTCCAGCGGTCGCGAGAAGTTCGTGCACTACTGGGCGGCCGAAGTGAGCGAAAAGGCCGTGCACGCCTCCACGTTCGTGCCGAACGACGAGATCGCCGCCATCGAGTGGGTGCCGCTGAAGCGCATCCGCAAGTACCTCAGCTACGAGCGGGACGCGGAGATCGTCGCGCAGTGGGCCGCGCTCTACGACGAGGGCGTCACGAAGACGTTCGCGCTCGTCGTGCTGCGGCACGCGAAGGCCACCTCGAGGTCGCACTGGAGCGGCAAGGATGCCCTTCGCCCGCTCACCAAGGTCGGCGTGCAGCAGGCCGCCAGCAACGTGCCCACCATCGCGGCGTGGCGGCCGAAGCGCATCGTCACCTCGTCGGCCGTGCGGTGCGTCGCGACCGTCGCTCCCCTGGCCGCAGCGTTCGGCGTGAACGCGAAGAGAACGACCGCTCTCTCACAGGATGCCTGGGAATCGGGCGCGGCGACGGCGGGCATCCGCGAGGTGGTCGGCAAGCGCGTGCGCGCCCGCAAGACAGCCGTGCTGTGCAGTCACGGGCCGGTGATCCCCGACGTGCTGCGCGAGATCGCACTCGCCACGGGCACCACCATGGGCAGCTACATCAGAGACGCCGCGGCGCTCGAGGTGGGCGAGTACTCCGTGGTGCACCTGTCGAAGAGCAACCCGGCTTCGGGCATCATCGCGATCGAGACGCACAGCCCCCGGCAGTAGCCGCCCGCCGTTCACCTGTCGTTCACCGCGAGGCGGGATTCTGGTCACGCCCCGCACATATCTTCGCTCCCGGGCGGCCATCCGGCGCTCCCCCACATCCCGAAGGGAACACAGTGAAGTTCAACAAAGCAGCCGCGGTCGGCACGGTCGCGCTGGCATCAGCGCTCGCGCTCACCGCCTGCTCCACGGGCGGCGGCAACGCGAGCAGCACCAGCTCGTCGGCATCCTCCGCGTCGGCGGCGGACTACAGCTCGCTCTCCGGCACCATCACGGCCGGCGGCTCGAGCGCTCAGGCCAATGTGCAGGCCGCATGGACGGCCGCATTCCAGGCGCAGGCGGGCGGCGTCAAGGTGAACTACGACAAGTCGCAGGGATCCGGCGGCGGCGTGACCAACTGGCTGAACGGCAGCTACGACTTCGCGGGAACAGACGCGGCCCTTTCCGCGGAGCAGTTCGCGCAGGCGAAGACGACGTGCGGTCCGGACGGCGCGGTCAACATCCCCGTGTATCTGTCCGGCGTCTCGATCGTCTACAAGCTCGACGGGGTGTCGAAGCTGAGCCTCGACGCGAAGACGATCGCGTCGATCTTCGCCGGCAAGATCACCGCCTGGAACGACCCTGCGATCGCGGCACTGAACAGCGGCGTCACCCTTCCGGCGACTCCGATCTCCGTGGTGCACCGCTCGGATGGTTCCGGCACGACAGCCAACTTCACCACGTATCTGCACCAGCAGGCACCGTCGGTCTGGACGTGGGATGCGGGCACCGCCTGGCCGAACAGCGTCGGCAGCGGACAGCAGGGCGGCTCGGGCGTCGTGAACACCGTCGAGGCGGGCAACGGCACGATCGGCTACGCAGACCAGAGCTCGATCGGCAACGCCACTCAGGCATCCATCGAGGTCGGCTCGACCGGAAAGTTCGTGAAGTACAGCGAAGCAGCGGCGACGAAGGCCCTCGATCAGTCGGGCCAGATCACGCCGCAGGGCGACGGTGACCTGACCGTCAAGATCGACACCACGAAGATCACCGACACGAGCGCCTATCCGATCCCGCTCCTTTCGTACGACGTCGTCTGCAAGAGCTTCAAGAACGCCGACCAGGGCAAGCTCACATCCGCCTACCTCGGCTTCGTCGTGAGCAAGACCGGTCAGCAGGTCGGGGCCAAGAACGCCGGCTCGGCTCCTCTGCCCGACTCGTTCCTCACGAAGGCCGCGAAGACTCTCGCTGCCGTGAAGTAACCGCCTTCGCGAATCGCGACAACCGGCATCCGACCATTCCGTTCCGACCGTCAGAAAGAGTGAAGTGACAGACAATACCGCTGTGCGATCACCTCTGGCGAACGTGTCCGAGAATCGGTCGGATGCCGGCCGGCACCCGGATGGCCCCCGGACCACCTCCCGGGGAACGAAGGTCAAGGCGCGCCCGGCCGACCGCATCTTCCGCTTTCTGAGCACCGGTTCCGCCGGCCTGATCATGGTGATCCTGGCCGGCGTCGCCCTGTTCCTCATCATCAAGGCCGCCCCGGCGATCGGAGCCAACTGGAGCTCCCCCGATCTCGCGGCCGGCACCACACAGGGACACTCGTCGTTCTGGGCGTACGTCGGCCCGCTGATCTGGGGCACGCTGTTCTCCGCGTTGATCGCGCTCGTGCTCGGCACACCCGTGGCGATCGGCATCGCGCTGTTCATCTCGCACTATGCGCCCCGCAGACTCGCCAGCGTGCTCGGCTACCTGGTCGACCTGCTCGCCGCCGTGCCGTCCGTGGTGTTCGGCCTCTGGGGCATCTTCATCATCAGGCCGTTCCTGATTCCGTTCCAGGACTGGCTGAACCAGTACCTGGGCTGGATCCCGCTGTTCTCCGGGCCGGTCTCGCATACCGGCTCGACCATGCTCGCCGGTGGCATCGTGCTGGCCGTCATGATCCTGCCGATCATCACGTCGATCGCGCGCGAGATCTTCCTGCAGACGCCCCGGTTGCACGAAGAGGCGGCACTCGCTCTCGGATCCACCCGCTGGGAGATGATCCGGCTCGCCGTCTTCCCGCACGCTTTCAGCGGCATCGTCAGCGCCACCCTCCTCGGGCTAGGCCGTGCACTCGGCGAGACCATGGCGATCGCGATGATCATCTCGCCGTCGCTGATCTTCTCGGTGCGCATCATCACCGACACCATGAACTCGCAGACCATTGCAGCGAATATCGCGAACAACTTCCCCGAGTCGAACCCGCTGCAACGCGAAGCCCTGATCGCCACCGGCCTCGCACTCTTCGTCATCTCCTTCGGCGTGAACTTCGTCGCACGCTGGATCGTGGCACGCACCGGCGCAGGCAACCGACGTCGCATCAAGCGCGCAGCCGCACAGGCCAGCAAGGAGGCCGCTGAAGCATGACCGCCACCGTCGTGCAGAACCGCCGCAACCAACAGGGCCCTGCGCGGAACGGCCGCAGCCCACGCGGCCCGGTGCCCAACGCGCTCACCTCCGCACAGTTGCCGCGCTTCGCCGAGCTGTACACGCTGGCCGGTGCGCTCGCGGTAAGCGCTGCCGTGCTCGCCATGATCGGTTTCAGCATCGTCGGCTGGCTGGTGCTGAGCGCTGTGGTGTATCTGGTGGGCTTGGGCATCCTCTCCACGGTCGTCGAGAACCGGCGCAAGGCGACGGACCGGGTCATCCGGGGACTGGTGACGATCGCGTTCCTGCTCGCGCTCATCCCGCTGGTCTCGACGCTCATCACCGTGATCGTGGGCGGCGCACCCGCGCTCACCTGGGACTTCATCACCAAGACCGGCGGGAGCGTTTTCGACCCGAAGACGCTCAAGGTCACGGTCGTCACCGGTGCCCTTCAGGCCATCGTCGGCACACTCGTCATCACCGGGATCGCTGCCGTGATCTCGATTCCGATCGGAATCATGGCCGCGATCTACCTGGTCGAGTATGCGCAGCCGAAGCAGTGGATGGCTCGCACCGTCACGTTCCTCGTCGACGTGATGACGGGCATCCCCTCCATCGTCGCGGGCCTGTTCGCCTTCTCGCTCTTCACGCTGGTCGTCGGGCCCAAGGCGTTCAGCGGGTTCTCGGCGTCGGTGGCGCTGTCGGTGCTGATGATCCCGATCGTGATCAGGTCGACGGAGGAGATGCTGAAACTCGTCTCCAGCGAGCTCCGCGAAGCGTCCTACGCGCTCGGCGTGACCAAGTTCGCGACCATCACCCGGATCGTGCTGCCGACCGCCATCGCCGGCATCATCACGGGCGTGATGCTCGCCATCGCGCGAGTGATCGGCGAGACCGCGCCCATCTTCATCGCGGCGAGCTTCACCGACAATTTCAACGCCAACCCCTTCAACGGGCCGATGCAGTCTCTCGCCGTGATGGTCTACACCAACTACAAGTTCCCGTCGCAGGACATAGCGTCGTCGTACCAGTCCGCGTGGGGTGCCGCACTGTTGCTGGTGATCCTCGTGGTCATCCTGAACCTCGTCGCCCGCGTCGTCGCCAAGGTGTTCGCCCCCAAGGGCCTGCGTTAGCGACCGGTAGAAACCCGAACAGGAGCAAGCGTGTCCAAGCGCATCAACGTGAACGACCTCAACGTGTACTACGGCGACTTCCTCGCCGTCGAGGGCGTGAGCATGACCATCGAGCCGCGCACCGTCACGGCATTCATCGGGCCGAGCGGATGCGGCAAGTCCACGTTTCTGCGCACCCTGAACCGCATGCACGAGGTGATCCCCGGCGCGCATGTCGAGGGCGAGGTGCTCATCGACGGCGACAACCTCTACGCCCCAGGCGTCGACCCCGTGCTGGTGCGCCGGCAGGTGGGCATGGTTTTCCAGCGGGCCAACCCGTTCCCCACGATGACGATCCGCGACAACGTGCTGGCCGGGGTCAAGCTCAACAACCGGCGGATGTCCAAGACCGACCAGGACGACCTCGTAGAGGAGTCGCTCCGCGGAGCGAACCTGTGGAACGAGGTGAAGGACCGGCTGCACCTTCCCGGCTCCGGTCTCTCCGGAGGCCAGCAGCAGCGTCTCTGCATCGCGCGCGCGATCGCCGTCTCTCCTGACATCCTGCTCATGGACGAGCCCTGCTCGGCCCTCGATCCGATCTCCACGCTCGCCATCGAGGATCTCATCGAGGAGCTGAAGAAGGAGTACACCATCGTCATCGTCACGCACAACATGCAGCAGGCGACCCGGGTGTCGGACCGCACGGCGTTCTTCAACATCGCCGGCACGGGCAAGCCGGGCAAGCTCATCGAGTACGACGACACTGCGACGATCTTCACGAAGCCGTCGGTGCAGGCGACCGAGGACTACGTGT
>Ga0164242_10004351_pt1 | contig 15933 bp, 14 predicted proteins | sample OricomgcompostMG_FD_108783 | JGI IMG/M metagenome (GOLD analysis project Ga0164242, IMG submission 108783) | Miracle-Growth compost microbial communities from Emeryville, California, USA - Original compost - Miracle growth compost (MG) ... | reverse complement strand
CGCGCGCTCCGGCAGCAGCGAGGTCCCGTCGCCGTCCTGCCACCAGTCACGGCGTCCCCAGGCGAGGTCGCGGCCCTCCATGAGCGGGTCGAGGATCTCCCGCTCCCAGCGCGGCCACCACGAGCTCCGCTCCGGGTCGAGGTCGGTCCAGGCGAGGAAGTCGTCGACGCCGACGACGGGCGGCGTGAATCCTCGGAGCCGCTCGACCACGCTCCGGAGCTCGTCGGCGAGCGTCGACTTGCCCGACCCCGCCGGACCGTCGATGGCGACGATCCGGACGCCGCTCGTGCCGGCACCGGGATGCGCGCCGGCGATCGCGAGGATCTCCTCGGCCTGGTGCACGCCCATTCCGGCAGGCTAATGCGCGTCGCAGAGGCGCGCGTCGCCTGAAGGCCTCGACCGTCGCGCCGGGGCCCGGCCTAGGCTCGTCCTCATGAAGCTCGCCACGATCAGAGTGGACGGCGCGACGCGGGCCGTGCGGCTCGACGGCGAGGCCGCGATCGAGATCCCCGGCCACGCCGACGTCGGCGAACTGCTCGCCTCCGCGGGCCTCGAGTCGGCCCGGGTCGCCGATGGGCCCCGGCACGACCTCGCGACGCTCGACTATGCGCCCGTCGTCCCCAGGCCGTCGAAGGTCATCTGCGTCGGCCTCAACTACAAGGCGCATATCGCCGAGACGCACCGGGAGCCGCCGAAGTATCCGACGCTCTTCGCGAAGTTCGCGGACTCGCTCGTCGGCGCGCGCGACGATCTGGTGCGTCCCGCCGAGCCGGAGTCGATGGACTGGGAGGGCGAGCTGGCGATCGTGATCGGCCGGGAGATCCGGCGGGCGAAGGGCGCGGAGGCCGAGACCGCCATCGCGGGCTACACGATCGCGAACGACGTGTCGTTCCGCGACTGGCAGTACCGCACGACGCAGTGGCTGCAGGGCAAGATGTGGGCGGACTCGACCCCTGTCGGGCCGGTGCTGGCGACGCCCGACGAGCTCCCGTTCCAGGCGCGGATCACCACCTCGGTGGATGGCGTGATCAAGCAGGAGGGCGAGATCCACGACCTCGTCTTCGGCCCGGTCGCGCTCGTCGAGTACATCTCGACGATCACCGTGCTGCGGCCCGGCGACCTCATCCTCACGGGGACGCCCTCGGGCGTCGGCCACGTCCGCGAGCCGGAGGAGCAGCTCGTCCCAGGAAGCACGGTCATGGTCACGATCGACGGCATCGGGAGCCTGGTGAATCGGGTGGTCGCCTCGCCTGCCTGAACCCCGGTCAGGATTCAGGACGTCCGTATCGGAAGTCGGCCAGGAGCGGACATGGCCGCCGATTCACCTGAATCGTGACCATCCCACTTATCCACTTCGGGGCGAGGGCCGCGGCTTGTCCACAGTCGGCCCGGCGGCGAGTCGGCGATTCGTCGCCGGACGTGCATCCTGGCGACGTGGATGCCGTAACGCATGTCCGGGAAGCGGGCGGAGTCGCAAGTCGTCGCGGGCTCCTGGACGCCGGGGTGAGGCCCGCGGCCGTCCGTGCAGCGCTGCGTCGTCGGCAGCTCGTTCGTGTCCGGAACGGCTGGTACGCCGTCCGCGACGCGCCCGAGCCGCTGGTCGGCGCGGTACGAGCCGGCGGTCAGCTCAGCTGCCGGTCATTGCTCGATTCCGCGGGGGTGTGGATAGGCGGCTCGGATGAACGAATCCATATCGCCGTGCCGCGGAATGCTGCCCGTCTCCCCGATGCGGCTCGCGACGATGGGGTCGTCATCCACTGGCGGTCCATCCCCGGCGCATCGCCGCATGCCGCCGATTCCGTGGCTACGGCGCTGGCCGTCTATGCGCGGTGCGGGACGTTCGAGGACGCTGTTGCCGCAGTCGATTCGGCGCTGCATCGAGGGCTGGTCGGCGTCTCCGAGCTGGTCAGGGCCGACGTCCCTCCTCGGGTGCTGAAGCTCTGCGACCGAAGCGCCGAATCGGGCGGGGAATCGATCGTGCGTCTTCGGCTGAGACGACGGCGGCTTCCCCTGCGCCCGCAGCACGTCATACCGGGCGTGGGTCGTGTCGATTTCCTGATCGGCGACCGACTCGTCGTCGAAGTGGACGGTTATGAGCATCACAGCGGCCGAGACCCGTTCGAGGCGGACCGCCGCCGTGATCGCGAGCTCGTCGCTCGCGGCTTCATCGTCATTCGGGTCACATATCGGCAGCTCGCGGAGGACTGGACACGAATCGAGCGCGCGATCCTCGCGATTCATCGCTCATACCGGGATCGGCGACCGCCTGGTCAGGATTCAGGGAGATAGGCGGAGAAGGCGGCATATGCCCGACATGCAGGCCCATCGACCTGAATCCTGACCGGCCGGGTCGCCGAGCGGCGGCCGCCCGGATCAGCCCGAGGCGCCGAAGAGCGCGGGCCAGGCGGCGAGCGCCCATGGGTACGCGAGGAACACGACGGCGTCGATGAGGAAGTGGGCGATCAGCAGCGGCAGGGTGCGGCCGCGGGTCCAGCGCGGCCCGAAGGCGTAGAGCCAGCCGAAGAGCAGGCCCATGAGGACGTTCCCGGCGAACGATCCCCAGCCCTGATACAGGTGGTAGCAGCCGCGCACGAGCGCCGATGCCGTGAGGATCGGCCAGTCGCGCCAGCCGAGCTCGCGCAGCCGGGCGAAGAGGTAGCCGATCATGATGACCTCCTCCTCGGCGCCCGAGCGGAAGGCCGAGAAGAGCAGCATGAGCGGCGTCCACCACAGCCACCCGACCGGTGACGCCGAGACGGCGACGGTGATGCCGAGCGCGCGGCCGAGCAGGTAGACGCCGATGCCGCAGGCTCCGACGAGGAGCGCGAGGCCCGCGCCGGCGAGCGCATCCCGCCCGGCGCGCCGGCCGTCGATGCCGAGCCGATCGAGCCGTGGCCGAGAGGCGGACCACAGCAGCCAGCAGACGAGCGCGACGGGCGCGAGCGCGAAGGCGTTGCCGAGGAACTGGTAGAGGAAGTCGAAGAGCTCCCGGCTCGACTGCGCCGGGTTCAGCGCGGTGGACTGGTCACCGAGGGCCGTGGCCCGCGTCGACAGGTCGACGATCTCGACGATGCCGTACACCGCGGACTGCCCGAGCGACAGCGCGAGGACGATGAGGACCTCGGCGCCGATGCGCCGTCGCGTGAGCACGGCCCGATCGTAGGCGAAACAGGCTATGCCGATACGCTGACGCAATGCGCTGGGGCGGTCGGGTCGCGGGGGCGGCGGTCGCCCTCCTCGCGCTCGTGCTCGCCGGCTGCGCGTCCCCCGTGTCGAAGGTCATCGCGGGCTCGACGATCACGGTCGCCTACGACGAGCCGTTCACCTCCCTCAATGCGACCGCCCAGATCACCGGGATCGAGGCGAATCGGGAGCTCGCGGAGGCGGTGCTCGCCGGCTTCACCTCGGTCGACTCGAGCGGCGCGCGGGTGCCGGATCGCTCCTTCGGGACGATCACCGTCCTGTCCCGCCATCCGCTCGCCGTCCGCTACACGGTGGCGGATGGCGTGCGCTGGTCCGATGGCGCACCGGTCGATGCGGTCGATCTCCTCCTCGCCTGGGCGGCGGGCTCGGGGCGTTTCCCCGCGTTCGATGTGCAGCGGCCCGCGCTCGGCCTCGCGCTTGCGAGCGGGATGCCGACGATCAGCGAGGACCGCAAGTCGCTCACGGTCGTGTACGACGCGGCGTTCGCCGACTACGAGACGCAGTTCGACGGGGTGCTCCCCGCCCATGTCGTGGCGCAGGAGGCGCTCGGCGTCGAGGGCGCGGAGGCGGCGAAGGACGCCCTCATCGACACGGTGGAACGGGCGGTGAATGGGGATCCCGCGTCGCTCGATGATGTCGCGTCGTGGTGGAACACGGGCTTCTCGCTCGATGCGGGATCCGGCGTCCTTCTCTCGGACGGCCCGTACCGGATCGCATCGGTGGTTCCCGGCGCCGAGGTGACGCTCGTGCCGAACGCGAAGTACGCGGGCACGCACCGCCCGACCTATGCGACGATCCGGCTCGTCACGCTCGACGCGCCCTCGGCGCTCCAGGGGATCGACGCGGGCGAGGTCCAGATCGCCTCGCTCGACGCGACGGCACCCACCCGGGCCGCCGTCGCGAAGACCGATCCCGCGGTCTTCGATGCGGGCGACGACGCGGAGCGGATCGTCGCGATGGCCCGGGCCGTCGTGAGGGGCGTCGTGCCGGGGCCGGATGGGACCGGGCTGCTCTGGAACGCGTGGGCCTGGTCACCCGCGCGCTGAGGACCGTCCGGGCCCCGGACGTTCCCTCACTCGGGCGCGGGTAGACTGGAGCGTTCCCTCCGGGCGCTGCCGCTGCCGCCCGCTCCGCTCGATGAGAGGCTCTCGTCATGCCGATCGCTCACCGTTCCGACCTGCGCAACGTCGCGATCGTCGCCCACGTCGACCACGGCAAGACGACGCTCGTCGACGCCATGCTCCGGCAGACGGGTGCGTTCGGCGAGCACGCCCATGTCGAGGAGCGCGCGATGGACTCGAACGACCTCGAGCGCGAGAAGGGCATCACGATCCTCGCGAAGAACACGGCGATCACCTACAGCGGCAAGCACGCGACCGAGGGACCGGTCACGATCAACGTCATCGACACGCCGGGACACGCAGACTTCGGCGGCGAGGTCGAGCGCGGCCTGAGCATGGTCGACGGCGTCGTCCTCCTCGTCGACGCCTCGGAGGGCCCGCTGCCGCAGACTCGCTTCGTGCTCCGCAAGGCGCTCGAGGCGAAGCTCCCCGTCGTCCTGCTGGTCAACAAGACCGACCGTCCCGACGCGCGGATCGACGAGGTCGTCGAGGAGGCGCACGATCTCCTGCTCGGCCTCGCCTCGGACGTCCAGGAGGACGTCCCGGATCTCGACATCGACGCGATCCTCGACCTCCCGGTGCTCTATGCGAGCGGCCGGGCCGGGGCCGCGAGCTGGAACAAGCCGGAGAACGGCTCACTGCCGGACAACGCGGATCTCGAGCCGCTCTTCGAGGCGATCCTCAAGCACATTCCCGCCCCGGAATACGACGACGCGGCCCCCCTCCAGGCATGGGTCACGAATCTCGACGCGTCGCCGTTCCTCGGCCGCATCGGCCTGCTCCGGATCTTCTCCGGCACGCTGAAGAAGGGGCAGACGGTCGCACTGGTCCGCAATGACGGCTCGCAGTCGAACGTCCGGATCTCCGAGCTCATGCTCACCCGCGCCCTCGAGCGCTACCCCGCGGAATCGGCGAGCCCGGGCGACATCGTCGCGATCGCCGGCATCGACGACATCATGATCGGCGAGACGATCGCGGACCCGGACGACGTCCGGCCGCTGCCGCCGATCGTCGTCGACGACCCCGCCATCTCGATGACGATCGGGACGAACACGAGTCCGCTCGTCGGCAAGGTGAAGGGCCACAAGCTCACCGCCCGGATGGTCAAGGACCGCCTCGACCGCGAGCTCATCGGCAACGTCTCGATCAAGGTCGTCGACATCGGTCAGCCGGATGCGTGGGAGGTGCAGGGCCGCGGCGAGCTCGCGCTCGCGATCCTCGTCGAGAACATGCGACGCGAGGGCTTCGAGCTCACGGTCGGCAAGCCGCAGGTCGTCACGAAGGAGATCGACGGCAAGCTCCACGAGCCGTACGAGCACCTCACCGTCGATGCGCCGGAGGAGCACCTCGGCGCGATCACGCAGCTGCTCGCCGCCCGCAAGGGGCGCATGGAGTCGATGCACAACCACGGCACCGGCTGGGTCCGGATGGAGTTCGTCGTCCCATCCCGCGGCCTCATCGGCTTCCGCACCGAGTTCCTCACGATCACGAAGGGCACCGGCATCGCGAATGCGATCGGGCACGGCTACGAGCCCTGGGCCGGTCAGATCCAGACCCGCGTCAACGGCTCGATCGTCGCCGACCGCGCCGGCGTCGCCACCCCGTTCGCCATGACCTCGCTGCAGGAGCGGATGAGCTTCTTCATCCAGCCCACCCAGGAGGTCTACGAGGGCATGGTCATCGGCGAGAACTCGCGCGCCGACGACATGGACGTGAACGTCACGAAGGAGAAGCAGCTCACGAACATGCGCTCCTCGACGGCGGACAATTTCGAGAAGCTCGACGTCCCGCGGGCGCTCACGCTCGAGGAGTCGCTCGAGTTCGCCCGCGAGGACGAATGCGTCGAGGTCACCCCCGAGGTCGTCCGCATCCGCAAGGTCATCCTCGACCAGACGGAGCGCTACCGCGCCGCGAATCGCGCGAAGCGCCAGGGCTGATCCCCGCCGCGGGTCGAGGATCGTCCCGTCTCAATCCGGAATGTCGAACACCTTCCGGCTGATCGCCGCAACATCGCGATCGAGGTGGTCGAGGCGCGTGTTCACGGATACATGTCTGCACCGGTCCATGCGAGCCCGCCGGTATGGCCTCCTGCTTCGACGGCTTCCCTCTCGAAGTCCGTCGCGCGACCGCCAGTGCCGCCGCTCAGGCGAAGAGCGTCTCGCCGACCCATCCGCCCGGCGAGGCGCCCGGCGGGACGGCCCAGATCCCGGAGCCGATGTGCTTGATGTACTCGTTCAGGGCGTCGTGCCCCGCGAGCGAGCGCTGGATCGCGATGAACTGCTCCGGCGAGCGGCCGTAGGCGATGAAGAACAGGCCCGCGCTCAGGAGCCCGAGGTCGTCGTTCCCGTCGACGAAGTTGAAGCCGCGGCGGAGGATCACCGCACCGCTGGTCGATGAATGCGCGAGCCGCACGTGCGCGGCCCGATCGATCGCCGGCTTGCCCGCGGGACCGACCGAGTCGAGGTCGAGCGCCGTGAACTCGGTCCCGCCGGAAAGCGGCGCTCCTTCGCCCTTGTCGCGGCCGAAGACGCGCTCCTGTTCGCCGAGCTGCTGGTGGTCCCAGTCCTCGATGAGCATGCGGATCTTCCGGGCGACGAGGTAGCTCCCGCCGGCGAGCCAGTCGGCGGCGGCGTCGTCACCGGCCTGGACCCATACGGACTCGGCGGTCGACGGCTCCTCCGCCTTGAGGTTCGCCGTGCCGTCCTTGAAGCCCATGAGATTCCGCGCCGTGACCTGGGATGTCGAGGTCGACGACGTCCGTCCGAAGCCGAGCTGCGACCACCGGATCGAGGCGCGGCCGAAGGCGATCCGCGAGAGGTTCCGGATCGCATGCACCGCGACCTGCGGGTCGTCGGCGCAGGCCTGGATGCAGAGGTCGCCGCCGGTGAGCCCCGCCTGGAGCGCGTCGCCGGAGAACCGGGGGAGCGGCTGCAGCAGCTTCGGCTGCTTCGCCCGAAGTCCGAAGCGGTCCGAGCCGTCCGTCGCCGTGAACACCGTCGGCCCGAGGCCGATCGTGATCGTGAGCCCGCTCGGGCCAAGACCCAGCGCTTCGCCCGTGTCGTCCGGCGGGTAGGTGAGCGCGTCGGGCACCGCGCCCGAGCCGACGTCCTTCCCTGCGGCCATGGCGCGCGCCGCTGCGGACCAGTCCTTCAGGAGCGAGGCGAGGTCGTCGCGCGTCGCCGAGCTCGACAGGTCGAAGCTCGCGAAGTGCAGGCGGTCCTGCACCGGCGTCGTGATGCCCGCCTGATTCGACCCCTCGAACGGGTACCGGGCGTTCGTGTCGGCGCCGCTCGCGCCGCCGGCCGACGCAGCGGCGAGTGCGATCCCGGCGCCCGCGCCGCCCCCGACGACGAGCCCTGCCGCCCCGGCCCCGGCGAGACCGAGAAGACCGCGTCGGCTGAGCCGCGTCCGCTCGGAGGTCCCGGCGACGTCCGGTGCCTCATCCCTCATGCCGAGATTATCCCGCGGGCAGGGGTGCGTCCGCCGGAGGCGAAGGGCCCTCCGGCGGACGTCCCGCTCGATCGTTCAGCCCTCGTCGGAGACTCCGAGAACGGTGTGGGTGAGCTGCGAGAGCGGCTCGGCCAGCGCATTCACCGCGTCGGAGAGCTCGCGGCGCTGGGCGTCCGTGATGTCCGCATAGGAGGGGAATCCGGCGTCGATCGTGCCGTACTTCGCCAGCAGCGCATTCAGCGCATCGAGACGCGAGCCGATCTCCGCGACGAGATCCGCGCCGCCCTTGGCGGTCGCGATGTCCTCGACGTTCTCGAAGGCGACCTGCGCGCCCTCCACGTTGGCCTGGAAGTCGGACAGGTCGGTGTGCGACCACCAGTCCTCCTCGCCGCTGATCTTGCTCTGCGCGACCTCGTCGAGGAGGCCGATCGCGCCGTTCGAGATGTCGGCGAGCGTGACGGTGAAGTCGGATCCGTGGACGAGGTCGTAGAGCTGCTGCACGTCCTCGACGAGGCCGTCGCCGAACCGCTTGCGCTGCTCGGGGGTGGACGGCGCCCAGCCGGCGAGCGCGTCCGTCCCGTCCGAGTTGAGGTCGCCGGCCGCGGGCTGCCAGAGGTCCTTCTCGATCCGGTGGAAGCCCGTCCAGTCGAGGCCCTCGGCGAGCGCGTCGACCTCGCGGTAGTCGATCTCGGGGTCGAGGTCGCCGAACGCCTCGGCCGTGGGCTCGATCCGCTCGTAGTAGGCCCGGGTCTGCGCGAAGCGGGCACGGGCCTCGTCGTCGTCCCCCGCCTCGTAGGCGGCGATGAATGCGGTGACGGCGGGGAGGAGCTCCTCGGTCTGGCTCTTCACATAGGACACGTAGTTCGTGATCGCCCGGTCCTCGGCGGCCTGGTCATCGGGGTCGAGCGTCGCGGCGGTCCCGCCGACGGTGAACTCGGCGACGCCGATGGGAGCGCCGATCTGCTGGAACTTGCAGGCGGTGTAGTAGGTGCCGGGCTGGAGCTGGACGACGTATGACACGGTCTGGCCGGGCGTCACGTTCTCCTTCTCGCCGACGATCCGGAGCTGATCCTCGGCGTAGATCTCGAACTCGTTCACGTCCGTGCCGCTGTTCGTCAGATCGAACGAGACCGGCCCGGCGCTCGCCGTCGGCGTGGCGACGGCGCAGCCGGTGTCGGTGATGGCGACCTTGATCGCCGAGGCGCCGGCGGGAGCGTTCGGGACGCAGCCGGCGAGGGCGAGCGCGGTGACGGCGGCGATCGGGACGATGGCGAGGCGCGCTGTGGACACGGTTCTCCTTAGGGAATGGGGCAGGTGCGCTCAGTGCGCGACGGGGAGGGGCGCCGTGGTCGGCGCGGGATCCGCGTCGATGGCGCGGGCGCGGCGACCGACGCCGCTCGCTCGGAGGAAGAGCGCCATGACGAGGGCGAGGTAGGCGATCCAGCCGACGACCTGGAGCCAGGTGGGCTCCGCGTCGTACTGGAAGAGGCCGGCGAGGACGTATCCGTACCAGCTCGTCGGCGGGATGAACGAGGCGATGCTGTATGCCGCCTGGCCGTACCCGGGCAGGAGGCTCGCCTCCTGGAGGTCGCCGAGGCCGTACGCGAAGATGCCGGCGACGACGACGACGAGGAACACGCCCGTCCAGAGGAAGAAGCGCCGGAGGTCGATGCGAACGGCGCCCCGGTAGAGGAGCCACGCGACGACGATCGAGATCGCGATGCCGACGATCGCGCCGCTGGCCGCGAGCACGTCGCTTCCGCTCGCCTTGATGCCGGCCCAGACGAAGAGGGCGGTCTCGATGCCCTCGCGGCCGACGGAGACGGCGCCGAGGATGACGATGCCCCAGGCGCTGCCCTTGAGGGCCCTGTCGGCGTCGCCCTGCAGCTCGCCCTTGAGGCCGCGCGCGTGGCCGGCCATCCAGAAGATCATCCAGGTGACGAGCCCGACGGCGACGATCGAGAGGATGCCGCCGATCGCCTCCTGCGCCTGCGCGGTGAGGCCGTAGGGGCCCCAGGTGAGGAGCGCGCCGATGCCGAGGGAGACGAGGATGGCGACGCCGACGCCGATCCACAGTCGCGGCAGCATGTCGCCGCGGCCGGACTTCCTGAGGTAGGCGACGAGGATGCCGACGACGAGACCTGCCTCGAGCCCCTCGCGGAGGCCGATGAGGAGGTTCGCGAGCATGACGGGCTTTCTCTGGGCGGCACAGCGCCGCGACGGGCGCTTCGGTAAGGCAATCCTACCTTAGGCAAGCCTTACTTCTGCAAGTCCGCCTCGGATTCCCGGCTACCCTGGCCCGGTGCGCCAGCCGTCGAACTGGATCTCGGGCATCATCACGCTGCTCTGCGGCGGGCTGCTCGGGCTGCTGATGACGGTCGCGCATCGGGCGACCTGGACCGTCGCCGGCTGGCCGCTGCCGGTCGGGATCGTGCTCGGCGTGCTCGGCGCCCTGGCGTTCGCCACGGCGTGCCGCCTGCTCTGGGAGAGCCGGATCCCCGCGGCCGGCGCCGCCGTCGGCGTCGTCCTCGCCCAGGGCGTCGTCGCGCTCCTACCCGGTGGGGCGGTCTTCTACCGGGCCGACGGGTTCGACGCGATCGACGGGCTCTGGGCGTTCCTCCCCGGTCTGCTCGTCATCGCGGCCGTCGTCTGGCCCTCCGGGCGTCGGCCCGTGTCAGCCGGCGCGGATAGGATCAAGGGACCCGTGCACGTCCACCCTGGAGATCCTCAGTGACCTACGTCATCGCCGAGCCCTGCGTCGACGTCAAGGACCGCGCGTGCGTCGACGAATGCCCCGTCGACTGCATCTACGAGGGCGAGCGGAGCCTCTACATCCATCCGGATGAATGCGTGGACTGCGGCGCGTGCGAGCCGGTCTGCCCGGTCGAGGCGATCTATTACGAGGACGACCTCCCGTCCCAGTGGGCCGACTACTACACGGCGAACGTCGAGTTCTTCAGCGAGATCGGCTCGCCGGGCGGCGCGGCGAAGGTCGGTGTCATCCACGACGACCATCCGGTCGTGAAGGCCGTCCCGCCCCGCGGCTGAGGCCGGCGAACGCGGGCGCGACGACGCGACGAACGAGAGACCGATGCTCAAGCTCCCCGACTTCCCCTGGGACACGATCGCCGCTGAGGCGGCGCGGGCCCGCTCGCACCCCGACGGCTTCGTCGACCTCTCCGTCGGCTCGCCGGTCGACCCGGCCCCGCGAATCGTCCTCGACGCGCTCGAGGCGGCCGGCGACGCCCACGGCTATCCGACGACGGTCGGCACTCCGGAGCTGCGGGAGGCGATGGTCGACTGGTGGCAGCGCAGGCGCGGCGCAGTGGACCTCACGGTGGAGAACGTCCTGCCGTCCATCGGCAGCAAGGAGTTCATCGCGCTCCTCCCGCTCGCGCTCGGCCTCGGACGCGGCGACATCGTCGTCCATCCCGAGCTCGCCTATCCGACGTACGAGGTGGGCGCGGCCGCCGTGGGCGCCAGCGCATTCCCGTCCGACGACCCCGCGGCATGGCCGGAGGGGACGAAGGTCGTCTGGCTCAACTCGCCGGGCAACCCGGATGGGCGCGTCCTCGACCGCGAGCAGCTCCGCGCCGCCGTCGCCCGCGCGCGCAGCCTCGGCGCCGTCATCGTGAGCGACGAGTGCTACGCCGAGCTGAACTGGGCCGACGACGACCCGACCCCGTCGATCCTCGACGCCGAGGTCGTCGGGGAGGACCGCCGCGACGTGCTCGCGATCTACTCGCTGTCCAAGCAGTCGAACCTCGCCGGCTATCGCGCCGGGCTCGTCGCGGGCTGCCGCACGCGGATCAAGGAGATCCTCGAGGTGCGGAAGCACCTCGGCCTCATGACGCCCGGGCCCGTGCAGACCGCGATGACCGTCGCGCTGCGGGACGAGGCGCACGTCCGGGCGCAGCGCGAGATCTACCGCGACCGGCGCCGCATCCTCGCGCGCGCGCTCGAGCAGGCGGGCTTCGCGATCGACGAATCGACCGCCGGGCTCTACCTGTGGGCGACGCGGGGCGAGCCGGCGCGCGAGACGCTCGCATTCCTCGCCGATCTCGGCATCCTCGTCGCGCCCGGCGACTTCTACGGCGCGCGCGGCGCACGGCACGTCCGGATCTCCCTCACCGCGACCGACGCGGCGATCCGCGAGGCGGCGGCGCGGCTCGACCTGCTCGCGTAAGCGGCCCGAGGTGTCCGCCTATGCTGGGAGCCGTGACTGACGAGGCTGCAGCGACCGCGAAGCTCACCTATCCCGGTGGGGAGACACAGCTCCCGATCGTGCCCGCGACGGACGGCCGCTCCGCATTCGACATCTCGAAGCTCATGACGGCGACGGGCTACTCGACCGTCGACCCCGGCTTCGTCAACACGGCCTCGACGCGCTCGGCGATCACGTTCATCGACGGCGACGAGGGCATCCTCCGGTACCGCGGCTACGACATCGCCGACCTCGCGTCGCACTCGACCTATCTCGAGGTCGCCTGGCTCCTCATCTACGGGGAGCTGCCGACGAAGGAGCAGCTCGCCGAGTTCGACGACACCATCCGTCACCACACGCTCATCCACGAGGACCTCAAGCGCTTCTTCGACGCGCTGCCGCACACGGCCCATCCCATGTCGGTGCTGTCGGCCTCCGTCTCGGCCCTCTCCACCTTCTACGAGGACGACCTCGACCCGAAGGACCCGGAGAAGGTCGAGCTCAACACCATCCGGCTCCTCGCGAAGCTTCCGGTCCTCGCCGCGTACGCGCACCAGAAGTCGCTCGGGCACGCGCTGCTCTACCCGGACAACTCGCTCTCGTTCGTCGAGAACTTCCTCAAGCTGAACTTCGGCAACCGCGCCGAGGAGTACGTCATCAACCCCGTCCTCGTGAAGGCGCTCGACCGGCTCCTCATCCTCCACGAGGACCACGAGCAGAACGCGTCGACGTCGACGGTCCGGCTCGTCGGCTCGACGGAGGCGAACATCTTCGCGTCCATCTCCGCCGGCATCAACGCGCTCTACGGGCCGCTGCACGGCGGCGCGAACGAGGCCGTCCTCCACATGCTCGGCCAGATCCGCGACTCGGGCGAGAGCGTGCAGCGCTTCGTCGAGCGCGTGAAGAACAAGGAGTCCGGGATCAAGCTCATGGGCTTCGGGCACCGGGTCTACAAGAACTACGACCCGCGCGCGAAGCTCGTCAAGGCATCCGCCGACGAGGTGCTCGCCGATCTCGGCGTCGACGACCCGCTGCTCGACATCGCGAAGGAGCTCGAGCAGGTCGCGCTGCACGACGACTACTTCATCGACCGCCGCCTCTACCCGAATGTCGACTTCTACACCGGCGTCATCTACAAGGCGATGGGCTTCCCGACGCGGATGTTCACGGTCCTCTTCGCGATCGGCCGACTGCCCGGCTGGATCGCGCAGTGGCGCGAGCAGCTCACGGATCCGCAGGGCAAGATCGGGCGACCGCAGCAGGTCTACGTCGGCGCGCCCGCGCGGCCCTGGCCGGCCGGAAGGTGAAGCGCGTCGCCGGTTGAGGAGGCCGCAGGGCCGTCTCGAACCGGCGGGTCAGAGCCGCCGCAGCGCGTCCCGCGCCGCGTTCCACCCCGCCATCCCGTGCGCGCCGCCGCCGGGCAGCACGGATGCGCTCGCGAGATACACGCCGGGCAGCGGCGTCCGCCAGGGATGGAACGAGAGCCGCGGCCGCGCGAAGAGCTGCCGCCAGTCGTTCGCCCCGCCCCCCACGTCGCCGCCGACCAGGTTCGCATCCCAGGCCTCGAGCGCGGCAGGGGTGAACGCGTGCCGCCCGAGGATCCGCTCCCGGAAGCCGGGCGCGAAGGCCTCGATCCGCGACTCGACGAGCGCCGTCGCGTCGCCCGCCCAGCCGTTCGGGACGTGGATGTAGGCCCAGACGGTGTGCTTCCCGGCAGGAGCTCGGGTCGGGTCTGCGGCGCTCGGCTGGACGACGAGGACGAGCGGCTCCGCGGGGATGCGGCCGCGGTGGACGGCCGCCTCGCTCGCGACGACCCTCGCGGCCGTCCCGCCGACATGGACAGTGCCGGCGCCGCCGAGCGCCGGATCGGCCCAGGGGACCGGGCCGTCGAGGGCCCAGTCGAGCTTGAAGACGCCGGGTGCGTACCGCCAGCGCTCGAGCCGCCGGCGATAGCCCGCGGGAAGCCGCGTCCCCGCGATCCCCCCGAAGTGGCGCGCGTCGACGTCGAGGATCGTCGCACGTGCGCTCGGGAGGTCGGCGAGGGAGGCCACGCGGTGACCCGTCACGACCTCGCCGCCGAGGGTCTCGAGTCGTGCGACGAGCGCGTCGACGATCCGCTCGGAGCCCCCGGTCGCGACCGGCCAGCCGACGCCGTGCGCGAATGCGGTGAGGAAGAGGCCGAATGCGGAGCTGCCGATCGCGGTGAGCGGGAGGATCGAATGCGCGGCCACCCCCGCGAAGAGCGCCCGCGCCGGCTCCTCGCGGAAGCCGCGGTGCATCGCGGTCGCGGGAAGGAGCGCGCGCACGCCGAAGCGGAGGAGCGTCGCCGGCGCATGCGGCGGCAGGTGCGTGAGATCGAGGACGGAGGAGGCGAGCCCCTCCCAATGCTCGCCGAGCCCCCCGAGGATGCGGCTCCATCGACGCCCGTCGCGCCCGAGCCCCGCCGCCGTCGTCTCGGCATCGCGATGCAGCAGGACCGATTCCCCGGGCTGGATCGCGTGCCCGAGCGGGATGTCCGGATGCGCGAATGCGAGGCCCTCGCGGGTGAGGTCGAGCGCGCGGAACGCCGGCGAGGCGAGCGCGAGCGCGTGGACCGTCGCGCCGACGTCGTGCCGGAAGCCCGGAAGCGTCAGCTCCTCGGTGCGCAGCGCGCCGCCCGGACGCGCCTGCGCCTCGAGCACCGTCACCCGTAGGCCGGCCTCGGCGAGGACGACCGCGGCGACGAGACCGTTCGGCCCCGACCCGACGACGACCGCGTCGACGTCGGTCATCGGGAGACGCCCCTAGGCGTGCAGCACCGCATTCAGCTCGATTCCGGCGCCGGACCGGGCGAGCGCCTCGACGGCGCCGGTCAACGAGTTCCGGCGGAACAGCAGGCCCGGCACGCCCGACAGCTCCGCGCCCTTGATGACCCGGTCCTGCCGGCCCGGCCCCTCGTTCACCAGCACCTTCGTGCCGGCGGTCACGTAGAGGCCGGCCTCGACGATGCAGTCATCGCCGATGGAGATGCCGATGCCGGAGTTCGCGCCGAGGAGGGCACGCTGCCCGATCGTGATGCGATGCGTGCCGCCGCCGGAGAGCGTGCCCATGATCGAGGCGCCGCCGCCGATGTCGGAGCCGTCGCCGACGACGACGCCCTGCGAGATGCGGCCCTCGACCATGGACGCGCCGAGTGTGCCGGCGTTGTAGTTGACGAAGCCCTCGTGCATGACGGTCGTCCCGGGGGAGAGGTAGGCGCCGAGCCGGACGCGGCTCGCGTCGGCGATCCGCACCCGCTCGGGGACGACGTAGTCGGTCAGCCGCGGGGACTTGTCGAGCGAGTGCACGGTGATCCCCGCCCGCTGCAGCGTCGCCCGTCGCGAGCGGGCCGTCTCCGGGAGCATCGGCCCCGCATTCGTCCAGGCGACGACGGGGAGGAGCGGGAAGATCCCGTCGAGGTCGATCGAGTTCGGCGGGACGAGGCGATGGCTCAGCAGGTGGAGCCGGAGGTAGACGTCCTCGGTCGAGGCGGCCGGTGCGTCGAGGTCGGGGATGACGACCGTGCGCACCTCGACCGTCACGTCGCGCGCCGCGTCCGGGCCCGCCTCGTCGGCGAGGGCGCTCGGGGCGATGAGCGCCGCGGCCTCCGTCGGTGCGCTGCCGAGGGCCGGCGCGGGGAACCAGGCGTCGAGGACCGTCCCGTCGCTCGCGATGCCGACGAGTGCGTGTCCCCAGGCGCTGCTACCCACGGAACGAGCCTACCCAGCCATCCGAACGCCTCGGGGCCTTGTCCGAGGGCCCACCTCGATGCGGAAACAGGAAGGCGACGGGTGCCGTGTGGATAGTCCACGTCGACGGTGCCGCCTTCCTGTTTCGGCGCCGGCAGGGGGACGAATGCGGGGGCGCGGGAAGGGAGGCGGGGTGCTGGAAGGGCGGGCGGGGGGCTGGAAGGGCAGGCGGGGGCGCGGGGAGGGG
>Ga0164242_10004350_pt1 | contig 15934 bp, 16 predicted proteins | sample OricomgcompostMG_FD_108783 | JGI IMG/M metagenome (GOLD analysis project Ga0164242, IMG submission 108783) | Miracle-Growth compost microbial communities from Emeryville, California, USA - Original compost - Miracle growth compost (MG) ... | reverse complement strand
GGATCTGCTCTATCCAGTTGAGCTACCGGGGCGCCTTGCAATTATAACACTTTAGCGAGTAAACTTTTCATTCAGGACTGAGTAATCAAATAGTTCGCTATCTTTGAACCAGTGCGCAATTTCTTGCTTCGCTTCATCAGAGTCGCCTGAAGCATGAATGAGGTTTGAAATTGCTTTGTTGGCATTATCGGCATAAGCGTAGCTCATGTGCGAGAAGTCGCCGCGAATAGTGCCGGGTGCAGCTGACTTTGGCTCAGTTGAGCCGACGAGCTTACGGACGAGTTCAACCGCCTCTACGCCTTCGAGCACCATCGCAATCACTGGTCCGTTGGTCATTGATTCAAGAAGCAAGTCGAAGACCGCTTGGCCGCGGCGCGTAATCACCTGGCCGATGGTTTCGTAATGAGTATGGTAATGCTTTTTATCAGGAGCCAGCATTTTTGTACCAACGATTTTAAGGCCGACACGTTCAAACCGGCTCAAAATTTCACCGACATGGCCGCGCTGCAATGTATCTGGCTTAAATAAAATGAGTGTTCGTTCAACTTCGCTCATGAGTCTCCTTGTGATTTTGAGGTTAATCTTTTATAAGTATACCCTCCCCGGCCTTTTTGGGCTATGCTAGAGGTATGCATGAGCATTTTATCTCTGAAATGATTCCAGAATATCTTGAGCACCTCGAGGTTGAGGGTGGCCGATCGAAAAAAACAGAGGTCAACTATAAGCTCTACCTCGAACGATTTGAACTTTTTACCGAGGATATGACCGTTGAAAAAATTACCGCAGAAACGGTGCGTAAATATCGCCTGTGGCTAAATCGTTTTAAAAACGACAACGGCGGTGAACTGGCAACGATTACCCAAGCTTACCATCTAATTGCCCTCCGTGGCTTTTTAAACTACTTATCGCAGCGCGATATCCCGAGTCTGGCACCGAATAAAATTATTTTGCCGAAGGTCCACCGCAAGCAAGTGACTTTTTTAAATTACGACGAGGTCGAACGCATGCTCGAGACGGTGGATACAAACAGTGAACAAGGCCTGCGAGATCGTGCCATCATTGAGCTACTTTTTTCAAGCGGCCTGCGTGTATCTGAACTGGTTAATCTCAACCGCGACCACATCAATACCAAGCGTCGTGAGTTTATGGTGCGCGGAAAAGGCCAAAAGGACCGGCCGATTTTTATTAGTGAAAGCGCCGCCGATTGGGTAACCCGCTACCTCGACATGCGCGAAGATAGTTTAGCACCCCTCTTTTTAAGTTATAGCAGGCGCAGCCAAACGCCAGATACCTCTGGTGATTTTCGCCGTCTAACTGCCCGCAGTATTCACCGCATCGTCACCTTTTACGCCCGCATGGCCGGCATCACCAAGCACGTTAGCCCTCACACCTTGCGCCATAGTTATGCTACTGACCTGCTGATGAACGGCGCCGACCTGCGCAGCGTTCAAAACATGCTCGGCCACAGTGATATTAGCACCACCCAGGTGTACACCCACATTACCGATACTCACTTAAAAGAAGTGTACGAAAAATTCCATTCTGAAACGACGCGTTAGCAGTTAACGACTATTTTTATGGCGTACAGCCGGTGGCATTTGGATCGGCATTGTAGTCAGCGGGGTTATCAGTGATTGAGAAGGTCTTACAGAATTGTCCCTCGGTACTGACGGCTGCATTTGGATACTCGTAGTTCGGTGACAGCAAGACAACCCGCGTAATAACACGGCTCAGGATATCACCTGCCCGACCAGTGGAGTCAATGCTCGGCTCGACACCTTTAAAGTTCACTGCTGGGCAGCCTGGCGCTTCTGGTGTACAGCCGTTAGCGAGTTCCACCTGGAAGTGAGCACCAGCATAGTATGACGACAGGCGCATTAACGCGTAACGGTTACTGACACCGCCTCCGACAGGAGCTGGCACCCTAAAAGTGGCGCTGCAGGCATAGCCGCCAGTCTTTAAATTAGCGGCATCACAGTGGACGGCCGTTGGATTTCCGAGCGCATTATCAGTTAAGGTAGCGGCGCCTTGAGGTGCCGTTGAGGGATAGAGCAGCATTGTTTCAGCATCGCCAGAGGGTGCTTTGAGATCGTTTTGAGTATCAGAAGGCATATTAAAACGGCCGTTCGGTACCTGCATGAGCTGCGACTCCAAAATTGGTGGCGCATGCAGTGATGAAGACCAATCCGCTCTTAGCGGAAAAAGGGCCGCCGGAACAGTAGTCGTTGTCCCAGCTCCGGTGTCAGTCGACTTATACCAGTTGATCTTCACGGTATCAAAGGGCGTCTCACTAAGGAGCGGCACGACAACCGAATCACCTGCCGATTTCAATTGCCCGACATAATCTGGCGTATTCATCAGTACTTTCACGCAGGTATAAGCTTCATTCATACCACTGGCGTTCTCGACTTTCACCTCGCCATTATTAAACATTCCGGCTCCGAGCATCGACGTAATCGCCGTTTGACAATTCACCCCAGCACCGGTCGCTGGATCGTTAAAGGCCGTACAAGCAGTCGACGATGACGTTTCGCAGCCCTGTTTAAGATAAGCGACAATGGCTCGCTTGCCATCCTCTACCCCTGTTTGCGCAGCATCATTTGCACCTTCAGAAAGATTAGTTGCGCTGGCCTGAGCCTGGTTTTGCACCATCAAGCGAATAAAGCCGACCGTGATAATCGTAAAAAGTAACATGGCAAAAATAACCACAAAAAGTGAAACGCCGCCGGGTTGTTTATATCTTTTTGCTGTCATCGTCATAGCCTTCATCTAGTTAACTCCAAACCCACCACGAGCGGCAATAGTAAAGTTTTCAACCGCGCAAAATTCAAACGCTCCACCAATCAAGCCGGTTGTGGTTTTACAGATATAAAGGTTTGTGCCTGGTTGCGTCGTTAAAGAGTCCACCGTATTCGTGCCAAGTGCATAACTAATAATGTAATTCGTCTGCCCGGTCGTCACGTCTTCTGGCGCGGAACTATTATTCGGCGTCACGGTGAGATATTGCAAGGCCAGGCTACGATTATTTTTTGTATCCTGCGTGTCGGAGTTAATGAGGTCGAGCGTTGGGTGGTTGGCCGCGGTCGGCAGCGGCACGTCTGGATAGTTACCCCCCGTTTTTTGACACATACTATTGGTTGGATCATACACTCGCACCAGTGAAAACGACCTTTGCCCGTTATAGGTGCCGTTATAATTATTTGGCGGCGTTTTGGTGGTCGCGCTGGTACCAATGCCGTTATTCCACACAAAGCTATAGCGCTGCAAGCAAATGCGCCCCCCGCCCGTGCTGGTGCTGCTAGAAGCCTGCGGAACATACGTTGTATTGTTGAGCACAAAGCCCTGCGGACTCGCCTCGAAAGCCGACTGAAGGTCGCTGTAGACCGTGCGATTCACTTGGTCGATCTGATTGAGGGTAATACCCTTTCGATAAATTTGAATCGCCTGCATACCCACAGCTGCCACCGCCAGCAATAACACCGCCGTGAACGTCATGGCGAGAATCGTTTCAATCATAGTGAATCCTTCGTGGTTACGCTGGTACATAAAGCCTCACAATCGTCCCGAGGGTCATCGCATTTTTATTAGATGGCGACGGCCAGCAGGCATTAACGTAAAAATCAACGTAGCCTGGCGCACTACCAATGCCGGCATGTGCCTGCGCTTGAACCCATATACCAAGGGCGTAGTTAAACGCTCCCGTGTTTGTATAGACCAGCTGAGGGTACGGTGCCGTTGAGCTACTAACCTGCTTGAGTCTGGTAGCTCCCGTATAGCTGGTGGTCGTTTGTGGGTCAAGTACAAAAGCTTTGCTCGGTGCCGCTGGGCAGGTTGCTTGCCCTATCACCTTCGTTGGCGTTGTGGCACTCGCAAGAACCAGTGGCCCTGGTGAAGCTACTGGATTTAAGCCAATTTGATTGGCCCATGTCGCTCCGGCACCGATATAATCACTTGCTGCAGAGGCGGCATTGTACTGTGCTACAAACGAATCATGCATCAGCTGTAACGCAGCAACTTCGGCATCAATCGCCTGACGAGCGGCCGTGGTTTGCAAGGCCTGCAACGAATTGCTCGTACCAAGATTCATAATCGAGATCGTTCCTACCGCCACCAAGCTAAAAACCGCAACGGCAAACATTACTTCGACGATCGTATCACCCTTCATAAAGCCTGTTTTTAGCACAGCGAGCCACTCCTCACTGCCGCATTACCGATCACCTGGACACCAGAAGGGTTAGCAGCGTTGGCAGCAATTTTTATCGCCATAGTCGATCGGCTCGACACACCACTGGCGTTCGTGTCAACGCAGAGGGTCGCCGAGGTGGCCAGGCCAGTCGCGGCATTATCATGGAGCAATGTTTCTGGTGACATTGATGGTGAGGTCGTAATAAGTGTATAAAGATCACCGCTTTGAGGCGAGCGAAGGATCAGAATGCCGTACGTTGCGTTGGCACCACCCTGTTTTTTCAGCGCCTGACCCCACTCCGTTCGATACGATTCGCCCTTTAGGAGTGCAAGAAGCGATTTATTTTGGGCTGTATCAGTATTTCCAAGGGCAGCAATCTGGTAGTGTTGTTGTAAATCGGCTATGTCGTCACTGGAGCTTATCGTCGATGTCTGAACGCCAACTACCCCGCGCACGAGAAGCGTCGATGGATTAGAGGTTGTTGTGATATAGCGACCGAGAATAACACAGTCAGTTTGGCCGCGCGGCGTACTTGCACCGGCCGCAACAGGAGTAATACTGACGCTCGAGCCACTCTTAGCGCACGTCACATTGGTGGCGCAACCACTGCCGCCGCGGCAGCTGCTGTAGACATTCTCGGCTTCCGAGTATTGAGCCTGGATCTCAGCTTGCAAAGAATACACACTATCAGAGTAGCGCTGGGTACTGATAGCGGCACTCGAGCCGACAAAAAAGCCACCCAGCAATAAGCCGCCAATCGCCAGAGCAAGCATGACTTCAATAATTGTGAACCCTCGACTCCGCCCCACATCCATAATGCCACCATTATAGCATAAGGGGCATGCGCTCAAGTTGTTTTAAAGGAGATTAAGATAAGCACCGATAATCACCGGTCCAACGAGCTGCGCAATAATCGCGCCCAAGATGAGCAGCGGCCCAAACGGAATCCGCGAATTGGTCGTTAGCTTCCGACGTGCCATCTGTGGAATCACGATCAAACAGCCGATGAAGTTCGCCAGGAACAGGCCAAGAAAGGCATTCTCCCAATTCGCCAGCAATAGTCCAAGTGCTAGGCCAAGCACCACGTCCCCTTCGCCGATCCAGCGTTTGCGTGATATTGCCCAAACCCCCAAGTAGATACCGCCAAAAATGAAGACACTCCAAAATGCCGAAAGCGCCGCCGCCCACGGCGAGTTACTCTGCACGATCGTTATGACCGCTGAAATCAGTCCAAGACCAATTAAAATATACGAAACCCGGCTATCGAGCAGTGACCACTTAAAATCATAAGAGAATTGAATCGCAAAACAGACGCCGGCAATCAACCAGGCAATAAATTGTGCTACTGCGAGCGGCGATGACAGTTCAAACGGCCAAAAGGCATAGGAAACAACGAAGTAGGACGCCACACCGGCTTCGATAAGCGGCTCGTATAGGCCAATCGGCTGATGACATTGACGACACTTGCCGCCAAGGCTCAACCAGCTCACAAGCGGGACCAGGTCGTACCACTTGAGAGTATAGCCACAGTTGAGGCAACGGGAGCGATCATGAGCGAGATCGTCTTTTAGAAGCCCCTTCAGGCGCTTAAACTCGTTCGCGTCAACCTTACGACCTTCTTTTTTGTCGTGCTGCAATTGGTGTGCCCTCAGTCGCCAGACAGTCGCCCCGGCAAAGCTCCCTAGTACTGCCCCAAAAATAGTAAGGGCTAAATAGATAATTACGCTAACCATTGGCGTTATTATAACAGACCGGACCACGCTAACAACAAAAGAGACGCCTGGGGGCGCCTCTTTCTCGTGATCAAAATCAAACGACTAATAGGTTGCGTGAGAACAGTAGACCGTGCCACCACCAGTTTCGAGGTAGGTGTAGACAACAAAGCCTGTGCCGCTATTAATGACTGGCTTGTTGTGGTTTGAAGCACCACAGGTTGCATTATTCTGCACGTAAACCGTACCTGTTGCTACCGTTGCTGGGGCACTACCAACAACCGAGACGGTCTTTGTGTTTGACGACAAACCAGTAAGGCTCGCTTTGTCAAAATTAGCCGCCAGTGGGAAGGACCCACCGTTGTTACTGTAGTAGTTAACGACACCCGTCGACACGATTGAAGCGTCGTTCTTGCGGGCAGTATCGCGTTGGCTAGCCTGAAGAGCTGGCAATGCAATGAACACCATCAAGAAGATGAGTCCGGCAATAGCAAGCACCAAGACAACCTCGATGATCGTAAAGCCTTTTTGTTTATATTGTGTGTTCATAGAAACTTTTTCCACCTTTCTTATGAACTTGATTAACTATCGTTGCGCTGTGGCGTTATCGCGCTTGAGCTTATAATAACCCTGTCGAGTGAGCTTGTCTATAGTAATTTTAAGATTTTCTAAATCGACAGACTACTGGTGAGGCCATAAATTGGGAAGAGAATCGCCCCGACCATACCGCCTGCGACAACCGCCAGAACAACCATCAGAATTGGTTCAATTGCTGTCGAGATGGTAGCAATCTGGGCGTCGAGTTCGTCCTCATAAATTTGGGCAACCTTGCCAAGCATTTCATCGATCTTACCGGATTGTTCACCAATTTTAATCATTTGTGGAACTAGCGGTGTAATAATTTCACTTTCCGCCTCTAAGGCTGTTGAGAGCGCCTTACCACCCTGCACCTTATCAGCCGCTCTGGTAATACTAGCGGCGACCACTGAGTTATTTACGGCGACGGCGCAAATTTTCAGTGTATCAAGCATACTCACCCCTGTACCAAGCAAGGTTTGTGCTGTTCTCGTGAAACGGCCCATGTACATGCGGTGGAACATTCCCTTAAACAGCGGGACGTTCAGCTTGAAGACGTCCATAGCATGGATACCATTCTCAGTTTTCAGCCATTGACGAAAGAAATATCCCCCCACCACGATGACAATCAGAACGACCCACCAAAAATGGACCACAAAATTAGCCATATCAACCATAATTTGAGTCAGCAGCGGCAAGTTCTTGCCGAGGCTCTCGTAAAGCTTTTGCACTTGCGGCACCACTTCAATCAGCATGAATACCACCACCGCGATAATCACCACCAGCACGATCACTGGGTACGTCAGCGCGCCCTTAATCTTGCTCGCAATAGCCGCGTCCTTTTCCTGCTGGTTAGCAATGCGGTTCATCGCATCGTCGAGCGTACCCGACACTTCACCGGCAGCAATCAGTGACAGGTAAACCGGATCAAAAACCTCTGGATAGCGTGAAAAGGCCTGGTGCATCGATTTACCGCCTTCGATCTGGCCTGCGATATCGGCAATCACTTCTTGCATCTTCTTGTTTTCGGTTTGGTTAAGAACCGTCGCTAAACCTTGGCTCAGCGGCAGGCCGGCCCCAATCAGCGTTGCCAACTGACGGGTAAAGACAATCTTATCTTTGGTGGTGATGTGGTTATTGAGCTTACTAAAGAAACCCTGATCAGATGTGTCGTCCTTAACATCAAGCGGAATAAAGCCTTGTGCCAAGAGTGCTTTTGCCGCACCGCTCTCAGAATCGGCCTGAATGGTCGACTTGACGATTTTATCGGTGGCGCGATCGCGAGCCTCGTAGGCAAACTTTTTCATGGCTTATCCTCTGACTAACCTTTCAAATTCCGATACATCAACCGCGAACTCACGGGCGTTGTCGTAAGTGACAGTACCGCTTTGAACGAGATTCACGAGCGTACGGTCCATTGTCTGCATGCCTTGGTCAGCACCAGTTTGAATAACGGCGTCGAGCTGATGTGCTTTGCCTTCGCGAATAATGTTACGGACAGCCGGATTAGCCACCAAAACTTCAGCCGCCACTACTCGCCCACCGCCAATCGATGGCACCAGGCGCTGCGAACAAATGGCCATCAAGATGTTGGCCAGCTGGGCGCGAATTTGTGGCTGCTGGTGTGGCGGGAAGACGTCGATCATACGGTCAATCGACTGAGCCGCCGAGTTGGTGTGGAGGGTAGCAAAGACCAAGTGACCGGTTTCGGCAATGGTAATAGCAGCTGAAATCGTTTCGAGGTCACGCATCTCACCAATCAGCACCACATCCGGATCCTCACGCAGAGCCGAACGAAGCGCGGCCGAGAAACTATAGGTATCGTAATGGACCTCACGCTGCACCACTACCGATTTTTTTGATTTGTGGGTAAATTCGATCGGGTCTTCAATGGTAATAATGTGTTGTGAGCGCTCGGTGTTGATCCGGTCCACCAAAGATGCAAGCGTGGTTGACTTACCAGAACCGGTTGGACCAGTCACCAGCACCAAGCCGCGCGGATAATTAGCGAAGTTTAGCACCACGTTTGGCAAGCCTAGCTCGTTCACAGATTTAATTTCATTTGGAATCAGACGCAGTGCCGCCGCCAAATTTCCTCGTTCATGAAAAGCATTGACGCGAAAACGCCCGAGCGTGCCAAAGGCAAAGCTGAAGTCGAATTCTTTATCTTTTAAAAGAATTTGGCGCTGATCTTGGTCGAGAATGGCAAAAATCAGCGTTTCAACACCCGCTTCATCGAGCGGATTAAAGCCCATTACCGGTGTTAAGGCGCCATCAATACGGAGCATCGGCGGCAGGCCGACTTGAATATGAAGGTCGGACGCCTTCTTTCGCACCACTTCCTCGAGCAGGACTTCGATGCGGAGTTGTTGGTTGTTCATGTTTCTTGTTCCACCCTTCCTTACGCCATATCGGACGCGACGCGATTTACTTCTTCAATTGTGGTTGTGCCTTCAAGCGCCTTAAGATATCCGTCTTGACGCATGGTAATCATGCCTTGAGAGATGGCCAAGCGCTGGATTTCCAGGCTGGTTGAACGCGCGACGATCAATTTTTGGATGTCAGCGTTCACGTCCATCACCTCATAAATACCCGCTCGCCCCGAAAAACCATGAGGCGATTGGGGGCTATCGACACCCTTAGCTAAAGTATAAGCGCTTTGCCCGGCTAGTGGCAAGTCTTTATACCCTAAATCTTGCGACACGGCCGCCACCTGATCGGGAGTTTTCGGTAACAGATGACCAATGGTTGAAATGAGATTTTGAGTTTCAATCGGACTTGATTGATACGTCGTTCGCTTGGTTGCCACCCGGCGCACTAACCGCTGACCAATAATTGTGTTCACCGTCGAGGCAATCAGGAAGGGCTCAATCCCCATATCAAGCAGACGCGGCAACACACCGGCCGCCGAGTTGGTGTGGAGCGTACTAAAGACCAAGTGTCCGGTCAGCGCCGCCTGGACAGCCAGGTTAGCCGTTTCGGAGTCACGAATCTCACCCACCATAATGACGTCCGGGTCCTGACGCAAAATTGAACGCAAACCACTCGCAAAGGTCAGCCCGACATCGGCGTTCACTTGAATTTGATTAACACCGTCCATCTTATACTCAACCGGATCTTCAAGCGTCACAATATTGACGCTTTCGTCTTTAATTTCTTTAATCAGCGCGTACAAGCTAGTCGACTTACCAGAACCGGTCGGACCGGACGTTAGGATCATGCCGTTTGGCTTACGAATCCCCCGACGGATGGCCCGCAGTGCCCGGCCAGCATACCCCATCACTTCAAGATCAAAGCTGTTACCGGTTTTATCAAGCAAACGAATAACCACTTGCTCGCCCCAAACCACCGGGCTAACGGCGATACGCAGGTCAATTTCCTTGCCTGCTACCTGAACAGTAAACTCACCGTCTTGCGGGATACGGTGTTCGTCAATCTTTAAACTGGATAAAATTTTTATACGGCTGACCAGCGCTGGTTCAATGCTTTTTGGTAGCTGCATCACTTCACGTAGCACGCCATCAATACGACAGCGAATTTTGAGCGATTTCTCAAGCGGTTCGATGTGGACGTCACTAGCGCGTGATTTCGCCGCGTATTCAAGAATTTTACTGAGCGCCTCTGAAATTGGTGAATCTTGCACGATAACTTTAACGTCGCGCGCTTCATCTTGCTGGGCTTCCACCTGACTAGCCTCCGCCGCCTTGTCGACACTGGAAAGATCGGTCCGATACTGACTAAGAACGTGACGTACGCCGGCCTCTGAAGCCATAAAGACCTTTAGGGGCCGCTGGATGCGATTAGCAAGATAGTCGACGGCCTGGACGTTGTTGGCATCAATCATGGCCACGGCTAGGCGATTTTGCACCTCAGCGAGTGGAACCGCCATAAAACGTTCAGCAATGTCCTCCGGCAAAAGGCTCAAAATACTCTGATCAATCAGGCTATTAGTAATGTTGACGTACGGCACACCCGAAACCTGGGCAATGGCGTGAGTCAGCAGTTCATCGTCCACCACATCTTCTTGCGTCAGCAGGCCAAGCAGCGGTGTTGCTTTTTTAGCCGCTTCGGCTTGGGCGGCATCGAGGCGCGACTGCTCAACTAACCCCTCGTCAACCAGCAGTTTGACGAGTTTGTGCTGAATATCTTCGGTGAGGAGCGCCACTTGAGTCGCCCCTACTGACCAGTTGGTGATGTAACGGTAATTTGGACGGTCGGATTAACGGCGTCTGATGAAAAAACATGAGAATCAGGCGTTAGCTTATCAGCGCTAATCACTTGAATCGTCTTCACCTCTTGGCCATTCTGCACTTTAGCACCAAGAAATTTATTACCGATCAGGTAAGACACTAACAGTCCAATTGATGCAATTAAAATAATTGCAGCGATATCGGTTTTTTTCATTATTTCACCTCCGTATCTGTAAGTTGGAGCGAAGCCGCGAGTTGGTAGTAAGCTTGTCCTTGTAAGGTCATTTTGAGTGTACCGCCGGCGTTCGATTCGATTTTTATATTCGTCACATCAATCGTGCGAATCGATTTCTCGAAGTTAGTCAGAGCCTGCTTAATCGCATCCTGATTGCCTTCAACGGTCACCGAAAAAGTAATCGCATTTTGAACACCAGTTGGATTTGGCGTCGGTGCAGCCATTTGTAGCGCCGCATCTCCAACACCTGCCTCAATGCCGGTAACTGGATCGACCGTAATATCTTGTACCTGGATTCCATCAATGTGTAAGAGATTTTGGAGCGAACCACCAAGAGCCGCCGAGTTGGCGTCAGACGGAAGCGCATCAAGCACCACCTGAACGGCGTTATCATCCGGGTGTGCCTTCAGACGAATTAATGACTGGTTTGCCTCAAGTGCCCTGACATTATCTGCCAGTGTTTTGACGTTTTGGTTGTCGGTTTTGAGATTGCTAATGGTTTCCGCTTTTTGACTGATAACGCGCTGGTTAAAGAGAAGTTGCTCGACTAAGAAAATTGACACCACCAGAGCACCGCCAATAATGACTGACGACACAGCCACCCAAACAAACATGGTTTTACCCGCGCTGGCAATTTGGGCTCGCTTGCGCACGGCTGGTCCTTTACTGTTATCCGGCGATAAGATCGGTGCTGCCTGAGGTTGCGATGACGTATCCATTATTGTCCCCCTCCACTCGTGGCTGTAGTGTTTGCCTGCCATAATGTCTTTGGCAAGTTGATATATGAGTCAGTTGCATTGCCGGTACCGGTAATTGAAGTAACTGGGTTGACCGATTGGGAGCTAAACAGTGCATCAGCGTAGGTGAACTCGAGTTCAAAGTTGAGCACTAAACTATTGTCACTGTTTGTCGAATAAGAGACATTCGATAAATTAAAATCACTGGCGATTTTTGCCGTTTGTTGCTTGTTGGCGTTATCACTATAGGTCACTTCGGCATTTTTGAGCGTTTTTTGGAACGTCTCAAGAGCCGGATAACCACTGGTCTGCGCTTGAATATCGATAGTTTTAGCGGTGGTATCAACCGTTAGCTGCGAAATGGTGACATTATTAGGATCGCCGGCTGGCGGATCAACCGATGACAACATATCAAACACACGCGAGGTAACCGGGGCGCTATTATGATAAGCCGGAATTTGCTGAAGCTGGTTTTGAATCGTCAAAATCTTCGACAGATCTTTTGTTTTACTCAGCTTTGCATAGCCGTCTTTAATTTCTTGATCTTGGTGGACGCCCACCCCGAACTGCACTCCATAAACGTAGAGACAAAGCGCTAACACCACGCCAAGCGAAATAATCCCAATCGCAATCGAGTAGAAAATGACTTGCACTCGCATTCGCTCAGCACGAATCAGCTCTTGTTTGACGTCCGGGACAAGGTTAATTTCGATCATACCTTGTTACTCCTTTCGGCAAGTCCGATCACGATCGCAAACTCAGCGGCTACAGACAGCAGCTGCTGCTGATCAGCCTGAGCCACGCGCACCTTCTGCCAAGGATTCGCCATGCCCGAAGCGACCCCTGTTTTAGCGGTCAAATATTCGCCAAATTGCGGCACAACAGCCGAAAAACCAGACAGCATCACACTACCAACCGGTGTATTTGGATAACGCGTTTGGAAGAACTTGATTGATTTAGTCACCTCGCTCGCAAAGGCATCGAGCGTTGATTCAATTGCTCGATACACTTGCCCTTCGAGGCGATCTGGCGCAAGCCCAAACTTCAAAATAAACTGGCGGGCTTGGTCTTCTTGGACATTCAAGTTTTGCACGGCCGCCTTCACCAGTGATTTAATACCAGTTGGAATGGTACGGACTAAACGCGGACTGTCCGAAAAAGTAATCGCAAGATCGGTCGACTGTTCGCCCATATCAATAATGAGGCGAGCCTCAGAAACGCCAGATGGTAACAAGGATCGCACCATCGCAATTGGATCAGGTTCAGCCGCAATCACATTAAAGCCAAGGCTTTCAACGAACTCGAGTCGTTCCTCAGCGTAGCTGTTAGCGGTGCTAGTGAGGAGCACTTCTTGCTGTTTTGGGTCATGAAGCGACTGCCCGAGCGGTGCATAATCAATTTTTGCTTCGTTAATTGCCATTGGAATGTACTGATCAGCTTGGTATTTAATCGTGCTCTTAAGCTCTGCCTCGTCCATAATTGGCAACTCAATCACCGTCGTGAAGGTTTTGCTCGACGGCATACCAATTACCACGTTGCGCGCGCGAATACCGCTTTGGCCGACCGCCGTCATAATCACCTCTCCCAAACGATGCATTGCTTCTGGTGAGTTGCTGCTGGTTGTCTTTTCATCGACTGGTGCATAGCCAAAATGAAGCAAGTTCCATGTCTCAGGACCAGCTGGCGCTAGTTGTACAACGCGTACTGCGTTCGTACCAATATCTAGTGCAAAGAAGTCGCCCACGCTTTTTATCAGTGCCATATGGCCATATTATAGCATAAGCATAAATGCCACAAGCAATAACTTGATCGGTTTTTAGAATCGTGGCGCGACGGTCTGGCTGTAGGTTTCCACAACTTGGTCGTCACTGTGTTGCAAATGGTAGTTATAGGCCCATATGTAAGCATCTGGCGTGGTATCAAACACTTCTGATTGATTTTCGCCCGGCAGGCTGGCGCCATAGGTTCGTAAGAGATATAAGTGATTCGTTTCAACTGGTCCATAAACCGTCAGTTGATTGTCGCAGGTTGAAGATGATAGCGCTACGCGGTTAAATTCGGCGCTACTTGTCACGGTTCCTACATCAGCACAGGTATTAATCGAATTACTCGCAATCAGCCAGGCGTGAACCGATTTTACGGCATTATCAATGGCAATGTTCTTGGCAATAATCACTAGTTGTGGAATATGCGTCGGATCGGTTGCTTGTGCCGCATATAAAAGGTCGCCGGTGATGTGCACCGTCGCGTTTGGCGCATTAATAATGTGGTACGCACCAGCCGGAATTGTCGGCGTTTTGAGTGTTATTGAGGTGGCATTCTTGTAATATACTTGCCCGCTCGCACCCCATGAATTTATCGTCACCGAGGTAGCGGTATTGGTCGCATCGGCATCAGCCGACGGGAAGTCACCGACTAAATTAGCCTTTTCATTGAAGGGGTAACCGCCGCGTTTAGTAGAACCGCCCGGCTGGCTGGCGTTTGAAAAACTCATCGGTGATCGAGCAGCGTCGTTTGCCATATTATGAGAAGCAATTGTCGCCGCACCGGAAGCAGTGCCCGTAATCGAGCCAGAGCTGGCAATGGCATATTGCACGAGGCTGGCTTCATATTGAAGACCACCACCTACCAGATGAGTTGTCACACTAGTAGCAACACCGGGTAAGGCTAAGTTTGCCAGGCCCGTTTCCGAAAGCAGATCACCTCCTTGTACTTGAACAGTCGGCTCACCGGCCACCATGACGCACTTCGGAGCAGAATGGCGCCAATCATTGCCCGACCCATAGGCGTAATGTTGAATCGAGAGCCCCCAACAAATCCTGGTGCCAAGCGGCAAACCAGATGTCAACACTTGGGCAATCCATTGCCCCACGGTATTGGTTGATTTCGCTGCGTAGCTTCCCGACCCAGAATCGATTATCGTTATGTTTCCTTGCACTCGACTGCCAGATGCAACTCTATAATATGCCTGCGGATCCTGTGGTGTATCCGAAGAAGCGGGCGGAACTGTTGCACCAGGCAACAGTGTAAAGCCGCTATATTCCCACACCGCGACTTTATTGCCCGGAAAAGTGCTGTCGTTTGACGGGCTCGCCTTGCGGCCGACGTTGGTAATGATTCCTGTCATGTTCGGATCCGTTGGCACAATGTCACTGGCTGTGGCGGCCGGCAACGTACTCGCCAACGTTGGCGTGAGGTCATACGGTTTCGGACAATTAATATTCACCCTAACTGTATTGGCGGTCGTTTCAAAAGAGTTATTGGCGTAACAAGGATTGCCGCTATCTGAGGTTGGGAGATCATCGGCATCTTTAATTTTGACCGTAAAGGTTTTGCTCCACGACCCGCCTGGGCCAACCGTGACCGTCCCCCAATTTAATGTACCACTGCCGGAGGCCCCACCTGAATTTGTCAACGTCGCATAATTTAAAATACCCGGCCCATAGGTGCCGTCGGATGTTGATCGATTAAGAATATCGGCAGCGTTAGCACTTCCGGCCGCATCGCCACTATTTGAGATACTCACTGAATACGAGACCGTGTCTCCAGGGTTCACGGTAATTCCCGAACCAACTGCACCGGTCGTCACGTCTCTGACCGACTTCCAGTAAGCCAGATTTGGTTTCGGTACATGCTCACTCCCATAACAGAACCAACCTACGTTATCGGTAGCTAAGTTATTACCACCAAAAGCTTGGTACTGGCTAGCAGCAGATTCGTTTGTAATCCAGCTGCCTCCAGAAGCGCCTAAATAGGTCGGCCAAGTATGGTTTTTCTCTCCTGCTGGGCGACTTGAATAGTTATATACCCAGGCTGATGTTGGACTATGATTTGGTGTTTCAATAATAAAAGCGGCGATTTGACTAATACCGTGCGAGGAACATGTGCTCATAGCGGTGTTCCATGACAAGCTTGCATCCCTCATTCGCGCGGGGCGCGATGAGCCGTTCGATGGAAAGATATACCAGCCGTAGCCATAAACATCACTTGGACCGCCGCCGCCTCCACAGTTTGATGTACAGCTACCGCCTCCACCACCCGGCCCTGAGTAGACAGCAGATACGGAATGCGTAGAAGATAACACCATGAACGTGGCACTAAGCACCATTACCACAATTACTAGTGGGGCTATCCACCGGCGTTTCTTTTTGACAACAGCTCGCACCCTATCCATAGATACCCTCATTGTACCCCATAGCGCTTACGATAACAAAGAGTTTCTGTACTATTCGTTTTACCTCTGTTAAAATGAAAGTTATGAGTTTATCTATTGGTATTGTCGGTTTGCCGAACGTCGG
>Ga0164242_10004349_pt1 | contig 15936 bp, 13 predicted proteins | sample OricomgcompostMG_FD_108783 | JGI IMG/M metagenome (GOLD analysis project Ga0164242, IMG submission 108783) | Miracle-Growth compost microbial communities from Emeryville, California, USA - Original compost - Miracle growth compost (MG) ... | reverse complement strand
TCGGTCGACTCCGCGCGGCGGCGGGTGGGCGCGGCGGCGCGAACGGGGCGCGAGACCTCCCGCTTGATGCCCGGGCGCGCGGTGTTGCCGGCGGGAGCGCGCGGCCGCCGCGACTGCGAAGGCGAGTCGGGCTCGTCGAGCGAGACCTTGTTGCGGAGCTGGGTGGGTGGCGCCGGGTCGGCGCTCACCGCGGCCCGAAGCTTCGTGGGCGCGGAGGTGACCGCCTGTCCAATCGCCGTGGCCGCGCCTTCGTCGGGCGCGAACTCGGCCGGCTTCGGCGCGCCCAGCTTGGCGCGGAGCGCGGCCTTGCGCGTGGGGTTGGCCGCCGCATCCGGGAGCGACGCCGCCTCCTGCTCGACCGTGGGGGCGCCGAGCGCAGGTTGGCCGGGATCGGTGCCGCTCCGGGCGCGCCTGGGGCCGGCGGATTCCTCGGGGACCTCGGTGCCGCACTGGTGGCAGGAGGGCGCGCCATCCGGCAGCGGCGCGGAGCAGTTCGAGCAACGCAAAGGGGACGACCTCCGGGAGCGCGAGTATCCGCGCGGGTTGCAAGGGCAGTCAACGACTGCGCCGCGCGGAACGGCTGTGCGAGAGTCGCCGCCCATGAAGCGAGCGATCGGGCTGGCGGTCCTTCTCTCGGCGTGCGTCCATGCGCCGCCGCGCGCCGGGCCGCAGGACCCCTTTGCCGCCCTGGAGCAGATGGAGCAGGCGCGGACGCTTCGCGCCAGCGGCCTCGAGCTCGCGGTGCTCGCGCGAGATGCCGACCCGGCGGTCCGCGCGCGTGCGCTCGAGGTGGTCGCGCGGCTGCAGCGGCCCGAGCTCGTCGGGGTGGTGCTCGCGGATCTCGCGGAGGGTCCCGCGCTGGCGGCGGCGGCGTTCGCGGCGGGCCAGTACGGTCTTTCCTGGCGGCCGCTGCCCAGGGCGCAGCTCGCCGGGCTGGCGGCGGCCACGCAAGCTGCGCTCACACGCGCCTCGGCGAATGCCGACCGCGCCGCGTTGCTCCGGGCGCTGGGCAAGCTCGGCCAGGCCGACTCGACGGCGGTCCTCGCCAGCGCGCTGGACGATCCCGACGCCTCGGTTCGCGGCGAGGCGGCGCTCGCTCTCGGCGCGCTGGCCTATTCCACGAAAGGCGCAGCTCCGGATGTCACGGTGGTGAACCCGCTGGCGCACCTGCTCGCCCACGACGCCGATCCGCAGGTCCGCTTCGATGCGGCGTACGCGCTGATGCGCATGAAGCGCCCCGAGACGCGGGCCGCGCTGACCTACGGGATCAAGGATGGCGACGCGCGCGTCCGGGCGGTGTGCGCCCGCGGCCTGGCCGAGGTGGCCACGGCTCCCGAGCTTCCGTACCTCCTCGAGCGGCTCGGCGATCCCGACTCGAGCGTCCGCGTCGAGGCGGCGCGAAGCCTGGGCAAGCTCGCGGGCAAGTCCAAGCCGCTGGCTGGCGCAACCGCGGCCGCGGGCAAGGCGCTCGCCGTTCTCGCCAAGGCCTACGATCCCGCGCGGCCGGCCACGGCGATGCCGTTGCTCGCGCTGGTGCAGGAGAAGTTCCCCGCGAGCGATTCCGAGCTGGCCGAGATCGTCGCCGGCCTCGCGCCGGCAAAGCGCGATGCCGATGCGCATGGGCGAGCGGTCGTGGCGTGCCACCTGGCCGCTTCACGCGACCGGCTGCGCGCCGATGCCTCCACGCCGGCGCTCGATGGCTGCGCTCCCACCGCGGACCTGCTCGACTGGCGCGAGGCGCTCGCGGTGCGGACCATCGCCGGCAGCGCGGCCGATGCGAAGCCGCGCGCGGCGGCGCTTCTCGGCAGACCCGTTTCGAGCACCGTCGCCGCCGAGGCGGTCGACGACGCGCTCGGCGAGTTGAGCGTCGACACGCCCGAGGTTCGCGCGCGCATCCTCCGCGATCTCTCGAGTACGGACTGGGGCGTCGCGCTCTCCGCGGCGGCGGTCGCCGGCAAGCTGGGCATCACGGAGGCGGTCCCGGCGCTGCACCGAGCGCTCACGCTGGCCTCGGTCCACGACCAGCACGATGTGCTCGGTGCGCTCCTCGTCGCGCTGGCCAAGCTGCACGCGAAAGACGCGGGTGTTCTTGCCCGGCGCTACGCGCACTCGCCGCACGCCACGGTCCGGTTCGGCGCGCTGGACGCGTTGGAGGCGCTGCACGCCGAGGTGCCAGCCGGCGAGCCGCTGCCGCTCGAATTTCACGGCCCGCTCCTCGAACGGGGGGAGGTCGCGAACATCTCCACCGAGCGCGGCGAGATTCGCATTCGCCTCCGGCCCGGGAGCTTCACCGCGGAGAACTTCGTGAAGCTCGCGCGGGCCGGCTTCTACGACCAGCTCACGTTCCATCGCATCGTGCCGGGCTTCGTGGCCCAGGGCGGCGATCCGCGCGGCGACGGCTCGGGCGGGCCGGGCTACTCCATCCCGTGCGAAATCGATGGTGAGCGATACGCGCGCGGCGCGGTGGGCATGGCGCTCGCGGGCAAGGACACCGGCGGCTCACAGTTCTTCATCACCCTCTCGCCACAGCCGCACCTCGAGGGCCGCTACACCCTCTTTGGCAACGTGATCTCCGGGATGGAGGTCGCCGACCAGCTGATGGAGGGCGATCGCATCCTTCGTGTCGAAGTCGAACCGTGAGCTACGGCCGGCACTCTCCGTCTTTGCACCCGAGCTCCGGCGGACAGTCGCGCGCGTCCTGGCACTCCCGTAGCCCCGGCTTGCACTGGCCGCTCACGCAGCGGCCCTCGGCACATGGAAGGTCGTTGTGACAGCCGGCGCTCGCGTCGATGGGCGCTCCCTTCTCGCAGCGGCCGCGGTCGCACCAGCCGCTCGGGCAATCGAGATCGCGGACGCAGTCGCGGACGCCGGCTTCGCACCGCCCCGCCGCACAGCGGGCCTCGGCGCCGCACGCGCCGTCGCGCGCACAGTTGCGCCCGCCTTCGAGGCACCAGCCGCGGTGACAGCGCAGCCCGAAGTGGCAGTCGGCATCGTGTGAGCACTCGCGCGCGCCGGCCTCGCAGCCGTCGGCCAGGCAGCGGCCTTCCGCGCATTCGGAATCGGTCCGGCAGCTCGCGGTGCGCGCCTGGCCGCAGCGGCCGTCGAGACAGCGGCCAGCATCGCAGCTCGCGTCCACGTCGCAGAACGTGGGCGAGGGCCGGCTCGGCTCCGAGCGCTGCGGCGGGAGCTGCGCGAACAGCGTCGGCGCGGCGAGCGGCTTGGGCGGTTTGGGCCTGGGCCTCGGCCAGCCCGCCCAGATGAGAGCGGACGCGGCGAGGAGCCCGAAAAACGCCCAGGGCGCCGTCTTGGGGATCCCGCGAGGCAGCCGGAAGCGCACAGCGGGCTCAGAACTCGAAGCCGCACCACTCGCAGCGCTCGCCGGACTTGCCGGCGATCCGCAGCATCGACTTGCAGCCCGGGCACTGCACCTGGGCGGTGGCCTTGACGCGTTCGGAGGGGAGCCCGAGCTTGCGCAGCTGCACCATGGCCTCGTTGTACTGCTTGATGCCCGCGGCCTTGGCCGGCAGAAGCCCCTGGTCGATGAGCAGCTCGAAGGTCCCGCGCATCGCCGTGTCGAGCGCGTTGATGGCGTCCACCATGAGCTGCATGCGCAGCTTGGTGTCGGCGAGGTCCTCGGAGAACTGCAGGTTGAATCGCTCGTTGTGGTTGTTGTTTGCCACGGGCGCCTCCGCGCATCGCCGGCGACGATAGCCGCGCGCTCTTCGCGCCACCAGCGAGGCGATGGTGCAGAATGCGCGCACTTCCGGAGTCGCCCCATGGCCAAGCCCCGTCCCCGATCCCGCCCCGCGCAGCAGGGCGCGCAGAGCCGTCCGCAGCCGCGCTCCGGCGCCGAGGAGGAGGGCATCATTCCCGTGGCGGTGATGGGGCTCGGGTTCATCGGCCAGCAGGTGGCGCTCGCCGCGCGCGCGCACCCGCGGCTGGAGCTGGTGGGCGCCGTCGACCGCGACTCGAAGCTCGCGGGCAAGAACCTCGGCGAGCTCCTCGGCGATCCCTCGCTGGACCTGAAGATCGCCCGCGACCTCGGCGCGATCGCCGGCAGGCTTCGCGGTGGCGTGCTCCTGCTCTGCACCTCGTCGCGGGTGGAGGAGGTTGCGCCGCAGCTCGAGGCCGCGTTCAAGGCCGGGCTGCACGTGGTCTCGACCTGCGAGGAGCTGGCCTATCCGTGGCTGTACCACGAGGCGCTCGCCGACCGGTTGGACGCGGCGGCGCGGCGCGCCCGAGTCTGCGCGGTGGGCACGGGCGTGAACCCCGGCTTCGTGCTCGACCGGCTGGTGGCTGTGGCCGGCGCGTGCTCGGGGAGGATCGTCCGCGTGCACGCCGAGCGGGTGGTCGACGCGCGGAGCCGCCGGCTCGCGCTGCAGAAGAAGGTGGGCGCGGGCCTCTCCGAGAAAGAGTTCGATGCGCTCGCGGAACGCGATGCCATCGGCCACGTGGGCCTCGCCGAGTCGTGCGCGCTGGCGGCGCTGGGCCTTGGGCTGGACTGCGACGAGGTCGAGGAGGAGCTCTCGCCGGTCATCGCCGAGGAGAACATCGACGGCGTGGTGCCGGTGAAGGTGGGGCAGGTGGCCGGCATCTACCAGCAGGCGCGCGGCTTCGCCGACGGTCGCGAGGTGGTGCGGCTGGAGCTGACCATGGCGGTGGGCGCCGAGCCGGTCGGTGATGTCATCCGGATCGAGGGCGAGCCGAAGGTGGAGGTCGAGGTGAAGGGCGGCTACGCGGGCGATCAGGCCACCGCCTGGGCGGTGGTGAACGCGGTGCCCAGCGTGGTGCGCTCCGAGCCCGGCCTGCTCACCGTGCTCGATCTCCCCGCGGGGCGTTGAGGGTGCACGCGCTGCTCTTGCTGGCGCTCGCGTTCGCACCTTCGCCCGACGCCGGCGCGCCGCCCGATCCGCTGGCGGCGCCGCGCGCGCTCTTCGCCCACCGGCTCGACCGGGCCTCGCTCGACGCGGCCATCGCCGAGCTGAAGGCGATGCACTGGCACGAGGCGCTGCTCCTGAACGCGCGGGCGCACCGGTTCCGCGCCGAGGCCTTCGAGCTGCGCCGGCGTCCTCTCGACGAAGTGGCCGGGCTCGCGGATCTCGAGGCTGCGCGCGCGCTCGGGCTGCAGGCCTGGCAGCTCTGTGCGCCGGGCGCTCCGCGCCAGGTCCAGGACCAGAAGCTCGCCTCGGCCCTGGCCCAGACCGGCGCCGATTGCGTCCCGGCACTCATCGAGCTCGCCGAGGACGACCTCGCGATCTCCGCTTGGCGGCGGCCCATCGACGCGGTGCCGCTGCTTCGCGAAGCGCTGGCGCTCGCCGGCAAGGCGGAGCAGTTCGACCCCGCATTTGCCGCGGGCGCGCCGCGGCGAATTCGCGCTGAGGCCCTGGCCATTCTTCCGCCGACCGCGGGCGGCAGCCTTCGAGCCGCGCGCTTCGAGTTCGAGCGGGCGATCGCCGCCGCGCCCGAGTGGGTGGCGAACCGGGTGCAGATGGCGGCGCGGTACGCGGTCGAGGCGCAGGACCGCGCGCTCTTTCATGCGCTGCTGCAGTCCGCGCTGGCCATCAACGTCCGGGCGATCCCCGACCGGATGCCCGAGCAGCTCCTCGCGCGGACGCGCGCCCTGGCCCTCCTGCACCGCGAGCGCGAGCTCTTCCGCGGCTGAGCGACGATCCCTAGGTTCGGCCAGCAGTGGAGGAGCGCGCGCATGCCAAAGGCCGAGCCACCACACGAGCTCCCGCCGGCGAGCGAACGCCAGCTCTCGGAAGGCGAGAAGCCGCCCCGGGCCGATGCGCTCGATTTCGTGAGCCGCCGGCTCTCCGGAACCATCGATCCCGAGGCGCCTTCGTACGTTCCGTCGGAGGAGGAGTACGAGCTCGCGGTGCGACAGGCCGAAGGGACCTGAATCAGGCGGCCTGCTCGGCGCTCTCGGCCTTGGCGTGCTTCAGGTGGCGCCGCACCCACCAGAACGCACCGCCCACCAGCACCGCCGCGATCACCGCGTCGAAGCGGTGGAAGTACGGCTTGAGCGCCTCCCAGTTCTCGCCGAGCTTCTGGCCGACGTAGGCCAGCCCGATGCACCAGGGCAGCGAGCCGAGGAAGGTGTAGGCGATGAACTTGCTCATCCGCATCCGCACCACGCCGGCGGGGAAGGCGATGAAGGTGCGGATCACCGGCAGCAGCCGCGCCACGAAGATCATGATCTCGCCGTGGCGTGCGAAGAGCCGGTCGGCGAGCTCCAGGTCCTTGCGCGAGAGCAGCACGTAGCGGCCGTACTTCTCGATGAGCGGCCGCCCGCCGAGCGCGCCCAGGTAGTAGGCCGGGATCGAGCCGAGCACACAGCCCAGCGCGCCCACCGTGCCGAGGATCCAGAGGTTGAAGCGTCCGGCGGCGATGAGCGAGCCGGCGAACGGCATGATGACCTCGCTCGGCAGCGGGATGCAGGCGCTCTCGATGCCCATCAGCAGGGCCACGCCCGGATAACCGAGCGTCGACTCCACATGCATGATGAACAGCGCCAGGGCCTCGAGCGCCTGACCGATGAGTCCCACGTGCTGGTGCGGCATGTCGGGTTCCTCCGGAAGCCGGGCTGAGTAACACGGAGCTTCCCGCCCCGCGAGCGACGAGCACCCGAGCCAGCGCCCTTCCGTTTAGCCGGGCTGCGGCACCGCCGGCCGCTCTTCCCGGAGCGCTTTGACCATCCGACGCCCGCCGAACGCGAAGAACGCCGCCGCGTACACCGCCGCGCCGAGGCCGAGACAGGGGAACAGGCCCAGGTGCGTCCGCGCCGCGTGGACAGATGCGCCCATGGCCAGCGCGGCCAGGCCCGAGGCCAGCGCGCCGCGGCCGAGCGGGAGCCGGAGGCCCAACCCGACCAGCGCGCCGAGCGTCACCAGGGCCGCCACCGCCGCGCCTGCGACGGCGCTCACCGAGGCGCCGAGGATCCCCAGCCGCGGGACCAGCACCAGGTTGCAGACCACGTTCACCAAAAGGTTTGAGCCGGTGGCCAGGAGCTGGAGCCGCAGTGCGCCCGCGGAGATGAGCGCGTTGGCGCCGCAGAAGCAGAGCCCGAGCAAGGGCAGCAGCGCGAGCTGGCAGGCCAGCAGCGGCCCGCTCTCGCCGAAGCGTCCGCCGTAGACCAGGTGGGTGAGGTCGCCGGCGAGCAGCGTCCCGCCGACAGCGATGGGGAGCGTGACCGCGAGCGCCGCGTCGAGCGAGATCGCGGTCGCGGCGGCCCAGCGCTGCTTGGCTTGGCTCCAGGCCTGCGCCACCGCCGGCGCGAAGGTGGCCGAGAGGGCGAAGGGGAAGAGGATCAACCCCTCCACGATCTTGACCGCCGCGTTGTAGGCGCCGATGCCCGCCTCGCTGACGCCGAGCTGGCTCGCCAAAATCTGGTCGAGCCGCAGGGTGATGAGCCCGAGCACGCCCGCGACCGCGAGCGGCCAGGCCTGGCGGAGCAGCCGGGAAAGCTCCGCCGCGTGCAGCCGCGCCCGGATGGGGATTCGCGCCTGGCGCAGCATCGCCAGCACCACGCAGGTCACCGCCAGCTGCGCGCCGAGCAGCACCGCGAGCACCGGGGTGAACCCGAGCCCCAGCGCCAGCGCGCAGAGCCCGGAGCCGGCGAAGAGGGTGCGCGAGACGATGCGCAGCGCCGCCTCGAGGTCGTTGCGCCCAAAGGCGATGAGCGCGGCCGAGCCGAGGTCCTCGAGCATCACCCAGAGCAGCGTGCCGCCCGAGAAGACGACGCCGACGATGGCCGTGCTCCGGTACCCGAGCAGCCAGGCCGCGCCGACCATCGAAGGCCAGCACACCGCGATCGCCAGGAGCTTGTAGCCGAGCAACAGCGGCACGCGCGCGCGGAGCAGCGCCGGGTCGCGGGCGCCGTCGCGGGTGAGCAGCGGGTTCAAGCCCGGCTCGATGAGGATGCAGAAGAGCGCGCCGAACGCGGTGCCGAGCCCGATGTCGCCGAACCGCGCCGGCCCGAGCACCCGCGCCAGGAACGCATACAGCGCCAGCGCCAGCAGCCGCGCGCCGAGCTGCCCGCCGAGGGTGAAGGCCGAGTTCTGGAGCGCGTTGCGGCCGGGCATCGGGCGGTGGCTATACCGCAGTCTGGCGCGGGCACGCGCACGGGCAGGATTCAACGCCGCGGGTGATCGTGCTAGACGCCGCGCGATGAGCCAGCCCTTGCCGCTGCCTTCGAGCCCGCCCCGGTCCCCCGACGGCGACGCTTCGCGCCACGAGGTCGACCTGCTCGCGCCGCTGCGTCCGGCGGCGCTGCTCCGCGTGGCGCTCTTCGCGCTGGTGGGCGGGCTGCTCGGCCTCGGTGCCGGCAAGCTGCTCTTGCGCCACGCCGAGGTCCGCGCGGTGCTGCGGGTGGCCTCGGTGAGCGTGCTCGGGCCGGCCATGCCGCTCTCCGAGGTCAAGGCCCGCGCCGAGAGCCACGGCCAGACCGTGGAAGATCTGAAGGCGCTCGGCGTGGCCGACGCCGCGCGCAAGGCCCGCGACTACCACTTCCAGGCCGACCTCGATGGCTCGCGCGACGGCAGCATGGTGGCGCTCTCGGTGACCGGCCCCGACGCGGCGATCGCGCGCGAGCTGATGGCCCGGCGGGTGACCAAGCTGGTGGCCGCGACCCACGATGCGTTCCTCGAGGCCTCGAAGCACGACGCTGACCGGCTGGCCGCCGCCGACGCGGCGCAGGCGGCGCTGCGAAAAGCCTCGAGCGGTCCGGACATGACCGCGGCCGCTTCTTTCGAGCGCTGGGCCGGCGAGCTCGCCGCCGCCCGCCGCGACGCCGCCCGCGACCTCTCCCTCTCCCGCGACACCGAGGTCATCGATCCGCCTTACCCGGTCGAATCGAACGCGCGCGCGCTGCTGGTCGCCGCGCTGGGCTGCTTCGCGGGGATGCTCCTCGGGCTCGGTCTTTCGCTGCGGCCGGCACCGGGCGCATGAGCTGGCGCCTGCAGTGTCTGCTGGGCGCAGCCGCGTGCGTGCTCGCCGGCGCGGGCGCGCTCTTCGGCTCGAGCCCGGCGCTGCTGGTCGTCGCCGCGGCGCTCGCGCTCACCTGGCTGGTCGCGTTCCCCACCACCGCGCTGGCGGTGATGCTGGCCACGATCTCCTGCGACCAGGTGCTCACCCTGCGCGTCGCCGATTCGGTGAACCTGCGGCTGGCGCACCTCTGCGCGCTGGCGCTGGTCGTGCGGCTCGGCGTGCAGCGGCTGCGCATGGGCGGGCGATGGCAGCTCCCGCGCCGCGCGCTCCAGCCGCTGGTCGCCTACCTGGCGCTGGCGTGCGTCGGCGCGTTCGCGAGCGCGAACCTGGCCAAGAGCGTGGGGTATCTGTCCTGGGCCGCCGCCGACGTCATCGCGGTGTTCGCGCTGCTCGTCGACCTGGCGCGGACCGAAGCGGGCTTCCGCAAGGTGCGGCGAGCGTGGGGGGCCGGTGCGCTCATCGCCGCGGCCTTCGGGCTGGTGCAGCTCGGCCTGGGGTTTCTGCACCTGCCGGTGCCGTTCGCGGCGCAGCGGCTCGGCGCGTTCCCGCGCATCGACGGCTTCAACTACGAGCCCGCGTACTACGCGCTGTACCTCGAGTCGGTGGCGGCGGTGTACCTCGGGCGGTTCGCGCGCGGCGGGCCGGACTCGGGCAAGGCCCTCGCGCTCGGCGCCGGCTTGCTCGTTCCGGCGGCGCTCTCGATGTCGCGCTCGGGCTGGCTGGGCATGGCGCTGCTGGTGGCGTACGTGAGCTGGCGCGCGCTCGGCCGGCTGCGCGCGCGGCCGCTGCTGGTCGGCCTCGCGGCTGCGGGCGTGCTCGGGTGCGCCGCGTTGCTCGCGCTTCCGGAGGGCTTCGTGGAGCAGGCGCCGCGGATGGCGGCGATGGCGCTCGATCTCCACGAGCAGACCTCGACCGCGCCGCGGCTGGGCATGCTCGGCCAGGCGTTGCGCATCTTCGGGCGACACCCGCTGCTCGGGGTGGGGCTGGGCGGCTACGGCGGCTATGTGGTCGAGCACCCGGAGCTCAGCGTCGATGCGGGCGCCACCGATCCGGCGCGGATTGTCACCACCAACCTCTGGCTGGAGATCGCCGCGGAGGTCGGGCTGCCGGCCGTCGGCGTGCTGCTCTGGTTCCTCGCAAGCCTGCTGCGCTCGCTCTGGCGCGCGCGCCGCTTCGCCTCGCCCGAGGATGCTGGATGGATAGAGGGCCTGCTGGTCTCGGTGCTGCTGGTCTTCGGCGTGCTCTACCAGTTCAACCAGACCCTGTGGCGGCTCGATGTCTGGGTGCTGCTCGCGCTCGCCTGGGCCGCGGTGGTGCGCGCCCGCGCGGCGGTTCAAGAGGCCGCGTGAGCCTCGTCGCGCTCGACTTGCGGATGGTGCGCGGGCCGCTGCACGGCATCGCCCGGTACGCGCTGGAGCTCTGCCGCCGCTTGCCCGCGCTCATGCCCGAGCATGCCTTCGCCGCCCTGGTCGTCGACGGCGGACCGAAGCTCGATTCGGCGATCCAGCCGGTGCGCTGCCAGGCCGCGTTCCTGAACCCGCTCGAGCAGCTCGAGCTGCCGTTCGTGCTGGAGAAGCTCCGGCCGGAGCTGGTGCACTGGACGAGCTTCTCCGCGGCCGCGCTCTCTCCGCGCCGGGCGGTGCTCACGCTGCACGACGCCAATCACCTCGCGTTCCCGGAGCACTTCGGACCGCTTCACCGGCTGTATTACCGGACGGTGGTGGCCGCGGTGGCGCGGCGCGCGGCCCGGGTGGTGACCGTCTCGCGCTTCTCGGCCGCCGAGCTGGAGCGGCACCTCGGCCTGGAGGATGTCGCGGTGGTGCACAACGGCGTCGATGCGCGGTTCGCGCCGGCGCCTGCCGCCGAGGTCGCGGCGCTGCGCGCGCGCATCGGCCTCCCGGAGCGGTTCGCGCTGTACGTGGGCAACGCCAAGCCGCACAAGAACGTGAAGGTGCTGCTCGAGGCGGCGAAGCAGGCCGGATTGCCGGTGGTCGCGGTGGTCCCCGGGCGCCCGCGGGATTGGCCTTCGGAGGTGCGCGTGCTCCAGGGCCTGGCCGACGAGGACCTGCCCGCGCTCTACGCGGCCGCGTCGGTCTTCGGGTTCCCATCCTTGTATGAGGGCTTCGGTTTGCCGCCGCTCGAGGCCCTCGCCTGCGGGACGCCGGTGGTCGCCTCGAACGCCGCTTCGCTCCCGGAGATCCTCGGCGGCGCGGCGACGCTCGTGGCGCCTCGCGACGTGGCCGGCTGGACGCGTGCGCTTTGCGAAGCGGTCGAGAGGCCGCGCGAAGACGGGCTGGAGCTTCGGGTCGCCCACGCGCGGCGCTTCGATTGGGACCGGGCGGCGCGCGAGACCGCGGAGATTTACCGGGCGGCGCTGGGCTGCTCTTCGGTGGCGGCGCCGAGCGCGGCGAGTAATCCAGCGGCCACGTAGAGCGCGAAGGCCACCTCGCCGTCATAAAGCACGTCGTGGAAAAGCGAGGCCGCGTGCACCGCGAGCGTCCCGGCGAAGAGCCCGAGCGCGGTCGCCGAACCCCGGCGCACCGCGCGCAGACCCAGCAGGTACACCGCGAGCCAGAGCCAGAGGTACGCGGCCACGCCGGTCGGGCCGGTCTCGGCGAGCAGCGAGAGCGGCGTGTCGTGCGCCCAGGTGTGCATCGGGAAGGCCGGATCGACGCGGTCGTAGTACGGCTGGGCCACCCGCGCGTAGCCGCCGAAGCCGACGCCGAGCACAGGGTGGTCGCGGACGACCTCGCGCGCGCGCTGCCAGATGAAGACGCGATCGGCGTTGGCGCCCACGCTCATGCTGGAGGCGAAGCGGGCGCGCACCGAGGGCACGGCCAGGCCCAAAGCGAGCACGAAGGCGCAGGCGATGGCGATGCGGGCAATGCCGCGCCGCCAGAGGACGATGCCGGCAGCGAAGAGCGCGCCCCACCAGGCGGCGCGGGTGAAGGTGAGCACCAGGGCGAAGGCGAGCAGCGCGGTCGCCCCGAGCGCGGTGGTCCGCGTCCGGCCGGTTCCGCGCACCGCCCAGGTGCCGGCCAGCGCCAGCGGCACCAGAAGCGCGTTGGCGAAGGTGATGCGCGAGTTGAAGAAGCCGAGCGCCGCGAAGTGCCCGGGCCAGGGCGAGTCGATGACGAACGGGTGCGCGCGCAGGTGGAGCAGCGCGAGCAGGTCCAGCCCGGTGAAGGCCTGGGCCACCGCCCAGGCTCCGGCGATGGCCATCGCGGCGACCCAGGCGGCGCCGATGCGGTCGAGCGCGGCCGGGCTGAGCCCGCGCGAGGCGATCGCCACGATCAAGACGAGGAGTGGAAAGCGCCAGGCCCAGGGATCGAAGCTGCCCAACGCGGGAGAGAGCAGCACGCTCGCCGCGCAGATGCCGGCGAAAGCGAGGACCGGGAGTGCGACCTCGGACCGGCCTGAGCCGTCGCGGTCTGGAGACCGCTCCCACATCCACGGGCCGGCCAGGGTAGCGAGCAGGAGAAGCCCGGCCGCAAGCTGCATCCCGGCGATCGACCACGCCGTCGCCACCACGAGCGCGACCAGCAACCCGAACCGCACCCGGCGGCTCACGGACACACCTCGAAGCTGCCGGCATCGATGAAGCGGATGTGCCCAGGCTGGCCGCGCACCGGCAGACGGAGGCCGTCGTCCGGTGTGTAGACGCCGAGGTTCACTTTGTACCGGCCAGCGGGCGCGTCGAGCGGGACCGGCGCGGTCAGCCGATCTTCGAACCTCGCCCCGGGCGTGAGCGTGCTGCGGCCGCCCGGAAGGTGATCGAAGAAGAGCGTCCGGCCCGGTCCGTAGGCGTGCACGAAGGCGTAGGCGACCTGGTCGGGAGCGAGGCCGTCGGCGACCCGCCACGAGAAGGCGAGCGGAGGAACCTCGCCGCGCTTCACGCACGTCGGTGGCGGCGCTCCGACCGTGACCAGCAGCGCGTCGGCGAAGTCGTGCTCGTTCGCCGCGGCCTCGACGCGCGGGAGCGGCTTCCAGTCGGCGACCTGCTGCGCGAGGTCGCGGTGACCTGCTTGCGCGAGCGCGTGGGCCCAGTCGAGCGCCGCCGCCGGCGAGAGCTTCGCCGAAGCGGTGGGATGCAGCTCGGCGAGGTGCGCGAGCCGCGCGTGCGCTGGCCCGGGCTTGCCCAGCGCGAGCTCCGCGTCGGCATGTGCGAGCTCGGTCGCAGGTCGTGCGGGGAAGGGCACCGCGTCGAGGAGCGCGAGCGCGCGGCCTCTATCGCCGGCGCTTTGCGCGAGCTTGGCGCGGGCGAGCAGCGCGTCCTCCTCGCAGCCCGTCCAGCTCACGCTCGTGCAGGCCGCTTGCGCCGTCGACCACGCGGCTTCGGTGCCGTCTGCGCGGGCGACCAAGCGGGTTCGATACGCCTGGGCGAAAGCCAACGCGCCCGGAACCGAGGCGACGAGCAGCGCGAGCGCCGGTGCAAATCGCGGCAGGCGCTGCTCGAATGGGGCGACCAGAACCGCCACCGCCGCGAGCGCCGCCGCTGCCGGGCGCAGCGAAGCCGACGCGAGTCCAACGAGCGCCGCCGTCGCGAGGACCACGAGCAGCCGGCGCCCGAGCGCTTTCGGCCTGGGCCAGAGCGCGACCGCGAGCAGCAGGGCCACCGCGCCGCCGACCGCCGGCAGCCCGCCGCGCATCACCCCGAAGCCGACCAGGAGCGCGGCTGGCCAGCGCGCCACCGCGGGGATCCCGAGCGCGACCACGGCCGCCGCAAGGCAGATCGCGGTGGTGCGGACATCGAGTCGGGAGAGCGCGGCGATGCCGAGCACCAGACCGAGCGCCGCCGGCGCCGTGCGCGACGCCGCGCGCCCGGGTCTGACGAGCTGGCTGGCTTCGGAGCGGGGCTGCACGGGCGGCGTGGTAGCACGCGCGTTCAGCCTGCGGAACGCTGGCCTTCGGCCCGGTCGGCGCTTAGCTTTCCCGGCCATGAACCTCGATACGGTCGTGATCGGCGGCGGACTGATGGGCTGCGGCGTCGCCTGGCGCCTGGCGCAGGCCGGCCAGCGCGTCCGCGTGGTGGAGAAGGCCATCCCCGGCGCGGAGGCTTCCAGCGCGGCCGCGGGGATCCTCGGGCCGCAATCGGAGTGCGATGCGCCCGGGCCCATGCTCGAGCTCGGCCTTCGCTCGCGCGGCATGTATCCGGCGTTCGTCGAGGAGCTCCGCGCGCTCACCGGGATCGATCCGCAGTACCGCGCCTCTGGCGTGCTTCATCCGGCGTGGTCCGAATCCGAGCGCGCGCTGCTCGCCCGCCGCGCAGCCTGGCAGCGCGAGGCCGGCCTTGCCGCCGAGCTCATCGACCACCGCGAGGCCCGCGAGCTCGAGCCCGCGCTCGCCGAGGGTGTGCTCGCCGCGCTGCATCTTCCTGAAGAGGCCCAGGTCGATCCGCGGCCGCTCTCCCGCGCCGTCTCCGAAGCGGCGGCGCGCACCGGCGCGGTGCTGCAGCCCGCGACGGTGAAATCGGTCTACCTCGAGAACGGCCGGGCCCGCGGCGTGGAGCTCGCCGACGGCTCGCGGATTTTCGCCGAGGCGGTGGTCCTCGCCGCCGGCGCGTGGAGCGGGCTCGTGCCTCACGCCGGTGATTGGGCGCAAGCCGTAGTGCCGGCGCGCGGACAGCTCGTGCAGATGCAGCTTCAGCCGGGCCGCCTGCGCCGCGTGGTGTTCACCGACCGCGGCTACCTCGTCCCGCGCGGCGACGGCCGGGTGCTCGCCGGCTCCACGCTCGAGTTCGTGGGCTTCGAGAAGCGCACCACCGCGGGCGGGCTTCGCGCGGTGCTCGACCTGGCCATCGCCGCGGTGCCCGAGCTGGCCTCGGCTCCGGTGCTCGAGAGCTGGGCCGGCTTCCGGCCGTTCACCGCCGACGGATTGCCGCTGCTCGGGCCCAGCCCCATCGACGGCCTCTTCTTCGCGACCGGCCACCACCGCAACGGCATCCTGCTCGCGCCGATCACCGCCGGCCTGGTGGCCGACGCGGTGCTCCGCCGCGCGCTCGACGTCGATCTCGCGCCGTTCCGCCCCGACCGGCGGATTGCCGGCTAAAGTTGAGTGGCAAGCGCCGTTTCTGGGCCTCGGGCGCGCCGTGCTAGCCTCGAAACCCGCGCAGGGAGTGGCCGTGAGCGAGAGCAACCTGGAAGCGGCGTCGAATGAAACGCCATCCATCCTGATCGTGGACGACGACGCGTCGGTCCGCGACGTCATCTCCGTTCTGCTCAAGGAAGAGGGCTACGCCTGCCAATGCGTGGAGAGCGCCGCGGCCGCGCTCGAGTCGCTCGAGGCCAATGAGGCGCAGCTGGTCATCAGCGACATGAAGATGCCCGGCCAGGACGGGATGTGGCTGCTCGACCAGCTCCGCCGCGGCCATCCCGAGACCGCGGTGATCATGCTCACCGGCTACGGCGACACCGAGAACGCGGTGGAGTGCCTGCGCCGCGGCGCGACCGACTACCTGCTCAAGCCGCCGCGGGTCACCGATCTCATCCGCTCCATCGAGCGCGCCCTGGCCAAGCGGCGCATCGAGGTCGCGCGGCGCAAGTACCAGCGGCGGCTGGAGCGGCGGGTGAAGGAGAAGACCGCCGAGCTCTCGATCGCGCTGCGCAACGTCGAGGCCGCCTACAACAACACCCTGCTCGCGCTGGTGGCCGCGCTCGATGCCCGCGAGCACGAGACCAGCGACCACAGCCAGCGGGTGGTGCGCTACACGGTGGCGGTGGCGCAGAAGCTGGGCATCAAGGACCAGGAGCTCGACGACATCGCCCGCGGCGCGCTGCTCCATGACATCGGCAAGATTGGCGTGCCCGACGCCATCCTGCTCAAGCCCGGCAAGCTCACCCCCGACGAGTGGGTCGAGATGCGCAAGCACCCGCAGGTGGGCTTCGACATCCTCAAGTCCATTTCCTTCCTCAAGGTGCCCGCGGAGATCGTCCTCTCGCACCAGGAGCG
>Ga0164242_10004348_pt1 | contig 15937 bp, 15 predicted proteins | sample OricomgcompostMG_FD_108783 | JGI IMG/M metagenome (GOLD analysis project Ga0164242, IMG submission 108783) | Miracle-Growth compost microbial communities from Emeryville, California, USA - Original compost - Miracle growth compost (MG) ... | reverse complement strand
GTCAGCCCCAGACTTCTGCAGCGGTTTCCACGATCAGCGCGAGCTTGGCCTTCTCCTCGTCCACGGTCAGGTTGTTGCCTTCGACGGTCGAGGAGAAGCCGCATTGACCGGACAGACAGAGCTGGTCGAGCGGCACGTACTTGGCCGCCTCGTCGATGCGCCGCTTGAGGTCGTCCTTGCTTTCCAGTTGCGGACGCTTCGTGGTGACCAGGCCGAGCACGACCTGCTTTCCCGGCGGCACGAACCGCAAGGGTTCGAAACCGCCGGACCGCTCGTCGTCCCACTCGCAGAAGAAGCCGTCGACCTCCAGCCCGCCGAACAGCGCCTCGGCCACGAAGTCGTAGCCGCCCTCCGCCGTCCAGGCGGAGCGGAAGTTGCCGCGGCACATGTGCGTGGTCACGTGCAGGGACTCGGGGCGGCCGGCGAGCGCCGCGTTGATCTGACGGATGTAGCGCTCGTGCTGGTGCTCGGCGTCGCCGCCCTTGGCAGCCAGGTCGGCCCGCTGCGCCGGATCGTTCAAGTACGCAAGCGACGTGTCGTCCAACTGCAGATAGGTACAACCCAGTGCGGCGATCTGCTGCACCTGCTGGGCGTACGCGGCCGACAGATCCGCCCAGAACTCGTCCTCGTCCGAGTAGACGCCGCGGTCGATCGCGGCCGGGCCGCCCCGGTAGTGGACCATGCTCGGCGACGGGATCGTCAGCTTCGGCGTCCCGCTGTTGACGACCGACTTCAGGAACTCGAAGTCTTCGCCGAAGATCGTGTGGTCGAGGCCGATCTTGCCGTCGACCTTCAGCGCGGCGGAGGTGAAGTCGAGCTGCCCCTGCGCATTGCGGAAGTGCACCTCGATCTGTTCGTCGGTGCGGTGAATCCCCTGCAGTTGATAGATGAAGTCCATGTGCCAGGACGTGCGCCGGAACTCGCCGTCCGTCGCGGTCTGCAGACCGAGCCCCTCCTGCATGCGCACGACGGTCCGGATCGCGTCGTCCTCGATCGCACGCAGCTCCTCGGCGCTGATCGTGCCCGCGGCACGGTCGGCGCGCGCCTTCAGCAACTCCGGTGGACGCAGCAGGCTGCCGACGTGATCGGCGCGAAACGGCGGTGTCGTGCGTGGTGCCATGGCGAGCTTCCTTCCTCAGGACGTTCCGTGTGGGTGGCTGCGGGCTTCGTCGGCAAGGACGTCACGGGCGATGGCGAACGCCCGGTTCGCGCGGGGCAGCCCGGCGTACAGGGCGGTGTGCAGCAGCACCTCGCCGATCTCGTCCGCCGTGAGCCCGTTGCGGACGGCCGCGCGCACGTGCATCGCGATCTCGTGCTCGGCGCCCAGGCTGACCAGAGCGGCGAGGGTGGCGATCGAGCGCTCGCGACGGCCCAGTCCTGGGCGGGACCACACGTCACCCCACGCGTAGCGGGTGAGAAAGTCCTGGAACGGTGCGGTCAGCGGGGTCGTCGCGGCGACGGCACGGTCGACGTGCTCGTCGCCGAGCACGGCCCGCCGCGTCGCGTAGCCGGCGGCCAGGGTTGCGCCACCCACGAAGTGGGCCAGCAGCGCCTGCGTGATCGCGGCCGGCTGTTCGACCGTCGCGATGTGCGCGGCCGGCTCGAGCACCTGCAGCCGTGCGCCGGGAATCGCGTCGGCGATCGCGCGCAGCGCATCGGGCGGCGCCGCGGGATCGTCCGCCCCGGCGATCAGCAAGGTCGGCGCGGCAACGCGGCCCAGATCCGGCCGCAGATCCGCGCCGGCCAGCGCCTCGCAGCACTGCGCGTAGCTCTCCGGGTCGACGTCCGCCTGCATGGCCTCGAGCCGCGTCAGCAGCTCCGGATCACGAGCGGCCAGCGCGGCGGTGATCCACAGCCGCCGCGGGATGCCGGCGATCGCACCCATGCCGTCCGCGCGCACCGCCGCCGCACGCTCGTGCCAGCCGCTCGCCGGCGGCAGGTGCGCGGCCGCGCAGAGCACCGCCAGCCGCACCACCCGCTGCGGGTGGTGGATCGCCAGCCACAGCGCGGTGATCCCGCCGAGCGACAGACCGGCAACGTGCGCGCGTTCGACGCCGAGGTCGTCCAGGACGGCGAGCACGTCGCGGCCCAGATCGTCCAGCGAGCAGGACGTACCCGGCGGGCTGGGCGGCGATCCGCCGTGGCCGCGGGTGTCGATGCGGATCACGCGGAACTGCTCGGCGAGCGCACCCACACACGGCGTCCACATCTCGCTGGACGTGCCGATCGAGTTGAGCAGGACGAGCACCGGTGCCTCCGCCGGCCCGTCCGCGCGCCACTGCAGCGTCACGTGCGCCGCCCGGCGAGGTAGCGGTCGACGAACTCGCCCGAGTGGCCGGTTCCGGATCCGTCGCCGAGCGCGGCGAGATTGCTGGCCATCGCGGCAGCGTCCACCCGCAGCCCGGTCAGGGAGTCGCGCAACCGCGCGGCTGCCCCGCCCGTGGCACGCAGCAGGCCGGTCAGCGCCGGCCACTCCGCGTGCCACGGGCCCGCGCCACGCTGCAGCTCCGGCGCAGCGGCCGCGAACACCGTCGCGACCAGCCCTGGTGCCTGCGCCGCCGCCGCCCGGGCGGTGATCGCCGCGATCGGGTTCTGCTTGTGCGCCATGGCGGACGAGCCGCCGGGGCGGGCCTCCTGCACCTCCGCGATCTCGCTCTGGGCCAGCATCACGAGGTCGCCCGCCACCTTCGCCACGGCCGCGGCCGACGTTCCCAGCGCCCCGGCGAGTTCGGTGATCGTCGTCCGGTCGGTGTGCCAGGGCGCAGCGGGCGCCGCGAGACCGAGTTCTTCCGCGAACGCCGCCAGCACGTCCAGGCCGTTCGGGTGCAGGACGGACAACGTGCCCACCGCGCCGCCTAGCTGGACGGGCAGCGTGGAACGCAGTTCGCTCAGCCGGGCCCGCCCGCGATCCAAGGCCGAACCCCAGCCCGCGGCGAGCGCGCCGAACGTGGTCGGCGCCGCCAGCTGCAGCAGCGTCCGCCCTGCCATCGGGGTATCGCGATGCGTGCGGGCCAGGTCCGCGCACGCGTCCGCGCACGCCGCGAGGTCGGGGAGCAGGACGTCCAGCGCGCGCCGCGTGATCAACATGCTCGCGGTGTCCAGCACGTCCTGGCTGGTCGCGCCCAGGTGCACGGCGGCGGACGCGTCCTCGCCCGCGCGCTTGGCCACCCGGTCCCGCAGCTCGTCGACCAGGGGGATCACCGGGTTGCCGCCCGCGACGGCCCGCCGTCCCAGCTCTGCCAGGTCGCCCGCGGCCGCCTCCTCGCACGCCGCCGCGATTTCGAGCGCGACCGGCGCGTCGATCAGCCCGACGCGCGCGCAGGCCCGCGCGAGCGCTGTCTCGGTCTCGCACAGCGCGGCAAGCCAGGCCCGGTCGCCGGTCGCCGCGGCCACCGCGTCCATGCCGAAGAGCGGATCGAACAGCTCGCCCATGGCCACCAATCTGTCAGAGCCGGAAGAACGGTGTCTCGGCCTCGCCCTGCAGCCGGATGCCGAAGCGCAGCGTGCCGTCGGCTTCCGCACGTAGCAGCAACAGCTCCCGCTGCTCGTCATCCAGCGTCCGCAGCACCGGGTCCGCCTCGTTCGCCGCCGGCTCGTCCGGGAAGTACATCCGGGTCACCAGCCGATTGAGCAGTCCGCGCGCGAACACGGACACGTCGATGTGCGGCGCCTCCTGCGTGCCGTCCTCCGCGGGAAGGACGCCGGGTTTGAGCGTGCGGAACCAGAACCGGCCGTCCTCGTCGGTGGGGCAGCGGCCGAAACCGCGGAAGCCCGGCGCCGCCGGTCCGCGCGGATCGTCCGGGTGGGCGAAGCGGCCCTGCGGATCGGCCTGCCAGGTCTCGATCAGTCCGTCGGGGACGGGCTCACCGGCGCCGTCGACCAGCCGCCCGGTGATCGTGATCGCGCCTGGCGTCCCGTCGGGGACGACGTCCGGCCCGTCGTTCCACGGCAGCACGATCGCGAGGAACGGGCCGACGGTCTGCGACGGCGTGCAGCCCAGTTCAGTCATCGTCCCGCTCGCTCTCGAACGGCGTCTGCTCGCGGCCGCGCAGGACGACGTCGAACTTGAACCCGAGCGCCCAGTGGTCGCTGGTGACGTCGTGGTCGTAGCTGGAGATCATCCGGGCGCGCGCCTTCTCGTCCGGCACGGAGTTGAAGATCGGGTCCTGGAAGAACAGCGGGTCGTCCGGGAAGTACATCTGCGTGACCAGACGCTGCGTGAAGGCCTGGCCGAACAAGGAGAAATGGATGTGTGCCGGTCGCCAGGCGTTGAGGTGGTTGCGCCAAGGGTACGCGCCGGGCTTGATGGTCGTGAACGAATAGTGCCCGTCGCTGTCGGTCACGGTTCGTCCGAACCCGGCGAAGTGCGGGTCGAGCGGGGACGGCCATTGGTCGGCGACGTGCCGGTACCGCCCGCCCGCGTTCGCCTGCCACACCTCGACGAGCGCGTTCGGGACCGCCTTGCCGTTCCCGTCCAGCACCCGGCCGTGGACGATGATCCGCTGGCCGACCGCCTCGCCGCCGTCGTATTGAGTCAGGTCGTTGTCGCCCGGCTGCAGCCGGTCCTCGCCGAACAGCGGACCGGTGACCTCGGTCAGCCGCTGCGGCAGAAGGTGCAGCGGCCGCGTCGGGTGCCGCAGTGCGGTGCTGCGATACCCCTCGAAGTCGTACGCCGGGTGCGTCCCCTCCGGATCGGCGCGGTACCCCGGCGGCAACACGAACGTCATGCGGTGCTCCCTATCGACTGCGCGGATGCCGGTTGCAGGGTGGCGACGAGTTCTCGCAACACCCCGAGCTCGTGCTTGCTCGGCGGTTCGGTTGTCGCCAGCTCGGCGTGGACGCGCAACGGCCAGCCGGTCGCGTCCCGAACGTCCTCGATCGAGACGCCGGGATGCACTGCGGTGAGCGTGAGCTCACGGGTTTCTGGGTCGGGTTCGAGGATGCCGAGGTCGGTGATCACCTTGACCGGGCCACGGCCGCGCAGGCCGAGCCGCTCCCGCTCGCCGGCGCCGCGCCCGAACCCGAAGGACGTCACGAAGTCGACGCGCTCGACGAACGAGCGCCGGCTCTGCCGCATGACGATCAGCACCTCGCCGCAGGACGCGGCGATCTCCGGCGCGCCGCCCGCGCCGGGCAGTCGCACGGTCGGGTCGTCGTAGCTGCCGATCACGGTCGTGTTGATGTTCGCGAACCGGTCCAGCTGGGCCCCGCCGAGGAAGCCGACGTCGACGCGGCCGGCCTGCAGCCAGTAGTTGAACACCTCGGGGATCCCGATCACTGCGTCGGCGGTGTCGGCGAGCACGCCGTCGCCGATCGAGAGCGGCAACCGGTCCGGTTTCGCGCCGAGCGTTCCCGATTCGTAGATGAGGACGAGGTTCGGCGCGTGCGTGCGCAGGGCCAAGTTCGCGGCGGTGCTGGGCTTGCCGATCCCCACGAAGCAGACCGCTCCGTCGCGCAGCGCTCGCGCCGCGGACACGATCATCGTCTCGTCGCTGGTGACGGCATCGTTCATGACGCGGCCGCCTCGAGCACGTCCGTGCGCAGCCACTCGCCGAAGCGGTCGCGGTCGCGGCTGATCGCGTCCCAGTCCCGGTAGTACGCGTTGTCTCGTTCGGAGTAGCCGTGCGCGTAGGACGGATGGGCGCCGCCCGGGACCTCGGCGATCGCCGTGACCGTCCAGGACGGCAACACGAGCGCGCCCGGCTGGGGCTGCAGTTCGTCCACGACCTCCTCCACGGTGATCAGGGACCGGCGCGCCGCGAGTACGGCCTCCTTCTGGATGCCGATCAGTCCCCACAGTTGCACGTTCCCGGCTCGGTCGGCCTGCTGCGCGTGGATGATCGTGGTGTCGATGTCCAGCGCCGACACCGCGGCCAGCTGCTCGCCGGTGAACGGGCACGTGATCGTCTTGATGCTCGGGGTGTGCTCGACCAGATCGGTGCCGGAGTAGCCACGCAGCACCGCGAACGGCAGGCCGGACGCGGCGGCCGCGTACCGGTTCGCCATGCCCGCGTGGCTGTGTTCCTCGACGTCCAGCGGGCCCGGCCACGCGTTCTCGATCGCGTCGCGGAACCGGTGCAGCGATCCGACGCCCGGGTTGCCGCCCCAGGAGAAGATCAATTTGCTGGCACAGCCAGCGCCGATCAGCTGGTCGTACACGATGTCCGGCGTCATCCGCACCAGGGTCAGGCCGCGCCGGCCCTGCCGGATGATCTCCCGCCCCGCGGCCATCGGGATCAGGTGCGTGAAGCCCTCCAACGCGACAGTGTCGCCGTCGTGGACGAGCTCGGCGACCGCGTCGGACAGCGTGGTGATCCGCGCCCTCATCGGTACGACCACCCTTGCGTGAAAGGGATTCCGGTGTAGTTCTCGGCGAGCGAGGTCTCCATCGCGCGCGAGCTGACGACGTACTCCAGCTGGGCGGCCGCGAGCCGGTGGCCGAACTCGTCCTCGCCCGGGTCGACGTGCAGTATCGTGGTCATCCACCAGGAGAAGTGGGTCGCGCGCCAGACCCGGGCAAGTGCGCTGTCGGTGTACGCGGCGAGCAGATCCTCGCGCCCGTCCGCGTAGTAGCCGCCGAGAGCGTGCGAGAGCAGCCGGACGTCGGCCATGGCCAGGTTCATGCCCTTGGCGCCGGTAGGCGGGACGATGTGCGCGGCGTCCCCCGCGAGCAACAGCCGGCCGTGCTGCATGGGCGAGCACACGAAGCTGCGCATCGGCGTGATCCCCTTGTCCCGCAAGGGTCCTTCGGCCAGCGCGAAGCCGTCCTCGGTCTCCAGGCGGGTCTGCAACTCGGCCCAGATCCGCTCGTCCGGCCAGTTCGCGATGTCCTCGTCGGCGCTGACCTGCAGGTACATGCGGGTGATCTGTGGGGTGCGCATCGAATGCAGCGCGAAGCCGTGCTCGTGCCGTGCGTAGATCAACTCCTCGGACGACGGGGGTGCCTCGGCCACGATCCCCAGCCACGCGAACGGATAGTGCCGCTCGTACACCGTCGGCTCGGGCAGGTAGTCGCGGCTGACCCCGTGGAACCCGTCCGCGCCGATGACGAAGTCGCACTCGATCCGGTGCCGTTCGCCGTCCTGGACGAACTCCACCGCCGGCCGGTCGGTGTCCAGGTCGTGCAGGCTGACGTCCTCGACCTCGAAGCGGACGTCGCCGCCGGACGCCAGCCGCAGCGCGATGAGGTCCTTGACGATCTCCTGCTGCCCGTACACGGTGATGTGCCGCCCGGTCAGTTCGGTGAAGTCGACGCGGTGGCGGCGGTGCCCGAAGCGCAACTCGGTGCCCCGGTGCGGCATGCCCTCGGCGTCCATCCGCTCACCCGCACCGCTCTCGCGGAGCGTGACCGCCGAGCCGTGCTCCAGCACTCCGGCGCGCACCCGCTGCTCGACGTAGTCGCGCCGGTGCTTCTCGAGCACCACCGATTCGATGCCCTGCAGATGGAGCAACTGCGACAGCAGCAGACCGGCGGGGCCGGCGCCGACGATCGCGACCTGGGTACGGATGCGCAACGGCTCGACCTCAGAACGGGTACGCGGGGATCTCGCTGCGCATCGTCACCCACTGTGTCTCGGTGAAGGCCTCGACGTTCGCCGCGGCGCCGCCGAATCGCGACCCGGTGCCGGACGCGCCCACGCCACCGAACGGGATCACCGCCTCGTCGCTGACCGTCTGGTCGTTGATGTGCACGATGCCGCTGGGGATCCGCGCGGCGAGTTCCAGGCCGCGCAGCGGATCGCGGGTCAGGATGCCGAGCGACAGCCCGTACTCGGTGTCGTTCGCGAGCGCGATCGCCTCCTCGACGCTGCCGAAGGGCAGCACCGGAGCGACCGGACCGAACACCTCCTGAGCGACGGCGGGGGACTGCGGCGTCAGGTTCGTCAGCACCGTCGGCCGGTAGAACAGCTCCTCGTAGGTGCCGCCGGCAGCGACTTTCGCGCCGCCGTCGACGCTGGCCGTCACCAGCGAGTGGATCTTGTCGCGCTGAGCGGCGTCGATGATCGGTCCCATGGCGACTTGAGCGGTCGCCGGATCGCCGACCGGCATCGCATCCGCCTTGGCGGCGAGCGCCTCGACGTACGCGTCGGCGACCCGTTCGTGTACCAGATGCCGTCCGGTCGTCATGCAGATCTGGCCCTGGTGCAGGAAGGAACCGAACGCGCCCGCGCCGACTGCCAGGTCGAGATCCGCGTCGTCCAGCACGATCAGCGCGGAGTTGCCGCCGAGTTCCAGGTGTGCCCGCTTGAGGTGACGGGCGGCCGCCTCGCCGACCCTGCGACCCGCGGCGGTGGATCCGGTGAACGAGATGACGCGGACGTTCGGGTCGGCCACCAGCGCCTCGCCCGCGTCGGCACCGCCGGGCAGGACGTGCAGGACGCCGTCCGGCAGGCCGGCCTCCGCGAACACCCGGGCCAGAACGACGCCGCCGCTGACCGCGGTGCGCGGGTCGGGTTTGAGCACGACGCTGTTCCCGAGCGCGAGCGCTGGTGCGACCGAGCGGATGCCGAGGATCAGCGGGACGTTGAACGGCGCGATCACGCCGACGACGCCGGCCGGCACGCGGCGCTCGAGGCTGAAGCGTGGTTGCTCGCTGGGCAGCAGCTGACCGTACGGGCGCGACGGCAACGTTGCCGCCTCGAAGCACTCCTGCGCGGCCACGTGTGTTTCCAGTTGCGCCTTGGGCAGGACGGAGCCCGCTTCGCGAATGATCCACCACTGGATCTCGTCGGCGTTCGCCTCGATGATCTCGCCGGCCCGGCGCAGGATCGCCGCGCGTTCCTGGAAGTCGGTGGCCGCCCAGTCGGCCTGCGCGCTCTTGGCGGCGGCCGCGGCGGCGGCCACGTCGCTCGCGTCGGCCACGCCGACCGTCGCGAGCTGCTTTCCGGTGGCCGGTTCGACCACTGCGCGCGTACCCCCGGCTGCTGCGCGCCACCCCGACGTGAAGATCCGGCCGTCCCATCCACTGGTGTCGAGCAGTGCCATGGTTGTCTCCTTGCACTGGCGCAGGGTCCGCCGCTATGTTCGGCTAGCGAACAACTGTTCTGTGAATGAACGCTAGGCGCTGCCCGTGCGCACCGTCAATACCCCTGCCTGAGAGTGGTGAGCAGATGAGCGAACCGTCCGCAACGGCGCGCAACAGCGAGTTCGTGCAGTCGCTGGAGCGCGGTCTCGCGGTCATCCGTGCCTTCGACGGTGAGCATCCGGAGCTCACCCTCAGCGATGTCGCGCGGGTGACCGGCCTGACCCGGGCCGCGGCCCGGCGCTTCCTGCTCACGCTGGTGGACCTGGGCTACGTGCGCACCGACGGCCGGCTGTTCGCACTGCGCCCGCGCGTGCTCGAGCTCGGCTACTCGTACCTGTCCAGCCTGGGGCTGCCGGAGGTCGCGCTGCCGCACATGGAGTCGCTGGTGGCGCAGGTGCACGAGTCGTCGTCGCTGTGCGTGCTCGACGGCACCGACATCGCCTACGTCGCCCGCGTGCCCACGCACCGGATCATGACGGTGGCCATCACCGTGGGGACGCGCTTTCCCGCGTTCGCGACGTCGATGGGACGCGTCCTGCTCGCGGGCTTGTCGTCCACCGCGCTGGACGACTACCTAGCGGACGCCGAGCTCGCCGAACTGACGCCCAAGACGATCACGCGACCGGATCGGTTGCGCGCCGCGCTGAACAAGGTCGCGTCCCAGGGGTACGCGCTCGTCGACCAGGAACTGGAAGTCGGGCTGCGCTCGATCGCCGTCCCGCTGCGGGTGCGGGGCAAGGTCGTCGCGGCGTTGAACGTTTCCATGCACGCGTCGCGCGGGAGTTCGGACGCGGCGCGCCGCGAGCTGCTGCCGCCGCTGCGCGAGACCGCGGATGCGATCGAGGCCGACCTCGCGGCGGCGCCGGTGAGCGCGCGTCTGGTCGCTCCGCACGAGCAGGGCTGAGCCCCGGACCGACACCGGTTCGTGACCGTCCGGTCCCTTGACAGGCCGGGAGGGCGGGTCAACAGTGTGTCCATCACTGCGGACACTTGTTCGGATCGCGAACAACTTGGAACTGGTGGCCCCTCACGAAACGGAGCTCCGGCATGGCAGATGGCGGTACCGAGAATGAGCAGCTCGCACTGAGTGAATCCCTGTTCGGCCGATCCGTTTCCCGCCGAGGCGTGCTCCGCGGTGCCGGCGCAGGCGCGGCGCTGCTCGCCGGCGGGTCGCTGCTGGAGGCGTGCTCGTCCGGTCTGAAGGGCAACTCGAAGAACTCGAGCAAGAAGATCACGATCGGCTTCGTGTCACCGCTGACCGGCGACCTCGCCGGGTTCGCGGTAGCCGACAAGTTCATCATCGACACGATTCGCAAGACCCAGGCCTTCAGCAAGGGAATCAAGCTCGGCGGGACGACGTACGAGATCGACATCGTGGTGGCCGACAGCCAGTCCTCGACGAACCGCGCGTCCCAGGTCGCCAAGCAGTTGATCAACAACAACAAGGCCGACATGGTCTTGGTGACGTCAACGCCCGAGGTCACGAACCCGGTCGCGTCGGTGTGCGAGTCGTTGCACGTCCCGTGCGTGTCCACGGTCGTCCCCTGGGAGTCGTGGTACTTCGGCCGCGGCGCCAAACAGGGCGACACGTTCAAGTACACGACGATGTTCTTCTTCGGCGTGCCGGAGTTCGGCGAGTGCTTCATCCCGATGTGGAACCGGATCCCGAACGACAAGACGATCGCCGGCATGTTCCCGAACGACGCCGACGGGAACGCGTTCCGGCAGGGCTGGCCGCCGCTGGTCAAGCCGGCCGGCTACACGCTCGTGGACGGCGGCGCCTACCCGGACGGCACGACCGACTACACGTCGATGATCACCAAGTTCAAGCAGCGGCACTGCGACATCTACCTGAACGGCCCGCTGCCACCGGACTTCAACGTGATGTGGAAGCAGGCCGCGCAGCAGGGATTCAAGCCGAAGCTGGCGACGGTGGCCAAGGTGCTGTTGTTCCCGGCCGATCTGGTCGCACTCGGCTCGCTCGCCAACAACATCGCTACCGACGCGTGGTGGACGCCGAGCTGGCCGGGCAAGAGCTCCCTCGACGGGATGACGCCCAAGCAGCTTGCGGACAGCTTCGAGTCGTCCGTGGGCAAGGAGTGGACGCAAACGCTCGGCAGCACCTACGCCCTGTTCGAGGTCGCGTACGAGGCGTTCAAGCAGGTCGGCGACCCGCACGACCACGAGGCCGTGGCGGAGAAGCTGCGGAGCATGAACCTCGGCAACACGATGGACGGTCCGCTCAACTTCACCAACGGCCCCGCTCCGGGCGTCGCGATCGTGAAGCCGGCGGGCGCCCAGTGGCAGGCCGGCACCGGCAAGTTCCCGTTCGACTTCGTGGTGGTCGACAACTCGGCGAACAAATCGGTACCGATCGGTGGCGACCTGAAGCCGACGAACGCCTGACGGGGCACGCTGCGGGTATGGGTGCATCCGGGCTGCTGGAGCTGGACTCGGTCAGCAAGCGCTTCGGCCGCGTGGTGGTCGCCGACGGGTTGTCGTTGTCGGTACCCGAGGGCGGGACGCTCGGTGTCGTCGGGCCGAATGGCGCGGGGAAGACGAGCCTGTTCGGCCTGATCTCCGGTGAGATCAGGCCCGACTCCGGCCAGATCCGGCTCGCCGGCGTCGCGCTGGCTCATACCGGGACGGCCCGGCGGGCCCGGTTGGGGATCGGCCGCACCCACCAGGTGCCGCGACCGTTCACCGGCATGACCGTCTTCGAGAACGTGCTGGTGGCAGCGCACCAGGGCGGCGGGCTGCGCTCGTCGAGTGCGGTCGAGCGTGCCCTGGACGCCCTGGAGCAGACGCGGCTGACCGACCAGGCCAACACGCTCGCCGGCCGGCTCGGCTTGCTTTCGCGCAAGCGTCTCGAGGTGGCTCGCGCACTCGCCACCGGTCCGCGCCTGCTGCTCCTGGACGAGGTCGCGGGCGGGCTCACCGATCCCGAGGTGGCCGAGCTGGTCGCGATCGTCCGAGCCGTGAACGCGCGCGGAGTCACGGTCGTGTGGATCGAGCACGTCGTGCGCGCGCTGCTGTCCACGGTCGACCGGCTGGTCTGCCTCGCCTTCGGGACGCTTATCGCGGACGGCGAACCACGCGAGGTCCTGGCCCGGCAGGACGTCAAGGAACTGTTCCTCGGCACCGAGTCCGCCGTCGCCGAACTGGACGAGCCATGAGCGAACCGTTGCTCGACGCGCAGGACCTGACCGTCCGGCACGGTCAGCTGGTAGCGCTGCACGAGGTGAGCCTGCAGGTGAGCGCGGGCGAGGTGTTCGCGGTGGTGGGCGCGAACGGGGCCGGGAAGTCGACGCTGCTGCGGACGCTGGCCGGCCTGCATCCGACGCACGGCCGGATCCGCTTTGCCGGCGAGGACATCACGCGGGAATCGGCGCACGCCCGGGTGCGGCACGGCATCGCGATGGTGCCGGAGGGCCGGCGCTTGTTCCGTTCGCTGACGTTGGAGGAGAACATCCGCATCGGACAGGTGAACGCCCGCGCGGGCAGCTGGGACGTGGCCGCCTGCTACGACCTGTTCGGCTGGATGCATGCGCGCCGCCACGAGCGGGTCAGCCACCTGTCCGGCGGCGAGCAACAGCAGGTGGCGATCGCGCGTGCGCTCGTGGCCAACCCGCGGCTGCTGTTGCTGGACGAGGTCTCGCTCGGACTCGCGCCGGTGATCGTGCAGCAGATCTACCGGGTGCTGCCGACGCTGCTCGAGCAGGGGATCTCGATGCTGTTGGTCGAGCAGGACGTCTCGCAGGCGCTGCGCGTCGCCAACCGTTTCCAGTGCCTGTTGGAGGGGCGCACCACGCTGCAGGGCACGCCGGAGCAGTACACCGTCCACGACGTCGAGGCGGCCTACTTCGGCTTCACCGCCGAGGACGCGTCGTGAACTGGATCAACGCGATCATCCAGGGGCTGATGCTCGGCGGCCTGTTCGCACTGTTCGCCTGCGGCCTGTCGTTGCTGTTCGGCGTCCTCGGGATCATCAACCTGGCGCACGGGGATCTCGCGGTGCTCGGCGCGTACGTCGCCGTGGCGCTGCTGCCGTCCGTGCACTCGAACGCGCTGTGGGCGCTGTTGTTCGTCCCGCCGATGTTCGCGATCTTCGGCTACGGCGCGCAGCGGACCCTGCTGCAGCGCAGCATGCAGAGCGGGCCGCTGACGACCTTGCTGGTGACGTTCGGCCTGTCGGTCGTACTGCAGAACGCGTTGCAGGAGGGCTTCTCGGCCGACAGCCACTCGCTGAGCGTGGGCTCGCTGGTGACCAAGGCGTTCCATCCGGCCTCGTCGATCTCGATCAGCTACCTGCGGCTCGGCATCCTGGTCGCCGCGGTGATCATCCTGGTCACGGTGCAGCTGTTCCTGGCCGGGACGAGCACCGGGCGGCAGATCCGCGCGCTGTCCGACGATGTCGAGGCCGCGTCCATCGTCGGGATCAACACGCGGCACGTGGCCGGCGTCGCCGCGGCCATTGCGTTCGCGACCGTCGCCGTCGCCGGACTGGCCGACGGCATGTACGCCCAGTTCGCGCCGACCAGCGGAAGCCAGTTGCTGCTGTTCGGGTTCGAGGCGGTGATCATCGGCGGCCTCGGCTCGCTGTGGGGGACGCTGCTCGGCGGCTGCGTGCTCGGCCTGGCGCAGACGATCGGGGCGCAGGCCGACCCGACGATCGGTGTGCTGGTCGCCCACCTGGTGTTCCTGGCAATCCTCGCGGTGCGGCCGAGCGGCCTGATGCCGGCGACGGTGGAGGCGTAGTGGCCGAACAGGTCGAGCTCGACAAGCGGGCAGCGGCGACCGCGCCGGCACGAGGCCCGCGCATCCTGCGCTCCACCCGCGCGTCGCGCTGGGCCATCGGTCCGGGTGTCGTGGCGCTCGCGGTGCTGGGCTACCTGCCGTACCTGGTTGACCCGAACAGCACCACCACCTTGGTGAACTTCTTCATCCTGCTCGTCCTGGGAATGACGTGGAACCTGCTGGCCGGTTACGCGGGCCTGGTCTCCGTCGGCCAACAGGCGTATATCGGCATCGGCGCGTATGCCACGCTGTGGTTCGCCCAGCACGGCGTCGAACCGTTCGTGGCCGTGCCGATCGCGGCGGTCTTCTGCGCCGTTGTGGCGTTTCCCCTTTCCTGGCTCGTGTTCCGGCTACGCGGCGGGTACTTCGCCATCGGGACGTGGGTGGTGGCCGAGGTGCTGGCACTGCTGACGATCCGCGACTCGTCCCTTGGCGGCGGCACCGGAACCAACGTGCCGGGGCTCGACGGTTTCGACCCGGTCGTGCTCGGCGCGATCACGTATTGGGCAGCGCTCGCCGTCGCGGTCCTCACCTTGGCCGGCTGCTACATCGTGCTGCGCAGTCGCGTCGGCCTGGCCCTGACCGCGGTGCGTGACGACGAAACGGCAGCGCGAGCGGTGGGTGTGCTCGTGCCGCGTGCGAAACGGATCGTCTACCTGGTTGCCGCGCTCGGCGCCGGGGCAGCGGGCACGTTGCTGGCGATCAGCCAGTTGAACGTGCAGCCGAACAACGTCTACGGCGTCCAGTGGTCCGCGTACATGATTTTCGTGGTGCTGATCGGCGGGATCGGCACGCTGGAGGGGCCGATCATCGGCACGATCGTGTTCTTCGTGCTGCAGCAGACGCTGTCCGACCAGGGGGCCTGGTACCTGATCATCCTCGGCTCCGTCGCGGTGGTGATGGCGGTGTGGGCGCGGCGCGGGCTGTGGGGGCTGCTCGACCGCTGGGGGTTGCGGCTGTTCCCCGTCGGCTACCGCGTGCTCGGCGCGCGTAGCGGACGGCTGTGAACGAGCCCACCGCGCGCGGTTTCGCGTATTCGCCGTCCGGGTAGGGGCATGGCGAGCCGGCAACAGCCGGCCTTCGTCGCGAGAACGGGACAGCATGCTCGCAGCGCTACTGCTCGCCGGCCTGCTGGCGGCACCGATCGCCACTGTGATGCTGTTCGTACGAATGCCGATGCGCGGACGGGCAACCGGGGCCTGGCCGACCCTGCGCCGGTTCCTGTTCGCGCTGATCACCACCCTCGTCCTCGCCGCAGTGGTCGCGGGCCTGCTCGCGCTTCTCGGCGTGACCGTCGGGAACCTGATCGCGGGCGCGGCCGCGCTCGTCGCCGTCAGCCTGCTCTGGATGCCGGTGACCCGCCGATGGAGCGCGCGCGCCCACCTGTGCTGGGCCGCGACGACATACCTGTTCCTCGCCTACCTGGCGTTCATGCTGCGCTGGACGTTCGTCACCCACCTCGGGCCGGCGGGCACCGCGGGCGGCGTGCTGCTCTGGCTGCTCGAGGTCGCCGCGGGGTTCCTCGGCTGCGCCTACCTGTGGGAGCTGTGCGACGCGCTGGGCCGGGAGAGCTGGCAGCGGCGCATCTCGCGCGGAGTCACGTCCGAGCATCCGGAGGTGCTGCCATTCGTCAGCCTGCACGTTCCCGCGTACAACGAGCCGCCGGAAATGGTCATCGAGACGCTGCAGTCACTGCGGGCCATGGACTATCCGAACTACGAGATCGTCGTCCTGGACGACAACACCGACGACGAGTCGCTGTGGCACCCGGTGCGCGACTGGTGCCAGCAGCACGGCATCAAGTTCGCGCACCTGCAGGACTGGCCCGGTTACAAGTCCGGTGCGCTGAACTACGCGCTGCGCGAGCTGATCGACCCGCGCACCGAGCTCATCGGCGTGATCGACTCGGACTACCAGCTCGACCCGGAGTTCCTGCGCCGGTGCGCGCCGCTGTTCGCCGACCCCACGGTCGGGTTCATCCAGGCGCCGCAGGACTACCGCGATTGGGAGCAGGCGCCGTTCTATCGACGGCTCTACTACTCGTACAAGTACTTCTTCGTGGTGTCGCAGCCGTCCCGCAACGAGCGCGACGGCGCGATCTTCGCCGGGACGATG
>Ga0164242_10004347_pt1 | contig 15939 bp, 21 predicted proteins | sample OricomgcompostMG_FD_108783 | JGI IMG/M metagenome (GOLD analysis project Ga0164242, IMG submission 108783) | Miracle-Growth compost microbial communities from Emeryville, California, USA - Original compost - Miracle growth compost (MG) ... | reverse complement strand
GGAAGGGAGGTGGTTGCGGTAGCGCGGGAAACGAGATTTGTGCGAAGAGAAGATCGAGGATTTAGTAGTAGTTTTAGGGTGCTAGTAGGGGTGCTTTGTAGGTTATTAGAGGCGGAGAAAGTAGGCGGGCGACGGCTGTCCGGCTGATGGGTGGAGGGCAATCATGATGATGGGGCCGGGTTAGGTAAGAAAAGGTTGGAATTTTTTGTCTAGCTTGCTTTCCAAGGTCTTAGCAGGTGGAAGGCAAGTCGAGGGTCGAGGGAGATACGCACCAGTCGCACCAGTCGCACCAGCCGGGATGACCTCAGGCCCTGTAAGTGGCGGTGCGGGTGATTGAAAGGCGGTTATTGAAGGTCATATGGGGACGTGACCGCTTGGCTGAGGACCGGCAGTAGGGGTAAGAGAGGTGTGAGCAGAACCGCAAAGGCGCTGCACCAGGTAAGCGGCACCAGGAGAAGGTGGCGACAGGGCCTTGAAAGTCACCAGCAGTTGGTAGCAGCTTCGTAAGAGAAATCGGTGCAAAACCTTGGCAAAGGCTTGGTAATGGGCCTTTAGAACCGTCTCGGGGGGGTCCTTTTGGTCGTCTTGGGGAGGCCGGTCCTTGGTCTAGGGGGAGAAGCTGATGGATGATGGGCCAGGCTTCCAGCGACCACGAGGGCTGGTTGGGAAGGGGAGCCCCAACAGGAACGCCGGGTGGAATGCTGAGTCGTGTAGTTTGCAGGTACGAAACAATGGAGGGGGGCCAGGAGGGAAATGGGAGAGAGTGGGAGAAACCACTGGGATTTTATGGGTTTCTTGATTCCCGATCGCCGAAAGTCGCAAAGAAGGGCCTGCCCTGAAGGCTAAGGGAAACTTAGAAAATAATAATTCACCCGACCACAGGTGCTGCTAAGGCCCGTAGTAAAAGACCCATAGTAAAACGTTTCCGGGTTTGGGAAAGGGCGAGATTTGTGTGTGTGTTTTTTGTTCTTGCCTTTTATTCTCCCTACGGCAGGTGCCCCCCCAAAGTCCAAGTCCGAACTCAAAAGTGTCGTCAGTGTCGTCAGCGAGAAAACGTATGCGTATAAAAAAACCCCGTCAGCCGTTTTCCATCATCGGGCCCCCCAGCAAAGCAAAAGTGGGCGACCCCTCCTCCTCAAAATTTGCCCCTCTTTCTTTTGTCGTTGGCTGCCTCACTTACATAAGCTTCAACTGAGTAAGCAGGCCAGAGTGATTACGAGACAAGAATACACAGTACATCTGTACTCTGAGCAAAAAAACGTAAAAAAACAATCAATTTATTTTCAGAGGTGCAGTAGTAGGGGGGAAGAAAGTTGATCACTCCACCACACCTCCTTGGACGAAACCTTCTTTGTGAGCCTCCGAGTCGCACAATAAAATCGGGGGATTCCCTCTGATTGGCGAATGGCAAAGAAAAGGCCTTGGCACTGGTACGGGTACTTTAGCTGCAGTGCTCTTTTGGCTGCCAACCTACAGGATATCGAGCAAGACATGCATTTAGTCAACGATCCGGCGCATGGAAGTTGTTGGATGCCGCACCATGCAGTCCAATTTGGCGGCCATACCCACCAGTCCGGGTTGCATTGTATTTTTATTTTATTGTATGAGGCATTTTCACTCAAAACGGCCGCCCTAACTCCCTTTCCCACCTCTCGCAGAACCGACCCGTCTCCCGGCTTCTTTTCTTTGCTTCCGTCTCCGCATACACGCTCCCGGGGGTGGGTGCTCACGCAACCTCGGCGCGTGGCCATTGGGCCGGCCCCAGGGGTGCGAAGAGGGGGGGTGCTGTGTGTGGTTTGTTGTTGTTTTTTTGCTCTTGCATATCCACAGTACATCAAAGGAGAGCTTCGCAGACCGGATGATCTGGCCCTGCATTACATATATGTAATGTAGCCAGCTACGGCCTCTCCTGCATCTGCTCCCTGGAGCTCCCCCCTGGCAATACGCGGCCGCGCCGCCCAGACATACCACGGCATGACAGCTCAGAGCTGTCGCATATCTGTATGCCCGGCGGGGGCCAATTGGGGAGCTCCCACTTCCTCGATCCCTTTTGTCATCCCTACCCGGACCTCCCAGGAGCTTTTCCCTTTCCCGCCTTAACGAACGCCTGCCGACTTGGCAGCCGTCGTAGCGTAGGACCCGCCTCCGGAACCTTAACCAGCCTGAAAGCTCTGAGCTGGTTTGCTGATCATTGGGGTTTTGCTCAACTCGGCAGTCGCTTCTACACTATCTACCCCGCCCCCTCCATCCCTCCCTACCTCCCTCCTCCCCCTTTCCACTCCCCGCTCGCGCCCAATCCGACCCACGCTATCTCGAGAGGCTCAAGGTGAGAACCAGAGGGAGCGGTGTAGCGGTAGATCGGTGGATTACTGCATCCGCATATACGCCATGCCCCTTCGATCCACGCCCGGACAGCACAGAAGTCTTCTTCACATGTCGGTTGGGATGAACGACAGCAGCAGGCAGATGGACCGCAGACGGTCCCTCCCTTCCTTCTTGCCAAGTTATCCGGTGCACTTCCGTGCAGAGAGCGGGAGGTAGCAGACCGCTCTCCCCTCCAACCCCCGACGGTGACACGTCGAAGCGCATTGGGCGGCCCACCTCCTTCGCGCATGTTGCCTATCTTGTGTAAGTCAGACGTGTAGCAACTGACGCCGCCGTATGTGCGTGAGATGTGAGATGTCTCTCCCCCTATGGATGTGGCGGCTCACTCCGCCGTGTCGATCCTCGAAGCTCCCCGTTGAGGCCCCTCCCGAGAGCTCAAGCTTGGTCCCGCGCCTCGTGTCTAGACATGACACGCCGAGTGGCTAGTCGTTTGGGAAAACGGCCGCTCTGCTCCCGGTCCTGCTTCCTGCAAGCCTGTGTCTATCCGCACGGCATCGGCATGTCTGACGGCTTGGCCTTGGCCAGTGACTTGATTATCTATCTATGGATGTTACATGCGATATCTGTGTAGGGCCGAAACAACGTCTCCATGGATCGACCGATATCGCGATAATTTTATCTGACCTCCTTTTTTTTGGGTCCGGGGACAAACATTTCCGGGGCCACGAGAACGGGCCAGCATCCTTCCCTTCGTTTCGTTTCGTATTTTACCTTTTGTTTCGTTTCTATTTTCTACATATTTACGGAACTGTGGGTATGACAAAAAGAGCAGAGGTTGACCGCAGAGGTGGGCTCTAACTGCTGACCCGACCAGCGGTCAAGGGTGAGACACCTCCTCCTATCTTGGCTACCCGCCAACTGGGCAGGACCATCGTTAGATGACATCGTTACGGGCGAAAGAAACGGTCTTTATTAGCTGACCGCTCGCCCATAACATATAGCCCCATCAAAAAAGCGCCCAGTTGATGTTGAGTCGAACTTGAATGGAAAAGTCGGGCGGGGAGGATTGTGGCAGTGCTCGCAAACGAACGCATCTGCTGTTTTTTCAATGTCCCTTTATATATGACAGTGCAATCTGCTGCTTCCATCCAAGCAACGTACCTCCTGCCTCACCAGCTGGATGGTTCTTTTTTTTTTTTTTTGAAGTAGTCTCGCTCAAGTCAAATGGATAATTATTTGAGTCGTATATACCACCTAACTCAACTACCATTTCCCGTCGTCAACTATCAGACCCGCTCTTGCTCGCTCAAGCCACCAGGGTAAATAAATACAAGCGACAACTCCGTTTTTTTGTGTGAGGTTTATATTCTGCGTGGGCCCGAGGGCGACCCATCTAGCAAAGCAAGTAACAAAAGTAAGTAAGAGACGTCGGTTAGCTTAAGCTACAGCATTACTGGGGTCCGGCGTGTCCGTCACCTCCATCGTTCGACTCACGATATCCGCAAACTTGGGGCCCCCGGCCTGCGGAGTAGGGTTCCTCGGGGTATTGTTAGACGAGCCACCGACCCAGGTAACCGTGTCGTCCGTTTTGTATTTCTCCTTCTCGCCCAGCTGCCTCGTCAGGTACATGCCCCCGGCTCCGCGGCGAGCACCGCCGCGCCTGCTCGACGACCGCTTTATCTTCTCCACCTCGGCCTCGAATGCGCGGTCGTATACGTCGAAGTCGACTGCGGTAGGGGAGTCGGACACGATACCGGCCGGGGGCTCCTCCGAAACGAAGTCGTCCTGACCACCGGTCCCGATCCCGAGGAAGAGGGGATCCGAACTCGTAGGATCATGCGCATGGCCCCTTTCCCCAGTCGGATCTCGACCCCTATTGGACTTGAAGAAGCGCTCACGCTCCAGAAGAAGTTGTGTGGCATAATTTGCCACCGAGTTCTTCTCATCGGCTTGACTAGTGTCGCCTTCACTGCTTTCAGATGGCCCCGGCGTCCCATCTTCATTTGTAATTCGCGGGCTTCCTTTTGGACCCAGGAGGGCCTTGAACTTGGAGATTGCCCTCATCTATTCAACGTGGTTAGCAGGCAAGAGCCGCAGGTAGCATAAGTAAGGTTCCTACTCACCACACACAGCAAGTGGCTCATCTTCCTGGTGAAGGCGTGGTTCAATTCGAGCGCATTGGGCGGATCGACTGGTTCTGTCGAGTTCTCCTCAGCGCTTAGTAGGGGGTCTTCTCCTTTCTTCGTCACCCATGCATGTTCCTACTGATGTTAGGTATTGCGAGAGACCGCGAGAGATAGAGAGTTTAGCGATGCCGGCGACTTACACGAAGTTCAGTCATCGTTATCCGTTTCGCAGGGTCCTTTTCTAGGAGCTTAGACATCAGGTCTTTGAAATCTTCGTCGTCGTCCGGCGATATCTTGACCGTCTCAGTCTTGATAGCTTCGTACATCTCCAGCACGCCGCTCCGCTCAAAGGGAATCCTGCCGTAACGAAGGCAATACAGCGAGACGCCCATCGACCAGATGTCGGCAGCCTTCCCGGAAACGTCACCATGTCTTGCGATACAGAGTTCGGGGGGGAGAAAAGCCGGAGAGCCTGCGGACTTGGCCGTCCGCATCTCGTCGGATTTCTCGAATATCTCCGAGACGCCGAAGTCGACGACCTTGAGGACATCGTCGTCGGTAAGGAGGAGGTTGTCTGGCTTGATGTCACGATGGACAACTCCCTGGGCATGTACTGTGGGGGGTGATCCCGTTCAGCTTCAAGAAACAGCAAACGGGATTGGTTGGGCGTGGAAACCAGACTCACAGTACTCGATGCCCAAAATCAGGTCCCGGAACCAGCATCGGCAGCTCTCGACGGGATAGGGGTCGGCGGGCTCATCCAGTCCGACTTTCATGATCACGCCTTTCTTGCACATCTCCAGGACCATGTACAGCGAGTCCTCCTCCGGGTCGTCCAAGACTTCAATCAGCTGCACGAGGTTCGGATGATTCAGCTTCTTCATGATGGCGATCTCCTCGCGGATCAGGAATAACGCATCCTTGGCCTCGCTAGCCTCATGATCGTTGAGCCGGGCGCTCGTGTGGCCTCGAAGCCCCATCCCTGCCCGCAGACCAAGCCGCCCCGGCCCCGGCCCCGGCCCGCGCGGTCCCAAGCGGAGGATGTTGGACTGGGCCCGCTTCCTGAGGCGCGCCTTGGAGAACTCCTTCACAGCCTATGTACACGGTTGAGTCAGAGCCCGTGACCGAATCCCCCGCCAAGACCCAGAGTTGTGACTTACGTATTCATTGCCGAACTGGTCTGTGGCTAGGTGAACAGCGCCGTATGACCCACGGCCAATCTCCTCCTTGATGACATACTGGTTGATCCTGTGGTGCGAGCGGCCATCCTGCTCGTCACTCGTGTACTCGGATCTCGCGTTGAGGGTTTCCTAGTGCCACCGAGCGTGATTAGTCTACTACCGACAACTCCCCTCGCCCCTTCCCGCGCCAAGGCTTGGAATTTGGTTGCACACCTTGACTAGTCGGTGGGCGGAAGGCGTCCGCCTGTGCTGTCTCATCGGGCTCGGGAACTGTTGCTCGGCAGGCGGCGGAGATCTTGCCAAGGCGGCAAGTTAGCCCGAAGGCAACTGGAAGGGGTTTTTTTTTCATAAATGACGGCACTTACGAGTGCCCAGCCGTGGCCGGCCTAGCGTCTTCGGCATCACTGTGTAACTCGATGTTGATCCCGGGGGACAACAGGCCTGTCGGCGTGGGCCCCGGGTCGGCGGGTTGGTCTCCTCTGCTGCTCAGGACTGGGTGGCTTGCGAGAGGCAGCTGGGCGCTCGCCGCCTGATCTATCGCTTGTGTCTCGGCCATGTAAATGCGCTGCTAGTTAGAACCGTAACTGCCCAAGTTGCCCGTGTAGGCAAAAACTGTGCCTTGTCCCTGCGCGGGTTTGCCTTAGGCAAGGACGAGAAAATGCACTGGAGGGGTGATCTTGGCCACTCAGAGAGGGATCGAAGCAGGCTTGAAGATGGGGAGACCATGAAAAAAATCGACTTTATTACTGCGGCCCGCCGCCTTTTTTTTTTCCCTCCTCAGCCGCGAGCTGACACCGTTCGACTAATATTCTTTTGACCTGGGATGGCGCGCAGGGCGGTTCAGAGGGGTGCCTGTAGGGTTGCCCAGATGACATTCTACCCCTCAGTCTTGCTCCCCCCCCCGGGCCAGGCATGCCATGCCAATCCGGTCTTTGGGCCGCCCGCCAGAGCCTCATTTGCAAGAGGATGGCCTGTGATTGGGCCATTTACTTTGATTAAGTCGGTGGGTCGCGCCTTACGGGGCCGCATCCCTGTGCATCGCTAAGCCCAATCAGCATCGCATTCCAATCGCTTCATCTCCGTCGGTCTCCCGTTTTGATGACCGTATACGACCACACACTCATACACATTTGTACACACATCTCCTATGCACACACCGACGCTGGATTGAGGAACAACATCGTCTTGACTGGGCGAGACTCGAGTGCGCCGCCCCGACGAGGCGAACGCGAACCTGCCCATCATGGTGGTCTATTCCTTCTACATTTTTGACCGACACAGTAAGCCCGCCTTCCCCGTACCTAATCTATACCAACCATACTGATCTGACCCCTCCCCCTCCAACAGCGGAATGCATCTACTCGCGAACTTGGCTCCCCCAAACCGCCACCGCGAGCAGCAAGGGCCGCCCCATCTCCGGAGCGACACCACCAGCCCCCGGCGCCGCGACCTCCGCGGCCGCTATAGCAGCGGCAGATTCGAACGGTACCGGGCGGCGGGTGACAGGCGCCAGGGCCGGGGATGATGCGAAGCTGATATTCGGAACGGTGTTCTCGCTACGAAACATGGTGCGCAAGCTCGGCGGGGACGACGACGCCTTCATCAGCTACCGGACGGCGCAGTACAAGCTGCACTTCTACGAGACGCCGAGCAACCTCCGCCTCGTCATGTTGACCGACACCGGCACCCTGAGCATGCGGAACGTCCTGCATCAGATATATATCAACCTGTGGGTTGAATACGGTACGTTACGATACCTCTACACCTTTATAAGGACGGAGCGGGGTGGCGCGTCGCGTCGGTGGAAAAGGAAGGTTGGCGGATGAGGGAAAGAAGGAGAGGCCAATTTCTGGCTAGAGTGACCTAGCAGAGCTGACCGGGCTGACACTTTCCCCCCCATCACAGTTGTCAAGAACCCCCTGTCTCCGGTTGAGCACAAGGGAGGGGACGGCGTCGAAAACGAGTTGTTTGAGCTGGGACTGGACCAGTTCATCCGAGGGTTGATGTGAGCGTCACGGTTCGCCCGGCACTTTACACCACCAGGCGTGGAAGAACAACCATTTGTTCTCCGGCTTATACGGAGCCTCCAAGTATGCTGGCAGTTGGATCTCTGTCGTATCGGGGTCAGCATGAAAGGGAAAGGTGCGACTACAGTCCGCGCCTTTTCAACCCGGGAAGCCAAACACTGATGAGAGAAGAATTGCCTAGCTACTAATCGGGACTGTTGTGGGAAGGCCGACCTCCCCTTGACCCGAACGTACATACTATATGTGCCTCGTGAGTTTGTGGACAATAACGAGAACAGAGGCGGAAAGATACCCGAAAGATGTAGACGGTAGATGGGCGGGAAAACACCGCCATGTACTTCATAGAGCATTAAATGTGGTATAATCGTACATGTCCAGCCTTCTCCGCATGCCAGACCCCCACCGATACATCCATCATACATATACTGCTTGGTACTGGTCTATGAGTAGTAACATTACTTTTTCATCCATACGACCGCCGTTCACCTCACCGCCCGTTCCCAAGCGCTCTCAAAGTTCTCGCTAGGTGCGTCCACAATAACAAGACTCTCCTCACCCGGCCCCGGGCCTACTACAGACGCTGCGGCGCGGCCATGAACTACGGCGACATCCTCGTCCTCGTCCCTCGCGATCTCGCCCTCCCAGTTGCTCGAGTAGACTACAGCCGCGAAGCCCTCGAGATCCCGCACGCTCTCCATCTCCTGCAGGTACTCGTTCGGCATGCCGTTGCCGATGGCGTGCGCCTGCCTCGTCAACACTGAGAGCGCCTTGGGCAGGAGCACGGCTCTGCTCGGCCGCGCCGGCGGGCCCACCGCGCTGGGGTCATCGGATATTGAGGCGGCGGCGGCGGCGGCGGCGGCGGCGGCGGTCGACTCGAAGGCGCCCTGCGCGAGCTTCTTGTCTAGGAGGAGCGAAAAGGCTGAGTTGAGGAGTTGGGTGTGCACGTGTGCGAAGGAGGGCGACTCGATGAGATCGGCTGTCTCGTCGAGGAGGCGGCGCAGGGAAGTCGCGGCGGCTGGTGATGCGTATGCCGGCGGCGGCGGCGACGATGCAGACGCGCCGTCGTCTAGGATGCCGGACTCACGGAGGACGAGCTCCTCCATGTTAGGGGGCGGTAGGACCAACGGCAACCACCGCGTCCCCGCGCGGTCCCCCGGTAGCCTGCCCTCGATCAGCCGCCTCACGTCGCCGGTGAGCGTGGAGAAGGTCTCGAGTGTGAGGGTGTCCCTGGGGCTGAGGTGGCCAAAGACCTCGCGCACGGCGCCCTCGACGCGCTGCATGATGTCCACCCAGCCGCGGTTCAGCAGCCACCAGCTGAAGGTCAGATATTTGCGGTTGACGTCGAAGTCGCTTCCGTATGCCTGCTCCGGGTTGTCGTCGTCGTTGTTCTCGAGGCTGATGGTCGCTTGGGCACTGCCGGTCGCGAGAGATACTACGCTGGAGAGATAGCTGCGCCGGCCGAGGAGGTTCAGCTGTATCCGGGTGAGCACCGTTAAGAGGCTGAGGGTGTAGATCAGTGTGTATGCCCTAGTGATAGCTATGTTTAAACAAAAGTAATTAGCTAGGGGCCCTTATGTCGATGATTCCGCCGGCCGGTAGGTAGACTTACAGCTTATTGTCAAGTCATCCCACAGCTGCCTCTTCGTCTTGCGCGGCTTCTGCGCAGTCTGTTCCTCTGCGTTTTCGCCTTCTTCTACTGTAGCTCCTGCCGGCGCTGTAGAAGGCGACGGCAATGCGACCTGACTTGCATGCACTCCGCTCTCGCTCTGCATACTGACCATGCTCCGGCCATCGTCGTCCGTGGCGTTCGCTTCAGACATGCTCGGGGGACTAATAGATCCTATGCTTTTGGCCGCCCTCGCAGCGGCGGAGCCCTTCATCTGCTGGATCTCGTACGTAATCCTCTCGGTGTTCATCGCCTCTAGGATGTTGGTGGTCGCGGTGGGTAGGAGCGCCAGTACGGTGAAGGTGCAGTCCTCTTGGTTCTGCTCGAAGCGGCGCCGCAAGCTGTTGGACAAAGCCGCATATTAGTGAGCTGCGACTCAGAGCGGCGACGAGGGTGGGATTGGGGAGCGCATACTTCTCTTTCGCGATGCGATCGCTGCTCATGCGCTCGCGCGCATCATTGATCTTGCTCAGTACATACTGCGTCACCACGTAGCCAGCGCCTACAACACCCACGCCCACGGCGAGCGGAGTCCTGTTACGACGGAGCCATCGCCGAGTTGCGGAGAACATTTTTCGAAGCAGGGCGGTTCCCGGTTCGCCCCTATTTGAACATGAAGCTAACCCGTCCCTGGGAGAAATAAGATAGAGTTCTGCTAAAGTCTGGTGAGAAGACAATTGAAAGACAATGCGCTGGTGGTGTTGTTCATGTGTCGATGGGCGAAAGGCACCCTCATCAGCAGCTAGCCTTGCCGCAAAAGATTGGGCTGGGGAGGTTTTGCCTCGGTACAGCAATCGGTGATCTCATAGGCGGACTGCCGGGCGGGTGTGCGGCGGCACATGCGGCTGGGTGGGTGCTGCTTGGCCTGCTGGGTCTTCAGGGGGTGGTCGAGGGGCCAAAAAGCATTTTGCGCGGATTCAACGCTGAAAGCGCTTTGACCAGATTTGCCCCTCCATAACCCCTCCTCCAAACCATTCTCTTGCGTGCCTGGAAAACAAGATGCTCTCCGAATATGCTTACCCGACTTTGCTAGTGTTGCTGTTGTTGGGTAAACCTCACACGCCGGGACCACATATGAAATCGCTGCAGCTATGGAGCAGCGCAACACCCCGGAATTTATATTAGAGGCCTTCGCCGATCCGAGTTCCGTCCGCGATGTCGTTGAAGGTTCGTTCCTGACCTAATCCTGGCCCAGCCACCCCGCCAGCTTCCCCGCGGGGAGGCAATCCCCAGATGTCACCCAGGAAAGGGATGGGGAGTTCGGGGGTGCGGAGTCTAGATGGGGACACCCTCCCTCTGCGCTGCCTGGTCCCGAACTACTCAGTTAACCTTGGCCGTCTCTAGGGATCCTCCACACGATCTTCTTCCACCGCTTCTTCCCCTCGATCCTCCCGCAGACACGCGAGGTCCTCGACCTCACGCTCCCGCACGTCGCCGACGTGGAACTAGAGACGCTGATCGACCAGCGCACGACGGCGCTCATCCGCCAGCTCGACGCCGAGCGCAACCAGCCCCACCACCACCCCGGCCCCAGCACCGGGAACGGTAGCGGTCGCGGCCAGGTCGAGGTACAGTTCTTTGAGCGTCGCCGGCGGAAGCCAGCGTGGTACGCCGTTCGCGGTGACGAGGAGGTTTGTTGGGAGAGCTGGACCGTCAAGGTTACCGTCGCGGAACCTCGGACTGAGAATGGTGAGTTCTTTGGACTTGCATCCCTCGTCGTGGTTTTGCCACTTTCTATTATGTCTAGCCTTTGGGCCGATGCTCGAGGATCCCATGGCTACCTTACCTACGCTACCTAGCATGGTTCACTAATCGTGGTTGTGTGCCCTTCTTCAAGAACGAGCAAAGGTCCGCAAAGCAATGGAGTCGACGCTGCTGGCGACGGTCATGAAGGTCGTGACGTACGTGAACAAACACAAGGACCATATCCCGCCCATTATGACGACCGAGTCGAACCCGTTCCCTTACCAAATCCACATTAACCAAAAAGACGCTGGCTGGGCTACCAGGATGGGCATCTACTGAGGGCTGCCTAGAGCAGCTGAGTGTTTGGGTCTGTGTTTTTGCGAGCTAGTAGCGAAGGGTATAGAGGCGTTAAATCATGACGAGTACCGAGACTCGATCGGCGAAGGGACAATGCTTATTTATGGCTTACTTGCTTAAATGAAAGATACCCTCCTGAAGGGCCTCTCTAGGTAGGCACTTGGTCGTTTTGATAGTGACTTTGTTAGTCCTGCGGTTGACGGGAGACCTTCACAGATCCTACTACGGAATTCTACAATCATCATGGGTGGTTGGGAAAACTTGACTGGTCATTATTGCACTCCCATATAACCTTTAAGGAGTGAAAAGAGCTCGGCCTGGCGATGTAGTTTCGGCTCATGCATACCACAGCTAGTAACAACAATTCCATTGGGATGAGAACCCCTACTCCTCTGAACCGTCATTTCAGTGACATGACAGCCGTCACCTAGCCAACAGCCTGCTTCCTAGCCAGTCGGATATGAAAAGAGAACCGATGCATCGTGTTTGTTTGTATAACGCCAGCAGCCAGCAACCTAGAAAACAGAATTCGTCCGACCGCAATAAGGAAAACAGCGCCGAAAACTCGGCGAAAAAACAAATAATAAAATAATAAAAGACATGCTTGCTTGCTCACTATGTACCCCGACATCCGTCGTTATTCATTACAGGAAAGTCGGTCAAAAAATCATAGACAAAAGCCGTGGGGCGCTCGGGTTTCATGAACAGGCACTCTAGTCAATGTACCAGTTCATCAATAGGGGTTATGGTGAATTGTATCTGACCAGCAAAGCCGGTACTGATGGGATGTGAAGAAGTATGGATGGCGAGCATGCCGCCTAACGGTGTTATGCTTGTTCATCATTCGTAATAGTCGTGAATCGTTTGAGATAGGTTGTCGAGGGGATACGGAAGGTGGATACGTGCAGGAAGTGGTTTTCCAAGAAGTATAACGTCGCCTTAAAAGGTGGTTGTATAGCTCCGGCCGAGACCAGGCTTCTGGGACTGCCTGGATGATCTCGCTGGTTGAGGATTGTTTGATCCGATCTTCTCAAACCCAGCCAGCATGTCGATCCCGGAGAAGTCGTTATCTTCGAGGAATTCTGGTGAGCAGAGATCGTCCATTGATATCCAAGGGGCGATGTTCTCGGTATCAGCAAAGGCCGTGGCCGGCATCTTGCTGGGCGACTGCATGGAAAACAGCTTGCTTGGAGACGAAGGCAGGCCGTCAAAGATCTTGCTAGGTGTGTCCACCCCCAGACCCGAACCGTACCCGGGAACCCTTAGGAAGGAAGAAGCACTGAGTGAGTTATACGCCGTGTTGCTAGCTTCGTTCAGGGCGCTAGTTGAATGAGAGCGATCAAGCCGTTGCCTCTTGGCAGAGCGCTTCGTCGGAGAGCCGTTGGCAGCAACTGGAGAAAGGGCAAACATGGGAGCAAACGGACCATCTTGGAAGATGTCAAAGTCCGGGTTGTGGTCCTCGGGCTTGCGCTCAATGCCGTAGAAGACTTCGTCGACATTGAAGCCAGGCGTGAGCTGGATCATCGTCTCACCCCTGGGAAGGATGGACGCGACGCGTCGATAGGGTGAATCGATCATGGATTGGACACTCTCCCGATGAAGACGGAGATTGGTGCTAGGGGAAACCGAAGGTGGTGGCTTCTGCGGTGCTTTGAGCTTCATCGCCGGTGTCAGAGGTGGGAGCATTTGACCGCAGTCGTTAGACGAGAGCTGCCGGAGCGGCGAGGACGACGGAGGGGCATAGCCGTTCCACGATCGTCCCTTGGTCGGGCTATCGTAGGATGAAGCACGGAGACGGGCGATTTCCTCTTCGGCACGTCCACGCTTGATGCGTGGCCGGTCAGCCTCGGATGTAAGACGTTCCTGATGTTGAGGGCGCATGGCAGAAGACTCCAATGATGAGATGTAGCCACTGTCGTCCATCGAAGCAAATTTACGCTTATGAGAACGAGACTTGGAGGGAGAGGAACCAAGGGGCCGCTGCATGGGCGGCGGCGTACCGCTAGAGTGGACGTCGAGATGTCTCGGAATAGGAGGGGATGAATGCATGGCCACCGGGAGAGGAGAGTACAACCCGGAGTCGTTCATGATATCGCACTCAACCGACTTCTCGGCAACATCGTCCGGATCCGCGGCATCGGACACCGCTATCGTGGCATCGGATGATACGTCGGGTGCTCGTGATGCGGGTGCCTCCTGAGACGATGGTGGTGGGAGGGGTGGTAGAGAGTTCTGGCATACGGGGAAGTGTGAAGTCTGAATTGGCTCTTGGATAATTGGCAGCGGCGGCTGAGATGGTTCCAGTCGAGTGGACATGACGGGGAGATTCTCGGCCGTTGTGGCCGGCTTGCGCGAAGGCTTTTCCTTCATGAAGAGATGCTCCATGCCCGGTTCGATTGCCCAATAATTTCCCTTGCCCGGGTCGTCCTTCGGTCTCTCCTGCTTGATGAAATGCTTGTTCAAACTGAGGTTGTGCCGAATGCTGTTCTGCCAACCGGCATCCTGGGCGCTGTAGAAGGAGAAGTTATCCGAGATCCACTTGTAGATCTGGGCGAGCGTAAGTCGTCGCTGAGCGGATCGGAGGATTGCCATGCCGATGAGCTGAGCATAACTGTGTCCCGGCTTAGATCCGTCGTCGACAATCGGCGGGAAGGAGTCGTGTGGCGGAAGAGGTGAGTCGTCCGACCGTGGTTTTTTTATAGGCCGCAGCTCCTTTATAGGCGCAGCGTCGAGCAATGCACGCTTCCCTTGGGGTTTGGGGCAGTAGGTCTCTAGGGCGATGTTGAATGCCGGCGGCGCTGGGTATATCGTCTGGTGCACCTTCTCCTTCTTAGGCACTACGGCTACTTCGGGGACCGGTTTCTGTGCTACCGTCTTAAATCTCGACATAGGAGGCTGCTTCTTCTCCAAGGAATCTGTGGACCGAGGCTGGCTGGTGGGGGCCATCACATGCACCATATTGAGCTTGTTGCCATGCGAAGGTTTGAGAGGAGTTAGTGGTTGGCCAGCCGTCCGTGAGTTGGATTTGAAGGGCGATGGCTTTGCGGACGAGCCGTGAGGAGGGTTTAGGATGATGTTGCAGTTCGAAGGCTGCAGAGGCTTTCGCTGCTGTTTCACAGGCGCCGGCATTGGGGCGTGACTAGTCATGTTCTCTGGGTGGTAGAAGAAGTCGTCCTGGAAGACCTGGAGCGGTTCAGTCGCCCCGAAACGCGGTGGTTTGGCCATTGCGGCCACTCTTAGTCCGCCGCGTTGTCTATCGTCAAGTTGGAAGTTGGGAGTTGAGAACAAGGCGTCTACGGGTCCGGTAGCATTAGTAACGGGGTTGCTGAGGGCCAATATGCTCGGGAAATCTGGAAGATATGGGAATCTGGTGCTTGATGGGATATAATTAGGCAGAAACTTAGGGTTACGAACTCACCTCAGGGTACCGAGTTGGTGGCTTGAATGAGCTGTGGGTTCGCGAGCAAGAATCGTAGCTGGCAATGATGAAGTTGAATTGACGTGTCGGAGGTTCCTGAACTATTCTCGGTATTGCGGGTGAACGGGTTCGGGACGCGAATGTTATCGTGATGGTGATGGGAATGGTGATGGTGGTCGGTCGGTCGGTACGTGTCGAGGGGTGTGGCGAAAGAGGAGGATGCGCGGGATGTGAGTGAACTGGAGATATGAAGGAAGAGGGGAAATCGAGACTCGGAGGGATCGAAAGAATGGGATGGTGCTATGTTGGAAAGTGGGCGAGACGGCAGAGGATAGATTGGTGTGCAGCGAGACAAGTTCGCTAGGTATTCCATCCAAGGCCGGTAGGCCGGGTGGAGACAGGACTCTTGGAGGGCGAGGAAGGAGAACGGTTGGACACGCGCTGACACGTCGACGTTGGGCTGACAGGGGTCGAGCGCGAGGCTTCCGTCTAAGTGGATGAAGGCCAGGCCGAGTCGGGGGATGTCGTCAAGGTCTCGTCTGCCCTTTGGTGAGATCTAGCGGAGCCTATTGGCAGGGGTGCTCTGGTGGGCACTGGGCAGGATGATCAAGTCTCTGGTGCCAGGGTGGGGAATGAGAAGTTGGCGCTCCGAGAGGAGTGCCGCACAGGGGGGCGGTGCAAAAATGCGAAGGAAAGCCTGCGCGGGCAGGGATACGTGGGCAAGTGGTCGCAGGGACCCGCGGCCACGGCGTGTTCCAGCGACTGAATTTTGTGCAACTGGAGATTTCGTCCCAGACTCTCTCTTCTCGCCGAGAGCAGGAGGCGCTAACGAAGGGCTCGAGCCGACTAATGTACGGGCGAGATATTGCTTCGTACTTGGTTGAGGCGTTTTCCTTGTTCAACTTCTGGTCCCTTTCACCCACGCAGCCGTGCAAATTGCTCAAGCGAATGCAGATGGACGTTTGACAATGAGTGGGCGGTTATGAGGGGATGGGATGTGGTTCAGAGGAATTTCGCGAGGTTCCGGGCGGGAACAGGGGTCCCTGCGTTAGCGCGTAAATTTCGCGTCTTCAAAATGCTAATTGGACGCTGGGGGCGTGAGTACAATTGTTCCTGCTCACCTGACTGGGAAGGAGCGGATACCGCAGCTTGT